>Ga0209075_1000331_pt1 | contig 45467 bp, 39 predicted proteins | sample Stecom2011_FD_187523 | JGI IMG/M metagenome (GOLD analysis project Ga0209075, IMG submission 187523) | Agricultural soil microbial communities from Utah to study Nitrogen management - Steer compost 2011 (SPAdes) (version 2) | ecosystem: Environmental > Terrestrial > Soil > Agricultural land...
CTTCCTGTTTCAAGAGAAAAATCAACTTTAGCAATTAACTTATCCGCGATGTTGTAGCTTCCTCTTGTGATTAATTCCAATTGAGGTTTGTTCCATGCATAAGGGTTGTTCTTTGCTTCATAGCTATTGAATTTACCGATTACATCTACTTTCAATTTCTCATTGTGTTGGTAAGAGATACTTGCCGAAATAGTAGTCATTGAAACAGTGTCGTACTCCACACGGAACTGATTTCCTGAAGAATATATGGTGTCGTTCACAAACAAGGCGTGATTTCTCAAGTTAGCAAATGCAACGTTGGCATTAAAACTAATACGAGAAGACAAGGTTCCTTTGATTCCGAAATAGAACTCATATCTGCTCTCATTTTTTAATTGATTATTGGATCCTATGAATTCATTTTCATTGGCCAAAAGCTCAAAACGCTGTTGTTTCAACCCTCCTTCGATACCTGCGTAGGGAATAAACATATCATTAAAAAGTGAATATCGGGCTTCAGCAATTGGATAAAGGCTCGCTCTTGTTTTATCGTGAAAGTCTAATGCGAATTCTCCTCCAACTTTAAACTGAAGTTTTTCATTGAGACCGTAAAAGCTTGTCACTGGTCGCAATTGAATTACGGTGTTTTTCGATACAATTCCAGTGTCTAAAGCTGTGAGTGAACTGTCGCCAATTCCATAACGGTAATCATTGTAGCTAATGTCAAAATCAGCACGCAAGTTAGAGAGCAAAACATTCGAACTCATATTGTACTGCCAAGTGGTTTTAACCCCAACAAAGTTTTCACGTCCTCTCCATAACTTTAAGCTATCTTCTTCTGGTTTTCTATCCATAAAGTTATCATACTCTAGTCCAACCCTGTAATTTAACATTGCAGAATCTTTTTTATGCGAATCAAAAAAGGCATTGAACCCAATGGATTGATAACGTTGTCTAATACTGTCTCTGTCAGCATCTGGATTATTGAAACCATAATAATGCAAACCTTGGTTTTGGTAATCAAAAGCACCTCCGTAGGAAAAACGACGTTCTTCAATCTTCCCGAACACTTTTGCAGAAGTATTGTCATATTGAGAAGGCGCGTAGTCAGAAATTTGCCCCCATTCTGAGTGATGCTTTGCATGAATTCCCCAATTGTATTTTCTTGAGCGAACAGAATTATAATACACTTCTCCAAGTCCCATCAATCTACTTCCTCCACCAATTTTAGCATATCCATTATACAATTGTGCCAACTGTGGACGGTGGCGAATATTTGCGGGTTCAATACCATCAACTTCGAATGAAGTTTCTTCTTGCAACACCAACAATGGATAATCAACCACTGGAGAAGTAATAGAAGTATCAATCATTTTTGGTCGCGAATAAATCCTTGTTGCCAGACTGATCGAGCGGTCGGAATCTGTAACCACCTCAACATCTCCTGTCTTTTGACCAAAAGCAGGAAAGAAGCAAACTATGCTTAGAAATATAACTATGTACTTATTCATTTCCTCCATCATTTATGTCAATCATTCGATTTGTTTTGTCCTCCACGTTTTTAGGAGAATCTTTGAGTTGCATTAGTTCGGACTTTACTTTTTCCGCTTCTTGCAATACACCATCCTCTTGATTCGGATAGTTGTTAATTACTAAATCAAGGGTTTTTTCTGCTTGAAATAAATCACCAGTGACCATGAACACACGTCCTTGAAGAATTAAAGATTTTGCAATCCAATAATCATAGGCAGGCTTTCTTTTTAGCAACTCATTGTGCAATTTTTCTGCTTGCGTATAGTTTTCCAGGTGGAAATAAGAACTGGTCAAAGTATATAAAGCTTCTGTTCCTCTAACTTTTCCAGTATTGTCTGCCGTCCAACGCAAAAAGTCTAGTGATTTTTGATACTCCTTGGTTCTATAATAAGACATTCCTGCGATATAGTTTCCTTCTACACGAATGGTTTCGTCGTCCAATAAATCGTCTTTCAACACTTTATTGGCAGCAATTGCTGCTTTCTCATAGTTTTCTATAAGGTAATTTGTCCTCATTAAGCCAACGCGCGTGTTGAAAACGATTTGTGGTTTAGAGGCGAGGTTTTCTAGCTTTTCATAATGTGGCAAAGCACGACTGTACTGTTCACTGTTGTACAATAGTTTTGAAGCACGGACCAAAGCTTCTTCTGTATATGCAGAGTTTGGGCGATTGATAATATTCTCATAATAAGTCACCGCTTTATCTTCTTCTCCATCTTGATAGTAGATGTCTGCCAAATAGCTCAACAGCTGTACTGCAAACCTTCCATTCGGGTATCGTTTCAAGTACTTATTGATTTCTGGAATAGCTTCATCATAATTTTCGTTCATGTACAGCTCGCTTGCTGTTTCATAAAAGAAGACCTCTTCATCATCTTCTGAAATATCGGCACAAGGGTATTCATTTCCAATACCTACGATTTCATCTTGACGACGAGTTACACGATATACGTCGACAATACCTTGAGTGGCACGTTTACAAGTAACATCATCTAAAGTATATTCATTCAACACACGTCTGAAATAGCTCTCTGATTCTTGATAATGCTTTTGTTTAAATTTGATGTCTGCAATTTCAATGAGCGCATCTTTGACTAAAATATTACTCGGATAATTATTTACTATTTGCTCAAATTGAGCTACTGCTTCACTATAGGCCCCATTGTTTTTGTACCCCATTCCCATGTCAAATATTGCAGGAATAACAAAGGAAGAATTAGGATAGTTTTTAATGATTTTCTTCAAGGTAGAAATTTGCGCATCTCTTTTTCCTGGAGTTAAACGGTATACTTTCGACAATGAATAAAGCAAACCATCTTTCTTTGCCGCATCATAAGTTAAAGCTTTCTCGTAATTCAATGCTGCCTTTTGGAAATCAGGTTCTGCTTTTGTATAGTAACAATCTCCAATTCTCGCATAAGCATCTGCCAATTTTGATGGGTCTTGAATATTATTTAATTGTGTAAATGTTCTGAAGGCTTGAATTGCTTGGACCCAATCTTTTTGATTGTAATAGGCATAAGCAATATTATAATATGCAGATTCTTTCAGTTCTAAATCATTCATTCCTGGAATTGTTAAGAATTCTCGGAACTCTTTTATTGCAACATTAAATTCAGTCAACATAAAGTGGGCATCTGCCTCCCAAAACTTTGCTTTACTGGTAATCATTGGGTCGATGTCATATTTCAAAACTCCTTGTAAAGCCTTTATAGCACCTTGATAATCTCCTCTTTCATACTTTTCAATTCCCATATTGTAGGAAACCACCTGATAAGCTGTTTTCAACTTGATGTTTAAACTTGGAATTCGATCTAAGGATTTTAATGCTTCCGCATAATTCTTCGTGCTCGAATATACGTTCACCAAATAACTGTAAACATCCTCTTTTCGGTCGGAATTAGGATATTCATTTAGGAAAAGTTCGAAGGCTAAAATAGCTTCGTTGTAGGGGTTGTAATCTAATCGGTAAGACAATACGGCATAATTGTACAGTGCATCTTCTTGAACTTCTGGATCAAAATCTAAATCTGACGCCGACTTAAAAGCAGTTCGCGCATAATTCAATTCTTCCTTGTACATATACGCCTGTGCAATATGATAGAATGACACCTGACCCAACTTATCTTCGGTTCTTGAAACACGGTCAAACATTCTGATGGCATCGTCATATTGTTTACTTTTAAAGTAAGAAAAAGCCAAAGCATAATCTTGTTGGCGGGTCGTCTGACTTCTGTTGTTATAATCTTCTAGGTAGGCCACTGCTTCATCGAATTTATCGACTTTATAGTAGGCATCCCCAATCAACAAGTTCATCTCTGCTGTATTCCCTGCAATTCCTTTTCCTTCAGAGCTATATTCTGGCGCGTATTCTGTCACTTTTTCATAATCTCCTAATAGGTAGTAGATTTGAGTTATGTAAAATGGAACTTCATCCTTAAACACGGGATCTTCTCTCAACACTAAAAAACCATCCAAAGCCTCTTGATAGGTTTCATTTTTATAAGCAATATGTGAATAATAATACAAAGCTGGTGCACTAAAACTTGAGTTCCCATCTTTGATGTCATAAAATTCATTTCTTGCTGCTGTATAGTCTCCTAGCTGAAAATTAGAATACCCTAGTTTAAAATGATAAGCCGCCACATAAGCAGTGTCAATTTCCGAAGGATCAGTTTTGTCCAACCACTCCCTTGCGTCCTTATATTTTTTACGTTGGTAAAAGTGTTCACCAATCTTAAAGTAGATATCGTTTTTATAAATGCTCTCAGGATATTCATTGTTGAATTCCATCAGAATTTTGACCGCATCGCTATTGTACAATTCCAAGGCAGAGATTCCCAAATAATATCTTGCTTTAATATATTGCGGGTCTTGACGATTGTTAAAATTACTTAAAAACTCTGCAAATGTTTCTCTTGCGGCACTGTATTGTTCTTTTTCAAACAATTCTTCGGCCCTATAGAAATTTGCATATTCTCCACTGTACTTTTCAGAAGATTGTCCCCAAACGACTGTTGTAAGGGTTAACGAGAGAAGAAAAATAAAACTACGTGGTGTAATCATCGTACGACTTTAATAAAAAAAATGCTTTAGAGCTTAAAAATAAGCAGGAAACACGAGAGAAAAATGCCATTCTCTAAAAGTTTTAAACGCAAATCTGTTAAGATTGTTATTTATAAGCGTAAATTTCTTCTAATATTTTGTTCATCTTTGTACAAATCAAATGTCTGTGGAAAAGGTAATCAATATTATTCAAGGAAGAGTTGAGCAGAAAAAGGTAACGGTTCTGCAAGACATTAACGTAACAATTTCTGCCAAAGAATTTGTTTACCTCATCGGTAAAACAGGGTCTGGGAAGAGTAGTTTTCTTAAAACGCTCTATGCTGACTTGCGTCTTGTTGATGGCGAAGGAGAAGTTGTTGGGTTCAACTTGAATAAACTAAAAAAGAGAGAGATTCCTTTATTGCGCAGAAAGATTGGAATTGTATTCCAAGACTTCCAATTATTAACAGACCGCTCGGTAATGAAAAATTTATTTTTCGTTATGAAAGCCACTGGATGGAAAAAGAAATCTGTAATGGAACAACGAGGATTCGAAGTGCTCCGTATGGTTGGAATAGAAGATAAAGCTTACAAGATGCCACATGAACTTTCTGGAGGAGAACAACAAAGGGTTTCTATTGCGAGGGCGTTATTGAACAATCCAGAATTAATTCTTGCCGATGAGCCAACAGGAAATTTAGACCCTGAAACCTCTGCTGCCATTATGAGTTTGCTTCACTCCATTGCTAAAGAAGGAACGGCACTATTGATGGCCACACATGACATGGGCTTGGTCGACAAGTTTCCAGGAAGGGTTCTGCGCGTTGAAAAGAATACCATTAAAGAAGTCGAGGCATTGGGTAACTTTAACCCTTTCGAAGTGAAGGAGTTTTAGTAGAATTATTCTACCGAAACAAATTCTTCTTCCACCCCTTTCAGTTTTGCATTTTCATAGTCAGGTCGTTGTAAAAGTTCCCAATATCCTTCAGGGGTATGTGTCATCCACCAGATTTTCTTATACCCTTCCTTCGTCATTGAGTCGTAATGGATGTAGCCTTTAAAATACTGCCAAGTTTGAAAATTATTCAAATAAACAAAGAAGAAGGGAATCAACACCAAGCTCATCCTTACTTTATTTTTAAGCAACCAAGTCAATAAGGCCGCTAAAGGAATAGCCATAAACGGCAAAATATCAATCAGTGTTCGTGCTCCAAATCCTCCACCATACCACCAACACCACCAACTAAATGTGATATAAAGAAAAGGCACAATAAACACCACAATTCCGATGAAATATTCCTTTTTTGTTTTGTACAAGGGAATCAAACCCAGTAAGGCCAAGAACATCATAGGTGTATAAAGCAACCATCCTTTTCGGAAAGAAAAAAGACCCTCCCAAATATGAGGATTCGTCCAAAAAAAGCCTTCATCTCTATAAGAATAATACATGAATCCTCCTGTTTGCACTTTCCAAAAGAGCAGTTGAGGTAACATGATTAAAAACGCGCCAACAATAATCAAAACAATATGTGAAAGGGGTAGAAACAAGCGTTGTAAATGCACTTTCCACAAGTCTTCAGGTTGCTTTAAAAAGAACAAGAAAGGAACACAAAACAGGATATTAATGGGACGAATTAAAACAATCATTCCGAAGACAAGTCCTATCAACAAACTTTTCCATATCTTTTTATCTAGAATCCACCGGTCAGTTAAAAGTAACAATGCAGCGACTAAAAAGAAAGTTGGAGGGTGAGCCATTCCAGTTTCATTCACTGTATAATGGTAAAGATTTGTTCCAAATGCGATAAAGAATAAGGTCAGTAAGGTAACGGTCTTGGAAAATCTTTTTTTCAAGAAAAGCCCTAAGAAAATCAATCCGAAGATGGTAAAAAACACCGAAGACAATGATATGGACAAATGATATGGGCTAGAAAAACCATCTGCTTCATACCTAGAGTCCAACAAGGCATACAAATGTCCCCCTAAGAAGAAAGGCGTTTCCAGCATAGCTACTCCCATACTCATTTTTACAGCATTTCTTCCTGTTGGACTGGTGTGTATTCTAAATTTAGAATCTTGTTCTACTTCTCCCTCAAAAAGAGGGTTCCCATAGATAAATGTCGCAGGCAAATAGGTGTAGTAAATCGCTACATCAGATCGAATAATTTGATTTTCTCTCCACTTTGAATTGCTAATATTTTGCCAAATGAGTACAAATGAGGCAACAATTAAAAGGACAGCATAGATATGTTTTTTTAAAAACCCCATCTTAATCATTAAAAAAAACAAGAACTTTCATTTCACCTAAAACCGTTTTTGTTTAAAGGTTGACTTTGTGAAATGACACATTAATTAGAGTAAAGTTAAGACATTTTCTGGAGGTCTTCCAACAACAGCTTTATCACCTTTAACAAAGATGGGACGTTCAATTAATTTTGGATATTGAATAAAGGCTTGGATCCATTCTTCATCGGTCAAAGATTTCCCTTTGAAGTTTTCTTTATAGTCCTTTTCCCCTTTTCTAACAATTTCTTCGGCTTTCATTCCGAGTTTCTTTAACAAATCTCTTAATGCTTCAGCGCTTGGTGTTTCCTCTAGGTATTTCACCACATCAACCTCTACTCCTTTTTCTTGTAGTATTTCCAAAGCCCCTCTGCTTTTAGAACAACGTGGATTATGATAAATCTTCATGGTCATGTTATATTTCTTTATGCCAACTTCCCTTTTAAGTTCTTCATGAACTTAGAAGCGTAAACGAAGTCTATAATTTCTGGATTATCCGTTTTAATAATTTCTTCTTTGGTTCCTTGCCACCAATTTCTTCCAGTATGGATGAATATAATATGATCTCCAATTTCTATTACACTATTCATATCATGAGTAATTACAACTGTGGTCATACCGTATTCATAAGTAATTTCTTGAATCAAATTATCGATCAAAATGGAAGTACTCGGATCAAGACCTGAGTTCGGTTCATCACAGAAAAGATACTTTGGCTTCATAGAAATGGCCCGTGCGATAGCTACACGCTTCATCATTCCCCCACTTAATTCTGCAGGCAGCAGCTTATTTCTTCCGGATAGATTAACACGCTCAAGACAAAAGTCCGCTCGCTCTTGCATTTCCTTTTTGGACATATTGGTAAACATCTTCAAAGGAAACATAATATTTTCTTCCACTGACATTGAATCAAAAAGCGCAGAACCTTGAAAAAGCATACCAATTTCCTTGCGGATATCCTTTCTTTCCTTTCTGTTCATTTTAGAAAAATCGCGACCATTGTATAACACACTTCCAGAGTCAACCTCCATTAGTCCAACTATACATTTCGTTAAAACAGATTTTCCTTGACCGGATTGACCAATGATGAGATTTACTTGTCCTTCTTCGAACTTCGCTGAGAAATCGTGCAAAACGTGATTCTCTCCAAAAGACTTATTTACATTTTTTACTTCAATCATTACATTAGTATTAATTGAGTCAGTACAAAGTTAGTTAAGAGGATCACAATACTACTCCAAACCACTGCTTGAGTTGAAGATTTCCCTACATCTAATGCACCACCTTTCGTAAAGTAACCAAAGTAAGAAGACACAGTTACAATCACAAAAGCAAAGACGCAAGTTTTAACCAAGGCATAAGTAATGTCACTCACTTTAAAAAAGGCACGAATTCCGTACACAAACTCTTCGTGTGATGCTAATTCGGAAAGCGTTACTGCGTAATATCCACCGATGATGCTTAATCCCATAGAGCAAATAATCAGAAACGGGAAGAAGAATATTGCTGCGATGACTTTAGGAAGTACAAGAAAAGAAAGAGAGTTCACCCCCATAATATCTAAAGCATCAATTTGCTCGGTTACCCTCATGGTTCCTATTTCAGAAGCGATATTCGAACCTACTTTACCAGCTAAAATTAAAGAAATAATTGTCGGTGAGAACTCTAGAATAGTACTTGAACGGGTAATATAACCTATTGTATATTTGGGCAACAGTGGACTATCCATATTGGATGCTGTTTGCAATGAAATTACCGCTCCCATAAAAACAGAAAGGATGGCCACAATTCCTGCAGAGTTAATTCCTATGGTCTCAATCTCTGTTAACGTACGTGTATAATAGACCTTTAGACGTTCTGGCTTTGAGAACACCTGCCTAATCATGCCGACATATTTTCCTACACTCTCTATATAACTCATTGGTTATGCTAAATTAATAGCTTATTCCTAAACAAAGCGAATAATTCGATAAAAATTAATGTTATAAGTACATTTGTGTCGTGAAAACAAAGAAAGAAAAAATCGCAGAAGCTTTAAAGAAGTATGTCCCAGAAGGTTATATTCCTTACATAGTAGAATTGATGTTTTCTGAAAACCTTGCTTTTAGAATCAGCAAACCACGTAAAACGAAAGCTGGGGATTACCGTCCTCCATACAATGGTCAACCACACCGCATTTCCATCAATGGAGACCTCAACCCTTATGCGTTTTTAATTACCACAATTCATGAGTTTGCGCACATGACCACCTACATCAAATACGGACCTTATGTTCAACCTCATGGTGCAGAATGGAAAAGCGAATTTAAACGTTTACTTATTCCTGTATTAGAAAAAAAAGAGCTTCCTGTTGAAATAGAAGCAGCATTGAAGCGCAGTTTACAGAATTTAAAAGCGTCAAGTTGTACCGACATCCACCTGACCAGAGCATTAAAAAAGCATGATAAACGAGATGAATCAATCGTTTTGTTGGAAAATTTAGGGAATAATGAGTACTTTCGTCTAGGCAAAAAAACCTTTCAACGTGGTGTCTTACGTAGAAGAAGATACCTGTGCAAGGAAATTAATACAGGGAAACAGTATCTCGTCAATCGATTGGCAGAGGTAGAACCCATAAACAATTAATGATGAGAGAAAATAATTACGCAGTAATTATGGCAGGTGGAGTTGGAAGTAGATTCTGGCCCATGTCAGTTGAAGATTTACCTAAACAATTCCTTGATGTATTAGGGATCGGTAAGACTTTAATTCAATTGACTTATGAGCGTTTGTGCAATGTTGTACCAGATGAGAACATATACATTGTAACCAATGAGCATTATGTAGAGCTAGCAAAAACACAATTGCCTGCCTTAAAACCAAATCAGATTTTAACGGAGCCTGAACGTAAAAACACTGCTCCTTGTATTGCTTATGCAGCAGCAAAGATTTATTCGATCAACCATGATGCAAATCTGATTGTTGCTCCATCTGACCACTTAATTCTAAAGGAAGAAAAATTCAAACGCATTATTAACACAGCGATTACACGCGCCTCAAAGGAAGATAGAATTTTAACCTTAGGTATTAAGCCTACTCGTCCGGATACAGGATACGGTTACATTCAGTTTCACCAAGACGGAGACTTATTGCCTGGACAAATTTCTAAGGTAAAGCAGTTCACTGAGAAACCGAATCGTGAAATGGCTGAAATATTCTTGAAAAGCGGTGATTATTACTGGAATTCTGGAATTTTCATTTGGAGAGCTAAAACAATTCTTAAAGCTTTAAGAAAGTTCAAACCTGAATTGTATGAACTATTCTGTGATGACTTTAGCATCTACAACACTCCCGGTGAATACGAATATGTTAACACAGCTTTTAGAAGATGTGAAAGTATTTCTATTGATTTTGCCATTATGGAAAACGCTAAAAACGTGGATGTTGTTTTGGCTGATTTTGACTGGAGCGATTTAGGAACATGGGGAAGTTTATTTGACCATTTAGACAAAGATGTGAATGGAAACAGCATCAAAGGAAAGAACACCCATGTATTTAACTCTTACAATTGCTTGATTAATCTACCCAATGAAAAGCTAGCCATTATTCAAGGACTTAACAATCAAATCGTAGTTGAGTCGGATAATCGTTTATTGATTCTAGACAAGCGGGATGAGCAAAACCTTAAAACATACCTTAAGGCAGTAAAAGAAAAGAATTAACTCACCCATACGTTAAACAGACAGAAGAACATGGATTTAGATATACCCAAAGATTTCAACTCAGACAGCGACGACCAACCGTTTACAGCTTGTAAGGTTTGTGAGCGTGACCTCAGCAAAGGAGAAGTTCCTTATTCGATAGAAAAAGCTTACAAAAGAGTTGACGAAGATAAAGATGTAACACTTTTCGAGGTGGCTATTTGTATGCCTTGTGCAGAAAAACAAGCAGAGAAAATGAGCAAAGAATCAAGGGCTTATTTAATGCAAATGATGGGTGGGGTTGCGCATATAGAAAAACGTCAAAAAATGTGGGAATCCAATTGGAGGGAAAATTGGAAATCTGCCTGTTTATTTTCTGATGAAGAAATAAAACTCAATGATGAATACCACATCGTTGGTCAGTTTATGGGCGGTAAATTACTTCCTCAAATGACACCTTTTGTAATTGGTCAGTCCTACATTGAAGCCATTCAAGAAAACCTTTCCTTAGAAACCAAGGAAGAAATGGATAGGTTTGGCGAGCAATTCTTAGGACCAGACCCTTCTTTGAGGGCTTTATTAAAAGACCATCAGTTTGTTTTGGTTTAATGGTGCGTTTAGCAATTGTGAATTGGTGGCTATACTAGTATAAAAAACTATTGTAAGGATAACGTACTTGAAATATTGTTTTCACCTCTTCGTAAATCACGTGTTTTAGTTCATCGAAGTTTGTTTTGTTCTCTGCTGAGATAAATACACATTTGCTATTGCTCATTTTCGTCATCCACTGACTTTTCAGTTCTTCAAGTGTATAATTTTCTCTGGTCTTCGGAGACAAATCATTTTCATCTTGCTGAACGTATTGATAAGCATCGATTTTGTTGAACACAACAATTGTAGGTTTATCTGACTTATCAATTTCAGCTAAAGTTTCATTAACAACTTTATAATGATCTTCGAAATTAGGATGGGAAACATCTACCACATGGATCAACAAATCGGATTCGCGCACTTCGTCTAATGTCGACTTGAATGACTCCACCAACTGGTGAGGTAACTTTCGAATAAATCCTACAGTATCGGTTAACAAGAAAGGAAGGTTGTCGATGACCACTTTTCGAACTGTGGTATCGAGGGTTGCAAATAATTTATTTTCTGCGAATACTTCAGATTTACTTAAAGCATTCATGATTGTACTTTTCCCAACGTTGGTATAGCCAACCAAAGCAACACGAACCAATTGACCTCGATTTCCTCGTTGAACTTTTTTCTGCTTGTCAATTTCATTGAGCTTCTTCTTCAAGAAAGCAATTCTTTCTTTAATGATTCTTCGGTCAGTTTCAATCTGACGTTCCCCTGGACCACGCATCCCAATTCCTCCTTTTTGTTTATCAAGGTGGGTCCACATACGTGTCAATCGTGGTAAAAGGTATTGATATTGCGCTAACTCTACTTGCGTTCTTGCGTGAGAAGTTTGTGCTCTAGAGGCAAAGATATCGAGGATTAAACTACTGCGGTCAAGGATTTTAACCTCTAATATTCTTTCAATATTTCTTAGTTGAGAAGGAGATAGATCATCATCAAAAATCACCATATCAATTTCATTTTTGATCACATAATCTTTAACCTCTTCTAGCTTACCGGCTCCTAAAAATGTTTTAGAATTGGCCATTTGTAGCTTTTGCAAAAACTTTTTCTCTGTCTCTGCTCCAGCGGTCCTTGCTAAAAACTCCAGTTCTTCAATATGTTCTGTTGCTTCCTCCTCGCTTTGGTTCTGTTCAATAACACCAACCAATACTGCTTTTTCTCCTTTTAAATCTTCTTTTAATTTACCGACTTCCATTCAGTGATTCTACTGTTCTTTTTATATAAATACGATTGCCTTAAACCTTGTCGTCTGTTGGTCAAACTTTAGTCGCCTAGAAATAACCAGCTCCTACGTCATAGATAAATGGCCAAGGAATACCAATAAAAATAATGATGAGTCCAAGACCGTAATACCTTAAAATTAATTTATGACGCAAGCCTAGCTCTGGCGTTTTTTCCGCCTTTTTACGACCTAGCGTTACTAAGGTAATTCCTACTAACATAAGCAAAATATGTTCAACGGCATAGAATCTTAGCGCACTATTCCCCATTAAACCTTCAACGAACTGCACTTTATCACTAATTATGTATAAAACCAAGCCTAAAAGGAGTTGAATGTGAAGAAAAATCATCGCAAAGAGATTAATCATTTTATCTTTCTTTTCATACTTGTTTGATTTCAGGTTTGCAATAGCATTAAAGATGGCAATTACCAACAATGCTAAAACAATATACCTTAATCCTGAATGTGCAGCTACTAATCCTTTCATTTTACTTTTTTTGTTCCAAATATACCTAAAAACAAACAATATATTTATTCATTACTTATAAATGATTATTTTCGAGGTTTAAAACTTACAAGCCCAATGAAAACAGCACTTTTTTTAACGTTTTTATTCTCCCTAATCAGCACACTTACTCTTGGTCAGATTCCCACTCCTAACAACGGAGTTAAAAAATCCGAAGCCTCTGCTTACGTGTTGAGGAATGCTAAAATAATTGTAGGTCCAGATCAAATCATAAAAAAAGGATCATTGGTAGTTCAAGAAGGGAAAATCAAGGCTGTTGGTAGACAGGTGAAATTTCCCAATGGAGCTATTATAATAGATATGGAAGGCCGAACAATTGTTCCTTCTTTTATAGAAAGTTACTCTTCTATTGGGCTCCCAAAAGCAGAAAGCAAACAATGGTCGCCTCGTCCACAAATGGAAAGCAGTAAAGCTGGGGCATATTATTGGAATGAAGCCATTCATCCGGAGGTTCAAGCTGCACAACATTTTGAAATTGATAAAAAAGGTGCTGAACTTCTTCAAAAAATGGGCTTTGGTGTTGCCGTTACGCATATTAATGACGGAATAGCAAGAGGGAGTGGTGCTATTGTCGCTCTTGGTGATCTAGACCACAGCGAGGCGGTGTTGAAATCGAACGGAGGTGCTTTCTTCTCTTTTCATAAAGGTGTTTCAAAACAAAGCTACCCTTCTTCTCAAATGGGAGCGATTGCCTTGCTTCGCCAATTGTTTCATGATGCGCAATACTATGCCGACAACAAAGATTCAAATCCAGAAAACCTGTCGTTAAATGCATTAAACGAACAACTAAAACACCCTTTAGTGTTTGCTGTTGATGATAAGTTAGAGGTGTTCAGGGCTAACAAAATCGGAGAAGAATTCAACCTTGATTTCATTATTTTGGGCGGAGGAAATGAGTTTGAACAAATTGAACAGTTTAAAGATTGGAAGAATCCGATGATTCTCCCCATGAACTTCCCTTCAGCTTATGATGTAAATGATCCTTATGTTGCGCTTCAAATTCCTTTGGGCGATTTAAAAGAATGGGAATTAGCACCGTCTAATCCCTACCTATTAAAAAAGAACAATGTTACATTTGCTTTGACATCAAAAGGACATAACAAAGCTGAAGACTTTTGGAAACACTTCCATAAAATGTTAGAAAATGGACTTTCTAGAGAGGATGCCTTGGCTGCATTGACGACAATTCCAGCTGAAATATTCAATATTAGTGATCAAGCAGGAACATTAGAGGAGGGTAAAATTGCAAGCTTTTCTGTTTTTGACAAAGACCCTTTCGAAGTGAAAAATGCTGTAATGGAAGAATCATGGTCACTTGGTAAAAAGCACATCTTAAAAGAAAAAGCAGACATCGACATCCGCGGGAAATACCGTTTTAGTTTACCCGAAACCTCTTATGTGATAGACATCAAAGGAACACCTGAACAACCAACAGGAGAGGTTATTACTTACAAAACAACGATTGACTCCACAACTAATCCTGTCAAAAAAACAATAGATACAATCAAGGTAAAAGCAGGCATAAAAGTTGACTTTAGAGATGCTGTATTTCACTTTGACGTAGATGATGACAACTACAAAGGGGTACTGACATTGCATGGTAATTTCAGTCCGAAAATTGATGCTTTCCTAGGACAAGGACAAACTCCAGATGGAATCTGGATCAAATGGGCTGGGGTCCAACTTTCTAGATACAAGAAAAAGGAAGACGAATTATCCAAACATGCAATAAAAGTCGACACCAGTTCAATAGGTAAGGTTTGGTTCCCAAATATGGCTTATGGCTTTGATTCACTTCCTAAAAAACAACATTACATATTGCGAAACGCAACATTATGGACCAATGAGAAAGAAGGAATCATCAAAGAAGGAACGGTGATATTAAAAGATGGAAAAATAGAATTTGTAGGAACAGGAAATTACAGCATTCCGCATGATGCCATCGAAATTGATTGTAAAGGGATGCACATCACTACAGGAATCATCGATGAACATTCACACATTGCCATTTCTAAGGGAGTAAACGAAAGTGGACAAGCCGTAACTGCCGAAGTCAGTATTGAAGACGTCGTTAGAAATGACGACATCAATATATATCGTCAATTATCAGGAGGAGTAACCACTTCACAGTTGTTACACGGATCTGCCAATCCAATTGGAGGTCGTTCTGCAATCATCAAGTTGAAATGGGGATACTCACCAGATCAAATGTTAATTCCAGACTCACCAAAATTCATCAAATTTGCCTTAGGAGAAAACGTAAAACAAAGTAACTGGGGAGATTACCAAACAATTCGTTTTCCACAGACAAGAATGGGTGTAGAACAAGTGTTTTATGATGCATTTATTCGCGCTGAGGAGTACAAAAAGAGATGGAATGAATTTACACAGCTTTCGCCAAAGCAAGCAGAAAGAAAAAACATCAAGGCACCTGCAGTAGATTTGGAATTAGAAGCAGTTTGGGAAATCAAAAATGGGGAGCGCTTCATTTCATGCCACAGTTATGTCCAAAGTGAAATCAACATGCTGATGAAAGTAGCAGACTCAATGGGTTTCACTGTAAACACATTTACGCATATTCTTGAAGGCTACAAGCTCGCAGACAAAATGGCCAAACACGGAGCTGGAGGAAGTACTTTTTCAGACTGGTGGGCTTACAAGATGGAGGTGAAGGATGCCATTCCATACAATGCTAATTTAATGCAAGAGCAAGGTGTTGTTGTGGCCATCAACTCTGATGATGCAGAAATGGGGAGGAGACTCAACCAAGAAGCTGCAAAGTCGATTAAATATGGTGGAATGTCAGAAGAAGATGCCTGGAAGATGGTGACCTTAAATCCAGCAAAGCTAATGCATTTAGACGACAGATTAGGAAGTTTGAAAAAAGGAAAGGATGCAGATATTGTGATTTGGACAAGCAACCCATTGAGCATAGAAGCTAGGGTTTCAAAAACATTTGTTGATGGAGAGTTATTGTACGACGAAAGTAAAAGCGTTGATCATTACCTTCGAATTCAACAAGAAAAAGCAAGAATTATCAGTAAAATGCTCGCATCCAACAAAGCTGGAGAAGCGAAGAAGCCATTCATAAAGAAGAAAGAGAAACACTGGCACTGTGACACTATTGGAGATTCAATTGATTAAGATATGAAGACATTAAATATACTGAGCGCATTCATCCTCACCTTTTGTGTTGGTTTTATTGCGTATACACAAGATCGCGTTTTGCTTTCTAAAGCAAAAGTTCACATTGGAAATGGAAAAGTCATCAATCAAGGATATGTAGGAATTCAAGGAGAAGAAATCATCTTGGTAGAGAATGCATTGACGTACAATTTAGACAAAAGCAAATGGGATACCATTATCGACCTCAGAGGTCAGGAGCTATATCCAGGTTTTTTCGCACCGAATTCTAACATTGGATTAACAGAAGTTGACGCCGTAAGAGCGACGCGTGATTTTCGTGAAATTGGAACATACAACCCCCATGTACGTTCCTTAATCGCTTTTAATGCCGAATCAGAAATAAGTACAACAGTTAAAACCAACGGTGTGCTTTATGCGCAAGTAACTCCTCAAGGTGGAGTAATTTCTGGAAGTTCCTCCATTATGAAACTCGAAGCTTGGAATTGGGAGGACGCTGCCGTAAAAACAGATGATGGAATTCATCTACACTGGCCTTCTACGACCAAAGGAGGTGGTTGGTGGGCAGAACCAGCAACACGTAAATCGAATGAGAATTACAGCAATCAATTAAAAGACCTCCGTGAATTCTTCGAAGCAGCATTAGCTTACAGTAAAGCAAACGATAAATTTGATGCTCGATTTGAAGCGATGCGTGAAGTGTTTACGGGCGAAAAAAGATTGTACATCCATGCCAATCAACTTCGCGCTTTATTGGACATTATAGACTTTAAACGTGAGTTAAAAATTAATTACCCAGTTATTGTTGGAGGTTATGACGCTTATAAAGTCGCGGATCAACTTAAGGATGCTGAAATTCCAATCATCATCAAAGGAGGTCACACCCTTCCAGAAAACGAAGATGACCCAGTTGACTTACCTTGTCGTTTACCTGCCTTACTTCAAAATGCGGGAGTATTGTATTGCATTCAAAATTCAGGAAGAATGGAAACCATGAATACAAGAAACATTCCTTTCTTAGCAGGAACAGCGATGGCTTATGGTTTAACTGAGGAAGAAGCCATTTCGGCAGTTACTTTAAATACTGCAAAAATATTAGGGGTTGACAAGTTCACAGGAAGTATTGAAGTCGGGAAAAAAGCAACCTTGTTTGTTAGCACTGGAAATGCATTAGACATGCGCACCAACAATTTGACTTTAGGAATGATACATGGAAAGTTCATTAGTTTAACCAATCTACAAACAGACCTTTACCATAAATACAAGGAGAAATACGAGGCTGAGTAAATCGGCTGGTGGATTTAAGGTTTGCTCTATCTAAGGAATGAAAAGAAAAAAATAATGAGCACAAAAAAAGAGCTTGCATTTGCAAGCTCCCTGTAATTCTGTAAAGAGTAATATCTTAGTTTAACTTCTTTTCCATTTTCATATCAGCTTCTTCAACCATTTCTTTTGCATTTTCAGCTCCATCTTCAACAGCTTCTTTTACAGTTTCAGCGCCTTCTTCAACACCTTCTTTTACGTTTTCAACACCTTCTTCGATTTTCTCTCCAGCTGCTTCTATTTCATCAGAAATGTTCTCTGAAGCCTCTTCTCCAGCGTCTTTCAAATCTTCACCTGCTTCTTCCATCGCATCTTTTGCGTTTTCTAATTCAGATTCTACAGAGTCTCCTCCACAAGAAGCCATTGCAAATGTCATTGCAAAAGCAGTAGCGTACATAAATACCTTTTTCATAAAAATTGTTTTAGTTTACCATTAATAGTTGAGCATAAATATAAAAACATTTTGTTAAGTGCGAAAAGGAAAAGAATAAAAACAAAAATATTCAAGTTTTCCAACTGCTTAAAAGTCATTCTAAATATGAGCAAAGCGCTCTTGGTGATTAAAGTCCGCAATATTATTCCGAGCAACTGTTTCCAATAGAAAAGAGAAGATTAAAACAAATGTCACATATAAACATTGACCCATAGAAAAGTAGTCCGAAAGCTGTCTATTCTGAATATAGCTTTGTACCTTTGTAAGTAAACAAAACAATAGTAATGGATATTCAAGCAATACGTTCTCAATTTCCTATTTTAGAGGAGAAAGTTCACGGGAAACCGCTGGTTTATTTTGACAATGGAGCCACAACACAAAAACCTTTGTCTGTTATTCATCGACTAAGTGATTATTACACTAAAGAAAATGCTAATATTCATCGTGGGGTGCATACTTTAAGTCAAGAAGCCACTACAGCGTATGAAAATGCAAGAAATACCATTCAAAAATACATTGGAGCTAAGGAAAACCATGAAGTTTTATTTACGAAAGGAACAACAGACAGCATCAATTTAGTTGCCTATTCTTTTGGTGAATTGCTTCAAGCAGGAGATGAAATCATCATTTCTGCAATGGAGCACCACTCCAACATTGTTCCTTGGCAATTGCTCTGCGAGCGTAAAGGGTGCAAATTGCGCTTCATCCCTATGGATGACAAAGGAGATTTAATGTTAGACACTTATGTTGAGTTATTATCAGAAAAAACTAAACTTGTTGCAGTTACACATATTTCCAACTCATTGGGTACGGTGAACGATGTTAAATTCATCATTGACAAAGCCCATGGAGTAGGCGCAAAAGTTTTGATCGACGGGGCACAGAGCATTCAGCACATCAAGGTGAATGTACAAGAATTAGACTGTGATTTTTACGCTTTTTCTGGTCATAAGCTATTTGGCCCAACAGGAATAGGTGTTTTGTACGGAAAGGAAGAAATTTTAAATCAAATGCCGCCTTACCAGGGAGGTGGAGACATGATCAAAGAAGTTAAATTAGAGCAATCAACATACAATACTTTACCTCATAAATTTGAAGCGGGAACGCCAAATATAGCAGGAGGAATAGGATTGGGGACTGCCTTTGAATTTCTAAATTCTTTGGACATGGACAAGGTCCATAAACACGAGCAAGAGTTATTGGAATACGCTACGTCAGCACTTAAAAAAATTGAAGGAATTCAATTCTATGGTCAAGCCAAAGAAAAAACCAGCGTCATTTCATTCTTAATTGAAGGACTTCATCCTTATGATGTGGGTACATTATTGGACAAAATGGGTATTGCAGTCCGTACAGGTCACCATTGTACACAACCAATCATGGATCAGTTCTGTATTCCAGGAACTATTCGTGTCTCTTTCGCCCTTTATAACACCAAGGAAGAAATTGATGTATTTATTAGAGCACTGGAAAGAATTATTCCGATGCTTAAAAATTAAAAACGAAATTAGAATATGAGTATTCAAGAGAAAGAACAAGAGATTATTGATGAGTTTGCCATTTATGAAGATTGGATGGATAAATACGAATACATTATCGAGCTTGGAAAAGACTTACCGTTAATTGAAGAAAAGTATAAAACTGAAGATCGATTAATCAAAGGGTGTCAATCGCAAGTTTGGTTACATGCAGAAACAAAAGATGGCAAAATGAAGTTTACTGCAGATTCTGACGCCATCATTACAAAAGGAATTATAGCGTTATTAATTCGCGTTGTCGATAATGAATCTCCTTCAGATGTTGCCACCTCTCAGTTCAGTTTTATTAAAGAAATCGGGTTGCAAGAGCATTTATCACCAACACGTTCGAATGGATTGGTAAGCATGGTGAAAGAAATGAAGTTAAATGCTTTAAAAGCGGTAAAGTAATGCAACAAAAGCGATCTAAAAACTACCTCATCTTAGTCTTTTTGTTTTCCGCTCTATTTCTGACCAGTTGTGAGGACCCTGAGCTCGATGCATTAATGTCCGATTACTGTGAGTGCATTAGTCAATCAAGGTATGATGAGACCAAGCAAATGGAATGTGCAGAAATGATGAATTCCATCACAGAAAAGTATGAAGGTCAACCCCGAAAAATAAAAACAGTATTAGAAAAGACTGACGAATGCTATTAACCTTCGATTCCTTGTAAGAACAATGGGAGGTTAGGATTTTTAGCGACCTCATCATCGCCTAAGATCAATAAAGTTTTGGGTCTATTTCTATCCAACCACATATTAAAGTTAGAATTGGTTGCCGCTAAGGTACCATTGAGATCTACTTTATGCACAGCTTTATTATCTCTGCTTAAATCCTCTTGTGTTTCATCATCCTCCTTCGAAAAGTTATGATTTTCATGAAACAATACAACACCGTCAACAAGTTCACTTAAATCACCACTTCTGTGTGATGTAGCAACCACTTGAATACGCTTATCTTCAGCCCACTCTCCAATGGTCTTTCCAAACTTGTTGTTTTCGATAACGTATATGGTCTCTATTTTCATTATTATAAATCAATTATATGGCCAAAAGGCAGGTCAAAACGAGGAGCAAAAATAATGACTTCTTACTAATATCAAACTAAAAGCCAAGATTAAAAACAAAAAATGGGAATAAATATTTGGTTTTAAAACATTTGAATGGTTTAAAATGAGAGATAAAACCCTAAAAAAACATAGTTAAACTACGGTGTTTCCGACAAACTTATATCCTACTCCTTTTACTGTCTGAATATAATGAGCACCCAGTTTCTCTCTTAACTTTCTCACATGCACGTCGATTGTTCTGTCACCAACAACAATTCCATCGCCCCAAACTGAGGATAATATTTGCTCACGTTCAAAAACAACACCGGGTTTTGAATTTAACAGAGCCAGTAATTCAAATTCTTTTCTGGGCAATTGTATCACCTCCCCATTCAAAGTAACGATATATTTTTCTCTATTGATGGTTAAACCATGGGAATCCTCTATTTTTCGCTGCCTAGAACCATTTCTACGCAACAATGCATTAATTCTACTGATCAGTACTTTTGGTTTTAATGGTTTAGAAATATAATCATCTGCGCCTGCATCAAGCCCGGCGACTTGACTGTAATCTTCGTTTCTGGCGGTTAAAAAACAAATCAAAACATCATCATACTTAGGTTCTTTTCGGATCATTTCACACACCTCTATTCCATCCATTACTGGCATCATTACATCCAGTAAAACCAAGTCTATTTTATGTTTATTTTCTTCTAAAGTGTCTAATCCTTCTTTTCCATTAGCCGCCATAAAAGTTGAAAAGCCATTTTTCTGAAGATTATACTCTAATAATTCACGAATTTCAACCTCATCATCTATGATTAATACGCCTTTCATGGTGATCTAATTTATTTTCACCAAAGATAGAGAATCTTAATCAGAAGTCAGTCAACAGAGTAAAAGTTATGTGAAGTAGATTTATAGTTTTTTATGAAAACTCAATACTTAATATTATTCTATAACTATCGAAAACACTATATTGTTACAACAAAAAAACGGAATAAATTATGAGAAAAATTGCAATGTTTACATCTTTATTGATGCTTTCATTTTTTAGTTATGGACAAACTTACCAAAATGCTATCGGACTGAAAGGGATGAATGCGGGTGGAGGACCATTTGGTGGAGGTGGAGTTAATTTCAAAACTTTCATTGGCGGAAAGAATGCACTTGAGTTTACCGTAGGAGGTGGCCCATACCATATTTCAGGTCAAGCCCTTTACGAATGGCAAAACCCTACCGGTTGGACAAATGGTTTTGATTGGTACTTAGGTGTTGGACCAAGTTTAGGTGTTTGGGGAAACTCACATCATTGGCACCATGATGGCGACCATGATTATTACAAAAAAGGATTTCATTTAGGTGTTGACGGTGTTATCGGATTAGACTTTAACATTAAGCCAAATACAGGTGTTCCTTTAGGATTTGCTGTAGATACAGGACCATATATTGGTTTGATCAACTCTCCCTACTTTGGTTGGGGAGGCTCTATTGCTGTTCGATATATCATCAACTAAATAAAAAAAATCCCAGTAGATCTACTGGGATTTTTTTGTATGTTTCAAATTCCTATTAATCTACATAGCTTAACCTTAACATATTTGATTTTCCTTTTGATTCAATCGGCATAGAAGCAATGTTAATTACCAACTCCCCTTCTTTAACGAATCCTTTTTCTTTCAATATATATTTAATATCTGCAATGGTATGATCGGTACTTACCATCTTATCATAATAGATAGCACGAACTCCCCAAACTAAATTCAACTGGGTCAAGATTTCACGGTTACTTGTAAAAACAAATATTTGTGATTTAGGACGTTGAGAAGCAATTTTGTATGCAGTGTATCCTGAGAAAGTCATCGTTACAATTGCTTTTGCGTCAACTCGATTACCTAATCTTGTGGCATTAAAACAAATTGAATCAGAGATAAAGCGATCTTGATTCTTCTCAGGAACCTCTTCCTTGTAATAAATCAAATCTGACTCTTCAATTTTCGACACAATTTTATTCATTGCTTGAATCACCAAGACTGGATGTTTACCAACGGAAGTCTCACCTGATAGCATTACAGCGTCTGCACCATCCAGTACAGCATTTGCAACATCATTCACCTCTGCTCTTGTTGGCGTATAATCTTCTATCATGCTCTCCATCATTTGGGTTGCTACAATAATTGGCTTTGCATGCAGATAGCATTTTTTGATCAACATTTTTTGAACTAAAGGAACGTCTTCCATTGGAATCTCTACTCCTAAGTCACCACGAGCCACCATAATCGCATCAGTTTCACGAATAATTCCATCGATGTCTTTAATTGCCTCAGGTTTCTCAATCTTTGCGACAATTTTCGCTTTATTGTGGTGCTTGCTGATAATGTGCTTGAGTTCAATAATATCTCGTGCCGATCGTACAAAAGACAAACCTACCCAGTCCACATTGTGATCCATTGCAAACTGTAAATCTTCTTGGTCTTTTTCTGTCAATGAAGGCAAGGAAATCACAGTGTTGGGTAAGTTCACTCCTTTATTCGAAGATAAAATCCCACCATGGTTCACCACTGCTGTAATTACTTTTCCATCTGTTGAAATGACTTCCAATTCCAATTTACCATCATCTAAACGAATACGCTCACCAGGGTTAATGTCTTCTGCTAGTTGTGCATAGTTGATTGCAAATTTCTTGCTTGTTCCTACCACACCTTCTTCAGTAACAATTTCAACTTTTTCACCAGGAATAAGGTCCACACCATTGTTTTCCATTTCTCTAGTACGGATCTTAGGACCTTGTAAGTCGGCCAATATTGCTACGTTTAATCCTGTCTCTTCGTTTAATTCACGAATAATATTGATTACTTTTTCATGATCCTCATAGGAACCATGAGAAAAATTGATTCTCGCAACGTTCATTCCTTCTTCCATCATTGCTCTCAAAGTTTCCTTTGATGATGAAGCAGGACCTAAGGTCGCTACAATTTTTGTTCGTTTCATTGTTTTCATTCTTTCTTTCTTAATTGAATTTCAATTGTTTTGCAACTTAAAAAATAAATTTATTGGCAGACTTCAGTTCATAGGGGTCAAAAATAAACGCGGTCAATACACAAGAGATTTTTCTTAACTCTCCTAAAAGGGATTCTACATCCACTACCCCAGCGTCTTTAATCACCAAAAAGAAATCAATTTGTGCTTTTTCTGGCACCAAAAATTTCCCTTCGTTCTTATTTTGAATGAAGTAATAGTTCACGTTCTCTTCTTCATCAAACCACTCATACAAGGAATGTGAAGAGGTGATCGCACCTTTTTTACCAGACACCATATAAGGTTCAGTGGATTTTTGAAGCCGTAAACCAATACGTTCATTAATTGACCAACAAACTCTGTAATCGCCTTGATGGCTACATAAGCCTATTAAATCATAATTAAAATCATCTTCTAAACTTAAGGTGTACTTTGCCATAAATCATTGCTCAACAAGATACCAAATTTAAGAAAAATTAGTCGATGAACAGTGTTAAATCTATATTAATTCATCTTCTCGATGCGGTACCAAATCAAAGGATTTTTGGTTTTCTCTGGAATCAAAACAGGATGCACTAATTTTAGACGCCCCAGAATCGAACTGCGGACCTCAGCTTGAAATATAAAAGCATGGTCGACGTAGCTATAAAAAACTATGCGGTACTTCGTAAATGACTGTAAACCCTGAACATGCATTCGTTGAGGCTTCCAAGAAACACTAAGTGGTGTAGAAAACACTGGAGCGTTTAACGCACAAGGGGTTTCTGCAAGTTGCTCTAAAGACATTCCTGCTGCAGTATTAATATTGAACGTTCTGTTGTACACATATCCTGCAGCTGTTGACTTGTCTTCAGTAACAATATACTGAGTCTCAATTATATCTTTATTTGTTTGTTCGAATTTTTCCTTTTGTCTGCCCAATACCCCTTTATTTTCAACCGTATTCAAAAACCAATCACTATTGAAATAATTTTTAGTGGCAATAATCCTAGGCCATGACACCTCTTCATTTCTTCCCGTATCATCATAAATAGCAAAAGCAGCCCAAACATAATGCCCTACTAAGCCATTGTATGGTGAGCGCATAACATCAATGTAATGCCCTTGATAATCTGAACATTCGTAGGTATCATCTCCGTGATCAAACTCGCCCATGATTACGGGTTTGCCATAGGTTCTTTTCAATCTTTCAACAGTACACGCCATTGAGTTTTCATTGTCCCCACATTCGTTATTGCTATTCGTCTTCGAAATCAACATTTTTTCGGGACTTTTAGAATAATAGGAAATGGTAATCATATCCACTTCGTCGAGATACCAAGTACTGTCAATAAAATCCGGATCTCTTTCTGTGTAATGAGAATAAATGTTACTTTTTCCTGCAGGAAATCGTCCAACAGCACTCAACAACTTTTGATTGTATTGTATAGAATCTTTGATAAAGCTCGACATCTGTTTATGGTATTCATAAATGGCTTTTCTAGCAATATCACCAGCTTTTGTAAGCGAATCATACGGCGTATCCGAAGCGTAAGGATTTTCATTGATGTGCCATGGTTCACACAACAATTCAACGTTGGATATACTTGTTGAATACCCCCAACGGGCCATAATGTAGCGTGCACGTTCTTTAAGGTAACGCATCCCTAACTCCGATAAAAACATATCTGAAGGAGTTTTTGTGTTTAACAATCTTGAATAACCTGAAATTTCGGTTCTATCTTCAAACGGCCATGCCTTCTCATCATACCAATGGTCAGAGAAATCGAACCTAAACTGATGGTAGTCTCCTAATTTCATAAAATAGGAGTGATACATCAAATCAAGTTGTATCAAGGTATTACTCTCTTCACAAAGATCGATAATACGGTCTATCTCCCAAGCGAAATTTTGGCGACTATGGTAATACCCTACTTCTTCAAATTCAATTTCGGTTGAGCTTGGATGTAGGAACATTCTAAAGTACTCTCCTCCTTGATCAATATACCTTTTTACTTGGTCGTGATAAGCTTCCCAAACTTCAACATTAAGCGTTTCCTCCTTATCTATGCTGTACATCAAGTTGTTTTTATTCGAAGGAAAGGGCAAATTTACACCCGTCGGAATAATGGTACGTCCATCACGTTCGAGGTATTCTGTTTGCTTATTATAGGTTACATGACCTTTATATGTGGAAGAAACTACATTGAAGGTTTTAGGAGCAGAAAAATAACTCGGCATGCCTTTGACATCAACTTCAAAATATACTTCCCATTCGCCTGTTTTTGGCGGGGCGTACCTCACGCGAAAAGGCAATTCTGTATGCAAATAATTCCAGCGGTTGTACGATGTGTTGCGTTGCACCTCAGTATACCAAAAACCAATTGCCGTAAACTTCTCTCCACTAGCTCTATGTTTGAAATGGGCTTTTATATCAAGTTCCCAACTAACAAAAGGATTAAGTCCTGTTCTTTGGTGGGGCTGACCATATATAAATTCTTTAATCGACATCATAAGGGTGTCGGGCAATGTCAGACCCAACTCCAATCTTGCGTTTTGCTTCACCGACTGAGGTTCTTGATCGACAAATTCGAAATCTATATTGACTTTGTTTTGGGCAAAAGCAACAACAGGAAACAATAAAGCGAAAATTAAAACTCTCATATCAAACGATTTAAGGTTTAAAGGTAATTATTTTGAAGGATAAATCACAGGGCGGCTAGGGGCGGCATCATTTTCAAAAGGAGCAACTTGTAGATTCAACAGATAAATTCCATCTCGCACAGTATCAGGAATAAACACCATCTCAGTAATCGTACGATCGAAACGTGGTTGGCTTGGCACTTGCCAGAACCCATGATGAAAAGCCAAAACTCCACCATCTAGCTCTTGATCAACACTAGGGAGATCGATAAGCAAATGCTTCACACCTAATTCATTAATAATACTTAAACATTCTGCATCAATGAAAGGTGGATTAGTTGAAGAATAGTTTTTTGATTTTTTATCAATAGTATTGGGTAGCGTACGAATAATCAGTGCTTCGATTGCACCATATTCCTTTAGCTTTTCAAGTTGTTCAGCAACGATGATCTGGTCTTCACCTATTAACTTTGGCTCAACACTAAAGACAACTGCTTCGAAGAAATATTCATTCAAATTTGCATTGATGGAATATACTTCTTTTGTAATGTGCCCAAGACATTCGGTATGTGTTCCATGACCATGAGGATTAAAGAAAATATTTCGGAAATTAACAGTTCCTCCGTCTTTTACAGAGCCCACCCATCCGTCTTGCATAACAGGTTCGAACCTAGGAGGCTTGACATACCATGCCAGTGGATTCTTTTCATCATCAGAAAGGGGAATTGAAATATCAATCCCCCTCTTTAAATCATATTCGTTTCCTTGGGCTGTCTTTACAATCATGCACTCAATTAGTTTGGCAAAGCTCTTAATAATAACTGGTAACGCGCTTTGTAGGTTTCTTTTCCTGTACAACCTTGTTCGGTTGACTGGTTATAAAAATACTCAATACGATTATCTGGACTTGGGTGAGTACTTAACCATTCTGGCACACCTGCTCCACCTTCTGCTTCAATTTTCTCAAAGAATTTCGCACCACCTGCTGCAACATAATCGGTCGGACATAAATACGTTACGGATGCTTTATCTGCCTCTGTTTCATGTGTACGTGAAAATTTCAAACCGATGATACTTTTTGTAATATCTTTAATTAAAGCACGATCACCTGCCAACATATTCAATAAAGTCTCAACACCATACAACTTGGTCATTTGTCTTGTAGAATGACGTAAATCAGCGTGACCAATCTCATGCGCCAGAACTCCTGCCAATTGCTCTTCAGAATCAAGGTACTTCATTAATCCAGTATACACATAAATGTATCCTCCTGGCGTACAAAATGCGTTTTTGGTTTGATCATCGTGGATAATTCTTAACCTCCAAGCAAAGTCGTTTTTATGTTCAACTTTACCTGAATTTAAAATTCTATCTCTAATGTCATACAAGTATTTGTATGCTGTTGCGTTTTTTGCGCTATCTAGAATTGGATATTCTTGTGGATTACTTTCAATCTCCATGGCTACTTCCTTTCCTAATTGCTTATCGTTTTCGATGGTAAACAAATTGAATTCTGAAATTGATTTCTTGGTCATTTCACAACTCATGAAAAACAAAGTTGATGAAAACAAGAGGCTAAAAATGATTATTCTTTTCATATATGGTTTTTAATTTAAGGGTAAAAATAAATACTAATTATTTGTGTTGCAAATCCTAATAGATATCCTGCACTAATTTCTTTCATTGAATGTGCTTTCAATACTAGCCGGGCGGACAAAACCACACCTCCTAAGAACACTATTGAAATAAGCATACCAACAGGAACCTGTTCTAATCCGGTGGCGTACATATAGAAAAATCCAAATAGTGCCCCCATTCCTATCCCATGAAGACTGATTTTCATCTTTTTAGTGATAAAATAAGCAATAAATCCTGCGATGGCTCCACCCAAAACCATTGCTTTTATGATTTTCGGAATCAGCACTCCTTCTCCTTGAAAATGCAAAAACAAATACAATACCATGCAATAAAAGGTCATTATAGCAATTGGAGTCAAACGCTCCTCTTTACTTTCCATCTGGAAAGAACGGATGGTCTTGTTCATTCTTAAAACAGCAAAAGACATTCCTGGCGCCAAGACTATAAAAACCAAAAATAGCAACAAGAATAAATACTTTGCAACAGGGTCAATCATGAACAAAGATTCATTCGCTACAAAGGATTTGGACTGAACGGGCAAATACAAAGTCAGCAACAAACCATAAATTGGTGTGAATAAAGGCAAAAACAACCATGAGATAAACGAAGCGAATCCTTTCATTAAAGTTCTTTTCTTAAACGAGCAACTGGAATATTCAATTGTTCTCTATATTTTGCTACTGTTCTTCGTGCAATATTGTATCCTTTTTCTTTTAACAATGCCGCCAGCTTCTCATCCGTCAATGGTTTTCTTTTGTTCTCTTCAGCAACGGCTTCTAAAAGAATTTGTTTCACTTCTCTTGTCGAAACTTCCTCTCCAGAATCGGTAGATAATGACTCTGAAAAGAAGTGCTTCAAGGAGAATGTTCCATATTGCGTTTGAACATATTTTGAATTAGCCACACGAGATATGGTCGAAATATCTAAATCAACAATTTCTGCAATATCTTTCAAAATCATAGGACGCAACTGTGTATCATCACCTGTCAAGAAATATTCTTTTTGGTAATTCATAATTGCGGTCATTGTAGAAAACAATGTATTTTGACGTTGTTGAATGGCATCAATAAACCATTTGGCTGAATCCAGCTTACTTTTAACAAAAGACAATGTTTCTTTATCCGACTTATTCAGTTTTGCTCCTTCAGAATAATTTTGAAGCATCTTTTTATAACCTTGACTAATTTTCAAGTCTGGCGCGTTTCTTCCGTTTAATGTCAATACCAGCTTTCCATCCTCTTCGGTAATTTGAAAATCTGGAACCACCTGTTGCAATGACTTAGAGGATTCTTTAAGTGAACCACCTGGTTTGGGGTTCAAACGAATAATTTCGTGTACCGCTTCTTTTAAATCTTCCTCAGAAATCTCCATTTTTTGAATGATCTTTTGATAGTGTTTTTTTGTAAACTCTTCAAAATAATCTTCTAAGATTTTCAATGCGGTATAACGCGTAATATCACCATCTTGCTTCCGCTCCATTTGTAGAATTAGACACTCTTGAAGATCTCTAGCTCCTACTCCTGGGGGATCAAGTTTTTGAACATATTTTAGAATTTCTTCTAAATTTTCTTCAGTCGTAATTAAATTCTGAGAAAAGGCCAAATCATCAACAATTGCTTCTAAATCACGCTCCAGATAACCTGCATCATCAAGACTTCCAATTAAATAAGTTGCAATGGTCACCTCCTCCTCAGTCAACACTTGCATATTTAACTGAGACAACATTCTTTCTTGAAAAGATGAGCTCGAAGAAAGTGGCATTGACTTTTCCTCATCATCCTTCCCTTTATTGTTTACACTGGTTTTATAGGCGGGTTCATCATCGCTGAGGTAATCTTCTATATCAAAATCATTCTCATCTTCAGCAAAATCATCCTCATACTCTTCTTGTTCAAATTCATCTTCCAGCTCTTCCTTCCCTTCTTCAAGCGCAGGATTCACTTCAAGTTCTTGCTTAATGCGTTGATCTAACTCCATGGTTGGCACCTGCAATAACTTCATTAATTGAATCTGTTGCGGTGAGAGCTTTTGCTCCATCTTTTGAGAAAAGGTTTGTTTTAGTGCCATAATAGATAATTTCTACGCTTAAGATAAATATAATTAGCCAAATTACTGTTTTATTTCTGATTAAAGTTTATCAAACTAACTCAACTTAATCTATGATTGTAAATTTAAAAATTTTTGCCGGCTTGGTGTTGTGGCGGTGCCACATTTTTCTTACACAGAGATAATGGGGAGGGCTTCACAGAGATGCACGGAGGATCGGATCACATTGGGTGAGGAGAGAAAATGGAGATGGGTATAATACAAATCTCTTTATTCCATCTTTTAATAATTTCTCATGAAAGTTGATCAACAACCCTAAATCAAAACCTCCCAATTTCATATACGTTAGGATTTGTGCCGTATGGACATCTGTAAACTTCTCAACTGCTTTTAGTTCAATAACTATCCTGTTCTCAATTAATAAGTCTAATCTATAACCATGGTCTATTTCAACTTCTTTATAGGTAATTGGTAAAAGAACTTCTCTTTGAACTGAAAACCCTCTCACCTCCAATTCGTAGGCTAGACATTCATTGTAAGCTGATTCAAGAAGTCCAGGTCCGAGTGCTTTATGTACTTCAATGGCTCCACCAATTATTTCTGAAGTTAGGTTATAATCTTTCATATTTGATCTTTACACTAATTTAGTGTTTTAAAACCAATAATTAATCTTCCCCCTTTCAAAAAAAAATGAATTTTATTAGTGAGTTTCTGTGAAAAAGTTCTGTGAAACAACACTTGAGCAAAGCGAAAACAAAACATCCTTCACCCTCTTTTCTCTCCCTCTACCGAATGTAATTCTTTTCCGTGGCACTCTGTGAAAACACCAAATGCCGCAGGCACTCTTCAACCTAAAAATCAGCGTTACCCGGTGTTCTTGGGAAAGGAATTACGTCTCTAATATTCGTCATTCCTGTGGCAAACATCACCATTCTTTCGAATCCTAAACCGAATCCTGCGTGAGGAACTGTTCCGAATTTACGTGAGTCTATATACCACCACACTTCTTTTTCATCAATGTTGAAATCGGCACATTTCTTTTTCAAGACATCTAGACGCTCTTCACGTTGAGAACCTCCAACAATTTCCCCAATCCCTGGGAATAAAACATCCATTGCTGCAACCGTTTTTCCATCATCGTTTTGACGCATGTAGAAAGCTTTGATGTCGGCTGGGTAATCTGTAATAATTACTGGACAATTGAATTCTTTTTCTACCAAATAACGCTCATGTTCAGAGTGTAAATCTACACCCCATTCTACATCATATTTGAATTTCTTTTTCTTGAAAGGTTTAGAATTTCTTAGAATCTCGATGGCCTCCGTATAGGTAATTCTCTTGAATTCGTTGTTCGCCACAAACTCTAATCTTTCAATTAAAGTCAATGGATTTCTATCCTTGGCTGGTTTCGCACTTTGTTCTTTTACATCACGATCATTTAAGAATTTCAAATCATCTGCGTAGTTTTCAAGAACGTAGTTTGACAAGTACTTTAAGAATTCTTCTGTCAAATCCATGTTGTCTTTCAAGTCATTAAAAGCAACCTCTGGCTCAATCATCCAAAATTCCGCCAAGTGACGAGAAGTATTTGAATTTTCTGCTCTAAATGTAGGTCCAAAGGTATATACCTGACCTAAAGCCAAGGCCCCCAACTCAGCTTCTAACTGACCAGAAACCGTTAGGTTTACAGGTTTATTAAAGAAATCTTGTGAGTAATCAACTTTTCCATCTTCTGTTTTCGGAATATTATTCAAGTCGAAATTCGTAACATGGAACATTTCACCCGCTCCTTCTGCATCAGATGAAGTTAAAATTGGCGTGTGTAAATTGTAAAATCCTTTATCGTTGAAAAACTTGTGAATTGCAAAAGTTAATCCATGACGAATTCTAAACACTGCTCCAAAAGTATTCGTTCTGAAACGCAAGTGTGCTTGTTCGCGTAAAAATTCAAGACTGTGTTTTTTGGGTTGCATTACCGTTTTCTGAACCTCATCTGGGTTTGCTTCTCCAAGAATATGAACATTTTCAACTGCTATTTCAACTGATTGCCCTTTTCCTTGAGATTCAATTAAAGTTCCATGCACTTCAACAGCAGCGGCAGTACTAATTTTTTTCAGGATGGCTTCATCAAAATTTTCATACTCAATTACCGCTTGGATATTATTGATCGTTGATCCGTCATTAATCTGAATAAAACGATTACTTCTGAAGGCCCTTACCCAACCTTTAACAATAACTTTTTCGCCTACTTGAGACGATTCCAATAACGCTTTAATTTTTGTATGTTTCATTATTTTTATTTTGAGTAATGCAAAAATAGAAAGAATCGGGATATAGCAACAAGTTTTACAAATTTCCAATTGGAATCTTTGTTTTAAAAACACTTAATCATTTCTTATTCTAGAAAAAGCCCTCGATTTCATTATATTCGCTATATTGATTTCAAAAGATAAAATAATTTTCAACCACATATGAGCGAACAAAAACGAACAAAAGCACAAGAAGCAACTCAAGCCATTGAGCGAATATACATAACAATGCGTCACCTTTTCAATAGGGGTTTCTATAAGCCAATGGGAGTTTCAGGTAAAAGTTTGAGGGAAAGCTTATTGGAGCTACAGCCTGAGATTTACGGTACAATGGGCGAAGAAAAGGTTGAGTTAAGCGGTTTAGTTTATGTTTTAGATCGTCTACCTCATGGTATTGAAGAATGTCCTGTAATCAACTTAACGGGAGATGAAGGTTATGATTTATCTAACCTAAAATCGATCATCCCTCCAAAAAGAAGAAGAAATTGTTACCGCATCGACAAAGACCAAATGAACGTGGAAATCACACGTGGTCGCTCTGATATATACGATATCCTTACCCACCTTACTTTCTTGTTTATTGAATCGCATAAGATTGCAAATCGTGTGGTGATTGATGACAAAGGTGGACTTACAAAAGAGTGGTTAAAATTCGAGTCCATTATCAATCAAGAAGAAATTTCAAAAGAAGAACTTGAGGTAGCCATGTTTCATGTAGCCAATATCTTGGGGCGAACTTTTGAAGAAGTTTTAGATGTTAATAAAGCGCTGCATACCGATGAATTACCACACCGTTTTTTACGGGTAATTTATTGGCTTGGAAAATTAGCCATTGACGAAGTGTTAGAAATCAACAAAAGAGTGATTTTATTTAGTCCTGTTTTAAGAGAACGAACAGGTCATCACATGCATGGTGAGAGGTGGGCCAATAGAATCAAAAAGGAGTTGGAAAACCAAGGCATTATTGACCGTCCAATTCATATTATCAGTGCAAATATGCACAGCGTGATGAACTATTTATTCAGTAAACAAATCTTATCAAAACAGAAAGAAAAACTGAATAAGCGAGAGTTTTTTGAACGATTAAGTCAGCCCGAAAACTCTAAAGACAGAAAGTTAATCAGTGATTTGGCAACAAAGCAAGGAATGACTTATCTTGCTGATCAATCCGGAACAAACATCGATGTACAGATTTTTGATTTATCAAAGGTAGATTTTAGTGACAGTTACCTTTCGGAGGTGATTGATGACACTAACGCTGTGATTATTGTGATGGATTATGCTTTTGGTGAGCAAGCTTTTGAAACCATGGACGAATTGTTGAAACCATACAAGAAAGGGATCAATGGACCTGTAAAATTAAATGTAGATTCTGTTTCTATCATGGGTAAAGCAGGAATTCTGAAAGGAGGAAAAGGAGACATCATGATACCTCATGCACACGTTTTTGAGGGAACCACAGACAACTATCCCTTCGTGAACGAAATTACACTGGCCGATTTTGAAGATGAGGACATTGAGGCAACAGAAGGACACATGATAACCGTTTTAGGAACTTCATTACAAAACAAAGAGATGTTGAGTTACTTCAAGAAGTCGACTTGGAAAGTCATTGGTTTAGAAATGGAGGGTGCTCATTATCAAAAAGCGATTCAAGCAGCTTCTAAAATTCGAAACAGTATTTGTTCGGATGTAAAAGTAAGGTATGCCTACTACGCTTCAGACAATCCATTAGAAACAGGAAGCACGTTAGCTTCGGGAGGACTTGGTCTAACAGGCGTGAAACCAACGTATTTAATTACCGAGAAGTTTTTGAAACAGATTGTTCGACAGGCGATATAGAAAGGGAGAGATTTTAGGGAGAGGGAGAGCAAAAAAAGAAGGTAACTGTTAACGTATGGAACGTTGAATACTTTCATTAAAGGTGTCTATCCAAAATTTTGTGGTTAAGCTAAAATTCACCCATTTATTTTCATTAAGAAACTCTTAAAAACAAAAAGTGCGTTAAGCAATTCAGCTCAACGCACAGTTTTATAAAACACAGTATAAGATTTACATCTCCTACATTGCTAATTTCTCAATGGCTTCAATTGTTGACGAATCATCAACACCTAAACCTTCTTTTTGATGAACCAAAACTCCTTCTTGATCAAATACACTAATGATGTTTGAGTGAGAGAAGTCAATTGGAGAAATACGCTTATAACTTACCGCAAGAACTGCGGCAAACTCGCGCGTATCTTCAATGCTTCCACGTAAGAAAACCCATTGGTCATTATCCATTTCGTTTTCAATCGCAAACGCTTTCATTCTTTCTGGTGTATCTACTTCTGGGTCGATGCTCACAAACACATATTTTACCTGCTTATTGGTTTTGTCACTTACTTTTTCGTGTATACGACGAATATCAGCAATCAACCTTGGACAAGCAGCTTTACATGTAGTGTAAATCATTACCGCAACCACAATATCACCTTTAAGGTCCTCGAGTTTAATCAACTCTCCATTTTGATTGGTCCAGTCAGAAGGCAAATTATAAACAGAAAGCTCCGGTAATTCACCCGTGAACTCTTTTTTAACCGTCTCCTGTTCAAGCTCTTCAGAAGCTTCAACTTGCGGCTCTTCCTCAGTGCAACTGTAGAGCAAGCCCATGGAAAGCAAAGCAGTTAAACAAAGTATGATGTATTTTTTCATAGTCATTAATTAATGGATTTAGCACACCTAAATCCTAGATTTCTAATAGAGTAATTCGCTTTGACACTTCCACGGAATGCATATCTCATAAAAGCTGCATAATTCATTAAATCAGAAGAACCCAGTGCAGCACCACCGCAAAACAAGTCGTTTCCCCCATCTACATCACTTCTGGATTCACCAGAAATCAAAACAGAGTTAAAATCTTGCGTCCATTCCCATACCAGTCCGTGCATATCATACACACCCCAGTAGTTTTCAAAAGTACTACCAATTTCTTGGTTATACGAATTTGGTTTCTCGTACCAACTTAAAATAAACTTATTGTACTCATCTTTAGTCCTGGCATCAGCATCTTTTTCATCAGCCATTCCTACATACTCCCATTCATCAAGTGTTGGCAGTCTTTTCCCCTGACATTCACAATACTTTTTTGCAGCAAAATAAGAAACGTTTGTCATCGGAGCATTCTCCAATTCACCATCTTTCAGGTTCAAATCGTCTTTAAAGTGTCGCAAGTAGTTTCCATCTGCATAGAGGGCAATAACATTGGATTTTCTCCATTTTGGATTATCCTCAAGGAACTTCACATACTCAGCATTTGTTACTGGATACTGATCAATATAAAAATCTTGAACCTTAACGATATTGGAATCTGTTCCATACAGAGGGATATACTGGCCTCCTTTAATTAAAGCCATGCCTTCCTTTTGCCCATAGCTAATGAGAGAGAGAAAAATAATTACTACTACAGTTAAAAATTTGGAAAACATGACTTTAAAATTTAAAGGTGAATATATTATTATTTACGTACTTTCTTTACCATTTCAGTAGTAACCTCAGTACCGTTGTTACCCCAGCTGTTGTAAATATAAGTCATTACCGCAGCTACTTCTTCATCAGTTAAGTTTTGAGCAGTCATCACACTGTTGTATTTCTTACCGTTCACAGTAATTTCTCCGCTCTTACCTCTTAATACAATATCGATTGCACGATCTACATCCTCATTAAGATAATCAGCATTGGCCAATGGTGGGAATGCATTTTCGATTCCTTCTCCATTTGCTTGGTGACAAGCAAAACAAGTTGAACCATATAGCTTTTTACCCATTTCCATTTTCTCTGCTTTCGTCATCTCAACAGCTTCTTTTGCTGGTTGATCATCCTCAACTGGCATAGACTGAATTGTTCCTCCTTCAGGCAGGTAGATTCCTTCTTGAATAGTTCCAGAGTAAATCTGTTTGTTTTCAGGTCCAGTAACATTTAGAATACCTAATGCACCTTTATTAAATGCTCTAAAGATAGAGTGGTCAACTAATACCAATTCTCCAGGAACATCTACTTTAAACTCTACCATTGCTGCACCACCTGCAGGAACCAATGTTGTTTGTACATTTTCATTCACTAAACTACCCCCTTCTACAGTTACTCGGTCAAATATTTCACCAATTACGTGGAAAGAAGAAACTAAGTTTGGTCCACCATTTCCAAAATATATACGTACAGTTTCTCCCACTTTTGCAGTCAATGCGTCATCACCAGACAAAGCCCCAACACTACCGTTGAACACAACATAATCTGCTTCTTCATCAATTGCTTTCTGCATATCAAAAGGCTGAAGTCCTGCTTCACCATACTTTCCTTTGGTATAGAAATCACCTTGCATCACGTAGTACTCTTTGTCTACAGGTGGCAACCCTTCTTCAGGCTCTACCAAGATCAAACCATACATTCCGTTTGCAATGTGCATTCCAACAGGTGCAGTAGCACAGTGATAAACATATAGACCAGGATTCAAAGTTTTAAACTGAAAAACAATTTCATGTCCTGGCGCTACGAATGAAGACACAGCTCCACCTCCTGGTCCATTCACCGCGTGAAGGTCAATATTATGAGGTAACTTATTATCTGGGTGGTTTTTCAAATGGAATTCCACTTCATCCCCCACTTTTGTTCTGATAAAACTACCAGGAACAGTTCCACCAAAAGTCCAGTAAACGTATTCTACTCCACTGGCCATTGTTCCAGTCTCTTCAATAATTTCCATATCAACAATAAGCTTAGTTGCTGCTCGATCTGCTGTAGATTTAGGAACGAACGGAGGCGCTGTTAGCTCTGCTACCATTTCCGAAACAACTTTAATGTCTTCTGGATTTGTTTTACTTATTCCACTTTTCTGGTCACTCCCGCCAGAACATGAGGAGAAAGAAACCGCTCCTACTAGGAGAGATAAGGATGCTAAACTCCTTAGTTTTCTTTTAATTTGTGAATCAATCATCATATTTGTTTTTAAATTACGATATAAAACTAAGCATAGTGTATTGTCTCTCAAAGGAAAAATCAAAAGTTTTTTGATAAACTGCATTTAATCATTTTTTTAAATGACCTAAAACATGATTTAGGATGTTTTTATCTTTTAATGATTTTTCCAATTCCAAGAGTTACAATTCACAAAACGTTCTTCAAAGAATTTCTCTTCGAATAAGCCTACTTTGTTGATATAGCTTAACAAAAGACAAACACTTGTTTTAAATCATTGATGTTTTTGTCATTAAGTGATATATTACTTACTTTTGTAATCGATTTAAGTAAAAAAAAGATAAATGAACGAAGCAAAGGAACAATTAAAATACAAGGTTAAAGACATCAGCCTTGCGGATTGGGGAAGAAAAGAAATTAGACTTGCAGAAGCAGAAATGCCAGGACTAATGTCTTTACGTGAGGAGTACGGTGCTCAAAAACCATTAAAAGGTGCACGTATTGCAGGGTGTTTACACATGACAATTCAAACAGCAGTACTCATTGAAACATTAGTTGAATTAGGAGCTGACGTAACTTGGTCATCATGTAACATTTTCTCTACTCAAGATCATGCAGCGGCGGCAATTGCAGCAGCTGGAATCCCAGTTTTTGCATGGAAAGGAATGAATGAAGAAGAGTTTGACTGGTGTATCGAGCAGACATTACATGCTTTTGAAGGTGGTAAACCATTAAACATGATTCTTGATGATGGTGGTGATTTAACAAACATGGTTTTTGACCGCTACCCAGAATTAACAAAAGACATTAAAGGACTTTCTGAAGAAACAACTACAGGAGTTCACCGTTTATACGAAAGAAAGAAAAATGGTACTTTAGTAATGCCAGCAATCAACGTTAACGATTCTGTTACAAAATCTAAATTTGATAACAAATACGGATGTAAAGAATCATTGGTTGATGCTATTCGTCGTGCTACAGATACAATGATGGCTGGAAAGGTTGCTGTTGTTTGTGGATATGGTGATGTTGGTAAAGGATCGGCTGCTTCATTACAAGGTGCTGGTGCACGTGTAATTGTTACAGAAATTGACCCGATTTGTGCTTTACAAGCTGCAATGGACGGTTTTGAAGTAAGAAAATTAGACAATGTTGTTCACAATGTTGATATCGTTGTTACAACGACAGGAAACAAAGACATCGTTGTTGATCGTCACTTCAAGAAAATGAAAGACAAAACAATCGTTTGTAACATTGGACACTTTGATAATGAAATCGATGTTGCTTGGTTGAATAACAACGCTCAATCGAAAGACGAAGTTAAACCACAAGTTGATTTATACAACTTAGATGGTAAAGACATTATTCTTTTGGCTGAAGGTCGTTTGGTCAACTTAGGTTGTGCAACGGGTCACCCATCTTTCGTAATGTCTAACTCTTTTGCTAACCAAACATTAGCACAATTAGAGCTTTGGAACAATTCTGACAAGTATGAAAACGATGTTTACATGCTGCCAAAACACCTTGATGAGAAAGTTGCTAAATTGCACCTTGCAAAAATCGGAGTTGAATTAGAAGAACTTTCTAAAGAACAAGCTGATTATATTGGTGTTGATGTGAAAGGTCCATATAAACCAGAGCATTACAGATACTAATTGTTTGTTTAGAAAGTCCGCTCTTGGCGTTGCACTCAATTTTAAAAATTAACATTGACTAATGTCAACTTATAATTTTTAAAATCAAGCGCGCCTTAATAGCAAACATTCTAATTCAAACAAATGATATTTGAAAAGAGTCCAATCTTAATTGTTTGGACTCTTTTTTTTGAAAATCACTTTATGAATAGATTATTTACGGACGGTTGGCAACCGTCCTTATCTTTTCTATTCCTATTTTTTTGAAACGGCATACTTACCCAAACTGGGTAAGCCTACGTTATCAAATTCATCACACTAATTTTCAGCAATCCTACCATAAAAACATCACACACAAAAAAGCCCAGACAATTTTGCCTGGGCCTTAAACATTTTAAAGTAATTTGATATTTATTCTTCAGTTGCTTCAGCAGCTTCTTCGCCACCTTCTGCTCCTTCTTCTTCCTCTTCGTCATCTGCATCAACAGCTCCACGTGCCATTTTAACAGAAACAACTACTGCGTTTTCATTTTCTAATGTTCTAACGCCTGGGATGTTAATATCTTTCACACGGTAAGATTGACCAATACGAAGTGGTGTAATGTCAATTTCTACTTCTTCTGGAAGATCTTTTGGTAAACCTTCAACATTGATTCGACGGAAGATAGTCATTAAACGACCACCGTTCATAACTCCTCTCGAACGACCAACTACACGAAGTGGAATACCAACCTTCACTGGTTTATCATCTGATAATTCAAGGAAATCAACGTGCAAAGGTTTATCTGTAACCGGGTGCATTTGATTTGCTTGAATAATTGCCATTTTCTTTGTTCCATCGATATCCAATTCTACTTGGTATACGTTTGGAGAGAAAATTAACTTTTCGATGTCTACTGAACGAACTGAAAAGCATGTTTGCTCTCCTGATCCATAAAGTACACAAGGAACACCTCCATTCCTACGAATAGCTTTCGTGTCCTTTTTCCCTACGTTCGCTCTAAGCGAACCGCTCAATTGTACTGTTTTCATTGTTTTGTTTTTATTATGATATTATAAAATGTTTACTAATTGATTCGTTGTGTACCAACTTTTTGATGACATCACCAAAGAGTGGAGACACAGAAACAACACGAATTTTATCGCTTTGTTTCTTCAACGGAATTGTATCTGTAACGATCAACTCTGTTAATTGTGAGGCTTCTAAACGCTCATAAGCTGGCCCAGAAAGCACCGCGTGCGTACAATATGCACGAACACTTTTCGCACCTTTTTCCATGAATAAGTCTGCGGCTTTGGTTAGTGTACCTGCAGTGTCAATCATATCGTCAACAAGAACTACGTCTTTTCCTTCTACATCACCAATTACAGTCATTTCGGAAACTACGTTAGCCACTTTTCTTTGCTTATGACAAAGTGCCAATCCGAGGTTCAACTTCTTTGCATAAGAGTTGGCACGTTTAGCTCCACCAACATCTGGGGCTGCCATAACTACGATATCATTTTGAGACAATTCCTGAATTTCTGGGAAGAAAACCGTTGAAGCATATAAATGATCAACAGGTACTTCAAAAAATCCTTGAATTTGATCCGCATGTAAATCCATGGTCATCAATCGATCTACTCCAGCAGCCATTAACATGTTGGCCACCAACTTTGCTCCAATAGCAACACGGGGTTTGTCTTTTCTGTCTTGACGAGCAAAACCGAAGTAAGGAATCACTGCAATAATTTTTCGCGCAGAAGCACGTTTTGCAGCGTCAACCATTAACAGCAACTCCATCAAGTTCTCTGAAGGTGGTGGTGTAGACTGAACGATAAAGACGTCTTGCCCTCTCACAGTCTCTTCGAATGAAGGTTGAAATTCACCATCACTGAATTCAGCTACAGTTACATTCCCCAAAGGGATTCCAAACTCTTTTGCTACCTTCTCTCCCAATTGCTGGGTTGCCCTTCCGGCAAATATTTTTACTCCTTTTGACATTCTATGATCGTTTGCAAGGCGACAAAGTTACATAAATTAATTATTTATACCGCAAAAGGCCATACAGAATTCCATTTTACCAAAAATCGCTATAATCTCCTTATAAACAGAGGACTTTGACATTAAAAAAGAGCGCTATAAAATATATTGCAATGAAACAAAGCGCAAAGATTTGGAAAAAGAAGTCTTTAAACTAAATTTGAGGTATCTTAAAACTCTGAATTTAGTGTTATGGCAAAAATGTTAATTAAAAATATCAAAGGTCTATTTCAAACAGGTGAAAATCTCCCACATTACAAAAAAGGAGAGCAAATGGATCATGACAACATGATTGAAAATGCGTTTTTAGCCATTGAAGACGATGAGATTATTGCCTATGGAAAAATGGAAGACTGGGGCGGAATTATGGATTGGAGAAACCTTGAAGTAATTGATGCCGAAGGGAAATATGTCCTGCCGACTTTCTGTGATTCACATACACATGCTGTTTTTGCTGCCACCAGAGAAGAAGAATTCGAAGACCGTATTAAAGGCTTGACTTATGAAGAAATTGCCTTAAAAGGAGGTGGAATATTAAATTCTGCTGCGCGATTACAAGAAATGGATGAAGACACTCTTTTTGAAGAAGCGCTTGAGCGAATTCATGAATTGGCAAAATATGGAACAGGAGCCATCGAAATAAAATCGGGTTATGGACTTTCGGTAGAAGGCGAATTAAAGATGTTACGCGTAATCAAACGATTAAAAGCAGCTTCCCCGATGGCCATTAAAGCTACTTTTCTAGGAGCACACGCTTTTCCAGTAGAATTTAAAGAAAACCACCAAGGATATATCGACCTCATCATTAACGAAATGCTGCCCAAAATTGCAGCCGAAGATTTAGCAGATTATATTGATTGTTTCTGTGAAAGAAATTATTTCACTGTGGAACAAATGAACACCTTGCTTGAAGCAGGAGCAAAATACAACTTGATTCCAAAGGTTCATGTAAATCAATTCTCCATTATGGGAGGTGTAAAAGCAGCTGTTGAACATGGTGCTTTATCTGTAGACCATTTAGAAGAATTAGATGAAGCAGATATCGCTGCACTACAAGGAAGTGATGTGATGCCTACTTTCTTACCAGGCTGTTCCTTCTTTTTATCTATTCCTTATGGAAAGGCCAGACAAGTCATTGCCGCAGATTTACCTTTGGCTTTGGCTTCAGACTACAATCCAGGATCTTCTCCAAGTGGAAATATGCAATTATTGACTTCAATCGCTTGTACTAAAATGAACATGACTCCCGTTGAAACCTTAAATGCAACAACGCTGAATACAGCATACGCCATGGGGATTTCAAATAGTCACGGATCCATCACCGTTGGTAAGAAGGCAAACATTATGATTACCCATCCAATTTCTTCATTAGCAAGAATTCCTTATTCTTTTGGTGAGAATAATATAGAAACTGTTATATTGAATGGGAAAATGTTCCATACCCACAAAGAATAACTAAATAATTCAATACATAACCTTATGCGCTACTCAATCTTTTTTATTTTGTTCTTGCTGAACTTTAATTCTTTCGGTCAAAAAAAAGAGATTGATAGATCTAATTATGAACTGTTATGGGAGATCTCTAGAGACGATATGCCCAACAGTTCGTATTTATTTGGAACCTACCACAGCAACGATAATGACGTTTTTGAGTTTCCCGACACCCTCTATCCCATTTTGGAAAATGCAGATGCTGTTGTTTTGGAAACAGACATCACAGAAATGATGTTGGATGAAGACATCGCACACAATCAGTTGGATTACAAAAAATCAAACTTGCTGCATTGGCTAATCCCTGCAAGAGGTGTAGATAATGTAACCTACACACTTTATGGTTCAGACAACGGTAGACCCCAGTTTATCGACATGTACTTTAAGCAAGTTGCCGATAATTGCAAAAAGAATTTCATTCCCCTAGAAACCATTCAAAGTCAAATGGTCATTGGAATAAACAATGAATATAACCCCGACGCCCCAAGTAATTTAAGAATACTTGGAAGAGATGCGTTAAAACGAAAATACCTCGAAGGGAATGCCCATGACTTGCATAAATACACCCGCAATTCAACTTTACAATATGTTGATTTATACAAAGATTTAATTGTTGACAGAAACATCAACATGACGGAAGGAATCGATACTATTCTTCACCAAAACAATTCAACTTTTATTGCTGTTGGGGCGGCTCATTTATTAGGACCTCAAGGAATTGTTCCCTTATTAAGAGAAAAAGGCTATACTGTTGAAGTGCTGAAAAGTAAATTCACTCCGCAATCTGTTCAAAAACAAAAACTCCTGAAAAAATGCACCCATTATGAATACATAGACGAACGCTATGGAGCATCCATTAGTTTTACGGGAAAACCTGCGACCATGGAGTATAGTTTTGGTGGAGGACGCATTGCAAAATACCTAGAACTTGGCCAGGGAAACACATACAGTTTAGGAATGTATCATTACAATTATAAAACCAACTTAGACTCTATTGTAATGAGTTACTTTGACCCTAAAGAATTCCAAATTACCTCCTTTGATTCCTTAATGATCGATGGACAAACAAAAGCCTACCAAGGAAAAGTGAAATATGATGGCGGCGCGCAATGGATGAGGGTTTTCCACAAAAACAATATCATTTATGAAATCTACGCCTTTGGAGGACATCGTTTTATGAACTCAAATCGCGCTATCAACTTCTTCAACAGTTTCAAGTTTATTGATTTTGATCGTTATGGAGAACAAGACCTAGTCCATCCAGTAGTATCTCCTTCAAAAACAATGCGCCTTAACTTTCCAAAAGGAGCCATTGAAGAAACAAGACAACAAGACTATGACCAGATGTGGACAAGTTTATGGTTCAATCCAACAACAGATGAAACTTTTTTCGTTTTGGAAAGCATCATGACAGACAACACAATTTTTTACAAATCAGAAGATTTTGGACATTACCTTCTGCGAGAATATAATATAGACAGTATTGAGTTTTCAAATCAAATTCACAAAGAAGGTGAATATTTGCAGAAATCGTTTGCTGTGCAAGACCGTGGGAAAATAATCTACGGGAAAATTAGGGTGTTGGGAAACCTCATTCAACTTGTTGAATACACTGGTGAAGACGAAGCTAGAAAGGAACAGTTCCTAAGTGATTTCGATGCCATTCAGCCTTTTCCTTCTGAACGCAAAGAAACCAAGATAAGCAATAGTACATTTTCTACTACCTTAACGCATACAGGGTTCAAAAAACAGAAAGTGAGTACTCAATACAAATACAGAAATACAAATGAATATGTATTGAATGACATCAATAACAGTCTCACTTACCACGTATTGATAAAAGATTTCCATTCTTGGGCTTTTTCTCAAAAATCTTCAACCCAACTTTTAGATGATCAAATTTCTTGGCCCGAAGAAGAGCTTGGAGCAATTGTTGACACCACTTATGACCTTACAGGGCAACATCCAACTTTGTTTTTTGACATCTATTACCCTTCATCAGAAAACAGATTTGTAGGAAAAACAATGGTCATTGGAAAATCTATTGTAGTAGCGAGTATTACCTACCCCAACCTAGCACACGAAGCTTATCAAAACCTGTCCTTTTTAGACAGCCTCTCTTTCTCTATGTCAGACTCAATAGCAATCAATGAAATCAGTGTTCCTTTCCTCAAAAATGAATTAATGGTGAATGGCGAAGAAGCCATCGAGCAGTTAATAGAAGACGGACACATCAACAAAGAAACCCTGCTATCCATACTGGAATGGACACCCAACTTTTTTAAAGCTTATGACCCAATTGGATCTTTACAAGGAACAGCTCTCGTTGCTCTCAATGATATGGATTCAACAACAAAAGTGATTGAATACTGGGAGGAAAATGTGAATTCAGACAACTTTATTCTTTCCCTTGCCGCACTTTATGTGCTCCAAGAAAGAAATCAACCTGAGCAATTCATAACTGTTGCTAAAAAAGCCAATGAGCTAGGGCATCATCAAATTGACTACTATTATTACATCAAGACAAACAAAGACCAGCTTGACTTTCTAAAAGCTACATGGCCCGTTTTTAGCCCCTTATTGGAAGACAGTTTAGCATGGAATACCAGCTTTGTGATTCAAGACCTCATGAAAGATGATTTCTTTTATGAATACTTTACAAGCACTGAGTTTATTCAAGCCATCACCAGTCAAAAACAACCGTCTTGGGCACCGTTCCGATACATGGATATCCTTCACGAACAAAACGTTCCAAAGGAAAAGCTATTGGAGGTTTTAACCGCATGGGGAAAGCATGAAAACGATGATAAAATTGGGAGCATTGCAGCGTGGAAAACCATTCTAAATGAAAAAATCACCTTTAGAGAAAAACGATTAATCAAACGAGATGCTGCCGTAGCCATCTCTTTCTCAAAAGTTATGGCCATCTCCAACACCCCAGTTTTCAAGCTCTTGACCTATGAAGATATGATTGGATATCTTTCTTTTGACCATTACAAGGACGCTTATACCGATAAAAGTAAATCCTTAAGTCATATCGAAAACAGAGTGCTTTCAGTTGATGGCGCACCTCGAAGTTTTGCTTTTTATAAAGCCATTGAAAATGGAAGAACTTATTTTATGGCACGAGAATTATTCCCAGAGCGTACCTTACCTTCCTATAGTGGTTTCGGTAACGACACTTACTTTCTTTATGGAAACGAAATATATCAACCTAAAAAAATTGAGGAAGAATTGAGGAAGAAAATTTCTGAATAATAGCTAAATTCATCCGTTTTGCAAACGTAGAATGACAAACAAATGGATGAGCAAGTCGGTAAAAAAGGTGCCCAAGTATCCTCCCTATTAT
>Ga0209075_1000332_pt1 | contig 45318 bp, 39 predicted proteins | sample Stecom2011_FD_187523 | JGI IMG/M metagenome (GOLD analysis project Ga0209075, IMG submission 187523) | Agricultural soil microbial communities from Utah to study Nitrogen management - Steer compost 2011 (SPAdes) (version 2) | ecosystem: Environmental > Terrestrial > Soil > Agricultural land...
ATATCATTAAACTCTTCTGTATAGTTTTTAGGATTTAGTTACTAAACAAATAAGCCGTTCCAATTGATGAACCTTTAGAGGTTAAAATTAACACTTTATCCCGATTAATTTTAATATATATTTTATCTTGATGATGAACGCTACATATTTTTATTCTTAAGATTAACTTCATTCACTGAGTAAACTACATTTTCCAAGAATAAAGAATTAAAAAACTATTAAAAGCTTCTTACTCTTCTTTCTTTGACTTATCTACAAGCATAAAATCCTTAACGAAAGCTCCTCCTATTAAAATAAATAGCAATATTGAACCTGCGTAAGCAAATGTGTTAGAGTTCTTAAATTTAGGTACTTCAAATTTCATTACCAATTCATAATTCCCCTCATTTAACTCAATTCCCCTTAATAAATAATTAACTCGAAGAATATCGACTTTTTCACCATTGATATACGCATTCCATCCATCAGGATAGTATATTTCAGAAAACACCGCAAGTTGTGTGTCTTGCACATTGACATCATACTTTATTTCATTAGGTGCATAAGATGTCATTTCAATTGTTCCATTTCCATTATATGTTAATGAGGACAACTGAGATGCATATTCTTCTCCGATGATGACCTCGTTCCTTGGATCAAACTCATGCGCTACACGAACAGAAATCAAAGGCTGAAAACTATCTAAAGTGTCTTTCTCTAACTCTCTTAAAGGTAACCATTCCGTTTCTCCATTAATGTCAACTACGAATGCTGCATCAATCTTGTTTCTTAGAATTTGACTCATGTCAATATAAAGTGAATCCGAACCGTAAAGTATGATGTTTTCTTTTCCTGAAATAAGTGCCTCCTCCACTGCTTCATCATTCACAAATAAAGTATGAGAAGATTGATTTTCTATTGAAAACAAAGTACCCAAAGCTAAGAGTTCTAAGTTTGAATTATCTTGAACATTGACTTCTTTCACCAACCAAGCACTTCCTAATGCCCCTGAATTTGGTATCGCACGGTCATTTTGCAAAATGTACTTCACATTTAACATATTTAACACTTCCATGTTATTATAATCAATGTGAAAATCTTTTACATTTTGAATCCGTCTTAATTTCGCACCATGATAACCATTCACTGCCTTATGAAAATATGACGCTCGAGAGCTGTTAAAGCCTATAGCAGGTTCATACACTCGGTAATTTGTTGCTGCTCCAAGGGTTTGTAGTTTCTTTAACCATAACTCATCTTGGTTTACTTGACGACGTAATCCTTTAGGTTCTACCTTTACTGAATTAACAATTGCTGCCAAATCAGGATTAGCCGCAATTTCTAACTCCAACACTTCTTTATCTGCAGGCGAAGGAGGAACAGGAAAGTCTTTTTTTGACTGCTCTACCCAAAAATCATAAGTACGCCCATTGGTTTTTTTATTGTTTAAATAATTTAAGTCTACTTGTACTAAATCAATGATAATGAACACTAATAATCCAGCTAAGAATAATTCTTTCCTTATCGAAGTTTTCAAGTACATTGCAATCAGAGCAATTCCAACGAGCATGAATATAATAGAACGCCACATACTGGATTGATATATCGACTTACGTACATCTACCAGTGCTCCAAATTGCTCATCCACTCGTTCCATTTGCTGACTGACAACCTGTTGAACATGTTGCGGATTATTAATGTCTATTCCATTTTGCATCAAAACTTGTGGGTCTTCGTTGGCAAGATGCTCCTTAACTTGATCTTCATAAGAGTATAAAAAAGCATTTTCTTGTTGCGACAAATAGCCATCCCCCAAACCAGTATATGTTAATACCACAAAAAGAGCCACCAGAACTCCAGATGTGATATAGAATGGCTTAATGTTTTTCTTCACTTCATCTCGCTTTTTATAAATCTCATTCAAGAATAAAACAGCAAGTAAAGGAACTGTTAATTCTACAATCGCCAATACAATAGTAACAGCTCTAAATTTATTGTAGAATGGAACATAATCTAGAAAAAAGTCTGTTAAGCCCATAAAATTCTTACCCCATGATAACATTAAGGTTAAAACAGTAGCGCCAAACAACATCCATTTTATTGGTCCTTTTAGATATACCATTGCTAACACTGCTAAAAAGAAAACAATTACCCCTAAGTAAACGGGGCCTGAAGTAAATGGTTGATCTCCCCAATACACATTGTTTTGTGCCACTAAGTTTGCTTTTGTTCTTAATTCTGGAGAACGCAACAAATCAGAGAATTGACTATTACCCAATGCGCTACTTGCTGCTCCTTTAATATTTGGAGAAACTAAAGTCATTGATTCACCAATACCGTAACTCCATTGCGTTATATAATCTTTATCTAGTCCTGAAGTACTAATATTTTCGTTTGAAGTGCCGTCCACATTAATAGTAATATCATTTCCTCCGCGTATTGTATATTTCGCATAATCATTAGTTAGAGAAAGTCGTCCATAATTAATTCCCATGGCAAACAAATACACAACGATTAATCCTGCAGTTACTTTAAAAAAGTTTATTAACTGCTTCTTTCGAGCGGCTATAACTAACTCTCCTATACCTAGGAAAATCAATAAAATAGCTAAATAGTATGTAACTTGAATATGATTTGCATACAACTCAAACCCCATAAACAAGGCAGATAATAAGAGTCCCCATTTTATACTACTTCGATAAGCCATATAGAACGCACCCACCACTGGTGCAGCAAATGCAATTGCCATAGCCTTAGTATCGTGACCTGCTTGAATAATGATAATATAATAAGAAGAAAAAGCAAATGCAAAAGCTCCTAAAATAGCTACTTTAGGGTTAATTCGCATGCATAAAAGCATAATATAGAAACCGATAAGGTATGCAAAAAACAATCCTGCAGGAGATGCCATCCAAAGTTGCAAAGCTTTTGCAGTTCTTCCTACGAGGTTTCCTTCAAAATAGGTTGAAATTTGATAGGTGGGCATTCCACCAAACATTGAATTTGTCCATAAAGGTTCTTCCCCAACAGTTTCTCTGTGGTGATTTATCTCATTAGACATTCCTTTAAACTGCTCAATATCATGTTGGACTAATCCGTAACCAGAAAACTGTGGTTGGAAATAGATAAACGTTGTTAAAATGAATAAGCCAAACGCTAAAAGATGAATCCAGTGCTTCTTTATTAATTTCTTGAAATCTATTTTCTTCATGTGCCTTTAAGGTTTCTATTTTAATTAATGATTGGTAAATATACTATTAGTTTATGTTTTACATAAAAACTTAGCGCATCAATTTGAAAAATTGATAAAAATACTCTCCTTCACTGTTCTTTTTCTTATCTTTTAATAAGCAAACTCAAAAAATAATACCATCAATCGTTCCACCTAACGCAAAAAACATGAATTATCCATTTCGACTTCAAAATTAGGGTGTTGAATGAGGCATCTTATCTGAAGATACAACCGTTATTATCATTAGAAAAACTAAAAAAAATGTTTTAATCAGCATTATAATTGGGTCAAATAGAAAAATACTTTTATTTTTACTGACTAATTAAGTGAAACGTACTTTTTATGCTTTCTTTATAAATTAAAGCAAAAGATATTACAACAAATCGTTTTTTTTTAGTTAATTTGAGTTTTTATCATTTTGAGCATTAAATTAAATCATATGAAAAAGATACTATTCTTTACTTCTCTTCTCACCTTTTCCTACACTTATGGTCAAACGGTTAATATCTGGACTGAAAACTTCCAGAACGCTTCCGATTGGTCAACGAACATCCCTACAGGTACGACTAATCCCGCTGGGGCTAATGAATGGGTGATTAATGACAATGAGGGAGGAGTGATTCCTCCAGCTTGTTCAGATAAACTTAACGGCAACAACACATTACATGTCACAAACACCAACCCAGTTTTTCCTGACGCAAATTCTGGAGCGATATATTACACAGGAGATAATGGAGCAAGTGGAGGGCTTGCGGATGGAACTACCGATGTGAGAGCTGGACAAACCACTGGAATATCCACCATTGGCTATGAAAACCTTGAACTTTCATTTAATTGGATGGGAATAGGTCAAGTTGGTGTAGATTATGCCGAGCTTGAATACAGCATAGATGGAGGAACCACATGGCAGGTATTATGGACGCAAACTCCCGGAACTGCTTGCGGAACTAATGGAGCAGAATGGCAAGCAGAAGTCATTATGCTTGATCCTGCTATTTTCGAAAATCAAAATGATTTACGTTTCGCATTGCGCTGGAGAAATGATAACGATGCTGCAGGTACCAATCCTTCATTTGCCATAGATAACATGCGCTTAGATGGAGAACAACTACCAAGCCAAGCACTTTTCACCACAGCTTCTTTTACGGTTTGTTTAGATGAGTGCATTGACTTTATAGATCTTTCTGTAGGAAATAACATTAGTAGCTGGGATTGGGCTTTTAACGGTGCTGACACACCTACTTCTACTGCTCAAAATCCTACAGATATTTGCTATTCCACAGAGGGAGTGTTTGATGTAACTTTAACTATTACAGATGATACTGGTACATTCTCACATACTGCACAAATCACAGTTTTAGATTGTAATGCTAACATACCTCCAACGGCTGCTTTTAGCATTGACACAACAATTGTATGTGCGGGTGATTGTATTTCCCTTACAGATTTGTCAATCGGAAATCCAACCACTTGGTATTGGGAGTTTGAAGGTGGCAACCCTTCGTACTCTACAATGCAAAATCCTAGTAATATATGTTTTGATTCATCTGGAGTATTCGATATCACGTTAACAGTTCAAAATGACTATGGGGTTGATCAAATCATTACTTCTGTTACCGTTTTAGAATTGCCTGAAATCGAAGCTTTTGGAGATACACTCATCGATATGCAAGGAACAGCAGCAATCACGGCAGAGCCTTTAGAGCCTGGAAGTTTCTATTGGTCGCCTACAGATGCACTTACATGTAGCGTATGTTTAGATACTTATGCTTCACCTAATATTACTACTTCGTACTACGCAAATCTTGTCGGACTAAACGGTTGTACTGGAAGAGACACAGTAATAGTAGCTGTAAATTTTCTTGATGTTGTAGACGTTGCCTCTGCTTTCTCTCCAAATGGAGACGGTCAAAACGATGTGCTGAACGTGTTGGGAGTAGGTATTCTGGATATAGACTTTAAAATTTACAATAGATACGGTCAATTAATCTTTGAAACCACTGATTTGACAGAAGGTTGGGACGGAACAATGGAAGGGAAACCAGCATCTCAAGGTGTTTACGTCTGGACATTAGAATACAGCCTAATTGACGGCTCTACAAACAAGAAGTCTGGTAATGTAACACTTATAAAATAGTAGAAAAATGAAGCTATATTTATCAATAATTATTTTCGCAATTAGTTTGAGTGTATCTGCTCAACAAGCTACGAATTTCGGATTGTTTTATTTAAACAATATGCAACATAATCCTGCTGCTGTAGGGACAAACAATAACGATATTAAGATGTTTGCTAACTTCAGATATCAATACTTTACTGTTACAGACAAGCCTTATAGAACTTTGTCTGCAGCTGTAGAAGCTAAAGTGTTAAAGGCAAAAAACAACAAGCATTATTTTGGAGTTGGGGGAAGTTTTATTAACGATGCTAGTGGTGATGGTAGATACGGAGTTAACCTAATTACTGTGCCTATCGCTTATCATTTATATTTTAATGATTATAATTCACTTGCATTAGGTGTAGCTCCAGGATTATACCAAAGAAGTATCCAACCTGGTGCTTTTACATGGCAGAACCAATGGACGGGTATCGATTTTAATACAGCAATTCCAGGAGAAGATGGAATAAATAGAGTTGTAGATAGATTTAATCTTGATGCTGGACTGTTTTTTAAACACCAAACCTCAGTCTCTAATAAATTTTATATTGGAGCGTCTGTAAACCATATCTTAGAACAAGACCTTGGTTTTTTTGCGGAAGATAAACTTGAAAGAAGGTACGTGGGACAATTTGGACTAAGTCACAGATTTGAGCTCACTCGTTTTGGAATATCTCCTAACGTATATGCAATGATTCAAGGTGAGCACAGAAACATTATTTTTGGTTCCAACTTTGACTTTTATTTAATTGACCCTTCAAGAAGAACTATTTTTATTAATCCAAACATTTTTTCATTCGGGGTTTACCATCGACTGATGGAAGGAATCATCTTGAACTTCCAATTTTCTTTCGAAGGATTTACTGTTGCTGCGTCGTATGACTCTAATATTAATAGCATGATTCCACATTCAAAATCAGTTGGAGGATTTGAAGTTGCTGTAATGTATGACTTAATTGTGAATAAAAAGCAAAAGTTTTTATATTAAATCAACTTGAATTATTTAGGACATTTATATTTATCAGGTGATAATCATGAATTAATGTTGGCCAATCTCTTCGGAGATTTTGTAAAAGGAAAAGACTATACTTATTTGCCACAAATTATACAAGATGGTGTCGGTTTACATAGACAAATAGATGACTTTGTAGATCGACACCCTTTAGTAAGTGAACTTCGCTTAAAACTTTATAAAGAATTACCTAAAATTGCTGGAATTGCAATTGATTTGTTTTTTGACCACCTTTTAGCTAAGCACTGGTCGAAATACCATCCAAAACCGCTCAACCAATATGTGGATCGTTTTTTTTACTTCGTGAAAGATAGAATCGAGCAAAAACACCACCCCCACCCTTTTGAGTTTCCAGACCAATTTATTCAATTAATCAACGTAATGCATAAGCAAAATTGGTTGATACAATATCAAAACATTGACGGCTTAGTTATGGCCTCTACGGGTTTGTCAAAGCGCATATCATTTCCCAACAATTTAAATGAAGCTGACATTGTGTTTATCGAATATACAGAAGAAATAGAACACGTATTTAACATCTATATTTTAGATGCAAAAAACCGTTTCAATATTCACTATTAAACTTCCTTCTAATCAACTAATTTTAAAGTTTTAGTTTCAATTAAGACGCCTAAGTAATTCTTTTTTCACCAAAAAGAGCAGAATATCAAAGGTCTTTATTACTTTATTTCTTATATTTATACAAGAAAATTATTACTTTGAAGATAAAACCAACGTCATATTTTTTATTCTTTTCCCTTGCTTTATTGCTTTTGGGATTCAACATGAGTTGTCAGAACACATCGAATAAAGACAAACAAGTTGTCGTTACTATAATAGAAGAAGAAGGTCGTGATTTATCGGAAATTTTAAAGTCAAATAAGCTCGTAGTCATAGCTGAAAACAGTGCACTCAGCTACTTTATCTACAAAGGCCAAAAAATGGGGTTAGAATATGAAATTCTTAATGCTTTTGCTAAGGAAATTGGTGTCAAGTTAGAAGTAAAGGTTATTGATAATTTAGAGGATATTATTACGCACTTAAATAATGGAGACGGAGATATTATTGCTTGCAATTACACCATTACAAAAAGCAGAAGAAGATTAATTGACTTTACAACTCCACATCTATCCACTTCTCAGGTATTAGTACAAAGAAAACCTTCTGATTGGCGAGAAAGAAAGTATAAAGATTGGAAATCTGAATTAATTCAAGTACCTGAACAATTATCTAGAAAAACAATTCACGTTTGGAAAGGGTCGAGCTACTATGATCGTTTATTAAACCTCCAAGAAGAATTAGGTGACACTATTTTTATCAAAAACTTAGAAGGGAACATCATACCTGAAAAAGCTATTGAGTTGGTTGATAAAGGCTTTATTGATTATACTGTCATTGATAAAAACATTGCACGTATCAACCAAAGACACCATCCCGACATAGATACAGATTTAGAATTAAGTATAAAACAACGAATTGCCTTTGGAGTCAGGAAAAGTAGTCCTTTATTAAGAAAACAATTTGATGCTTGGTTTGAAGAATACAAGAAAACAACCACTTTTAAGTATATCAAACATAAATATTTTAATATTTCGGTATATGCAAATCGCTCAAGGAGTCAGTTTTCATCAATCAGTGGAACAAAAATATCACCTTATGATAATATCATAAAAAAAGTGTCAAAAAAATACAATTGGGATTGGCGTTTAGTCACTGCATTAATCTATCAAGAGTCTAGATTTCAATTAAATTTAGAATCTTTTGCTGGTGCTTATGGTTTGATGCAGTTTATGCCTTACGTCGGCCCTTCTTATGGTGTTTATCCAGATTCTCCTGTAGATATTCAAATTGAAGGTGGTGTGCGCAAGCTTGTCCATGATTATGCGGCTTGGCCAAACATACCAGACTCCATTCAGCGATTAAAGTTTGCAATGGCCAGCTACAATGCGGGGAAAGGCCACATCCTTGATGCACAACGATTAGCTGAAAAATATGGTAAAAACCCATTAATCTGGGATGATAATGTTGAAATTTATGTGAGGGAGTTATCAGACCCGAAATATTACCGCGACGAGGTAGTTAGAAACGGTTATATGCGTGGTTCAGAAACATATAATTATATTAGAGATATTTACGCACGCTATCAAGAGTATAAAAGCACCTACCCAGAATAATCTTACAGTCTAATTATTATTACCTTAAATAATCTATGACTTTCAAATTTTGGCTGTTTTTTAAGTGATCAACAAAGGTTTTGGTTTTTATAGGCTTCATTTTTTTTGGATTACTCACTTCAAATTAGATTTTCAATTGTGTTCGTGAGCTCCCTTTGGTCGGTTGCCCCAAAAAAGTTCGCAACCGACCAAAGGGAGCTCACGAACACAATTAAAAAACTTATACACAGTGAGTAAAAAAGGTCTAGCGCTAAAATCTTTTCTCGTCTCCACTCCTAAAAATTGAAAGTATCGGTGATTTCCTCAGGAAAGCTGCGGGACTTCCTCAACTTTTAGCAATTTTTAGTTCGCTACAACTTCAAAAAAATTTTGAGGCGCGTCCTACAGACGGGCAGTTGTGATTTAGAACTGGAGGGTTTTATTCGATTTTACTTCCCGTTGGTCAGTGAGCTATGGTTCTCTAGGGAACTACCCCTCTATTTTTTAAAAAATAATTAATATTCCTTTCTTATTCCATTTATTAACCAAATCAAGGGATTTGTTATTTAATGGATTTCCTGAAATGTCAATGTATTTAAGGTTTTTAATCTTAAAAATCTTTTTTGGAATTTCAGATATATTATTATTTTCTAAGAATAACGCTTCTACACCATGCTTTTTTATTTTTTTTAACTTCGAAATACTTTTTAACTGTTGATCTTTCAGATCTAAAAATTTTGAATATTTTTCAGATAGAAATTCATCAATATCAGTATAATATTTTGCTTCTCCAGGATAAGTCGAAGTATAATCAAAAGATGATAATTTTAATAACAAGGTGTCTTTTGAGATAACTAATGGTTCAAAATATCTTTTATCATATAATAAATTCTTCCCAAAAAGAGAATGATTTAATTCTATTATAAATATCTCATTTATACTAACATTTATATTAAAATACCCATTATCATCTGTTATAGTTCGGTATATGATAAGGTTACATTCATTCTTAAAATATAATTCCGCCTTTTTAACTGGTTCATTTGGTCTTTCTCTTATTTCAATTCTTCCTAAGATATCTTGAGAAAAAACTTGAAAACAAATAACTAAAGTCAGTATAAAGCTAAAAAATCTCATTTTTATTAAAATCTAGGTCTTGTGTTCTTTTATTGAAACTTTTATCAATTTGTATAGAAACTGTAGACTTCCCTTAATTAGAACCATTCATAAGTTTAAATATCCATATTAAAATATAAAAGCATTTAGAACTCCTCTTCGATGGCTGTCGTTAACCCTATTACTATATCTACAATACGATATGTGTTGGTTTGTTTCACAGAATAAAGATATAAAAATTATTTAGATTAGCTGTATTCTAAAAAAGAGAGGAGTTAATTAAAAAGGGGGATAAAACTTTTGTTGTTTACCCCCCTTATAATAATTTACGAAATCTAATGATAGGTGTCATTTAAACGATAGACAACCTCTTTAAAGCTTTATTATTTACTCAATTCTTTAATCAATTCTTCTCCTCTTTTTACATAAGAATCAAAGTTTTGTTTTTTAGCAATTTCAATACATAATACTGCAGTTTTAATTGCTTCTTCCTTCTTTCCAAGTTGTTTAAGAATAACAGCTTTATTGTAAACATAATACGCTGGTACTTTATCTCCTTGTAGTTCTATTGCTTTGTCTGCATAGAGTAGTGCATCTTCTAAGTTTATATTCTCAAGAGAATAATAAGAAGCTGCTCTAAAGTAATCAATTTGCGATGCTTCTCCACCTTCTATTACTTCTTTAATTGAAGCTTCGGTAAGTTCTGCAGTTGGCACTTCAACAGGTATAGTTAATAGAGTGTTTTCCCATGCTATTTGCAACTCAAACTGATTGGTTTGTAGATTTACAAAATCGATTGTAAAAGTTTCAATTTTATCGCTTAACTTTTTAACTGGTGCTTTAACTTCTGCAACTACCGATTTTTTATTAAACTTTCTCGGTACTCCCCAGTTGTTTGTCTCACTATATAAAATCACTGTCCATGCACCTTCTTCAGGCGTAGCAAAAATTGAATAAGTCCCTGGTTCTACATTTTTTTCGCCAAATACAATTTCTGTGTCAAATGAGATAGTTGTGTTTTCATTAGCTCCAAAACGCCACATTTTACCAAAAGGAACTAATTCCTTGTGCATATCCCTTCCTCTCAGTGAAGGACGAGAATAGACAAGCTCAAAATTTGTAAGTCCTACGGTTTGTTGACTTACTGCTTTTGGACTAGGTGCTGGAGTTTTCACTTTCTGTTCTTGTGCTTCTGCAGTTAATCCTACAACTAATCCTAAAAATAATAACAATGTTTTCTTCATAATTTTAAAATTTAATAATCAAAGATAGATATAAGTCATTACTTTATCTCACTATTACTCATTTTTTAGATTTTTTTAAATAAAAAAGGCTATCAAAAATGAATAGCCTTCTTTTAAATATTTTGAATTTTTAATTTATTCCTCTGTAAATTTATCCATCACTTCTTGCGTTACTCCTGAAGCACTAAACCCTCCATCGTGATATAAATTTTGCATTGTCACGTAACGCGTATAGTCTGAGAATAAAGATATACAGTACTTTGCACATGCATCTGCAGGCGCATTGCCTAACGGACTCATTTTATCTCCAAAAGCTAAAAATTCTTGAAAACCTTGAATTCCTTGTCCCGCAGTTGTTGGTGTTGGAGATTGCGAAATAGTGTTGATTCTCACTTTTTTCTTTAACCCATAATGGAAACCAAAACTACGTGAAATAGATTCTAACAATGATTTTGCATCTGCCATATCTCCATAGTCTGGGAAAATTCTTTGTGCCGCGATGTATGTTAACGCAACTACCGAACCCCATTCATTGATGGCATCTTTCTTCATTGCCATAGCTAAAATTCTATGAAGCGAAACACCAGAAATATTTAATGTTTGATCATAAAAATTATAATTCAAGTCAGTATAATGTTTTCCTTTACGAACGTTTGGAGACATTCCTATGGAATGGAGAATAAAGTCGATTTTACCCCCTAAAATTTCCATAGATTGATCAATGAGATTTTCTAGGTCTTCATCGCTTGTAGCATCTGCTGGAATTATCTGACTATTTGTTTTCTTTGCGAGATTATTAATTTCTCCCATTCTCATTGCTACAGGAGCATTTGTCAAAACAAACTCCGCTCCTTCTTCATGAGCTAATTCAGCAACTTTCCAAGCAATTGACATCTCATTCAACGCTCCAAAGATTATACCTCTTTTTCCTTTTAATAAATTATTTGCCATGTTTAATGTATTTGATACAAAATTAGGATTATTCTATAAATATAGAATATAATCAACTATTAAAAGTGTCTTCTGCTTTAATTTTCATAAAGAAATCTTTCAAAATCAATCTACTTTGTGTTTTTTAAACAATATTAAAGTTTTCATCATTTCATAACATACACAAAAATCAAAGCAAAACCCTATCTTTGTAACATATAAAACAACAATAATGTCTGATAAAAAGAAGAACGAGAAAAATAAAGAGGAAGAGTTTATTAATCCTATTGATCCTGATAAGATTACTGAGAATCCACATAATCTACCCTATCCTCACACTGCGGGGAGTGCGCTTGTAAAGCCTGAAGACATTGGTAAATTGAAAGGACGTTCCTTAAGTGCCATGGAAAATCAGACTGACATGCAACTCAGGCAGCTTTACGAACAAATGAATCTTTTAGCAAAGCAAGCTAAAGAATTGCAAGATAGAAAAGAAATTTCTGAAAAAATATATTTAGCAGAAATGCGCTTCGAACCTATCATCAATCATGTTTATCACCTCTATGAAAAAGAAGACAAAACTCACCTTCTGTCTCTGATTGCTCCAGACCAATGGGGAAAATCTAAAAAAACATTTGAATTTGTAGCGACAGTTCGTCTATTAGCTGATCATACATGGGAAATATTGGAAAAAGCTAAAGATTTATAACCTTATTCTTAACTGGGCTCCAAACTCACTTTTTATATTTCCTTTAATTTCTTCAGCGCCAGTACCTAGGCTTTCTTCTTGATTATAAATAAAGATTCCATAGCGAACCCACAAATCAAAACGTTCGTTCAAGAAAGTATAACGTAATAAAGCGTAAGCTCTACTCCCTACATTGAAATAGGTCGGAATACTAAATACGTTTTGCATATTATATTCGTAAATATACAAACGTGTGTCATAGCTATCGGTATTAAAAATGGCATATCTTAAAGAAACTTCAACTGGGAATTTCGCATTTCGATAAAGTAAATCTTGAGCTAACCCAAATCCTTTTTGAAGTCCTTTACTTTCTCTATTGTCCGTAACAAAATCAATACGCGATTTCCACGTCCATCCTCCTCCTAAAACAACATTCATATTGAGTTGGTACTTTCTCAATTTATATCGCTCAACTGGACGAACATTGGTTTCGTAATTGCTTACATTAATCATTTTATCCTTTTCTCTTGCTCTAAAAAACAATTCAAAGCGCGGATTTGGTCTATATCGAATTTGACCTAAAACTTCGTGTCCATGACTTGGTGCATCCACACGATATCTCAACCAAGGGGATTTAAAAAAGTCAACATAAGCGTTTAAACTCCATGCATTAGATAATCTGAAATTTCCTCCAAAATAAATTCCCGATTCGTTATTTGTATTACTCGTTTCCCCAAAACCTTGAGCGTAAAAGGTATGGTAATCTTTTGGATAGTTTCGGTAAGCTGCAGAAAAAGTTGTTCTTCGTCCTAAAGCAACAGAAACGCCTTGTAGCACTGCTATTGAGTTTGAACTTCCACTGTGTGCAATCTCACCATATAAATTTACATTGCCAATCAAATAAGAGTAATCTGCACTTAAATTCAGTAATTCCTTTCCTTCAAACTGATATTTGTTCATTAACTGCTCACTTCTTTTATAATATGCATCATAAGCTTGTTGAATGGCGCTAACTCCAACTTGAAAGTTTCGGGTTTCGTACTTTAGATTAGCACCATATATCAATTCATTCATGCTGTTTTTACGATTCAACTCAGAAGTTGTCCTGTGATAACCTGACATATTAATAGAAGAGGCCAACCTTGCTTCTTCACTATCTAGCGTATCTAAATCCATTACTGAACCATCAACGCCTTTATAAGACACAAAAGTTGTAAGAGAGAAATCAGCTAACCCAATTTCTACCCCAGCTCCACGCAAATAACGTGCTTCATCAGTTGAAGTAAAAGGTTTTAATCCCCTTGCTTTCTTACGCGTAGTACTTGATTCAGCAGTTTTACCAAAACCATATCCTGTCCAAAAAGCTAAACCTTGACCAATTTGCATTTGAAAATCACCCACCGCTACTTTTCGCAAAAACTGTTTTCCATTATCATAATACGCATGTGCGCTATAAAAATCAAACCCATAAGGCTGAGTTTTGCCAAATAATTGCTCGCCAGGATCCTTGGTCATGGTTACCCCCAGACTCAATTGATTGCCGTTTGTATACCTAAGTCGTGAATAAAGCTTATTTGGATCACCCCAATAGTATTTATTACTTTCCTCTTTCTCTTCGTCACTCACATCAGCATAACCTTCTTTTCTTTCAATGCCTCGTATAAAACGAAAATAAGCTTCAAAATTTCCTTCTTTAAAATACTCTAAAAATCGCCTTCTCGTCTTGCCTTCAACTTCTAAGACAACAACAAAAGGCAAAATGTTATTTAACGTGACAAGGTCCCAATATGGAACTTCTGAAATTTCAAATAGTGAAGAAAAATAACCGTTTTCATCCCGCCATTTCAACAAGGCATTAATTTGAAATACGTTCACCATCATTAACCCCTCTAACTCTTCTTGTGTGGCTGTATTAAGGTTAAGCTTGTTGTCGTAATAATTATTAAGCACTTCAAACACATCTTCTAGAGAAATATCTTCTACCTCCAAATCTTGCGCAATGAATTCAAGTCGTTCTTGAATAATCTCTTCCTTTGTTTGTCCAAAAACAAAACCCGAAAGCAATAAAACAAATATAAACGGAAGGCTTCTCATGTTTATTGAACTTGATTAAAATCTACAATCAATGAAATAGCAGGCGTCCATCCAAGCACTTGATTGTATTGTGTTGATAAGTCAAGCTTAATGCGTGAAAAATTGAGTCCAAAACCAAATGCTAAGTCCATAGGCGCTCCTTGTGCTCCCACTCGAAGGTAAAGTAAATCTATGGGCTGATACTCTACTCCAAACCTAAAACGTGGGTCAAAAGTGACTTCTTGCTCAATTTCAGCCATAATTGTCAATTCTTCAAGTACGCGATAAGAAACTCCTAGTCGCAAGAGTGTTCCAAAACGTTCATTTTTATATTCGGATAATTTTGATCTAGTAATGTTGACCACAGAAAAACCAATTTGCACATCCTCAGTTATTCTTGCTAAGGCGCCAAATTCAGCACTCAATCCGTCTTTTCTTCCGTATTCAGAAGCGCCAAATCGCATACCTAAATAATTAATTTGCACACCTGCCGAAATCTTTTCTGCCAACTTCATACTGTACCCTACTCCAGCTCTTGTTGTTCGATAAGCATCATATCCATAAAACTGTCCACCAGCGGAAATTACACCTACTTTTAAAGGTACAGCAACTGCAAAACCTTGTGATTGCAGCTCTTTTAATGCATATCTTGCCTCGTAAGAAAGTCCTACAGAAGTATTCTCTAAATATCCTAATGCACCTGGATTGTGATGATATGAAAAAACATCGGTTAGGGTCACCCCATTATTGGCTAATGCACCCGAACGTGCCCCTTGAGACAACCACCCTTGTCCTAACAATGAAAAAGAAAGAAATGTGAAAAAAATCCCAACAAACAGCGTTCTCATAAATAATAAAATCAGGTTAATCATGTAAACTTATAATCAAAGATAATCATATTCAACACTTTTCAAAAATAAACCTTTAGCAGGAACAGAAAATCCAGCTTCTTGTCGATCTTTTAGTTGCATAATTTTTTTTACTTGTTCTGGTGGAATATTTCCCAATCCCACCTCCAACAAAGTTCCTACAATAGCTCGAACCATATTTCTCAAAAAACGATTCGCAGATATCTCAAAGCATAGCTGGTCTCCTACCTTTTTCCATGCTGCTGTATATACTTCGCAAAAATTATTATTTACATCTGTATGTAATTTCGAAAAAGATGTAAAATCATGCTTCCCTATCAAGTACAATGCGCCTTTATTCATTTTATCCACATCCAAATGCCTTGGGAAAAACAAGCTGTATTTAAAATGAAACGGTAATTTTTTATGATGAAGAAAGTATTCATACGATCTTTTCTTAGCATCAAATCGAGCATGAGACTCAGGTTGCACCTCATGAATATTAGCAATTACAATATCACTCGGCAGCATATTATTGAGTTTATACTGCAATTGATCAAAAGAATAAATCAATGGTAAATCGATATGAAAAAAAGATTGTTTTGCATGAACCCCAGCATCTGTTCTTCCACAACCAATGGTTTCTATTTCATTCTTTGGAAATAATTTAGCCAAACAACTTTCAATAGTTTCTTGAATTGTTGCTGCATTAGGTTGCTTTTGCCATCCTGAGTATGCAGTGCCATCGTATGCACATTCAAAAAATAATCTTTTATTCATGTGCGCAAAAATAAGACAAATATTATATTCATTTACCAACTTTTTATCTTGTTAAGAAGAAGGCATTAGACAGGATATAGAATTTGCTTCTCTCTTTCTATCCAGTATCGACTTGTTTTGCTTTTATATCAGGTGATTGTTAACATACAACTGTTTTTAAAATTTTAAAAACTATTCCCGATTGTAGTTAAATTATCGCTTAATTTGTAACTAAATCTTAATTCTATGAAAGTTCACTTTATTGCAATTGGAGGTAGTGCCATGCATAATTTAGCCATTGCATTGTCAAGAAAAGGCTACATCGTTACGGGTTCAGATGATGAAATATTCGAACCCTCAAAAGGAAGATTAAAAAAAGAAGGTATTCTTCCGGATGAAATTGGGTGGAATGAGAATAGAATTACGAAAGATATTGATGCAGTTATCCTTGGGATGCATGCTAGAATTGACAATCCTGAATTAATTAAAGCAAAAGAATTAGGATTGAATATATACTCATATCCAGAATATCTTTTTGAGCAATCTAAGAATAAAACAAGAATTGTAATTGGTGGCTCCCATGGAAAAACGACCATTACCTCCATGTTGCTTCATGCTTTACAAACACTTAAGATTGAAGTAGATTATATGGTGGGCGCTCAACTGGAAGGCTATGACTGTATGGTAAAGCTAACAGATAAAAACAAATACATTATTTTAGAAGGTGATGAATATTTAAGCTCACCTATCGACCGACGACCAAAGTTTTTACTGTATAAGCCTCATATTGCATTAATGAGTGGAATAGCTTGGGATCATATTAATGTTTTTCCCACATTTGAAAGCTATATTGACCAATTTCAACAATTTTCTGAAGTAATCGAAGAAAATGGAACCTTAGTCTATAATGCTGAGGACAAAGAAGTAGAAAAAATTGCAATCAAACAAAAAAAACGGATTCAGTTGATTCCCTATTCTACGCCAAATTATGATGTCGAAGAAGAAGGCACAATATTTCATTATGAAGGCCAAGCATTTCCACTCAAAATATTTGGAAACCATAATCTTCAAAACCTAAATGGAGCGATGAAAATAGCAAATTCAATAGGTATTTCTTCAGTTGATTTTCTAAACGCAATGAAAAATTTTACTGGCGCAGGTAAGCGATTGGAGAAAGTGAGTGAAACACCGGAGAGAATCATTTACAAAGATTTTGCACATTCCCCAAGTAAATTAAAAGCCACTACAGCAGCTGTAAAGGAACAATATCCAGACAGAAAACTAATTGCCTGTATGGAATTACACACTTTTTCATCCTTAAAAAAGGACTTTCTCCCACAATATGAGGATGCAATGAAAGCCGCAGATGCAGCTTGTGTGTACTTTAGTCCAAAAGTAGTGGCTCATAAAAAGCTCGAACCGATAACAAAAGAAGATGTCTTAAAAGGATTTGGAGGCAACATACTTGTGGAAACAGAAACCCAAAAAGTGTTGGATTTTATCTCACGAGAAAGTACAAACAATATGGTTTTATTGATGATGAGCTCTGGAAATTTCGACGGAATTGATTACGATAAACTGTAAGGGAGAAAAAATTAGGCATTTCCTGAAAAGAAAAACTTATTAGGACTCACCAAATTAGATTTTACGGCATACATTACAATTCCAGCTGTGTTTTTTACACCTAATTTTGCCATTACATTTTTTCGATGTGTATTTACCGTATGTGGACTTAAATGTATAAGTTCTGCGATTTCATTGTTTGTGCTTCCTTCAGCAATGTATTTAATGATTTCCATTTCTCGTTCTGAAAGAGATACGGGCGCACAAGAAAAATTAGTTAAATCAAGATGTGCTACATCAATAGAAGCACGACGAATAATGTCTAAAATTTTTCCACAGAAAAATCGATTTCCTTTCACAGTTTCTTTTACAGAATCTTTTATTTCTATTAAATCACAATCTTTCTTCACATAACTTGTTACACCTGACTTAAGCGCATCTGCAATAATGGATGGAGTTTGCTCTGTAGTGATGGCAACAAATTTGAGATTTTTGTTAATGCTTAATGCTTTGGGAACAACGTCAATTGTAAAGTTAGGCGAAGTATAGTCTATAACAGCCACATCAACTGACACCCTTGATAATAAATCTAAAAAATCTTGATTTGAAGTGGCTTCACCTACTATTTTAATGGCAGAATCTGAGCTTAAAATGGAGTTTAATCCTGCTCTTACAATATCATTACTATCAGCAATAATCACATTCATACCGCAAATATACATCTTTTTTCTTATGTAGAATGATTTTAAATAAAAATAATCTCTACACAAAGATGTTATAGATTATGCTTTAATTACAACAAAAACACAAGGGAAGTAATGAGTGATAGAAATCCTTAAAAAAGTTAAGTTCTTAATCAACCATTACTCCCCTGCTAATGTTTAAGTTACTTTATGCGGCGGTTAAAAATATCAACCCATTTACGCGACAATTGTACTTCATTGTTTAATCGTCTTTCATCAGATTCCTCGTAAAGAACAAAGCTTAAAATATCCTCTTTCTTGCTTTTTGGAATAAAGTCTAGAGATATTTTCTTAATCACTGACTCATCTCCTGAACCTTGAGTTAATTGATTCACTCTACATAATGAAAATGAATCCAAATTAATATGTTTTGGCTGTTTATCAGCTTCTATTCTATTATTAAGAAAAAAAGCGATTCTATTCTTGTGATCAATACCTAAAACTAACTCATCTTCATTCTCATATTCTTCAAGTGTATATTGTTGAGAAGTTGCATATTCTTTTAATTTTTTAACTAAAGAATTTGATGCCGATTTATTTTTTCTGTTAAAAATAACAAAAGGCACTACAAATATTATAATACAGATAATTACAATTATCAATGTTCCTAAATCCATTTCTAAAATTTTAATTTAATAATAAATAATGTTTGTACGCTTCAAATGAGAGCGATAAAAACTCGACTATTCAATCGATTATGAAATTAAGCTAAGTAATTTCAAGAAAAATATAGAAATAGATTTTACCAAAAAGTATGATAAGGATAAATCATGTCCTCTGGGGAAAACTTAAGCACCAAATACGCTGTTTTTTTAATATAATTAACTTGAAAAAAAAAGGATATATTTTCAAGTACCTTAGTGACATTTGTTGAAGACACTATCTTCGGGGAAAAGCTTTCTATCAAAGAAACAAACGATAATCCTCCCCCGTTGGAATTATAAGTTTGCGGAAAAATCACTCTAGATAAATCTGAAAGAGAAGTTTCATGTTGATAAACACCTTCAGAAACCACCTTTTCAGACGATACTAATACCACTGTCGAACTGAATGTAAAAAAACTATACACAGTTAAACATAAGGCTATAAATATGTTTCTAAGCATCATTTCCATAAGTCAAAGATAATTATATATTCTTTGTTGAAGGTCGTTATGAAAAAATAAAATTCAATCTATTCAATTAACAAGTTATCAACATTTTACAAACTTAAATTATTAATGTTTATTCAGACAAAGTATAGTTATTAACAAAAAATGTAACCATTGTTAATAACAAACGTAAAGGATATATAAAAAACAAATAAAAATGATCCGTTTAATAGTCTTTTTTTTAGTCACTACGTTAAGTTTTAGTGCTTTAGCTAATTCACCTAAAGTTTCAATAGAAGAATACATTGACACATGGAAAGATGTAGCTATTCAGCAGATGAGAAGCCATAAAATTCCAGCGAGTATCATTCTCGCACAAGGAATTTTAGAAAGTGGATTTGGAAATTCGACATTAGCGAAACGTGCCAATAATCATTTTGGGATAAAATGCCATGACTGGAAAGGTAGGAAGTTTTATCAAGATGATGATGAAAAAGACGAATGCTTTAGAAAATATGCCGACGCTTCACAATCATTTCAAGACCACAGTGAATTTCTCACTAGCAGATCTCGTTACGCTTCACTTTTTGAACTTAAAATTACAGATTATAAAGGTTGGGCTAAAGGTCTAAAAAAAGCAGGATATGCTACAAATCCTAAATATGCAAACCGATTAATTGACATCATTGAACGTTATAATCTTGATCAATATGATACACAACATGAGGATTTGATCGCGAACAATCAAAGTAAATTTCCAACTTTTGGAAGAGAGAAGAAGGACGCAGCACCTGCAAAAGAAACAAAAGCTAAAAGAACAGTACATGTCAATCAAGACAGGACGAAGTATGTGATTGCAAGAGAACACGACACATTCTATCAAATAGCAAAAGACATGAATTTGAACCTTAGACAGCTCAACAGATGGAACAATTTTCACCCTCAAAAAGACGTGTTAGCTGCGGGAGATAAGGTTTACATTATGAGAAAGAAAAAACGTTCTAAAATAAAATCTGTTCAAGTGAAGGAAAACCAAGATTTATGGGAAATATCTCAAGAATTTGGAATTCAATTAAAAGCCTTATTAGAAAAAAATAATTTCTCGTCACCAGAAGTAGCCTTATCACCAGGTGATGTTATCAAATTGAGATAGATAAAAACCTTCTTCTCAGTGAATTTTATAGGTTCATAGTGGACTGAAAAGCAGTATATCTGTTGGTAAAAAAGCATAAATATTATATGTTTGCTAAAAAACAGTTTAATGAAGCCAAGTAATGATTTGTTTCACTTGATAAAGAGTTTAACTAAATCTGAAAAAAGATTTTTCAAACTCTTCTCCTCTTTACAGTCTGGAGAAAAAAATTATTTCAAACTCTATGACTATATTGAAAAGCTAGATGAGTACGACGAATCTCAACTCAAAGAACACTTCAAAGAGGAAAACTTTATCAAACATCTCCCTTCTGAGAAAAATCATTTGTATAAGCAAATATTAAAAAGTTTACGACAATTCCATGGAGAACAATCAATTTCCATCATCTTAATGCAGGAAATTAAAAATATTGAAATCCTATACAACAAAGCGCTTTACAAAGAAGCTACTAAATTTCTGATTAGGGCAAAAAAAATAGCACACGAGCACGAGAAATTCTATTTCATTATTGATTTAATTGCTTGGGAAAAGATTTTAATTGCTGCTTCATACGAGGCTGGAAATTTTGATGTAGACTTAAATAACATCATTAAAGAAGAGGAAGAGGTTATTAATAAACTTAGAAATCTTGCAGAATATCAAATTCTTTACTCCAGAATTAATGCTGTGTTTAGAAGTGACGGATATACTAAAAATCAAGAACAAAGAGATTTTGTAAATGAAATAGCAAATCATCATTTAATTAAAGGTAAAAACACGGCTATATCTATTCGCGCAACTTCAATTTGTTATTATATACAAGGCTTATGCGCCACAACAAAGCGAGAATTTGAAAAAAGCTTCGAGAAGTTTAATAAAGTAAAAGATATTTTGGATGAAAACCCAAAAATCAAAACTGATTTGAATGAAATTTATATTCTAACCTTATTTCACTTAATGCAGAGCTATATCTACAGCAAGAGTTTTTCTTTAGCTCAAAATGTATTGAATCAACTTAAAAGCTTACGAGGTAAAAAAGGTTTTAATTCTTTGCACACTACATTAAAACTAGACAGTATTTTGCTTACTGAACAATTAAATATTTACAATTTGCAAGGTGAGTTTCATAAAGCATACAACTTTTTTCATAAAAACGAAATCAGTCATTTAAAGTTAATAGAACAATCGAACAAAGAGCAAAGAATTAAATTTTACTTCACGATGGCCTACACACTTTTCGCTATAAACGATTACAAAGGTTCTTTATATTACGTCAACTTATTAATGAATGATAATGAGCCTCAACTTAGGCAAGACATATACAGCTTCAGTCGGATTCTCAATTTGCTTATTCATTATGAACTTGAAAATCATGAGCATTTAGAATATGCTTCAAAGTCTGCTATTCGATTTATTAATAAAATAAAGCGCGATCATCAACTGGAAAAAGTATTTATAAAGCACATTCGGAAAATAGCAAAAAATGCAACTACGTTAAGTGCGGTTCCCTTAATCAAAGAAGCATTAGAGGAAGTCAACACCTTATTAGAAATTGAAAACGAACGTGTCATCCTTGACTTTATAGATATCAGATCGTGGTTAGAAACAAAGATTACAGGGGAGATTTTTCAAAAGCTCGTAAAAGAAAAACTAGCTCACTAAAATTTAAGTCCAGCTGTGATTACAATGCTATGAAGATTCGATTTGAATTCAGTTTTATTTTCAATTCTTGAAGGATCAAAAGCGTAATAATCACTATGTAACTGTAACAATCGGTAACTTGCATCAACATAAAAGAAACGATTTTCCCACCCTACACCTACAGAATAGGTCATATTCATTGTATTTACATTTCCAATTTCTTTTTTATATGGCTGAGGCAGCAAAGCCAATCCCCCTCGAATGTAAAAGTCATTAAACAACATATGTTCAACACCAATTCTTGTGTTTAAGATGGTTCTAAACTGTCGAGATATTTCTTCATTTTCAATTTTAAAATCATATCCAATGCCAAGATATTCATCCTCACTCGAAGATCTTAGACGACCGCCAGGGAGTCTCGCCATTTCTAAATCAACGTTTATTGCAGTCTTCATACCTAGGATATAAGCAAAAGACCCTCTTAATTTCATTGGGGATTTGATTCTATATTCATAATTTCCATGGGGAATAAATTCCGGCTTGATTGTTTCCACGCCATAATCGTGCAGTGCAGTCATGTCGTTCGTCCACGCATCTTTTAAGCGGAAAACTGTGGGAGTTTCAAAAGCAAGTCCTAGTCTCAACTCATCTGTAACCAAATATAAAAGCCCCAATTTTAGGTTCAACCCTGTTCCTGAGGTTTTTTGATGGTAATCGTAATCAAATGACAACAATGACACACCCGCTGGTTCAAGCAATCTTTCATTATGCGTGTATCGTTCTTCATAATTCACCCTACGAATTCCTAAACTTGCACCGTAATATAATTTATTCATATAGTTTTCAGAATAGCCGATATGAAACTCTCCTATTCCCCCATCGGTGGAAATTTCTCTTTTATGATACATATCTCCCATCGTTAGACGAGGAATATATTCACCAGTTCCAGCATCATAATCAATCGCATAAACATCATACGCTAAACCTGTAGTAAATGGTCGGTCGTCATAAATATAATCTGGATCTATTCCAAAACCATCAGCTGCTAAAACTTCAAGTAAAGAGTTAAAATTCTGTCCTTCGTATTTTCTTTTGTTAGAGAAATTTTTCAATCTCGTATATCCTAAGGTGATTTGGTTATATCTTCTCCCTGTATTTCTATGACTAATATCTGTTGTAATCACTGCACCTACAGCACTAACGGCATATTTACTATCATTTGATTGGGTTTCTACAGCATTAAACAATCCTTTATTTCCCAAAAAGCTAGCGTTCATTGAAAACGATGCCCGAGAGGACGAAAACCTTCCCATACTAGCTGGATTAATCTGTATGGCACTAATATCAGCACCTAATCCTCCAAATGATCCTGCCATTGCTTCAAAACGAGCAGATCCAAAGATATCAGTTGTGCTGTATCTTAATACATCTGCTTCGTTTTGACTCAATATTGGGTTACACAGTAAAACTAAAGTTACTATTCTAACAATTCCTCTCATTCCTATAACAACATGCTTATATTCTTCTATCTTCTTCCTGAGTTACCGCTACTAGATCTTGTACTTGAGGGAGTTGAAACACTTCCTCTAGGCGTAGCACTTCCTCTTGAAATTGTAGAAGGTCTGCTTTGTTGCATAGGCGTTGCCGAAGGCGATACTGAATTACGAGTTGCAGGACTCACATTATTGCTTCCTCTGCGTATTGTACCTGAAGTAGACACTCCGCTATTTCTATGAGTAGACACTCCAGTTCGTCGTTGCATTGAATTATTAGGAGTATATGTTCTATTCACATTCGCAGTACTTTGAACTGCTGTCGAACTTCTTCTCGCATTTCCTACACTACCTACAGTATTTCTTGAGCTTACTGCTCTCGATGCTCCAGTTGCTCTTGTTGTCGTAGATGCTACGTTATTACTTGAAGACATATTTGCTGCATGTCTTCGTGCAACTGCAGTTTTTGAATTAGCAGTGTATACATTTCCTTGTGTAACCTGAGTTTTCTTTAAAGTATTTTCATAGTTACTTGAACGTCTACTGTTAGCATTTGAAGCACTTCGATGTCCATAATGATAAGTACCTTGATTATTATTACCTACATTTCCTCCATAATAGCTTCCTTGTCCACCATAATATCCACCATAAAATCCTCCGTGGTAATAAGGATGATATCCGTAATGGTTAGCAAACCCATAATGATAAGGATTATAGTAATATGAACTACCATAAGCATACATATCATAAAGGTATGGATTAGCAAAAGAACCGTAATGTGGTCCATACATTCCATATCCGTATCCATATCGGTAAGGGAAGCCATAATAGTTACCATAAAAAGAATTATATCCCATTCCGTGGAAAGCCATTGGGCTATTGTTCCATCCATACCATGAACCAAATGGCATATAAGAAGCCCTCAACATAAATTGATTATGCATTGAACGTTGATTTATCCTTGGATCTACATACTCATCACGAAACAATCCTCTTTGTCTTGCATTAAAGGCATTAAAAGAAGTAATATCTGTTTCATCTTCATCCAAAGATATTTCTGTTGGCTTCTGATAATACACATCATTCTCAGATATATAGCCGTAATTCGCACAAGATGACAACAGCAAAACTGTGCTAGCTATTCCTAAAATTTTAATCTCTACTCTCATAATACCTTTGTTTTAAAGTTAAACATACAACATTTTTACTAAAATTCAAAATGTGTTCTTATTTTTGCAAACTAAACCATGTTAAATTTATTTAATATACAACAGATTATTTAACAAATAAGTAACAAAAACCGTTCCAAAGATATGGGAAAGTACAGTAAACGATCAGAAGATTATTCAAAATGGTACACAGATGTCATTGAAAGGGCTTCTCTAGCGGAGCATTCAGACGTAAGAGGGTGTATGGTAATTAAACCTTATGGCTACGCAATTTGGGAGAAAATGCGAGATGTTTTAGACAGGAAATTTAAAGAAACTGGACATTCTAATGCTTATTTTCCGCTTTTCATTCCTAAGTCTTACCTTAATAAAGAAGCTCAACACGTAGAAGGTTTTGCTAAAGAATGTGCAGTAGTCACTCATTATCGTTTAAAGACAGATGATGACAATCAATTGGTTATTGATCCTGAAGCGAAGCTAGAAGAAGAGTTAATCGTACGTCCTACATCGGAAACTATCATTTGGAACTCATATAAAAAATGGATTCAATCCTACCGAGATTTACCGATTCTAATTAATCAGTGGGCTAATGTAGTTCGTTGGGAAATGAGAACACGGTTATTTTTACGCACCTCAGAATTCTTATGGCAAGAAGGACACACAGCGCATGCCACACGTGAGGAAGCAATTGAAGAGGCTGAAAGAATGCTTAATGTATATGCCGATTTTGCTGAAAAATATATGGCTATGCCAGTTGTTAAAGGTCAAAAAACAGAATCAGAAAGGTTTGCTGGCGCAGAAGACACATTATGTATAGAAGCACTAATGCAAGATGGAAAAGCATTACAAGCAGGAACATCTCACTTTCTAGGACAAAACTTCGCCAAAGCTTTTGATGTGAAGTTTGCAGATAAAGAAGGTAAGCTTGAGCATGTTTGGGCCACATCATGGGGAGTTTCCACACGATTAATAGGTGGATTAATCATGACTCACTCTGATGACGAAGGCTTAGTTTTACCTCCGAAGTTGGCACCGATACAAGTTGTGATTGTACCTATATATAAAACAGAAGAGCAACTTCAGCAAATTACAGAAAAAGTAAACGCACTCGCTGATGAATTAAAAGCTATAGGAATTTCAGTAAAATTTGACGATGACGACAACAAACGTCCTGGATGGAAGTTTGCAGAGTACGAGGCCAAAGGTGTTCCTGTAAGAATTGCAATTGGTCCTAGAGATTTAGAAAACAACAAAGCAGAAGTAGCTCGAAGAGACACAAAAGAGAAAGAAATCGTCAATTGGGATAGCTTAATTCAATTTATCCCTGAATTATTAGATGAGATTCAAGAGAATTTATATCGCCGAGCATTGGCTTTCAATCAAGAAAATACAACCATTGTTGACACATACGAAGCATTTAAAAAAGCATTGGATGAAAAGCCAGGCTTTATCTCTGCTCATTGGGATGGAACAAAAGAAACTGAAGCAAAGATCAAGGAAGAAACAAAAGCGACCATTCGCTGTATTCCTTTCGATGCTAAAGAAGAAAATGGAAAGTGCATTTATTCTGGAAAGCCGTCAACGCGTAGGGTACTTTTCGCAAGAGCATATTAGTTCAATACGGGGTGCTGAAGTATATTTAAAGAAAATACATAAAAATCGTTCTTTAATTCGCTTATATAAAACATTGATTTTCAATATAGATTTAATAAAAAGTTTAAAATTTATTTTTTTTATTCAAAAACATCTTGTTATATCATAAAATGTATATATATTTGCACTCCGAATTTGAAATAATAGTTGGCCCATTCGTCTAGTGGTTAGGACATCAGGTTTTCATCCTGAAAACAGGAGTTCGATTCTCCTATGGGCTACCAAACATATCCAAGTGAGGATATATTAAAATAAAACATAGTATAATAACTTGGCCCATTCGTCTAGTGGTTAGGACATCAGGTTTTCATCCTGAAAACAGGAGTTCGATTCTCCTATGGGCTACTATATAAAAACATTATAATAAAAATTATGGCAAATCATAAATCAACTCTTAAGAGAATTAGATCAGACAAATCAAAAGCATTGATCAACAAGTATCAGCACAAAACGACACGTAATGCGATTAGAAGATTACGTGCATTAGAAGATAAAAAAGAGGCGGAAGCTTTATTTCCTTCTGTGGTGAGCATGATTGATAAAATTGCAAAAAAGAATATTATTCATAAAAATAAAGCAGCTAACTTAAAATCTGGATTAGCAGCACATATAGCGAAGCTATAAAATAACTTTAATGAATTAAAATATTAAGGGAATCCATTATGGCTTCCCTTTTTTTGTTTTGGTTCATTTAAATTAAAATCTCTTTTCTATACTTCTTCAAAAAACCGAAATTCACCTAAATATACCTTTGTAGTTTTTCGATTTTAGGTCTTTGGCACACGACTTGTTATCTATTCTCTGAATTACAAAAAAAAGAGTTAGTATGATAAGGTATAAATTTTTAAAGAAACAATCCACTCAAGATTTATTATCACAATATAAATATTTATATATTTGTATGTTTAGTATCAAAACAAGTAAGAAAAACTTACTATTTATTGAAAAACAAAATGTAGCTTAGATATTCTCAATCGTATTGAAGTATTGCTCAGAATTAAAATTATTAATGAAACATAATAAAATCGAAAACTATGATATTCAAGAATAAAAAACGTTTTATTTATTCACTTTCTGCGATTATGCTATCATTTAGCTTTGCGGCTCAAGAAAGTGAAAACTTAGTAAACAATCCAAGTTTTGAAAATGCTCAAAACAGTAGAATACGTAGAACTGGTGAAATCGAACGTGCAGACGGCTGGACTTCAGCAACAGGTGCAAGAGCAGATTTATTTTCAGCAGAAGCTAAAACACCAGATGCAATGACACCTGAAAACGTGTACGGAACTGAGACACCTAAAGATGGAATTAACTACGCTGGAATCGTTGCATATTCATATAGAGAAAGTCAAAACAGAACGTATTTACAAACGCAATTGACTACTTCGCTAAAGAAAGGAATGCGTTACAAGGTGCAATTCTACGTATCTTTATCTGAACTTTCTAGGTATTCAACCAATAGAATTGGGGCTTACTTTTCTAGAAGACCAATTGGGTCTGACGACAGAATTCCTGCCTTAATTACTGACGAAACACATGTAGAACATCCTAAACAAGAAGTGTTTAACGCTTTGTATGGTTGGGACTTAATTTGTGGAGAATATGTTGCCTCTGGAAATGAAAGGTATTTAACTATTGGTAACTTCTCCAACGAAACAGATTTAAAATCTGAGCGTGTACGTAAGCCTAGAGAAGTTAGAGGACAACAAATTCCTGCTGCATACTATTACGTGGATCAAGTTTCGGTACAGTTGTTAGGTCCAAATGAAGAGTGTGATTGCGCTTATGGGGATGAAGCTGAAATTGAAACCCTTACTGTATATCAACGTGCACCAGAGATAAAATCAAATATGAGTGCAAAAGACGCGCTTTTAGAATATAACGTTTACTATGCAAAAGGACGTTATGATGTGAGAGTTGATGGACAACAAACGATAGATGCTATTTCGAAAATCTTAAATGAAAATCCAAGTTTAAAGATTGAAGTTACCGGACATTCAGATGATGAGGAAGCTCAAAGTCCTAATCACAATTCAGTCTCTATTCGTCGCGCTGAGTACATTAGAACTTTGCTTGCTGACAAAGGTATTGATGAAAATAGAATCTATGTCAATGATGCAAAAAATAGCACACCATCTCGCCACATTACAGAATTAGATGAAGAAAATCTATCTAACGCAAAAAATAGGCGTGTTTCATTTAAAGCATTATAAAATTCATCCATTATATATTCATAAAAAGCACTTCATAACAGGAGTGCTTTTTTCTTCTTCACCTATTTTTAATATGTAAATTATTTATATTTTTCGCTTATCATAATGTACACTAGGCTTTTTATATTCATTTTCATTGTTTTATGCAATGCACAGCTTCATGCGAAGTCTGACTCTCTTAAAGTCGCCCAGCTACTTGACAGTATGTTAATTGAGGCTGACAGAAAAGATTATTTTCAAAACGAGATTGAGAAGATAGCGCAAAAAAACATAAATAATCCAGAGGTGATTGCTGATATTTGGTTACTACAATCTAGATTTTATATCATGACCGGCGATATAGAATCTGCCAAGGCAATCAAAGATAAGGGAATAAGTAAATTTAAGGATAATCCTCTTTTATTTGCAGGTTTTAAGAACATTGAAGGTAGTATTTTTGCGCGAAGTGTTCAGTTCAATGAAGCAGTTAATAGTTTTCAAACTGCTCTTAAAATATATGATTCTCTAGGTGTAAACCAACGCTCAGCTTATATCAAAAATAATATAGCCAACATTTTCTTCAACCTCAATGATTTTGAATCCTCCTACCCTTATGCTTTAGAATCATTCTCCGAACTTTACCGTATTAATGATACGATTTACTATCCGCAAATTGCTGCTGTTCTTGCTATTTCTGCGGCAAAAACAGGCAAACAAGAAGAAGCTAAGGCGCATGCTAACCTTGCTATTTCCTCAGGAAAAAAATACAAAAATCCTGTAGCTGTTATTTTAGGAGAATACGCGCTAGGAGACTTGTACAGCATACAAGAAAAATGGGAAGAGGCTAAAAACCACTATCAAACTGTTAGTAGTTCATCTGTACAGCTTGGTTTAGCTCAATATGAGATGTATGGATTAATAGGCTTAATTTCAAGTCATGTTTCTTTAAAAGAGTATGAAGAAGCTGTTCAGCATGCGGATCGCGTGATTGAGATTACTGAAAAGCTCAACATCAATTATTCAGATTACACCATCTATCAGCAGTTATCTGAAGCATATAATGCACTAGGTCAATATGATAAAGCCTATCAATTTCTTTACAAAGCCAACTCTCTTTTTCGTGAATACAACAAGATTGAAACAAACAAAAACATACAAGAGTTACTGATTAAATATGAAGCTCAAAAGAAAGAAAGCGAACTCGCTTTAAAAAAGTTAAAGTTGGCACGATCATCCAACTGGATTCTTATTTTAAGTTTAGCACTCATCATACTTATAGTCTTTATTTTAAGCTGGAGGAGCAGAAATCGCGATAGGCTTCTGAAATTAAGAATTGAATCATCCAAAAAGCAGCACGAAGCCTACCTTGAAGGTGAGCAACGTGAGCGTGAAAGAATAGCTTCAGATATTCATGATGGAATTGCAAGTACACTCACAGGCTTGGCGTTAAAAATAAAGCAAGTAAAATCCTTAAACGAAATACCTGTTTTTTACGATTATATTAATAAAGTAAGAAATGAAGTTCGTTTAGTTTCCAAAAACATTCAACCTTTTAATTTAAAAGAGCAAGGTTGGAATAATGCTTTTCAACAGTTTTTAGAAACGATACAATCTGATGAGCTAATGGTATTTTTTATCTCAGAGTTTAACGAAAAACACTTTAACAATCAAAAAGGAATTGTAGTTTATCGATTAATTCAAGAGCTAATTCAAAATACATTAAAGCACGCAAAAGCATCCGAATGTGAGATTATCATTTCAGAGGAAAAAAACAATATTTTAATTCAATATTCGGACAACGGCATAGGCGCAAGTGAAGAAGAACTTAAAAAAGGAAATGGTTGGCAATCAATTCTAAAGCGAATTAATGCCATAGAAGGTGAAATTTCTTTTCCTATCAATCCATTGAATGGCTTAAAAATTGATATATTAATTCCAAAAGAGATAACTTTGTAACCATGAATATTGCAATTGCTGAAGATCACAAGTTAATTATTGATGGGCTCAAGTCTTTACTTGATTCGACTAGACATACAGTTTTTTTTGCTATGAACAGTGAAGAATTAGAAGGGCTATTAAAAGAAGAAGATATAGATGTTTTGATACAAGACATTAGGTTTGGTTCAATTGATGCGAGAACAATTCTTCCTTCTATTTTAGAAGATTATCCCTCACTTAAAGTACTTGTCTTGTCAAGTTTAGAAGATTATGCCACTATCAGATCTGTTATTTCCTTGGGAGTTCATGGCTACATCTCAAAATCTCAGCCACCGGAATTAATATTTGAGGCTATAAATACTGTTCTTTCAGGGGAAATCTACCTTTGTCCTGAATCTAAAAAAATTAATAACAGAAATGCCGAAGAAGATGATGAGGGAAGCCATGTAGTTCATCTTTCTACTCGAGAAAGAGAGGTGCTTACCCATATTTTAGCTGAAAAATCAACAAAAGAAATCGCTGATTTATTATATATTTCTGAAAAAACTGTTGAATATTACAGAGGAAGTTTGTTTATGAAGTTTGGTGTTAAAAATGTCTCTGGTTTAGTAAAACGAGCTATTCTACAGGGTTATTTTAATTAAAAACTTATATTATCTCCCTCCCACTCACGGTAAAATTGAGTTAAAAAGTTTTGCATATACATCGTCCTTTCTCTTGCGAATTTTTTACCTGTTTTAGTATGCATACGCTCTTCAAGGAGCAGGAGTTTTTCATAAAAGTGATTAATTGTATGGCTTCTTTCCTTTACATAGCTATTCACATCTTGATTCACTTTAGGCTTTACTTTAGGGTCATAAATAGGTTGACCTATCTTTCCCCCATACGCAAAAGTTCTAGCAATTCCTATTGCTCCAATGGCGTCTAATCGATCTGCATCTTGCACGATTTTTCCTTCTATGCAGTCCCAAACATCTTTTTCACCACTTCCCTTAAACGAAACATTATTCACAATATAAGAAACAGCCTCAATAGTAGAAGGATTTACATGAAGTTCAATCAGTATTTGTTTTGCTAACTCTCCTCCTTTATTAAAGTCTCCACCATTAAATTTATGATCTGAAATATCATGAAGTAAAGCTGCTAATTCAATAACTTCAGGGTTACCTCCTTCCCTGTTACTTATGTACATCGCCATATTTCTTACCCTGTTGATATGGTACCAGTCATGTCCAGTTCCTTCATTCATGAACATTTCTTTAACCTTATTTTCTACAGTTTTAATTACGCCAACCATATTCAATACTTAATACTTCGTTAATAATTACTTTGAATTAGAGTTTAGCATCAAATTTAATTATTTTTGTGGTCAATAATTAAAATTATCAATCGCACTAAAATACAATTATGCAGTTGAACACAAAAGTATTAGTTTATTCGTTAAGTATTTTAAGCGTTTCTTTAATATTTTGGGTTCTTTATTTACTCAATACGAATAAGCATCTTCAGATAGAGCACAATGAATTAAATAAGAAGTATGAAGCTTTAGATGGTTTCATGCAAATTATGCAGCATGATTTAGACGCTTCGCGGGATAGTGTAACTGTGTTAAAAGAAAAATTAAACGACAAGTCTAAAGAAATAGATTATTTGCCTTAATCAAAGTTTAATAACTCACTTCTCCGTTCAAGAAAAGTTTTAATTCATTTTCTACTTCAACCACTAATTGACCTTGCATTGTTGTGGTAACAACCTCTCCTTCAAACTCTTCATCAGCAATGAAAAACCTATGCTTTTCTCTTCGTTTCCATAAGTTTTCATTAAAAGAATTAAAAATACACTCCTCTCCTTTCGTGTGATACTCGTTCAATACACCACGATAGCTTTCAATGAGTTCAAAAACGAGTTCTTTAGGTTGATAAATTTCATCAGTTTCCAAGTATAGAGAAGTTGCTCGATCAATTGGAAAGGAAGTTTGATTGATGTTTATCCCTATTCCTATCACTGATTTCTGCTGTTGGGACGAAAGTTGATTTTCGATTAATATACCAGCCACCTTTTTTCCATTAATCATTATATCATTAGGCCATTTGATTTTCACCTTATCAGTATACTGCGATAAAAACCTTTGAATTGCTAGGGCTGTAATGTGGTTTAATGAAATAATATTTTTAATGTTCCATTGTTTTAAATCAGCGACTATACTTAGAATGAGGTTAGCATAAGGTTCAGAGCTCCATTTTTTTCCACGTTGTCCCTTACCTTCTGTTTGAACTTTTGCTTGAATAATTGTGCCTGAACTAATCCTACCTTCTTTAAACTCTATCAACGCATAATTATTCGTGCTATCTATTGAATCTAATTGAATAATGGTATGTCCGATTAAGGATTTAGACATAATTTGGAAAATTATTTATTATTGCGAAGTCTAGTCCTTCAATGCTTTTTACTAACAAGTTGAATCGCTAAAATTCTTATATCTAATGTTTAATAAGAATATATTTTTCTGCTAATTCTCCTTCAATGACCTGACCTTCTTCATCGAGATAAAACAATTGATTTTCACCTACTTTAAACTGTCTTTTTTCAGTATCTAAAGTAGATATTAACGTAATATTCGACCCTGTTTCATCCCATTTAATCATTCCTCTATCAATCCATTCTGTATCATCTGATTTTTCAGTTAAATAATTTGAAGTCAATTCATATTCCCCATTTCTTTCAATCACAAGAGTGGTCTCAATCCCTTCACAATCAGCGCATGGCAACACACCTTTATAAGTTCCTTCCCAATCAATAGAAACTTGACTGTTATCCCCTACGTGTATGTTTTCTTCAATTTCCTCATATTCTTCATTAAAAAAGTCTTCTAAATCTCTTTGTTTTGTTTCATTATCTGCTGAACCGCTGCATGCAAACAATAAACTACTTACAGTAAATAGCAAAACTTTCTTCATCTTTTGAATTTTCATAATATTTACATTTTTATTTTATTATCGATAAATTTAAAGTTATTTTTTCATTCAAGAAACTAAAATGCCTATCCTTTAGCTGAAATCGCTAACAATGGGATTTGTGTATTATAACTCATTTCTTTGGTTAAACTTTTATTAAAAAGTCTTGATAAAATCCCACGAGGATAGGTAACCATCACTACCATGTCTACTTCATTTTCTTGAATATACTCATTTAATGTATCTTCAAACTCATATCCTACAAGATGTTGAGATACAATTGATTTCTCATAGAACTCTTCTTTAATAAACGATTCATACTCCTCTAATTTCTCTTTATTTTCAAAAAACTTTTCAGCTTTATCACCATCCACATCTGTAAACACCCCGACTTCAACGTTAGCTGTGTAAAGTCCAGCCCATTCAAAGATATAGTTTAAAATTTCTGGATCCTTTTCAAATTTATTCGTCAGAAATAATATTTTGCTTGGTTTTTTCCAAGTATAATTATAAGGAATTACCATAATTGGAGTTTTAGCTTTGCCAATCAGTGAGGAAGTTCTTGTTCCCCACAAGCTTCGTCCAATTCCTCCCTGGCCAATTGTTCCCATTACTATTAAGTCGGCTTGGTTTTCTTTTTCTATTTCTTTTATCGATGTATTCAGGCTATAAGAAGAGAGATGGGTTTTAACCTCTACATCATCCATGTCAGCAATATATTGTTTTGCTTTGTTAAAACTTTTCTCTATTTGATCCATCATTTTTTTCACAAGGTCATTGTCATAACCTGTATAATCAGCTGTCGTAAATTTTTCAATCTCAAAAGCATGTAGTAAAGTCACTTCGGCATCAAATAATTTTGCAGATTGCACAGCAAAGTTCTGAGCTTTTTCAGCAGTAGGAGAAAAATCGGTTGGAACGATAATTTTTTTCATATTTTCATTTCAATTTGTGTTCAAAATACAATATACATTAAATAAAGTGAAGAATTATTAAAACTTTTATTGAAAAATAAAATTTCACTTTTTTTTACTTTTATTTTGTAGAAACTAATGAATATAATGAAAGACTATTTTTTCATTATATGATAAATAACGTATATTTATAAAGAATAATTTAAAGATTATATTATGTCAAACACCGAATTAATCATTGAAGAACGTGCTGCAGATATTGGGAACTTCCTTGTCGGGCGATTATTACCTTTTAGACAAAAGCGTTCTGTAGGACCTTTTACTTTCATTGATCACATGGGACCTGCACAAATGGGAAAAAATGAAAACTTAGATGTAGCTCCTCATCCCCATATTGGATTGTCTACACTTACCTATTTGTTTGAAGGTTCTATTCAACATAAGGATAGTTTGGGCTCCGACATTGAAATCAAACCAGGAGCTGTAAACTGGATGACAGCAGGTAAAGGAGTTGTACATTCAGAAAGGACACCTAATTACTTGCGAGATTCTGAAAAAAACTTACATGGACTTCAAATTTGGGTGGCTTTACCAAAGCATTTAGAGAAATCTGAACCTAGTTTTGTTCATATTGAAGAGTCAGCAATTCCACAATGGGAAGAAGACGGTGTGAAATACAAATTGATAGCAGGAAAAGCTTTTAATATTGAGTCTCCAGTCCCTGTTCACAGTGATTTATACTTCATTGAAATTAAAAGTGAAGAAAGAAAAAAGATTAATATCGGTGAGAACCTTTACGGTGAAAGTGCCTTGTATATTTTAAATGGCAGTATTAATTCTGAAGGACATAATTATGGACCAAAGCAAATTTTAGTAGCTAAGGACAGTACACTTTGTGCTTTTGAATTAGAACCAAATACTACTGTTTATATTTTCGGAGGAACTCCATTTGAAGAAGAGCGTTATATATTTTGGAATTTTGTAAACTCTGACAAAGCTGTAATTGAAGAAGCGAAAAAAAACTGGGAAGAACAAAACCTAGATGCTTTTCCGAAAGTTCCTGGAGATGACAAAGAATTTGTACCATTACCTAGACCAAGAAACTCATAATTTAAAAGAGAAAGAAAAGGTGTTTTTCACTTATTTAGCAAAAGATGAAGTTTGTTACCAATATGAGATTATCAAGCAAAATCTGCTAAATACATCCATCGCTCCGTTTTAGTTTCTAATTCAGCTACAATTTCACCTAAACGTTTGCTCGCTTCATTTAATTCTTCAGATGAAGCGTCGGTGCTATACAGCAAATTGGTGAGTTTTTCTTTCTCTGTTTCTAGAGCTACAATTTCTTTATCTAATTTTTTAAATTCTTCTTGTTCTTTATAGCTTAATTTCTTTTTAACTTCTTTGGTTGCTTGCTCTTGAATAGAGGGAACCACTTCTTTTTGTACACTTCTTTCTTCTCTTTTTTCAGCTTGAAGGCCCAGAATTTCTTTCTTTTGTTTTTCTCTATATTCTGTGTAATTACCTAAGATATTTTTAATTACTCCATCACCTTCAAATACAAAGATATGGTCGACCATTTTATCCATAAAATATCTATCGTGAGACACTACAATCAAACATCCTTGAAAGTTTCTCAAATAATCTTCCAACACATTCATGATGTAAATGTCTAAATCATTAGTAGGTTCATCGAGAATTAAGAAGTTTGGATTACTCATTAGCACTTTCATCAGTTTCAGTCTTCTTTTCTCACCTCCACTTAATTTATACACGTAATTGTGATGCATACTCCTAGGAAATAAAAATTTTTCTAGAAATTGTGCAGCCGACATTTCTCTACCTTTTTCTAATGGAATAAAGTCAGCTACCTCACGTATTACGTCAATTACTTTCATATCTTCATCTACCTCGATATTTGATTGAGAGTAATAACCAAACACTACAGTTTCGCCAACCACTATTTTTCCTTGATCCACAGGCTCTTCTCCCATAATCAACTTTAAAAAAGTGGATTTTCCTACTCCATTCGGTCCCACAATACCTAATCTTTCTTTAGGTTTAAAAGTATAGGTGAATTTATCAATAATCTTCTTATTCGGATAGTGCTTTTGAACATTGTGTAACTCCAAAATTTTGGTGCCTAGCCTTTCCATTTTCACATTAATCTCTAACTCCTCTTTCTCTATGTTCTGGCTAGCTACTTTTTGCGTCTCTTTAAACGCTTCTATTCTCGCTTTTTGCTTGGTTCCACGTGCTTTAGGTTGTCTTCTTATCCAATCTAATTCTTTTTTAAACTGGCTTCTTGCTTTGCCCACTTCAATTGCTAAACTCTCTTCTCTTTCTGCTTTTTTCTCTAAAAAATAACTAAAATTTCCATTGTATTTATATAGACTTTCATCTTCAAGCTCAAAAATCACATCACAAACCACCTCCAAAAAGTAGCGGTCATGTGTGACCATAAAAATAGTAGATCGCGAAGTAGAAAGATAATCTTCTAACCATTCAATCATATCTAAATCTAGATGGTTAGTAGGTTCATCTAAAAATAGAAAATCAGGGTCAGAAATTAACACTTTTGCAAGTGCCACTCGTTTTCTTTGTCCACCTGAAAGTGTAGCTACTTTTGCATCGTGATTGTCTAATTTCAGTTTGGAAAGAATTTGCTCAACTTTACTTTCTAAGTCCCAGGCGTTTAGCTCAGACACTTTTTCGAATAATTCAGCCATGGCTTTTTCATCGTTTTCTCTAATCGCCTTAGAATACTCTTTGTATATCTTTAGTTTAGGCAAATCATGATCAAATACTTCCTCATAGATTGTATTATCTGGATTTAATTCATCAGATTGTTCTAAATAAGCAATATTTATATCATTTCTAAAAGCAATTCTCCCTTCATCTATAGGTTCTTTTCCTATTAAACACCGAAGTAGCGTAGTTTTACCACTACCATTTTTAGCTACCAAAGCCACTTTTTGCCCTTGGTTTATACCAAAGGTCAGGTTTTGAAAAATTATTCTCTCTCCAAAACTTTTAGAAATATCCTCTACAGAAAGTAAATTCATTGAAATGATTTAATATGATGAATGCTCCAATACAATAGAAGCTTAGCGCAAACGATTAAGGGAGTCGATTTTATTTTTATCTCTTCCTATATAAACCATAGAGAGATGTGCAAAAGGCAAACCAATCACCATCAAATAAAAATTATACGAAAAGTTACTTCTTAAAATTTCAGCGTCAATATAGCTTGGTAATATATAGAATCGCGCAGCCACCACTGAAATTAAAGCTACAAAATATAGACCCCAAAAAATTTTCACATAAGCCAATTGTCTATTTAAATTTTTATATTTAAACATAATATATAATGCAAAAGCAGCCAAAGCCATGGAAAGCAAATAAAAAGGAACTTCCTCTTTTTCCATAATCTCTTTATTGTCTAATGTTTTTACAATCATTCCTTGTGCATTGAAATAGTAGAATCCTTCTTTGGTCATAAATACACAAAAATCTCCCCAAAAACTCACTGTGATTAGAATGGCGATTACACCCAACAAAAAGAGTGTTTGTATCCGTTGCAACATTGTTATATTATTTTTTACAAAAGTAATAATTTTAACCTGAAGATGTCTTTATTAAAACAAGTTAAATGCTTTTTAATTATGACCTCACTTATGTGAAAGATAAGTTCAAATAAAGTATATCCCATAGAATTTAAAAACCCACATAAATTAATGCAATAATTTCTTGTAAGATATTGTTTTTGTATTTATTATTGTATTAAATTAAAAAATATTTTATGAAAAAACACTTACTATTAATAGGCTTAACATTTGGGTTATTCTTTACCTCAACACAAGCTCAAGACTGCACAAATGGACGTTATCTTGTCCCTGCTTTTACTGTTGAAAAAATAGCGGATGTAGAATATGGCTCTAACTTTGGTCAAGATGGAACAACGGTAGAAAATTTGAAATTAGACATTTATCTACCCGAGAATGATGTCGACACTGAAAGACCAGTGATTTTATTAGCACATGGTGGTTCATTTATTGGAGGCAATAAGTCTGATTTAGAAACGCAATGTACATTTTTAGCTAGTTTAGGCTACGTTACTGTTTCCATGCAGTATCGATTAATAAACAATTTGTTCGACCCAGTCTTAATTGCAGACATAGGTTTAGGATTTAAAAAAGAAGTTGTAAGAGCTGTTCACGATATGCGAGCAGCAATACGCTTTCTTAGGAAATCATTTGAGGATGAAGGAAATCCGTACGGAATTGACCCTAATATTATCATCGTTGGTGGATATTCAGCAGGTGCGATTTTAGCTAATCATGTGGCGTATTTAGATGATGAAAATAAAATTCCTACAGAATTGGTAGATTATTTTAATGACCAAGGTGGATTAGAAGGAAATACAGGAAATCCAGGTTATAACAGCACTCCTCAAATGGTGTTGAGCATGTGTGGTGCTATTTTAGATACAAATTGGATCGAAACAGGAAGTCAGCCTTTCTTTGGAATGCATAATACTGACGACCCTACTGTTCCTAATTTAGAAGGCCAACCTGATATAGGATTTCCAATTCCAGTAACACTACAAGGAGATTCGTTAATGTATGTTAGAGCATTGGACGTGAATATTTCTACTTTTTATAAAAGCTATGCTGGAAGTGGACACTGCGACTTTCCTCTAGAGTCTGTAGAACTTATTGTGAATTTTGTTCATGAACAAGTTTGTGAAGGAAGTTTGTCTTTGTCTAGCTACGAAAAAGATTTAGATTTTACTATTTATCCTAATCCTGCAAATGAGCTTTTCTACGTAAAAATTCCGCAGAATACTTCTGAGTGGGATGTATATGTGATGAACATGGTAGGTGAAGTAATTCATACAGACAAAATAAACGCACAAGAAGACAAAGTTACTCTTCGTGTCTCTTCCATAGATGCAGGAGTATACATTGTAAAATTGCTATCTAAAAATGGCAAAGAAGTACACAAAAAAATTGTTATTCAATAAAATATCAAATGAAAAGAGGTCGTTAAAAAACGACCTCTTTTTTTTATATTCTTTCGCTTAATTTCTCACCTAATCAATAAGCTAAATAAATTATCTCAATCGGTCTAATGATGAAATAATTTTAACATCCCTTCTTATACCTAATAATGCCATAAAAGAAAAGGCAACTGCAATACAAAGAAAATAAAATCCAGTATCCAATTTTGAAACCACTTGATCTGCTGAAATTCCAGGGACAACAGATGATGTGATTCTGTCTGATGCAATTACCACAACAAAAAACATGATTAAATTTAATACGAATACGAGTCTTGCTAATTGCTGTTGACGTTTCAATTTCTTGTATGAAAAAATTGTACTAATTGTCAATAGTGAAAGTAAAATAGTCCCAATATAAAATGGGAAGCTATACGTAGAAACATTCATCATTTGAGGCTCAATATCCGCTTTATCCACAGCTAGTCTTAGAGCATGCATGTTTTCTTCTGTTAATTCACCTTTCAGAATAACATCTTTTTGTACACCTTTCACATTTCCATGGCTATATACCTCGTATTGGTTATCTACCTTCGCTTCTACAGTCAAAAAATCTAACCCAAAGGATAGAGCTACTAACGCGATTAGCGTTAATAATAAATATAAAGTTTGAACGCGCTGAATCATTTTATAATAATGTTTAATAATTTACTTTATTTCCTTTGCTCCTTTAACTTTTTCTTTTGTTAAAGCCACATCAAGCACTTCTTTCATTTTACTTACATAATGAAAAGTTAATCCTTCCAAGTAATCTTCTTTAATTTCTGCAATATCTTGTTTGTTTGTCTCACATAAGATGATTTCCTTTATACCTGCTCTTTTTGCGGCCAATACTTTTTCTTTGATTCCACCCACAGGAAGTACATCACCTCTTAAAGTGATTTCACCAGTCATTGCAATGTTTTTCTTTACCTTTCTCTGCGTGAACAAAGAAGCTAAGGATGTTAACATAGTGATACCTGCCGACGGTCCATCTTTTGGTGTTGCTCCTTCAGGAACGTGAACATGTACATCATAGCTATTAAACACTTCTGGTTTTAAATCCAACCATTCAGCATGAGCTCTCAAAAACTGTAGTGCGATTATAGCTGACTCCTTCATCACATCACCCAAGTTTCCAGTTAACGTTAACTTTCCTTTTCCTTTTGCTAATGATGATTCAATAAAGAGAATATCTCCTCCCATAGCAGTCCAAGCCAATCCTGTCACAACTCCAGCAATTTCATTGTTATCATACTTCGTTTTCGGTCTTCCTGGCCCGATAATATCTTTTAAATCCTTTGCTGAAATTGTTTTTTTATACTCTTCTTCCATTGCAATTTGTCGCGCTCGATTACGTACAAGTTTTGCGATTACTTTATCTAAACCACGCACACCAGATTCATGAGTATATTCTTCAATTAATTTTTCTAATACAGTATCACTAATTGAAATGTCAGAACTCTTAATTCCATGTTCTTTAATTTGATTTGGCAATAAGTGTCGTTTAGCAATTTGTATTTTTTCCTCAACTGTATACCCCGACACTTCAATCAACTCCATTCGGTCTCTTAAAGGTGCTGGAATCGTTGATAAATCATTCGCAGTAGCTACAAATAAAACTTTTGACAAATCATATTCTATTTCTAAATAATTGTCATAAAATTCATTGTTTTGCTCTGGATCAAGCACCTCTAACATAGCACTTGAAGGGTCGCCATGATTAGATCGAGATAACTTATCTATTTCATCTAAAACAAACACTGGATCAGAAGATTCAGCTTTTTTTAAGTTCTGAATAATACGTCCTGGCATCGCTCCAATATATGTTTTTCTATGTCCCCGAATTTCACTTTCATCGTGCACTCCTCCTAAAGACATTCTCACATATTTTCTCCCCATTGCTTCTGCAATTGATTTTCCGAGAGAAGTTTTTCCTACACCTGGAGGTCCATAAAAGCATAAAATCGGTGATTTCATATCTTTTTTCAGTTTTAAAACTGCTAAATATTCAAGGATACGCTTTTTAACCTTTTCTAAACCATAGTGGTCACGATTTAAAATCTTTTCAGCCTTCTTCAAGTCAAGTTTTCCTTGTGTATAAACTCCCCAAGGTAAATCTAACAGCAAGTCCAAGTAGTTTAACTGAACTGTATACTCAGCACCCTGTGGATTCATTCGTTGAAGTCGATTCAGCTCTTTTTCAAAAACCTTAGCCACATCGCTTGTCCATTTTTTTGTTTTGGCACGTTTTTTTAAATCTTCAATATCGAGTTCATGTGGACTCCCACCTAATTCTTCTTGAATTTTCTTAATTTGTTGATGTAAAAAGTATTCACGCTGTTGTTTATCTAAATCAACTTTTACCCGAGATTGAATTTCATTTTGCATTTCAATTTGCTGAGCCTCAATACTTAAGTGTTCTAACACCATCAAAGCTCTTTTTTTCATATCCAACTCATTCAAAATCTTCTGTTTATCTGCCACATCAGCATTCATATTAGAAGAAATAAAGTTGATTAAAAAGCTTGGACTTTCGATGTTCTTAATGGCAAACTGAGCTTCCGAAGGAATATTTGGAGAATCATTAATAATCTTAATTGACAAATCTTCCATTGACTTAATGATAGCGTCAAATTCCCTATTATTTTTTGGAGCTTTGGCTTCCTTACACAATTCAATTTTTCCCATTAAAAAGGGTTCTTCCTGTGTAATTTCTGATAATTCAAACCTCCTTTTCCCTTGAATTATAGCTGTAGAAGTACCATCAGGCATTTTTAGCAAGCGTAATATTGTTGCTACTGTACCAATTTTGTGTAAATCCTTAAATCCTGGATTTTCTACGTCCTCATTTTTTTGAGAAATTACACCAATAATTTTGTCTTTTTTATCCGCATATTTAATTAACTCAATAGATTTATCTCTACCTACAGTAATCGGAATAACAACGCCAGGAAATAACACATTATTTCTAAGCGGAAGTATTGGAATCTCTGAAGGAAATTCAGTATTGAACATCCTTTCCTCTTCTTCTGAGGTTAATAAAGGAATACTCACTGAATTGGAGTCACCATTTGCAGATAATTTCATTAACACATCATCAAAAATATCATTCATATTTATCTATACGCTATTTTACGTCAATTTGTCAGTAATTCTAATCAGATACGTCATTACATTTTACGCATCCACCTATTTCATTATTGTAGTTATATAGGTCAAGACTCATGCCATTATAATAAATCGGAAAGAATGTCGGGTAGGTAATAAAACTGTCAGAACGATGACAGAGGTAGAACTATTATTCTTTTTAAGAATTCAAAATATAAAGGAAAACCTTTGTATTAATAGCAATAAATTTCTTCGAGATTAAAATTTTTCAATTTTTCTTTCGTAACCTCCCATTCTCTAGTAAATCCAAGAATAAACCCACCTCCTCCAGCTCCACAGAGTTTTAAGAAAAAATCTCCATTCGACAAGCCACTTTTAATGTCTTTAATAAGGTGTGGTGGAAAGAAATCAGACATATGTTCCAATTGGAAAGCGCTAATGTCACTAATTGATTGATAAAACGTTTCTAAATCACTTGACAAGAAGCTTTCAATAGCTTCATTATTATCTTCATAAATATAGTTATCAAATTTTCGTTTAAACGATTCATCACTGTAAAGCTCTTTAAATCTTTCCATCATTTTAGCTGTTGTCCTAGGCGTTTTGGTATCGAGAAGGAAAACAACATTATTACTATTTAAGGAAGATTTCGGAAGTGTTGTGGTGACAATATCTTGAGAGCTTTTACAAAGAATTGGTTCATTGAGTATACTACTTAAAGGATCTAAGCCGGAACTCACTCCATGAAAAAAAGATTCTAAATCACCAAGGCTTGATTTAAGTTCTCTAATCTTTTGGAGCGTGAGCACTTTCATTTCGTCTTTTAAGTTTTTGGCTTTCACCAAATATCTCAAAACGATAGCTGCAACAATTGCTCCAGAGCTTCCCAAGCCGTATCCTTGTGGAATATTACTTCTAAAGAATAATCCTTGATTAAGTTCTTGTTCAAATTTTTTCACTTCTAATACGAACTTCTCATCCATTCTGCTTGAAATAAAGGAGCAGAATTTCTTAAGGTATTCGTTAGATTGAAGCGCAATTGTGTCATTTTCTCCTGCTTTATTAAATTCGAAACGGCCATGATACTTATCAAAAGGTATAACCAAAGCCATTCCGTCATGAAGAATAGCATACTCTCCAAAAAGCAAAATCTTAGAATTTAGTTGTTGTACCATTAACTCTTTTATAAAACAATTCCTCCTGCTCCAATCTTATCGAATAAAACAGATTTTGTATTATCTTTTAATTCTTCAGCTATAAAAGTATGAACTTTTTCTTGAATAGACACAGGATATAATAAATGAATATTAGGTCCTGCATCGAGCGTGAAACAAAGTGGTAGTTTTGTTTCTTCTCTAAATTGAAATACTTTATCTATTATTTCAACAGTACCTGGTTTCATCAACATATAATAATCCTTCGAAGTCATCATCATTGCATGCAAAGATAAGGCTTCTCTTTCAGTAATTTGAATAAATTCTTCATAATCTCCACGCTTTAATGTGGATAACATCTCTTCACAGTTTTTATTAGCATCTATAAATCGCTTTTCAGCATAGGAATGATTATTCATTAAACTATGTCCAATAGAGCTTGATACTTTCTTAGGTTTGTCTTCAACAATCAGAATAGCATCTCTCATTTCTTTAAAGTTTTCATGTACCTCTTGAATAGGAATTGCATATTCATTAGATGCTTCTTTATGTTTATTTAACTCACCCCACATGGCGTATGGGCCATAAAAAGAACGACAAGCACTTCCACTTCCTAGTCTAGCTAACCTACTTGCTTTACGATTAAAGTCATCATCAATTTCTTCACCTTTTGCTTTCAATAAAGCGGCACTAATTGCAGCAAAAGCAGAAGCTGAAGAAGCAATTCCAGCAGAATGAGGAAAAGTGTTGTTTGATTTGATTGTCAGGGCATAATGATCTAATAATTCTTTAAATTCAATTTGATTTTCAATATAGTTCAATATTCTATTTCTAAACGAATCATTTTTATTTCCCTCGAAGAAGTAATCAAACTCTATTTCTTTTTTCGATTTGTAATCAAGTGTTAATTCAACCTCTGTTACGGCTTCACTCAAAGTCATGCTCAACGATGCGTTACATGGCATTTGGTTTCCGAACTTCCCCCAATATTTAACAAGTGCAATATTCGAAGGATATTTTGATTGAATTATTTTTCTCATTTCATTTAAATTAAAGTACTTAATACTCCTCACATTAAAACTACAAATATAGTAGGTAGTAATCATTATCACCTACAAATTATGATAATTCTACTTTAATAATGATTTAATATAAACAAGTTCATTCTATTAAAGTTTTTAGGCTGTATTAACTCTTATATTTTATTCAACAAAAAAGCCCATATTCATTTGAATACGGGCTTTTTATAAAAGTGGCGTCGTCTTACTCTCCCACCAGTGAGCTGGCAGTACCATCAGCGCAAGCAGTCTTAACTTCTCTGTTCGGAATGGTAAGAGG
>Ga0209075_1000334_pt1 | contig 45238 bp, 36 predicted proteins | sample Stecom2011_FD_187523 | JGI IMG/M metagenome (GOLD analysis project Ga0209075, IMG submission 187523) | Agricultural soil microbial communities from Utah to study Nitrogen management - Steer compost 2011 (SPAdes) (version 2) | ecosystem: Environmental > Terrestrial > Soil > Agricultural land...
CCTTCTGGTTCGTGTGGCAGAGACGTTTTGTCAGGATTTCTTACAAGGCTTTCCTGGCACTCTCCAGGTGGCTGGTGATGTCTTCGTTACCCGGCGCCAGTGCCAGCGCTTTTTCCAGGGTGGTGACAGCTTGCTGGTGGTTGCCGGCCAGGTGCAGCACCCAGCCATAGGTGTCCAGCACGGCTGAGTTTTGCGGGGCCTGTTCACTGGCCCTGCGCGCGAGTTCCAGCGCCCGTTTGGTGTTGTCTTCCCGTAACAGCCACGCCAGGTTGTTGAGGGCGGCGATGTTGTCAGGCTGCTGCTCCAGAACATAGTTGTAGTGGTGGGTGGCTAGCTGGTCCTGATTGTTGTGCATCAGCCAGTCGGCCCGGGCCAGGTTGGCGGCTACACTTTGGGGCTCACGGTCCAGCCATTGGCTGGTGAGTTCTCCACGCACTTCAGCGTTCTGGCTGGGGGCGAGTCTCAGCAAGGTGGGCATCAGGGCGGTGTCACGGCGCTCCAGCCACTGCCCGTGCAGATAGTTCCAGGCGGCCCCGACACCGCCTTGGGATTCAAGAATAGAAGCCCTGGCCAGCGCGGTAGCTGTGGTGGAGCCCAGGTTATCTTCCACCGCCTGCAGTTCGTCCAACGCTTGCGGGTATTTGCCTTCGGCTTGTGATATCCCGACCGCCAGCAGTGCAAAGCCGTGGTTGTCGGGGGCGAGGGTGGCGGCCTCTGCAGCCTTGGACCGGGCACCCGTGTAGTCTTCGGCTCTTACGGCTGCGCGTGTCTCTGCAACCAGTAGCTGGCCCAGAGCCCGTTGCACGGCGGCAGATTTTGAATCGCTCCACTTTTCAAGCAGGTTGCGTGCCGGTGCCAATTCGTTGTTGCCAACGTGAATCAGTGCTGCCAGAACATCTGCGCTTTGCTCAAGGGCTGGACTATGCTTGGCCAGGTCGCTCAGCCATTGCTGCATTTGTTGTGGGGAGTGGTCCCGGGCATAAAGCTGAGCGGCTTGTTGCAGGGGCTGAATGGCCTCGGGGTTCTGGCGGGCCAAGGTGAGCAGTTCATTGATTGCCTGTTCGTGCTCGCCCATACGAACCAGAAGTGCAGCCAGGGCCATTCTTGCCTGTGGCATGTCTGGTTGTTGCTGGGTCAGTTTCTTCAGTCGCTCTGTGGCGGCCACTGTGTTGCCTAGCCGGCTATCGGCAAGGCTGGACAACAGTACGGCCTGAGGCATATCGCCATAGCCGTTGAGCAGCGAATCTCTTAGCTCAGCGGCTTCGGCTTCCTCGCCTTGGGCCAGCAACAGGTTCATGTAAGTGCCCGTAGCGTGCCAGTCTTCCGGTTCAGCGGCGAAAGCCATGCGTAACTGCCCCAGGGCCTGTTCCGGCTGGTTGTTGTTCAGGTAATGCTGGGCCAGGGCAAGCCGTAAACGGGTTCGCTCCGGTTCGGTACTGATTGCTTTGCTCAGGCTGGCGACGCCCTCGTTCTCTTTGCCTGGCAGGCTAAGGGCCAGAATCCCGTGCATAGCGATGATTTCGTTGTCGTCTGGCCGGGCCTGCATGGCTCGTTCAAGGGTCTTCAGGGCTTCTGCCCGGTGGCCCTGATCGATCTGAGCCATGGCGGCAGCGCGCAGGAAGAGTGTCGGTGTGGTTTCCGGGTCCAGGTTCTCGGTGAGCAGTCTGGCACCTTCGTCCAGCTCTCCGGAGCCGGTTTCCAGGGCGCCAAGCATCAGGGCCGCCTGCTGGTTTTCAGGGTCTAGCTTGAGCATGTCCCTGAGAATGGTTTTGGCCTCGTCGATGTTACCTTCACGCAGTGCCGCTACGGCTGCTTCTCCTTGCTCTCTGGCGTCCGAGTTCTGGTTGTCGGCGAGTATTTTGTTGTAAACCTGTGCCTCGGCCATCTTGCCCTGTTCAGTAAGTACCCGGGACAGCGCTGTCAGAACTTGCCGGCGTATCGGCAGGAAAACGTCGGAAGTGGGCAGCCTGCCTGCCGCATCGGTGAGGGTTGCGGCGGCGTTCTCGAGGTCGTTTTCCCGATACTGACCCAGGCCTTTCCAGTATTGCACCCGCGGCTCGGGCCGATGGCTGGCCATCCAGTCATCAGCTGTGCGGATGGCCTGGGAGTTCTGGTTCAGGTCTATTTGGGTTTTTAATGTTCCGGTAATGGCGTTCAGGTTGGCGGGGTGGTTATCCACCAGACTGCGGAACAGGGCCAGCGCCTCAGCCTTGTCGCCGGCAATCCGAAGGGCTTCTGCCCGAATCAGCGAGGCCCGCAATTGGTCCTGCGGATTTGCCGCGTTGTGACGTGCCAGGGTCTCGGTCGCCGAAAGGTGTTTACCCTGGTTTACATAGGCCTCCGCCAAGGGGATGGCAACCTGGGCTGCATGGTCTTCCAGCCAGGGCTCCAGCAGGTTGGATGCCTGCTGGGCCGCGCCGATGCGCAGGTACAGTTCACCCAGATGAACAATATGGCTGACGTTATCTGGTTCCGCCTGTACCGCATTCCTTACCTCCAGCAGCGCAGACCGGAACTGGCCCTGATCTGCGTAGGTTTCAGCCCTTGTAATGTGGGAGGTGGCCTCGCTTGAGGTGCCCTGATTATTGCAACCCGTCAGTATCGGCAGTAACAGAGCGCTGGCGAGTAGCAGTGTGGTCAGCCGGTTTTTTTTTCTGAGGTTTGTGGTTGTGGGCACGGTATCTGCTCCTTGATAACTGTGTGGGCCGGAAGGTCATGGGCTAAGAGATCAGGATGACGGTGATTCGGCAGAGGTTTCTATCCGGTATTTGTCTGTCAGGTTGTACAGGGTCGGGCGGGTGACCCCCAACAACCGGGATGCCTGAGACATATTGAAAGAGGTGCAGTGCAGGGCCCGCAGGATTGCCTGCTTCTCTGCCTGTTCCCGGATTTGCCTGAGATTCAACTGGCTGCCGGCTTCGCTCTCGCCGGCGCTTAGCTGCAGGTCATCCGCACCCACCCGTTTGCCATCTGCCATGATGATGGCCCTTTTCACTTTGTTGATCATTTCCCGCACGTTGCCGGGCCAGCCATAGCTAGTGATGGCCTGTACGGCGTCTTCGGCAAAGACCAGGTTCGGCCGATCCAGCTCTTTGCCCAGACTCTTCAACAACGATTGGGCGACGACCAAGGCGTCTCCGTCTCTTTCACGCAAGGCCGGAACATCCAGGGTGATTTCGCTGATCCGGTAGTAGAGGTCTTCCCGGAACGAGCCCTGGGTAATCAGGTCTTGCACGTTCCGGTGGGTGGCACACACCACCCGGACATCGACCGGAATGGGCTTTACGGAACCGACTCGGTCGACCAGGCGCTCCTGCAGAAACCGCAGCAGCTTGGCTTGCAGTGACATAGGCATGTCGCCGATTTCGTCCAGGAACAGGGTGCCGCCGTTGGCGCTTTCGATCTTGCCTTTCTTGGCGTGTGTGGCGCCGGTAAAAGACCCTTTCTCGAAGCCGAACAGTTCGCTTTCCAGCAGGTTTTCAGGAATGGCGGCGCAGTTGATGGCGGCAAAGGGTTTGTCAGCCCGGTGGCTGAGGTCGTGCAGGGCACGGGCCAGTAGTTCCTTGCCGGTACCTGTTTCGCCGGTAATCAGGGTGGTGACGTCCGTGGGGGCAACTTTTTCAATCGTACGGCAGATGGTCATCATTTCCGGGCTGGCGGCGACAATGCCTTTGATGCTGGCGCCGTTGGACTGATTGATGAGTTCGCGGTTTTCCTGTTCCAGCTCGGCTAACCGGAATGCCCGGTTGACCACAAAGGTGAGGATGTCGGCATCCAGTGGCTTCTGGTAGAAGTCTGATGCCCCCATGCCGATCGCCTTGACGGCGTTTTCTTTGTCTTCACGGCCGGTAACCACAATCACTTTGGTCAAGGGAGCCAGGCGCAGGATCTCTTCCAGCAGGGCAAAGCCCTCGGAAGCACCGCCGGCATCTGGTGGCAGGCCCAGATCGAGTGTTACCACCTGTGGCACCAACCGGCGCAGCGTGGCCAGTGCGGAATTCCGGTCTTCAGCAACCGAAACCTCGACCTGGTCGCTGAAGCACCATCTCATTTGGCTTTGCAGGCCAGGGTCGTCCTCTACGATCAGCAGTCGCTTCACAACAGAAATCAATCCTTTGTTTGTCTCTTGTTGACGGGCCGGTCACTGGCCCGATTTTTATCTCTTGTTACGATTCTTAACTGAATGTTGACACTTTGCAATGCGCGATATTGTAAATGATTGCAAAACGTCAATTAATTGACGAAGCGCTTGGGGTGGCCCTGGTCCTCGTCCGACAGATAGTTGACACGTTCTGGCTCAGACTGGCTGGATGCCATCATAGGAATGCGCAGTGAAAAGCAGGAGCCTACGCCCGGTTCACTGGTTACATCGATGTTGCCTCCCAGTTCCCGGATATATTCCTGGGCCTGGTAGGCGCCTATGCCCATGCCGGTCAGGCCTTTGGTGCTGGCAAAGGGTTTGAACAGCTGGGTGTGGATGAACTCTTCTGTCATGCCGCAGCCGGTGTCCTGAATAAACAGCACTACATTGCCTTTGGCAGGCTTGAGATTGATGGTGATCTCACCGTCTGGAGGTGTGGCATCCTGGGCGTTATGGATCAGGTGGCCCAGCACGGCGCGCAGTTGCTCTTTGTCTGCCCGCACCATGATGGCTTCAGGGTTACCTCTCAGGCATGGGGCCGGGCTGCGTCGGCTGTTGTGTTCGATCAGCTCTTCAATCAGGGCTGTCAGGTTCAGGGTGCTATCTGTGGTTTTGCCCTGGGTGCTGTCGGGTTTGCGGATGTGGTCAACCAGGTTAGACATCTTCCGCACCGCATGGTCGGTGGTGGCAATCATGTCGTCTATGAACGCGGGGTTGTCCCGGTGTCTGGGCGCGTTCTTGACCAGTAGCGAGAGCTGGGCAATCAGGGTTTTCAGGTCGTGGATCATAAAGGCCGAGGCCTTGTTTACCGCTTCAAACTGCATGGCCCGGGACAGCCGGTTCTGGGCATCCGTCTGGGCCAGCAGGTTACAGGCTTGCCGGGCCACAACCTTGATGAGGTCGAAGTTCTCCCAGTTCAGTTCTACGTGGGCGTAGGGTTTGCCCACCAGGGCAATGCCATAAAGTTCATTGCCCAGGTACAGGGGGATCAGAAGCCAGGCATCCGGCGTGTTCTGGATGGTGTCGGGCATTTCCAGGAGGTCATACCGGATGGGGTCTTCCTGATACTCCCTCAGGTCGATAATCCATTCCTGCTCGCGGAAAAAAAGTACCAGGTCGGTGTCCTGGTCAATCATCGTATATTTGGGGGTGGCCATATTCACACTGGCTTTCAGGGTGTAGTCGGCCTGTTCGTCTCTTAGCCAGATGGCTCCGGCGTTGCTTTCCACCAGGCCGGCCAGTATGCGGATAACCCGTTCTGGCAAAGGCGGATCATTGCTCAGGTTGGCCAGTTCCCGGGTCATTTTCAGCCACTCTTCCCGGTAATCGTACTTGTAGTCGAAGAAATTCTGGCTGATAAATACCATCAGGCGGGCCCGCACCCGGCGGGACATCAGCAGGGTGATGAGAAAGGCGATGGAGATGGTGATAAACAATACCTGCAGGGCTTCACCCCACTCGCCCCCAAAGGCCCTGACATAGTAACCGCCTCCTGCAAGCACCAGCAGATAACCGGCGGCAAACAGCAGGGCGCTTGCGTGAAAGACGGCGGAGCGAGACAACTGGAAGTCTACCGGTTGCTTGCGGGTGTTGATCACATTGATCGCAAACAGGGGCATGAGTGCGGCGTTCACAAAACCCCGGGCATTCCAGAACGATTCAGACACTTTGCCAAAGAGCAGGGCATCGGAATACATGAAGAAGTCGAAGGCGAAGAGGGTTGCGATGCCGATGCAAAGGTATTTCAGGCTTGAGCGGCCGAAGGCCGGAGAGTTTCGCCAGATTTGCTCAACCAGCGACAACCCCAGCAGCGACAAGGCTATCTGGCCCACCAGCATGGTTTTGCCGTCAACAATCGAGACGCTTAAAATGTATTCGATAGCGCCGAGGGAGAGCAGGGTAAGGATCAGGACAAAGGTGGCGACCCCGAGCACTTTCTTCAGTTGCCCCACCAGCCGGCCTTGCTTAAAGGCGGTCCGCAACATGGCAAACAGCAGCAGGATCCAGGCGGTGTCGCGTAGAAGTTCGAGCAGGTAGCGGACCAGGAACCCGGGCTGGCCCCATATATTCTGGGCCACCAGGGCGCCGGCCCAGATGGTGGTTACCAGCGCAGCAACAAACAGCCCGCGGTCGATATCCCTGCGCAGGTAGCGGGTGGCAACAAACACAGACAGCAAGGCGAACACTGCCGCGGCAGAGCCATAGCTGATCAGGCTGAAATCCCTGAGCATCCGGTCATTCCTTGAACCGTAGTTCTGTACTTATTTTGTACAGAATATCCCTGTTGGCAACTTCCCGTCTATCGAAATCCGGAGAAACTGCGCCTGATAATCACAAAGGCTACACCGGGCGCTTGTTATTCCGGTAGTAGCGGAAGATTTCTTTCAGCGGGCGCTTGGGTTTAAAGCCGAATTCCCGGGCAAAGGTGCGCCCGTCGATAACCACCGGGTACTTGAAAAATGCCAGCAGGTAGTGAGGGAAGCTTTTCAGGTTGAGAATCCGCGCAATGGCTTTGGGCACAATCGGCGGTACAGACAGAATCGGAATTCTCTTGCAGCCGCACATTTTCAAGGCTTGCTGGTAGGCTACCCAGTCGTGGGGCGCCACGTTGAAGACGCCTTTAACCGGTTTGCCCCAGGCCAGTACGATGGCATCGGCCATGTCGTCAATGTGGATGAACTGCATCATCGGAGAAAAGCCGGCCAGCACCGGTGCCCGTTCGCTGGAGAGCAAGGCGCTCATGGTGTTGCGCACGCCCGGGCCCACAATGTTGCAGGGCCGCAGAATGGTAATGTTCAGCTCCGGATACCGCCACAGGTAGATATTGGCCAGGTTTTCCAGTTCCACAGAATCCACCAGGTCGGCACTGAGGCCGGCGCTTTTCAGCGGTGCGGCTTCGTCAATCAGGGCCGGGTTATAGGCCATGGCACCGTAAACATGGAACGTAGACAGAATGATTACCCGCTTGACGCCGTACTTGTGCGAAAGGTTGAGCAGGTTCTGGGTGCCCAGCACGTTGGCGTTGTAACGCCGCATGCGTGTGAGTTCGCTGGTCATCAGCCGGCCAAGGTGGATTACGCCATCAAACTGATAACGCCGGAACAGGTCTTCAAAGCCACGGTTGTTGAGGTCCATGCAATAGCTTGGGATGCTATCGCCCAGATACACTTGCTGGCGGAAATCTACCGCCACAACGTCGCAGCTGCGGCGCAGGCGGTTGATGACTTGTTGGGTGAGGGCGCCGGCCGCACCGGTTATCAGGATTCTGGGCTTCTTTTGTTCAGGCATCAGAACAGCCCCTCGCGCTCACTCAGGCCTTTGTCGATCAGCTTGCGGATTTCTGCCTTTACCGCTTCAACCCGTTCGGTTACCTGCTCTTCCGGGATTTCGCTGTTGTCGAAGTACATGGGGTCACCGAAGTTCAGGCGTACCTTTACCGGGAATATCACCGGCAGTGCTATCGGCACGTAAGGTACGCCCAGAGCCTTGGCCAGGGGCTTTATGTTGGCAATGGCCGGAATGGTTTCTTCACAGCCCACAACGCCGACCGGAACGATCGGCGTGTTGTATTTCATGGCCAGGTGCATGAATCCGTTGCCGAAGCGCTGCAGTTGGTAACGGTCGCGGTAGAGCTTCCCGGAGCCCCGCACACCTTCTGGGAACACGATGATGGCTTCGTCGTTCGCCAGCATTTTCGCGCAGTTGACCGGGTCGCCCAGAACCGCGCCCAGGTCGTTAAGCAGGTTGCCCAGCCACGGTACTGTGGGAAAGAACCGTTCGATCATTGCTCGGGGAATACGCGGTTTGTCCGGGCGGGATGCCAGTGCATAACCAATCAGCAGGCCATCCAGCGGCAGTTGCCCGGAGTGATTGGCTATCAGCAGTACCGGACCTTCAGCCGGCACTTTGTCCACGCCATTGGCTTCCACCCGAAAGTACTTTTCGTAGATCTGCCGGGTGAGGGTGAAACCGTATTTGATGGTGTCGTTATTGAACCCCCAGGGATCGTAGCCAAGGCTGCCGATGGGCTTTCGGATTCTGTTCAACTGCTCTTCCAGTTCCGCCGGAACCAGTCTGGATTTCAGATAAGATGCCAAGCCCATGCCCGCTCCCTGTATGGACGATTACTTAAGGCCGTCAACCGCGACCCATTAAAACACCAAGTGTGTGGCTCTGGCCTTCATTTAATACCCGGTAATCGGTTGCTGCATTGGCCGTTTCGACACACACCATTTTTTGCCAGCCAGTGTCGGGAAAGTCAGAAAGCCGTAGGGCTTTGTCCGGCCCGGGGTTCCACACTACCGTGGAATCACTGCCAACAGATGTCAGCTTGCACTTGCCCGCCGGTGTTACCAGGGTGAGCGGCTCGCCAGATTCGTAGATGCGGTCGATTTCGCCCTCGAAATACACCGGGCCTTCCTGGGGGAAATAGTCCCAGTCTTTGAGGGTATCGATATACTGACTGTTGCCCAGGCCCAGCAGGCGGGTGCGGGTTATATCTGCTGTTGGCAAATAGGTGTGCAGGGCCTGGCTCAACGCCAGCGGAGATTTAGAGAGGTTGGTGGTGGTCAGGGCAATCTGGCAGCCGCGCACAGAAAAGTTAAAGGTGATCAGTGCCAGGGCGTGGCCGTCCCATTGGTCAGCAAAGTCTTCGTTGGCGTTCAGGGACAGGCTGATTTCCACCTCGTGGGCGCTTTCGCGGACATCTTCCAGTCGCCAGAGGGCCGTGCGGGCAAAACCGTGGGCGGAAGTGGTATGCACCCGCTTGCGGATCTCCGGCGCGTTGCGGGCCGGGTCGCCAAACCAGGGCCAGCACACTGGTATGCCGCCACGGATGGCGCGGCCCGGTTCGAACCGGGCAGTTTGGCTCATCCACAGCCAGTTCGTACCATTGTTTACCGAGAAGTGCGTAAGGTGGGCGCCTTGCAGAAAGACTGTGGCTGAGAAAACCGGATGATGCACTTCCAGTGCTTCAAGGTGGCCAAGGGTATGCCAGCGGGTGAAGGACCATTGGCCGGGGGTAACTGATGCTGGCGGGGTGTGGCTGCTTTCAGGCATGGTGAGCACTATATCCTTGAGTAGATACTCTTACTCCGAGAGTAAATTAAATACCGCGTGTCGGCGAGTTTGACTCTACAATAACCGGAAAATTCGGGGAGTTCCTTCATGACTTCGAAAACAGACAAAGCCTTGGTTGTCCCGTTTCCGGACCCTCTGCTCGAGCGTTCACAGCGGCCGCTGGAACAGGTGGCCGGCGACGAGCTTGTTGGCGTAGTTACCGCGGCTGGTGGTGTTCCGGTTATCGAGGACGAGTGGCTGGACGAGCTGGCGGATGGCTTAAGCGAAGCGGCCTGGGTGGAATTGGATCTTACTCCGCGGCTGCCGCCAGGGTTGCTCGAAGCCTTGCGTAACGAAGTCGCGATTCTGGATAAAACCGAAGCAATGAACCGGGCCGGTATCGGCCGTGGTGCCAGCCTGATCCAGGACCGCAGTGTGCGCAGAGACCGTATTGCCTGGCTGGAAGGCTGCAGTGAAACCCAGCGCCTGTTGTTCGACTTTCTGGAGCAGGTCAGGACAGGTTTGAATCAGCGGCTGTATCTGGGGCTTAAACGGTTTGAAGCCCATTATGCCACCTATCAGCCCGGGGATTTCTACAAACGTCATCTGGACAGTTTCAGGGGGCGGGCGTCGCGGGTGGTCAGTCTGGTGTTGTACCTGAATGAGGACTGGGGCCTGGAAGATGGCGGAGAGCTGCGGGTATTTGGCGCAACAGATGTTGATCAGGTGGTCGGTCAGGTGAGCCCTGAAGCCGGTCGGGCCGTGCTGTTTCTGAGCGAACAGATCCCCCACGAAGTGCTGCCGGCCCGGCGTACCCGGTACAGCATTGCCTGTTGGTTCCGGCAGGATGAAGTGCCTTTGCCGCTTTAGGCCGTTGTAGTCGCTAAACCCTTCTGATACTATTCGCGCCGCTTTCGGGGAAATGTTCCGAAACGCCGTTATGGTGGCTCCATTGGTGCCTCCGCAACATGAAACCGTGAACCCGGTCAGGCCCGGAAGGGAGCAGCCGAAGCGGTGGATGTGTGTGCCGGAGGATTGCTGGTGGGGCCACCCCCAGATTTTCCGCTCTTAGTTCCCGATCTCCGATTTTCCTTCTGTTGTTTTGTGATCCATTTCACGTCTGGCCGTCATCTGGCCCTGTTGGCACTTATCCCTGTCTATAGTGTTTTTGGCATGCTGTCCGTTGGGCATGGTGCCGTTGCCCGAACACAATAAAGACAAAAAGGGAAAGACATGAAAAATGCCAAAACAAAATCCGTTGTAACTGCGGGTGTACTGGCGGCCGTACTGACTGCCCAGCCGGCGTCCGCATGGTGGTTCAGCAAGCCGGATACTTACACCCAAACCCAGCATCCGATTGTGCTGGTGCACGGGTTGTCAGGGTTCAACAAGCTGTTTGGCCTGGTTTCCTATTTCAACGGGGTGCCGGATGAACTGGCGGAAAGCGGGGCCGAAGTCTTTGTTCCCCAGGTGTCTGCTGCCAACTCAACGGAAATTCGGGGTGAGCAGCTGCTGGCCCAGATTCAAGAGTATATGGCGGTAACCGGTGCCAGCAAGGTGCACCTGATTGGTCACAGTCATGGCGGCCCGACCATTCGCTATGTGGCCGGCGTGAGGCCAGACCTCGTCGCATCGGTCTCCAGTGTGGGTGGCGTTAACTGGGGCACCCCGCTGGCGGATACCCTCAACAACGGCAGCCTGGACGCTCTGGGTGACTGGTTCTTCGGCTTGATCGATACCTTCTCCGGCGGTGGTGGCCTGCCGCAAGACACCGCCGCAGCCATTCAGTCACTGAGCACTGACGGCAGCCTTGCCTTCAACGCAGAATTCCCTGCAGGCCTTCCCTCCGGTTATTGTGGCAATGATGGCGCCCAGGTTGCTAACGGCATCCGTTATTACTCCTGGGGTGGCAACAAAGTGGTCACCAATATTCTTGATCCGAGCGACCTGCTGCTGGGGGTCCTTAGCCCCATCTTTGACGAACCCTCCGATGGCATGGTTCCGTCCTGCAGTATGAAGCTTGGTAAAGTGCTGGGCGTGGATTACCGCCACAATCACCTGGACGAAGTAAACCAGGTACTGGGGCTGGTAGGGCCATTTGTGACGGACCCGGTTCAGCTGTACCGGCAACAGGCAAACCGCCTCAAGAACCTTGGTCTCTGACCTCGCTGTTAACCGAAGGCGGGCCCCTGCGGCCCGCCACGGATGTATTGTATGAACCGTAAACGTTCCGCTGTGATTGCCGGCTTGCTCCTCATGCTTGGCGTGGCTGGCTGGTGGCTTGTTACTGATTCCATTACTTCGGCCCCGGACTCTCTGGCAGTGGTGCGGGCGGGTCAGCAACAGGTAGTCCTGGCTGATTTATCAGGCCCCGCGCCTGTGTCCGGGGATGTAAATCATCCTGACTTGCCTCGTGATGAGCGGGTTAAGGATATTGAAGTGGACGGCCAGGTGCGTCTGGATATGAATGGCAACCTGGTGCTCGATCGCCAGCTGCGCCGGTATCTGGATTTTTTTATCGGGCTTACGGGTGACGCCTCCCAGTACGAGCCCTTGAAAGCCCGCCTGATATCCGAGCTCAAAGCGCAGGATTTGCCCCCGGAGATTCAGCAGCAGGTGCTTGCCATTCTGGACGACTACCTGGCATACCGGGGAGCGGCCGAAGCGATGGCCAGCAATCAACACCACAGTATTGAAGACGTTCGCCAGGCCTTGGCGCTGCTGCAAGACCTGCGCCGGGAGCATCTCGGGCAGGATGTGGCCGAAGGCTTTTTCGGAGAGGAAGAGCGGCGTTTGCAGGTGATGCTCGACCGGCAGAGCATCCTGAACGATCGAAGCCTGACCGACTCGGAGCGCGAACGGGCCCTGGCGCAACTGGACCAGTTGCTTCCCGAACACTCGGTTGAGCTGCGCCGGCGCTCAACCGCGGTAGTGGAAACAGCCATGCAGGTTCAGCAGCTGCGGGAGCGGGGCGTTTCTGAAGCCGAAGTGCGTAAACTGCGCCTGCAGGCATACGGTGCCGAGGCGACAGCGCGATTAGAGCACCTGGACCAGCAGCGCAATCAATGGCAAAGCCGGGTCAGCCAGTATCAGCAGCAAAAAGCCCTTATCGATACCAGCGATGGTTTGGCCCCGGCAGACCGACAGGCTGCGGTGGAAGCCTTGCAGGAGCGGATCTTCACCGAAGACCATGAACGCCGGCGAATCCGCGCGCTGGAGCGCAGCGCCGGTGTGGGGTCCTAGGAAGATCATCCTTCTTCTGAAACCGGGTCCATGCTAGAGTTAAGCGCATTTTTCACAGCAGTTGACGGAACATGAGCTATCAGGTTTTAGCCCGGAAATGGCGCCCCCGTACGTTTGAAGACATGGTCGGGCAGGAGCACGTGCTGCAGGCGCTTGTTCATGCGCTCGAGCACCAGCGCCTGCACCACGCCTATTTGTTTACCGGTACCCGGGGGGTGGGTAAAACCACCATTGGCCGTCTGCTGGCCCGGTGCCTGAATTGTGAAACCGGTATTACTCCGAATCCGTGTGGCGAATGCGACAGCTGCAAAGAAATTCTGGAGGGCCGGTTTGTCGACCTCATCGAAATCGACGCGGCATCACGCACCGGCGTGGATGACATGCGCGAACTCACTGATAACGTGCAGTACGCGCCCAGTCGTGGTCGATTCAAGGTGTACCTCATCGATGAGGTGCACATGCTCACCAATCAGTCCTTCAACGCGTTTCTGAAAACCCTGGAAGAGCCGCCGGAGCATGTGAAGTTCCTGCTGGCCACCACCGATCCCCAGAAACTGCCGGTGACGGTTTTGTCCCGTTGTTTGCAGTTCAATCTCAAGCGGATGACGCCAGAGCACATTGTCGGCCACCTGAAGCATGTGCTGACAGAAGAGAGCATCCCCTTTGAAGAATCCGCTTTGTGGCTGCTGGCCCGGGCTGCCGATGGCAGTATGCGGGACGCACTGAGCCTGACCGACCAGGCGATTGCCTTTGGTAACGCGAATCTTGGCGCCAGTGACGTCAGCAGCATGCTGGGTACTATTGACCAGCGCGACATCGAGCGCATGGTCGCAACCCTGGTGGCGCGTGACGGCCCCGGACTGTTGGCCGAAATCAGCCGTATCTCAGAGTTTGCGCCGGATTACGGCGTGATCCTGGCAGACCTGCTTTCGCTGTTCCATCGGGTCACCATGGAGCAGGTAGTGCCGGGCAGTGCCGATAATGCGCTGGGCGATGCCGCCCAGGTTCAGGCTCTGGCCAAACAGTTAAGTGCCGAAGATGCCCAGCTGTTCTACCAGACAGCGCTGATCGGCCGAAAAGATCTTGCCGTAACCCCAGACGCCCGCATGGGCTTTGAGATGACCATGCTGCGCATGCTGGCGTTCCGGCCGGGGGCTGACCGCCGCGAGCCGCCGACAGTGACTTCCGGAAACACTGAAAACTCCGGCCGCGCTGAACCGGAGCCCGACCCTGGCCCCGTATCACCCCAGGTTGCCGAACGCCCCCAAACTGAACCGCAGCCGGTAGCGCCATCGCCGCAACCGGCGTCGGAACCGGTGCCCGCCCCAGAACCTGCGACAAGCTCCATGCCAGAACCACCGGCAATGGATACGCCGCCCTGGGAGGATGAACCGGAGCCCCCGTATTATGATGAAGTGGCCCCGGAGCCACTGGTCGCGCAGGAGCCGGTCAGCGAACTGGAACCCCGTAGTTCCCAGCTGGTCCATACACCTGAAGTTACGGCTGAGCCGGAGCCCGAAGCTGTAGCGCCGGCCGAACCCGTTAATGCGGGAGGTTTTGTCTGGGAGCGTGACTACCGGCAGCTGGATATCACCGGCATGCCGGGCAACCTGGCCAGCTACAGTGCCATGGCCATGGACGGGCAAACCGTGGTGCTTACCCTGGATGAAGGCCATGCCAGGCTACTGAACGCCCGGCATGAAGAAAAAATTGTGGCGGCCTTGAGATCCTACTTTGGCGACGCCACACAGTTAAAGATAGTGCAGGGCATTCCCGGGCCTCATACTCCGGCGGCGTTTGAAGAGCGCCAGCGGGTCGCCCGGCAGAAAGCCGCAGAAGCTGCCATTCGGCAAGATCCGGTAGTGCAGAGCATTGTTGAACGATTTGAGGGCCGGGTGGTGGAAGAAACTATCCGCCCCGCAGAGACAAGCAGGAGATAAGCAGATGATGAACAATATGGGCGACCTGATGAAAAAGGCCCAGCAGATGCAGGAGCAGATGCAGAAGGCCCAGGAAGAAATCGCCAAGGCGGAAGTTACCGGCGAATCCGGCGCGGGGCTGGTGAAAGTCACCATGAACGGTCGCCACGACGTAAAAAAAGTGGAGATCGATCCCTCCTTGCTGTCTGAAGACAAGGAAATTCTGGAAGACCTGCTGGCTGCAGCGGTAAACGATGCCGTGCGCCGGGTAGAGGCCAACCAGAAGGATAAAATGTCCGGCATGATGTCTGGCATGGGCATGCCGCCCGGCTTCAAGATGCCGTTCTGACGCCAGCCTGCCATCGGAATTGAGGAGTATTCATGGCATTCAGCCCCCTGGTTGATGAATTGGTGGAATCACTCCGGTGTTTACCCGGAGTAGGCCAGAAAACCGCCCAGCGCATGGCCTTTCACCTGCTGGAACGGGGTCGTTCCGGCGGCACCCGGCTGGCCGGCGCTCTGAGCCAGGCTATGGACGGTGTGCGCCGCTGTGACAGCTGCCAGAACTTTTCCGATACCGACATCTGCCAGATCTGCGAAAAGCCCGAACGCCGCACCGGTACCCTGTGTGTGGTAGAGAGCCCGTCAGATCTGCTGGCTATCGAGCAGGCCGGTGACTACCGGGGCAGCTACTTTGTGTTGATGGGGCACTTGTCGCCCATCGATGGCGTCGGCCCGGAAGAAATCGGCATTGAACGTTTGCTCCGGCGGGTGCGCGAAGAAGGCGTTACCGAGCTGATCCTGGCCACCAACCCCACGGTGGAAGGTGAAGCCACAGCCCACTATATTGCCGACCGACTGGATGGCCAGAATATCCTCATTACCCGGCTGGCCCACGGTATTCCGGTGGGTGGCGAGCTGGGTTACGTCGACGGTTTTACCCTCACACACGCCTTCCGGGGCCGTAAACCCCTTTCCGAATAACTCCAGGTTTTCCTATGACAGATAGCCCATTGGCCGCACCGGTTCCCCCGGCCCCCGAGACTGTCCGCTGGCTCAGCAGCCCGGCGGAGCTTGATCAGTGGCTGGAGCAGCTGGCGCCCGGCGCGCCGGTGGCGCTGGATACTGAATTTGAACGGGTCTCCACCTTTTACCCCATCCCCGGCCTGGTGCAACTGGGCGGGCAAGGGGAGTACTGGCTGATAGACCCCGACGTAGCCGAAGGCTCGGCAGGGTTCCGCACTATGCTGGCAGATCCGGCTCGCCCGAAGCTGTTGTACGCCATGAGCGAAGACCTGGAACTGTTTCGCCACTGGCTGAACGTGGCACCGGCCGGGCTGCTGGACCTGCAGATTGGCGCCGCCATGGCCGGTGCCGGGTTCTCGCTCGGTTACGCCAAGCTGGTGGAAACCCTGTTCGGAGAAGCCCTCGACAAATCCGTTACCCGCTCAGACTGGGTGTCCCGCCCGCTGTCACCTGAGCAACAGCGGTACGCCATAGACGACATCCGCTTTCTGGAGCCCCTGTATAACTGGGTGATTGAAAAGCTGCAGCAGCGGAACCTGGAGCAGGCCCTGGCCGAGGAATCCCAGCGCTTTGCCGATGAAGCCGCAGGCCAGGAAGATCCGGAGCAGCATTACCTGAAACTGCGCGGTGGCTGGACCCTCACCCGGGAGCAACAGGCCGTTTTGCGGTTGCTGGTGGCCTGGCGGGAGCGGGAATGCCAGAAGGTCGACCGCCCCCGAAACCGGGTGCTGAACGATGGCCTGCTGATTGCCATCGCTGAACGCCTGCCGGGTTCACTGAGAACGCTGAACGACATCCAGGGCGTTCCCGGCGGTATCGTAAAACGCTATGGCGAGCACCTGCTGGAACTTGTCCGGGAAGGTCGGGAAGCCGATAATGCCAACCTCGAGCCAATCCCCCGGCCCCTGAGCCGGGACCAGCAAGCTGTCTATAAAAAGGTAAAGCGTTGCTTTAACAAGGTGGCGGAAGAGCATGATATTCCGATAGAACTTCTGGCTCCCAGGAAGCGTATCGAAAAGGTGTTGCAAGACGGCACCCTGGCCGGAAATGAATTTTTTCAAGGCTGGCGAGGCGAATTGCTGGAGCCGGTAGAAACAGACATCGAGGAACTTCTCAGACCATGACAGACCGTGAATTCGTTTCGGTGTTTCGCAGCAGCAAGAAGATGGACACCTATATCTACGTACGCCGCGGCCAGGTTTGGGACGATCTGCCGGAAGCATTGCGGAGCATCTTCGGCAAGCCGGTCCATTCGATGGACCTGCTGCTGACACCGGACAAGAAACTGGCCCGCACTACCGGGAAAGAAGTTCTTGAAGCTATCCACGATAAATCCTTTTTCCTCCAGATGCCGGAAGAGCAGGAAACCTATATCGTCGATTTCAAGCGCAAGATCGAGCAGCGTCAAAAATGATTGCCGAGATTCCCTTCTGGCAGCGCAAGCGCCTGGATGAAATGACGCCGGCCGAATGGGAATCCCTGTGCGATGGCTGCGGCCTGTGCTGCCTGCAGAAGCTGGAAGATGAAGACACCGGCGAGGTGTACCATACCGACCTCGCGTGCCGGTATATGGACCTGGAAACCTGCCGCTGTACGGTTTACAGCGAGCGCCTGAAAAAGGTACCGGCGTGCACGGTGCTGACGCCGGATACGGTGAACGAGTACCACTGGATGCCGCAAACCTGCGCTTATCGCACCCTGGCAGAAGGCCGGCCGCTGGCAGACTGGCACCCCCTGCGAAGCGGCGATCCGGATTCCGTGCACAGGGCCGGTGTTTCAGTACGGGGCAAGGTGGTTTCTGAAGACGCCGTTGCCGAACAAGACTGGGAAGAACATATCATTCACTGGATTTTGTAATGATCGATACTGACGCCTCACTGGCATACGGGATTTTCTGGGCGGCCTACGCCGTTGCGTTTGTCGTGTTTTTCTACATGATGAAAGCGCTGTTCCGCCTGCTGCCACTATACGGGCTGCGCACCTTGCTGCTGGCAGCACTGGTTGTGTTGCTGCTGACCCCCGTGGAATCACCGGAAGTGGCAGGCTGGTACATCCCGGCCTGGCTGTTTGCCGGCTACGAGCTGATTCTTGGTGACATCAGCGCGGCCGGTTCCGCCATATTCAACTTCACCGTGGCATCGCTGGTGATGCTGCTGGTGTGGATACTGGATCTCGTTCGCTACCGCCTGGTACGCAAATAATTTTCAAAGAAACCAAACAGGACACAGACCCATGAAGTTTACCGGTACCGAAAAATACGTAGCCACCGATGACCTGCAGATGGCTGTTAACGCAGCGATCGCGCTTCAGCGCCCGTTGCTGATCAAAGGCGAGCCCGGCACCGGCAAAACCCTGCTGGCGGAAGAAATGGCGGCGGCCCTGGGCATGCGCCTGATTCCCTGGCACATCAAGTCCACCACCAAGGCCCAGCAGGGCCTGTACGAGTACGACGCGGTCTCCCGCCTGCGGGATTCCCAGCTGGGCGATGAGAAGGTCAAAGACATTCGTAACTACATCGTCAAAGGCAAGCTGTGGGAAGCCTTTGAGGCCGACGACCAGGTGGTGCTGCTGATCGACGAAATCGACAAGGCCGACATCGAATTCCCGAACGACCTGCTGCTGGAACTCGACCGCATGGAGTTCTTCGTTTACGAAACCCAGGAGTTCGTCAAAGCGAAGAAACGCCCGATTGTGGTTATCACCAGTAACAACGAAAAAGAACTGCCAGACGCTTTCCTGCGCCGTTGCTTCTTCCACTACATCAGCTTCCCGGACCACGACACCATGCAAGACATCGTGGACGTGCATTTCCCGGGGCTGCAGCAGCAAGTGGTGCGGGACGCGCTGGAAGTGTTCTTTGATGTACGCAAGGTACCGGGCCTGAAGAAAAAGCCGTCTACCTCCGAGCTGATCGACTGGCTGAAGCTGCTGATGGCCGATGAACTGTCTGCCAAGGCTCTTCAGGAAAAGGACAGCAGCTCGGCATTGCCGCCGCTGTATGGCGCACTGGTGAAGAACGAGCAAGACGTGCACCTGCTGCAGAAGCTGGCGTTCATGGCGCGCCGCCGCAACTGATCTCTGGCAAGAGTTTCGCTTTATGTTGATCGACTTTTTTCTCGAAGTGCGCCGGGCCAGGGTACCGGCCAGCCTGCGGGAGTTTCTGGACCTGCTGGAAGCCCTCCAGCAGCGTCTGGCCTTTGCCGATATGGAGGAGTTCTACTACCTGGCGCGAGTGTGCCTGGTTAAAGACGAGCGCCATTTCGACAAGTTTGACCGGGCGTTCAAGGCCTATTTCGAAGGCATAGAAAACCTGGATGAGCTGCTCGAGGCGCTGATTCCCGATGACTGGCTTCGGGCCGAGTTCGAAAAGCACTTGTCTGAGGAAGAGAAGGCTAAAATCGACTCTCTGGGCGGCCTTGAGGAGCTGATCGAAACCTTCAAGAAGCGCATGGAAGAGCAGAAAGAACGCCATGCCGGTGGCAACAAGTGGATTGGTACCGGCGGCACCTCGCCCTTCGGCGCCAATGGCTACAACCCTGAAGGTTTCCGTATCGGCCAGAAAGACGGCCGTCAGGGCAGGGCCGTGAAGGTCTGGGAAAAACGCGAGTACCGGGATCTGGACGACAGCATCACCCTGGGCATTCGCAACATCAAGGTGGCCCTGCGACGGTTGCGTAAATTCGCCCGACAGGGGGCGGCAGATAAGCTGGACCTGGATGACACCATACGCTCCACTGCCCGCAACGCCGGGTACCTGGACCTGAAAATGGTTCCGGAGCGGCATAACGCAGTTAAGGTGCTGATCTTTTTCGATGTGGGGGGGTCCATGGACCCGCACATCCGGGTATGCGAGGAGTTGTTCTCGGCGGCCCGGCTGGAATTCAAGCACATGGAATATTTCTACTTCCACAACTTCATTTACGAAAGTGTGTGGAAGAACAATATTCGCCGCATGAACGAAACCAGCAGCACCTGGGACATCCTTCACAAGTACACGCCGGACTACAAGGTGATCTTTGTGGGTGATGCCACCATGGCACCCTACGAGATTACCCACCCGGGCGGCTCCATCGAGCACTGGAACGAAGAGGCCGGTGCCACCTGGATGCAGCGTGTTACCGAGCATTTCAGCAAGGTGGTCTGGCTGAACCCACTGCCAGAGAACTACTGGGGTACCGGTGGTTCACTGGGTATCACCCGGCAGCTGGTGCAAGACCACATGTACCCGCTCACCATCGAAGGCCTGGAATCGGCCATGAAGCAGCTGAGCAAATAAAAAAAGCCGATGCGGGGTTAAGGCATCGGCAAAAGCTCGGCATATTCAAGCGGGGTTGCCCATTAAGCGCTCCCGCCGCTTCTGTACCAGCAATATAGGGGCCAATATCTTCCCGCTTCGGCCAGCACATTGTTTATAAACGCCTTTCTGATATTCCACTTATCCCGGCCAGGCGCCAACCTTTCTTGATCTGTCAAATAACCCGACACTTCCCCCTCCTGACCTAAAATGCCATTTGGTGAATTGGATACCGTTCTTCGCTGTTGGCCAGTGTTACTCTTTATTTCGAATTGTTACACAGCAGGATCAGCATGTTCGGCAGACAAAAATCACAACTGTGCCGGATACCCCCACGGAGCAGGGGGCATTGGATATCCGGTTTCTCTCTTATATTCATGGTATTAGCCTCGGTATCAGTTGCCCGGGCGACGACCATCGACAGCGATATCGAGCGTCTGAAGGGAGAAGTACTGCAACACACGGGTGCAGTGCAGGCCGTTGAACAAAAGCTGCTGAAAACCATTGATACCCGCCTTTCTGTTGCCCTGTCCCTCACCAATCCGGAAGCATTGGACCTGGACTCTGTCGAGCTGTTCCTTAACGACCGGCCCCTTGGTACCCATCTGTTTACACCTGCGGAGCGGGAGTCCCTGGAGGCAGGAGCAGGGTATCCGCTGTTCGCCGGCCACGAGGTGGATGGACCGCATTCACTGAGGGCCATCATTAATGCCCGGGCTGTCAACAAACGCTTTGTGCGCCGTGAGGTAGTGCATGAATTCCGTAAGGTATCTGGTGCACTGAAGCTGCGGATGAGCATCGACGCCCGGGCGCCGGATTACGAACCCCTGGTGACTCTGGTGAAAGAAAGCGTGGCGGAGGCTGGCTTTCGGAAAGCGGCCGCCGGCACCACTGGGCCGCGCCCTAATCGCCAGCAAACGCTGTTGCAGGAAGCCGAGCAGGCGCGGGAGCAGGGCAGGCTCGATCGGGCGGGGCAGATACTGGCCGGTATGAGTGAAGGCTACTGGGCTGCCGTGGGGTATATGAATCTGGCCGCAGACTATGCGGCCACTGACCTGACGCCCTCTCGGGCTCTGGTGGCCCTGCGGGTTGCCATGTCGATGGCGGCCCATGACACCGACCAGGCTCGAAGTGGCAATTTGCTCGACCAGCTGAATCTGCGCGCCGGGTATCTGAGCCTGCAAAACAAAGAGTACGACAAGGCGTTGGGTTTCTTTGAAAAGGTCTCACTGGACAGCTACCACGCCCCTCGGGCGCTTTACCTCCATGGCCTTGCGCTTTCCGGCAAAGACAACCACCGCGGAGCCATGCAAAGCTGGCACCGCGCCAAGAAGTTCCCGCTGGCCTTTCCCGGTGTGGCAGAAGCCTGGATTGGCATGGGCCGTGGTTACGACATAGCGGGTTATCCGGGGCAGGCCGGGGAATCCTGGCTGGCCGCTAATGTAGCCTTTGAAGGCGAACGCACAACCCTCTCCAAGCTGGCCGAGGGCATCAAGAGAGATAGCGCCTACAAGACCCTGGTAACCGATGCCAGCGGGCCGCAAACAGAATGGTTTTTGTCAGACAGCAGAACGCTCACGCAGCCGCGCATGGCCTATCTGTTACGCCTGCTGGAACAACCGGATACCCAGCTTGCGGTTAGCCGGGTGGCCGGGCTTGATGCTATGGCGGCGACACTGGAAGAACACCGGCATGACCTGTCGGTATTTATCGCGTCCATCGACAACCATGGTGGCATGAACAACCTGCTGCTTGAGGCTCGTGGGCTGAAAGCGGCTACAGAGGCGCTGGCCCGGCGGGTGCTGCAGGTAAGGCAGCAGGCCTCCGGCCAGCTGGACACTCTGGCACTGGCCTTTGTGGCCGACGAGGACCGTCGGATAGCGCACGCCATCGACAGAACCGAGCAGCAAGTGGCGCACCTGTACGAATACCTGGCGCTGGAAAAACTGGCTTATGAAGCCAGCGGGGAGGGCAAGCCATGAGTTTTCGCCCGAGGCTTCAGTTACCTGCCTGCCTGCTGATGGCGTCCCTGATGGCCGGACCGGTGATGGCCCAGGAATCCTTCCGGGTGGAATTGGGGCGGGATGGCGAAACTCTGGGTGATATGCGCCCGGTGTTCCTGAAGTTCGAAAGCCGGCCACTGCCCGCCATTTCGCCGGCCGAAGTGGCGCGCCGGTACCAGAAACTGTTCGAGAGTTCAGACGAACCGGAAGTGCGCATCGATGCCCTGAACCGGCTCAATAACATCCGTGACCGGTCGGGTCAGGATGTGGGTTTTTCTGCCGAGCAGGAAGCAGGCATTTATGAAGAGGTTCTGGAGAGCTACGAAGACATCCTTGGCCGGGGCTCCTTCTCGGGCCGGTTGGATGAGCTTTTGTACCAGATGGCCAAGGCCCATGCCCTGACCGGCCAGCACCAGCAGTCCATCGACCGGCTTGAACAGCTGATCGGCCTGTACCCGAAATCCCCGCTGGTACCGGAAGCCCGGTTCCGGGTTGCCGAAGCCGACTTTGCTTCCGGCCGTTTCCGTGAAGCCGAGGCCGGTTACCGTCAGTTGCTCGCCGTTGAAAGCAAGCAGGATATTGCCCTGAAAGCCCGGTACATGATGGGCTGGAGTCAGTTCAAGCAGGGCTCCGGGGCCTGGGATCGTTCTGCGGAGTCGTTCATGGTGCTGCTGGACCAGCAGCTGCCTGGGCCGGAGCAGCTGGTGTCACCGCCCTCAGACACTCGGGATATGACCGAAGACAGCTTCCGGATTCTGGCGTTGATGGCGGCCCGTTCCGACAACGCCCGTTCTCTGAACCGGTGGCTCAGCACCCGTGATAACGCCCCCTGGGTACATATTCTTTATGACCGGCTGGCAGACCTCCACGCCCATGAAGGGCGGTTCAGCCAGGCGGTAGCGGTAAGCGAAGCCTTTGCCGATCGCCACCCGGACAATCCAGCGGTAGCCGATATACTGGCCCAGAACGTCGAATTCTGGCTTATGGCGGGAGATGCCGGATCGGCAAGAACTGCCAGATCGGACTATGTCGCCCGGTTCGGGGCAGACTCGCGTTACGCGGCACTGAACGGAGACCAGCGGGCGAGCTGGCTCGACTACAGCCGGTTCCTGGCCGACTATCACTATGCCGGTCAGCAGTGGAGCCGAGCCGCTGATTTTTATGAATCTCTGGCTCTGCGTGCTGCTAACTCAGGGGAAGTCCTGCATCTGGCCGGTGATGCCCGTCTTCAGGCCGGCAGTGCTGGCCGGGCCCTGAGCAATTTCGAGCAGGCGGCCTATGAACACCCCCACGACCGATCTGCAGAGTCAGCCTGGGCCGCGATTACCATCCTTCGGGATTCCCTGCGTGCAGGCGATGCACCTGTCATCGCCGTGCTGACTAACCTGAGCTCCGCGGAGCAGCGCTATACCAATGCCTTTGGTGCCGATGCCCGGCTGTCTGGTTTGCGGGCTGACCTCGCTAATCGCTGGCTTGAGGCCGGGGAGGGCGACGGGGCGTTACAGTATGCCCGGGCAACCCTGGATTGGCCGGATGCCAGTGCACAGGAGCAGTATGCGGCCTGGCTGGTCACAGCCCGGGTAAGACAGAGCGATGGCGACCACCCCCAGGCAGAAGCGGCCTGGCGTCAGGCCCTGCAACTGGTGCAGGCTACCCCGGCAGTTGCACAGGCCGAGGATGATAAAGCACGTATTCAGCAACAGTTGGCAACGGCCATCTACCGGCAGGCTGAAACCGCCGCAGAGAGAGGCAATACGGCTCTGGCGGTGGCCAATTTTCTGCGGGTGGAAACCGTACTTGCGGGCTCGGAAATCGCCATTAAGGCGCGCTTTGATGCAGCCAATACCTTGCTTAATGCGGAAGACTGGCAAGCCGCCATTAACGAATTGCGCCGATTCCGGGCGGATTTCCCGTCTGACCGCCTGGCGGCTGAAACCAGCGAGAAACTGGTTTATGCCTACCAGCAGTCAGGCCAGCCAGCCAGGGCGGCCGGTGAGCTGATGGATGCGGCCGGTTCCGCTGTGGACCCCTGGCCACTCAGGTTACGGGCGGCGGCGCTGTATCACGACGCTGGTGCCACCACCGAGCGCAATACCCTGTATCGGGAGTGGCTGGCCCGTTCACCCGCGCCAGCCAGTGCCGCTGAGCATGTACAACAGCAGACCATGCGTCAGCGGCTGATTGGGTCCGGCACCGATGTCGCGGCACAGCAACTGGCCCTGCTGGCCCGGGAAGAGGCCAGCCAGTGGCACTCCGAAGACACCCTGCAGTGGGCTGCAAGCGCTGCCCTTGCCTTGGGCTCGGTTGCGGCTGAAAACTTCTCAGGTATCGCCCTTACGCATCCCCTCGAAACCACACTGGCCAGAAAGCAGCGGGTAATGGAGCAGGCCCAGATCTACCTGCTGCAGGCGGAGTCGTTTGCCGGCGACAGCGTTCAATCAGAAGTGCTTTACCGGCGGGCAGAACTGTACCGGACCCTCGCCAGCGATTTGATGGCATCGGAAGTGCCGGCACAGTTGAACGAAATGGAAGCCATGCAATACAAGATGCTGCTGGAAGAAGAAGCCTTCCCGCTGGAAGAGCGAGCTATGGAGCTGCATGCCCGCAATCATCAGCGTGTTACCGGGCAGGGCTTTGATGTCTGGGTCGCCCGAAGTCTCGAGGCACTGGCAGACATGCATCCCGGGCGCTACCAGAGAGAGTTGCGTTGGATGAGTTGGAACATGGAGGGTAACGACGATGTGTGAGCCAGTCCTTCGCTACCGGACAGTCGCCGTACTTATGGGGTTAGCTCTGCTGGCCGGTTGTGCCGCAACCAGCCCCCAGCGGGGCAAGCCCGCCCCGGAACCGGTCCGCTCACCCGAGCAGGCCCGGGAATGGTCACGGCAAGGCATGTTGGCGCACCAGCAGGGCCAGACCGATGAGGCTATTGAAGCCCTGCAGCAAGCAGTGGCGCTGAACCCGGCAGATGCGCCGACCGCCAACAATCTGGCCCTGTTACTGAAACAGCAGAACCGGTTTTCGGAAGCGGCCGGGGTGTTGGCCACAGCCCTCAGTGCCAGCCCGGACGTAGCTGACCTGCACTATAACCTTGCGGTGATTTCTGAACTCTATTTGCTGGATTTGCCCTCAGCCCTGACCCATTACCAGCGCTATACCGAGTTGTCGGCGGAAGAAGACAAGGCGGTGACCGGCTGGATTGCGGACCTCCAGAGGAGACTGCAATGAACCGTGTTGATCGTGCTCTAACCGTATTTGTGTTGCTGGCGCTGGCTCCCGCTGCCATGGCAGAGAGCTCTGGCCAAAATTCAGATGCAGTTTCTGAAAACCGTGGCTTTGAAGTGGCCGGAATCTCTGCCAGTGGCAGTGAAGATGACCCCCGTGTGCTTTACATACTGCCCTGGCAGGCGCCGAGTTTACCGCGCCGGCCCAGGGCAGAGCTCAATCAGCAGGCCCCGGAACTGACCCGACCTGTATCAACCCAGACCCTGGAAGGCCACCGCCAGTTCCGGGAAACCCTGAATCCGCTGGTACTGCAGCCATCACCGGCAGCTTCCGGCCAGACCCAACCGTGACACAGCAGTAAACGGAGAAAGATACCATGCTCGATACCATCATCCGATTCTTTCAGGACGGCGGCCCATTCATGTACCCCATTGCGCTTGTGCTGGCACTGGGACTGGCCATCACCCTGGAGCGTTTTATCTACCTTGGCGCAGTACGGCGCAGAAACCGGGTCGCCTTTGAGCGCGGTATTCTGCCGGCGCTGCAGAAGCGGGACTTCAAGCGGGCCATGAAAGCAGCGTCGAGCTCCGACAGCGCCATAGCCGCCGTGATGGGTGCCGGCATCTCTCGCCTGCTGTCCAACAGCCGCCGCGAAGACATCGAATACGCCATGGAAGAAGGGTTGATGGAAGTGTTGCCGCGGCTGGAAAAGCGCACCCAGTATCTGGCAACCCTGGCCAACGTCGCTACCTTGCTGGGCCTGCTCGGTACCATTATCGGCCTGATCGCTGCCTTTACAGCCGTTGCCGCAGCAGACCCGGCCCAGAAGGCCACGCTGTTATCTGAAAGTATTTCAGTAGCCATGAACACCACCGCGTTTGGCCTGATCTCGGCAATCCCGCTGCTGTTGTTCCACGCCTTGCTGCAAACCCGAACCAATGAAATTGTCGACAGCTTCGAGATGGCCGGCGTGAAACTGCTGAACATCGTGTCCGATCCGGACGCACTGGCTGCCGCTTGAGCCCGCATCATAAAGCCAGGACAAACAGGAGTATGGCGATATGAGACGTCGACATCGCAGGCTTGAGTCCTCGGTTGACCTGGACATTACTGCGTTTCTGAACCTGATGATTGTGCTGGTTCCGGTGTTGCTGTTGGGCATGGTGTTCACCCAGATCCGCATGATCGAGCTCAATTTCCCGGGCATGGCAGCCGGTGAAGCTCCCCCGGCCGAGCAGTTCCGGCTGGTGGTAACGGTGATTCCGGACGGCCTGGAGGTGGCAGACAGCGATCGGGGGCTGATCGAGGTGCTGCCGGCCAAAGAACAGATTCAGGACTACGAGGGCCTGCGCACCGTGCTGCAGCAGATCAAATCCCGGGTGCCCGATAAAACCGACGTGATTCTGGAAGTGGGGCCGGAGGTGGATTACCAGACGCTGGTATCGGTAATGGATACCGTGCGCTCTTACCCGGCGGTGGTGGCTGCCAGCGTAGTTGAGGCGGAACTGTTTCCGGACGTTTCACTGATGGATGCCGAGGAAGGCCGTGAACTGGCCGTCCGGTTGAATCCTGAAAGCGGGGAGGGTGCATGAAGACGTCCCGCAGAGCGAGAATGCGCCAGCGCCATTACCGGCGTATGCACCGGGCCGGTGGCCTGAACCTGGTGTCGCTGATGGATATCTTTACCATTCTGGTGTTTTTCCTGATGGTGAATTCGTCTGATGTGAAAGTCATGCAGAACACCGCAGATGTTCCACTGCCGGTGTCGACCTCTGAACAGGATGCGGTAGAGAACCTGACCATTCAGGTGAGCGGCCAGTCCATCCTGGTTCAGGGCCGGGAAGTGGCACGGGTAGACACCATAGGCGCTGACGACCTGCACGTAGCCGGTTTGTCAGAGGAGCTGGCCTACCGCCGAAACCGCTGGAGCGAGGTACCGGAACAGGGCCTGGAAGTCACTATTATGGCCGGCCGGGAGACCGACTACCGGTTACTGCGCAAAATCATGAAAACCTGTGTCGACGAGCAATTCCGGCAAGTGCGACTGGCCGTGGAAGCGGAGGTCCGTAATGGCTGAGCAGTGTTTGCCGGCCGAGGGCACCCGTTTGCCCTGGAGCCGTGACCGGGCAGAAAGTACCCGGTTTGGCTTTATCGTGTTTGTTGTGCTGGCGGTGTTCCTGGTGCCAGCGGTGCTGATTCCGGGGCTAACCGTTCCCGAACAGGAGCGCTCCGAGGCCGAGCGGGTTCCGCCCAGGCTGGCAAAGCTGATCGAGGCACCGCAGCCCGTTCAGCGGCCCGAACCCGAGCCGGTGCAGCCAGAGCCGCAACCCGAGCCTCAGCCAGAACCGGAGCCGGTCGCAAAAGCGGAGCAAACCCCGCCACCGGAATCCAAGCCTGAAGTGCCTGAACCGGTCACTGCGGTGGCCGGGAAACCTTTACAAACCATCGAGCAGGCCAGGGAAACGGCGTCCCGCTCCGGACTGTTTGCCATGAGAGATCAGCTGGCGGCATTGACGAAACCGGAGCTTGCCCCGGTACCGGTTACCCGGCAGGCCAATATCACTGGTGACCGGGTCAACGAGTCGGCGCCGGTGGTCAATCCGGACCGGACATTGGCAGGTAGTGGAGGTGTGCAGGACCGGGCAGGGCCGGGCAGGGAAGTGGCGGTAGCCGATCACCAGGTGAGCGAGGTGCAGGCCCCGAAAGAACAGGTGCAGGTTGCCAGTGCCAGGCCTGCGGCTCCACCGTCGGTTGGGCAGCGTGCCATGAGCAACATCCGGCAGGTGTTCGATGCCCAGAAAAGCGTGCTGTATTCGCTGTACCAGCGGGAGCTCCGGCAAGACCCCTCCCTGGAAGGCAAGGTAACCCTGGAGCTGGTTATCGAGCCCGACGGCAGTGTTTCGGCCTGTCAGGTGGTGGGCTCAGAACTGGATAACCCGGGCCTTGAGCAGCGGATCGCCATGCGGGTGCGGATGTTTAACTTCGGTGCGGCACCGGTGGAAACCCGGAAGGTTCAATTTCCGATTGAGTTCCTTCCGGGCTGATCGGGTACCGCTCAGCCTTCGATGGTGATCTTCGGCAGGCGCGGCTTCTGCAGTGAGATTTTCTCGGAAGGCGCGATTACCTTTGCCTCGCCGGTCACCACCTGCTGGCCATTCTGGTTGCGCACCTCACAATTAAACACCACGCGGTTCTTTGGCTCCTTGGCCAGCACGGTGAGGGTGACGGTCAGGGTATCGTCCAGCTTCACCGGCCGCTTGAACGCCAGGCTCTGTTCCAGGTAGATGGTACCCGGGCCCGGCATTACCGTGGCCAGGGCGGCAGAAATCAAAGAGCCGCTCCACATGCCATGGGCAATTCGCTCCTTGAACATGGATTCGGCGGCAAATTCGGAATCCAGGTGCACTGGGTTCACGTCACCAGATACCGCTGCAAACAGCACCAGCTCATCTTCGGTCAGGGTGCGGGTGAAGGTGGCAGAGTCGCCTTCATTCAATTCGCTGTAGGTAATGTTTTCCAGGGTATCAAGGGTGTCGGTCATCACAGGCTCCGGTGATTGGTGTTTGCGGCAGGGGGGAGTGCTTTCATTGTTTTGAAACCTACCTCATCGTTAACAAAACTGCTATTCTCTCCCCCACTTTTTGAGGCTGATACTTTTGTAGGGTTGATTTTTTAATCAATTCGCGCCGTTCAGACAGGAGATGGTGATGGATTTCGAGCAGTTCTATCAAGACAAATACCCCGCTGGCATTCCCAGTGAGGTGGACCTTAACAAATACAAGAACATGGTGGATGTCTTCGAGCAGGCCGTTAAGAAATACGGCGACCGCCCGGCATTCTCCGCAGTTGGCGCTACCCTGACCTACAAGGATCTTGATACCCAGAGCCGGAACTTTGCGGCCTGGCTGCAGAACAAAACCGACCTGAAGCCCGGTGACCGCATCGCGGTGCAGATGCCCAACGTAACCCAGTACCCGGTTGTGGTGTTTGGTGCCATGCGTGCGGGCATGATTGTGGTGAACACCAATCCGCTTTACACAACCCGCGAAATGGAACACCAGTTCAACGACTCCGGTGCCAAGGCCCTGGTGGTGCTGGCCAACATGGCCGAGAACGCCGAAAAAGTGCTGCCCCACACCAGTATAGAGCATGTCATTATTACCGAAGTGGCCGACATGCACTCACCGCTCAAACGTACCCTGATGAACGCAGCGGTTAAGTACCTGAAGAAGATGGTGCCCCCGTTCAACATTCCCGGTGCCCACAAACTGCCGGCGGTACTCAGTGCCGGTGCGCGCGAGAAATTCACTCCGGTGGATATCAAGCTGGATGACCTGGCCGTACTGCAGTACACCGGCGGCACCACCGGTGTAGCCAAGGGCGCCATGCTGACCCACGCCAACCTGGTGGCCAACCTGACCCAGGTTCGCCCGATGCTGGAAGGTCAGTTGGTGGAAGGCCAGGAAGTGGTGATTGCACCGCTGCCTCTGTACCACATTTATTCGTTCACCCTGAACTGCGGCATCATGATGGAAGCCGGTGCCCACAACATCCTGATCCCGAACCCGCGTGACATTCCGGGCTTCGTTAAGGATCTGCAGAAGCAGAAGTTCACGGCCTTTATTGGCCTGAATACCCTGTTTGTGGCACTGTGCAACAACGAAGACTTCCAGGACCTGGACTTCTCCGGCCTGAAGCTGACCGCCTCCGGTGGTATGGCCCTGACCAGCGACACCGCCAAGATGTGGGAGCGTGTTACCGGTTGCGAAATCAGTGAAGGTTACGGCATGACTGAAACCTCGCCGGTGGTTACCTTTAACCCCCACAGCGCGATCCAGATTGGCACCATTGGCCTGCCGATTCCGTCTACCATGATCAAAACCATTGATGATGATGGGAAGGAAACGCCGGTTGGCGAGCCGGGTGAGCTGTGTGTGAAAGGCCCGCAGGTTATGCGTGGCTACTGGCAGCGTCCGGACGACACCCAGAAGTCCTTCACTGACGATGGCTACCTGAAAACCGGCGATATCGCCCTGATTCAGGAAGACGGTTACATCCGCATCGTGGATCGCAAGAAAGACATGATCATCGTGTCTGGTTTCAACGTGTTCCCGAACGAAGTTGAAGACGTAGTAACCAGCCACCCGAAAGTGGTTGAGTGTGCTGCCGTGGGCATCCCCGATGCCAAGAGTGGTGAAGCCGTCAAAGTGTTCGTGGTTGCTACCAAGGAAGGCGTAACCGCCAACGAACTGAAGGAGTTCTGCCGCGAACGCCTGACTGCCTACAAAGTGCCCAAACACTTCGAGTTCCGCGAAGAGCTGCCCAAGAGTAACGTGGGCAAGATCCTTCGCCGTGAACTGCGGGACGAGGCAAACGCCTGATCAACCGCGCCTGTCGCTCCCTCGCGAGTGCCCAGAGACCCTGCTTCGGCAGGGTCTTTGTGTTTCTGCAGAGGCGATTTACCGTTAGACTGTGGCGCCTGAGCAGATTCAGCCCCCAGTAAGAGCCTGTAACCCGATCCATGACAGAACCAACCCGTAGCAAAGCACCCGAACTCACCACGGCCGATCTTCAATCTGCCGTGAAGGCCCTGATGAGCCAGCTGGATACCTGCAACCAGCAGGAGGCTGCACGTATTGTCCGGCAGGTGAGCCGCAGCAAGGGTAAGCCTGGGGAGAAGGACCTGGAGAAAATGACCCGGTGGCTGGAGCAGGGGCTGGACAAGGTGCAAAAGCGGCGGGCCTTGCACAAACCGGCAACGTTTCCAGACGGACTGCCGGTCAGTGCCCGTGTAGAAGACATCAGCCGGGCTATAGAACAGAACCAGGTGGTGATCATTGCCGGGGAAACCGGCTCAGGAAAAACCACCCAGATTCCGAAGATCTGCCTGAATCTGGGCCGGGGCATTCGCGGGCTGGTAGGTCATACCCAGCCCCGCCGGATTGCGGCGCGCAGCGTATCGGCCCGGATCGCCGAAGAGCTGGGCGAACAGGTGGGCCAGCAGGTGGGTTATCAGGTGCGATTTACCGATAACACCTCCGAGTCGTCCCGGATCAAGGTGATGACCGACGGTATCCTGCTGGCAGAAATCCAGCACGACCGTTTTCTGGACAAGTACGACACCCTGATTATCGATGAGGCCCACGAGCGCAGCCTGAACATCGACTTCCTGCTGGGTTATCTGCGCCAGTTACTGCCTAAACGCCCGGATCTGAAGATCATCATCACCTCCGCCACCATTGAGGTGGAGCGCTTCAGCGAGTTCTTTGACAAGGCCCCGGTGATTGAAGTCAGCGGCCGTACCTATCCTGTGGATGTCCGTTACCGACCGCTGGCCGGCGATGAAGACGACCGGGATCAGGGCTGGACCGATGGGGTGCTCTCGGCCCTTGAAGAAATCGAACAGCACGAACGCACGGAAAAGCAGCCACCGGGGGATGTGCTGGTGTTTCTGCCCGGGGAGCGGGAAATCCGGGCCCTGAGCAAGGTGCTGCGCCATGCCGAGCTGCGCCACACCGAAGTGCTGCCACTGTATTCCCGGCTGAGTAACCAGGAACAGAACCGCGTTTTCCAGACCCATAAGGGCCGGCGCATTGTGCTCTCTACCAACGTGGCTGAAACCTCGCTCACGGTGCCGGGCATCCGGTATGTGATCGACACCGGTGTGGCTCGCATCAGCCGCTACAGTGTGCGCTCGAAAATTCAGCGCTTGCCCATCGAGCCAGTATCCCAGGCCAGCGCCAACCAGCGGGCAGGGCGCTGTGGCCGGGTTGCACCGGGTATCTGCTTCCGGCTGTACGATGAAGCCGACTTCCTGAACCGCCCGGAGTTCACTGACCCGGAAATTCTGCGCACCAACCTGGCCTCGGTCATCCTGCAAATGGCCACCTCCGGCCTGGGCGAGATCCGCGATTTCCCGTTTCTGGAAGCACCGGACCGGCGGCAGGTTAACGATGGCTACAAGCTGCTGGAAGAACTGAGTGCGGTAGATGACAAGCGCCGGGTTACCAGGCTGGGCCGTACCATGGCCCGCTTGCCCCTGGACCCTCGCCTGGCGCGGATGCTGGTTACCTCTGCAGACCATGGCAGCCTGGCGGAAGTGCTGATCGTGATTGCCGGCCTTAGCGTCCAGGACCCGCGGGAGCGTCCGCAGGACAAGCAGCAGGCCGCAGACCAGGCCCATGCGCCGTTCAACGATAAAGAATCCGACTTTGCCACTTTGCTGAACATCTGGAACTGGTTTGAAGAACAGCGCCAGGAGCTGTCCCAGAACCAGCTGAAGAAGCTGTGCCAGAAAAACTTCCTGAGCTGGATGCGCATGCGGGAGTGGCGGGATATCCATCGCCAGCTGACCCTGATTTGCCGTGAGCAGAAGCTAACCCTGAATCGCGACCCTGCCAACTATGATGCTATCCACAAGGCCATTCTGGCGGGCCTGCTGGGCCAGATCGCCGTCAAGACTGAAAAGCGGGAGTACCTGGCCACCCGCAACCGTAAAGTGATGATCTTTCCCGGCTCGAAAGTCGCAAAATCCGGCCCCAAGTGGATTGTGGCGGCGGAAATTGTTGAAACCAGCAAGGTGTTCGCCCGCATGGTAGCGGCCATCCAGCCGGAATGGGTAGAGCCGCTGGCCGGCCATATTGTGAAGCACCATTACTTCGAGCCCCATTGGGAACAGAAACGGGCCCAGGTGATGGGCTACGAAAAAGTGACCCTCTACGGCCTGGATGTGGTGGCCAGGCGCCGTATTCCCTACGCCAAGGTCGACCCGGAAGAATGCCGCAACCTGTTCATTCGCCGGGCCCTGGTGGAAGGCGATTACCAGTCAAAGGCCCCCTTTATCGCCCGTAACCGGGAGATGCTCGACACCGTCGAGAACCTGGAAAAGAAAACCCGCCGACGGGATCTGTTGGTAGACGACGAAGTGCTGGTGGCTTTCTACGACGAGCGCCTGCCCAAAGACATCGTCAGCGGACGGCATTTTGAAAGTTGGTGGAAAGGCCTGTCGGCAGAAGAGCTGAAGAATCAGGAACTGACCGAAGCCGATGCCATGCAGCGGCCGCTGGACCAGACAGCCGCGGAGCAATACCCGGATTACCTGGAGTGGGAAGGGGTGAAATACCCCCTGAGCTATGAATTTGAACCCACCAGCGAGCGGGATGGGGTAACCCTGAATGTACCCTTGATGGCGCTGAAGCAGATTCCCGCTCGCCGCCTGGAGTGGCTGGTTCCAGGCCTGCTGCGGGAAAAATGCATCGCCTTGATTAAAGGCCTGCCGAAGTCATTGCGCCGGAACTTTGTGCCAGTACCGGATTTTGTGGATGCGGCACTGGCTAACATGCAGCCGGGTAACGAACCCCTGGCCCTGAAACTGGGTGACCAGCTGCGCCGGATGACGGGTGTGCAGATAGACCCTCAGGCCTGGCCAGGCGATGAATTGCCCCGGCACTTGCGGATGAACCTGCGGGTAACCGGTAACAAAGGCAAATTGATTGCTGAAAGCCGTGATACCGAAGAGCTGCAGGCGCAACTGGAGGGCCGGGCAGAGGAAGCCCTGGCCTCGGCCACCAGCGCCGACGGCAGCGAGCATAAGGTGGCGGAGTTCCCGGATTGGCAGTTCGGCACCTTGCCGGAGCAAGTGCAAACCGAAAAAGGGGGAATGCAGGTAACTGTTTACCCCGCTTTGGAAGATCTGGGTAAGCAGGTACGGGAAATCCGCTGCCTGGATCGCCTGTCGGCCGAAGATACAACCCGCCGGGGCATCGCCCGGCTGATCATCAACCGTTTCGGCAACACCCTTGCGGACCTGGAGCGCAAGCTGCCCCGGTTCAAACAGTCTGCGCTGATGTTCGCCCCGATTGGGCAGGCAAGGGTACTGCTGGATGACCTGCTGCTGTCTGCTGTAATGCAACATTTCCTCGCTGCGGAGTTGCCCAGAAACGAAGAGACGTTCAACCACCTTTACGAAGCGCACCGGGGGGATTTTATTCCGGCGCTGGAAGCCGCCGATGAACGCCTGTTCCAGGCCATGAGCGGCTACCAGAAAGTGGCGAAGTTGCTTAAGGGAAAAATTAACCTGGCCCTTGCCAACAGCATGGCAGACCTGAAGTTCCAGTTGCAGCACCTGGTGTATCCCGGTTTTCTGGTGGCTACACCGGCGAAATGGCTGGGGCGTTTTGGTGTGTATTTCGAAGCCGCGTTAATCCGGCTTGAGAAAATGCCCCGGGAAATGGGCCGGGAACGGGAGTTCCTGCACACCATCGAGCCGCTGTGGGCCCGCTACTCCACAAAGCGGGAACAACAGAAACGCCAGGGCGTGCGAGACCCGGAGCTGGAACTCTACCGCTGGATGCTGGAAGAGTACCGGGTGTCGTTCTTTGCCCAGCAACTGGGTACGGTGATGACGGTGTCTGTCAAACGGCTGGATCGCCAGTGGCAGTCAACCCGGGTGTAATTGCACCGCGCCGGTGCCTGTTAACGATAGTCCCAAGGGCAAATCCGGTGGACTGTGTTAGTATTTCTTACAGTTAATTGTCAAAAACTGTTTTATAACCATGACGTGGGGTTACTGTGATTAAAGCCGTCATCAGCGGAACCGGCCTGTATACGCCGCCCGCCACCATCGAAAACGACGAACTGGTTGAAGCCTTTAACCAGTATGTAGAGCTGTACAACAACGAACACGCGGAAGAGATAGCCCGCGGTGAGCTGACAGCCCTGCAGCCCTCGTCCTCTGCTTTTATCGAGAAGGCGTCTGGTATCAAGCGCCGGCACGTTATCGACCGGGAAGGGATTCTGGACCCGAAGCGGATGAAGCCTTACATTCCCGAGCGCAGCAACGATGAGCCGTCGGTGCAGTGCGAGATGGCCGTAGCAGCCTGTAAAGAAGCCCTGGCGCAGGCTGGTAAAACCGCGGCCGATGTGGATGCCGTGATTGTGGCCTGCTCCAACATGCAGCGCCCGTACCCTGCCGTGTCTATCGAAGTACAGGATGCGCTGGGGATTGAAGGCTTTGCCTATGACATGAACGTTGCCTGCAGCTCTGCGACCTTCGGCTTGCAGGCGGCAGTGAACTCCGTGGAAAACGGTGCTGCCCGTGCGGTGCTGGTGGTCAGCCCGGAAATCTGCTCTGGCCACCTGAACTTCGGTGACCGCGACAGCCATTTCATCTTTGGTGATGCCTGCACTGCCATCCTGGTGGAGCGGGAAGAAAACACCCGGCCCGGGCAGGGCTTCGAGATTCTGGGCACCCGGCTGAAGACCCAGTTCTCCAATAACATCCGTAACAACTTCGGTTTCCTGAACCGTGCGGACGACAGTGGCGTGGGCAAGCCGGACAAGCTGTTCATCCAGCAGGGCCGCAAGGTGTTCAAGGAAGTATCACCGCTGGTGGCTTCCACCATTCAGGACCATTTGGCTTCCCTGAATCTGGAGCCGGACAACCTGAACCGGATGTGGCTGCACCAGGCCAACCTGAATATGAACCAGCTGATTGCCCGCAAGGTTCTCGGGCGCGATGCCACCGAGCAAGAAGCACCGGTGATTCTGGACGAATACGCCAACACCAGTTCTGCCGGCTCTATCATCGCCTTCCACAAGCACAAAGACGACCTGAAAACCGGCGACCTGGGGGTTATCTGCTCGTTCGGTGCCGGTTATTCCATCGGCAGCGTGGTAGTACGCCACCGCTAACCGGCTTTACCTCGCTGCCAGGGCCTTCAGGGTGTCTGGCAGCGGGGTGGATTTTCGGGTGGTCCGGTCTACCCACACGATCTTTGCATAACCTTCCGCGTAAATTTCGCCGGTGTCGGCATCCTTCAGCAGGTGATAGGTGTCCAGACTGGTAGTGCCTGCTTTGTCGGCGTAGGTCTCCACCGCAACGATTGCAGGGTGCGTCAGTTCCTTCAGAAAGGTGGCGCTGGTCTTTATAATAACCGGCCCGGTCGGGTCTTCTGCTTTACCCAGACCCAGTTCCGCCAGCCAGACAATGCGGGCTTCCTCGTAAAATCGGAAGTAAACTGTATTATTGGCGTGGCCGTATGCATCCATATCGCCCCAGCGCAGGGCCATGGTCAGTGAACTGACGGGATTACCCGGTACAGACATCTGAGTTTCCTCCGGAAAATGACACAAGAATAATAAAGCGCCGGTATTGTCGACGAACTGAAACAGGTTAAACAACCCGAGAGTGCAACATGAGAGAGTTTGAAATCCGGCGCTGGGTGCCCGGCGTACTGCTGTTTATGGCGCTAGCCCTTGGTGTAACAGCTGCGCAGGCCCAGAACCTGCAGGAGCCGCCCGTGGACGGCGAGGCGATGCCTGCCAATGCTGACGACCCCTACGAGAACTGGAACCGGAAGGTCTATGCCTTTAACGATGCCATCGACCGTTGGTTCCTGCGCCCGGTGGCCAGTGGCTACCGGACCGTGACCCCGGACATCGTGGACCGCGGCGTCACCAATTTTTTCAACAACCTCACCGAAATCCGTAACTTCACCAACAGCCTGTTGCAGCTGAAAGGGGAGTCGGCGGTGGTGGCCTTTGGCCGGTTTACCTTCAATACCGTGTTTGGACTGGGCGGTATTTTTGATGTGGCGACAGCGTGGGAGTTGCCGGAACGGCCGGAAGATTTCGGCCAGACCCTGGGCTACTGGGGCGTTGGCTCCGGCCCCTATCTGATGCTTCCGTTGCTGGGTCCGTCCACGCCGAGGCATTTCACCGGCCTGGCCTCAGACGGCTTTATGTTGCCGTCGGCCTGGGATGCAGTCGACAGCCCCGAATGGTATTACCTGCGTACCCTGCAGATTGTGGACAAGCGGGCAGACCTGATTCCGGCGGAAAGCTTTATTTCCGGGGACCAGTACACGTTTATGCGCAATGCCTTCCTGCAGCGTCGTGAATTCCTCATTAACGATGGTAAGATCAAGGAAGATCCCTTCGCGGACGACGACGATTTCATGCTCGAGGACTTCTGAGCAGTTAAGCCGGGAGGCAACAGGTGATCAAGGACCCCAGAATATCCCGTTTGCGCAAAGCCCTGACCAGTGCCACTGATTACGATCAGTGGATGGAGGCCGGGCTGGAGCTGGATTTTCTGGAAGGCAACGCGGAGTGGAAAGAGGAATTTGTTTCTGACCTTTACCACTACGAGCTGATCTACGATCGCCTGAGCAACCTCAAACAGTACCGCCAGCAGAATGATTTCGAACGCTTGAAGCGGGCCCTGCGGGAAGGTCTGCACCACGACCTGGGCAATATGGGCAATCCGGCCCTGTATACCCACTCGCGGGTAGGCACCAAGCACCTGATCGAGGAATACATTTCCCAGGTGTGTGAAGCCCTGGATTTTCTGTGTGACCACCCGGTTCCGGGCTTTCCGGTTTACGACAAGCTGCAGTTCTTCCGCGATACGCTCACCAGCTTCGGCCGGCCAACCTTGTTGCTCAGTGGTGGCGCGACCCTGGGCATGTTCCATTTCGGGGTGATCAAGGCGCTGTGGGAGAAGGGGCTGCTGCCCCAGGTGATTGCCGGTTCCAGTATCGGCGCCATTATTGCCGGTATTCTGGGAGTGCATACCGATGCCGAGATCCCGGAAATGCTGGTGCCGGAGAACCACAACCTCAAAGCCTGGAAATGGCGCGGGCTGCTCAGTGCCATGCGTGGCGAGGGCTTGATGGACCAGCAAACCCTCCAGCAATGCCTGCGGGCGAATATCGGCGAGTACACCTTCGAGGAAGCCTATCAGCGCACCGGGCGCAGCATTAACATCAGCGTGTCGCCGGTGCAGTCCAATCAGAAAGCCCGGCTGCTGTGCGGTTACACCTCGCCCTACCTGATGGTGTGGAGTGCGGCACTGGCCAGTGCTGCGGTACCGGGAGTGTTTCCGCCGGTCACCCTGATGAAGAAAGATATCTACGGCAACGCATTGCCGTATATGCCCAGGGTGCAGTTTGTGGATGGTTCTGTGGTCAGTGACTTGCCCATCGAGCGCCTGATGCACCTGTACGACGCCAATTTCACCATCGTAAGCCAGACCAACCCTCATGTGGTGCCGTTCCTGGCCGAGCAGACAGACGAGAAGCTGTCGCTGGCCAGGTTGCCAATGCATTTCCTGAAGTCGGAAGTGCAGTTTCATGGTCAGGGCGTGTTCGATTACCTGCGCAAACGGGTACGCCCGGAGCTGCTCAGGCAGGCTTCCGGGCAGCTGTACACCATCATGGCCCAGCGTTATTCCGGCGATGTAACCATTGCCCCGGATTATTCGTTCCGGCACTATCGCGGCATGCTGTCGAACCCGAACCCCGAGTTTGTGCGAGAGATGATTCTGGCTGGTGAACGGGCGACATGGCCCAAAATTTCAATGATCCGGACCCACGCCCGGATTTCCAAGACCCTCGAACGTTGTGTCCGCCGCCTGAAGCAGCAGAACCGGCGGGCGGTAGAATTGAAGCTGGTCAGCGGTTCCGCTCCGGCCAGGTCCTGAGGAAACATGTACTACGATTTTTTTGGCTTTCGGGAACCGCCTTTTTCCATAGCGCCAGACCCCCGCTACCTGTACCTGAGTGATCGCCACAAGGAAGCCCTGGCGCACCTGATGTATGGCGTGCAGGGGCAGGGCGGCTTTATCGTGATCACCGGCGAAGTTGGTACCGGAAAGACCACCGTATGCCGGTGCTTTATCGAGAATGCCCCGGAACACGTCGACATTGCGCTTATCCTGAATCCCCGCCTTTCGGCCCGGGAGCTGTTGTCGGCCATCTGTGACGAGCTGGGTATCGCCCACGCCGCCAACGCCACGATCAAGATCCTGGTAGACGCCATCAACCAGGACCTGCTCAAGGCCCATGCCGCCGGCCGGCACAAGGTGCTGATTATCGACGAGGCCCAGAACCTTTCGGCGGAAGTGCTGGAACAGTTACGGCTACTCACTAACCTGGAAACCGCCGAGAAAAAACTGCTGCAGATTGTGCTGCTGGGCCAGCCGGAACTGCAGGACATCCTGGCGCTGCCTGAGCTGCGCCAGCTGAACCAGCGGGTAACCGCCCGTTACCACCTGGACGCCATTGATCAGGAAGAACTGCCGGCTTACCTGCAATACCGGCTAAGTGTGGCGGGCCTGCGTGGCGACCTGTTTACCACAGCTGCCGTCAAAAGCCTGTACCGGGCCAGTGGCGGCGTACCGCGACTGATCAACCTGATCAGTGACCGGGCCCTGCTGGGCGCCTATGCCGAGGGTGAGCACCAGATTACCCGGAGCCATATCAAACGGGCGGCCAAAGAGGTGATGGGCGGAATTCGCACTGGCAGCAGCCAGTCCATGAAAAGCAGCGGAAAAAACCAGATAGCACTGGTGGCGGCCTCGGTTCTGCTGGCCATTATCGCCACGCTCTGGCTGCTGGACAGTCCGGATTCCGTGAATCAGGCGCTGGCAGACACAGACACTGAATCCGAGACCCGGGGCACCGTCGAGCGGGTTGAGGCTGAGGAGCCAGTTGCAGCCCGGGAACATACCGCTCCTGCCATGCCGGCGGCTGGCCAGAATACCTCTGGCTTTACGCTGGACCAGCATGCATTGCCGCTGCCCCAGGCGTTTGTGGAACTGTTTAGGATCTGGGGCAAGAACTACAACCCGCTGGCCTTTCCCAATGCCTGCGACCACGCTCTCGGGCAGGGTTTACGCTGTCTGGAGCGGCAGGGCAGCCGCCGCAGCCTGGAGTTTATCGATCGCCCCGCGCTGCTGGTGCTGAAGGCGGAAACTGGCGAAAGCCACTATGTGGTGTTGCGGTCACTGGACGACGAAATAGCCACCATTGCGGTTCCGGGCGGGACTGAGAAGGTTTTGTTCCGGGATCTGGAGCGCTACTGGTTTGGTGACTTTCAGGTACTCTGGCGCGTGCCGGAATTCATGACCGGCGATGGTTTCTACAGCGATGCATCCGGGCAGGAACTCTGGATCGGTGCCCGCATGATGGAGCTTGCCGAGCGACTGGCCGACACCGAAGCAGAAAGCACCCGGGTCAAACGCCTGGCAATGGATGAGCAGGTGCGCTGGTATCAGGAGCGCAAAGGATTGACGGTAGACGGCATCCCCGGTGCCATGACCATCATCCAGATGAACAACGACCTGAAAGCGCGGGGGCCCCGCCTGTTATCCACTCCTGCAGGTAGCGCCAGGTAGTCTATGTCGTACATTCTTGATGCACTCAGAAAATCCGAAGCGGAACGCCGGCAAGGCAAGGCCCCGGACCTCGGCCATCAGGTTCAGATGGTTTACCGCCCGAAGAAAAAACGGTCCCCGGCGGTTGTCTGGATTGTCGCTCTGGCACTGTTGGTCAATGCCGGGGTAATGGCGTACGTGTTCTGGCCCGAACCCGCAACCGTTAACGTTGCCTTACAACCTGAGCCGGCTGGGGTGGAACCGGTGCAGGCTGCACAATCCGCTATCCCCGTTCCGGAAGTGGTCCTGGAACCAGCGCCTGTTGCGGCCCCGAAACCGGTATCCGCACCGGAGCCGTTGGCACTCATGCCGGAAGTTCCGGAAGCCCGGTCCGGAACGGAAGCGGTCTGGGGCGAGCCGTTGGTTATTGTGCCCAGCCAGCCAAACCCTAATCAGGGCTTGACCCAACCGCAGCCAGAGGGCAGGGTGCCGCATCTGGTAGAATTGCCCCTGTCCTTTCAGAAGAGCGTGCCCAACTTGACCTTCAACAGCCATATCTATTCCTCGGACCCCTCCGCCAGCCGGGTGATGATCAATGACCGGTATCTGCGCACGGGCGACCGTTTCGCTGAACTTACCGTGGAGCGCATCACCGAAGACGGCGTGGTGCTCAGCAAGAACGGCCAGTACTTCCGTGTTGGTACCGTGAGGGACTGGGTGAGCCCGAGATAATGGCCCTGACAGAAGACGTAAAACAGCAAATCCAGCAGGCTTACCGCGACTTGCTGGCCGGCAAGGACATCCGTGCCCGTTACGGCCAGCGCCTGATGATTGCTGAAATCGCCCGATATATGGGCGATATCACCGACAACGACGGCCAGCGCACCTCGCCGCCGGCCACCTGCGTGGTGGAAGCTGGTACCGGTACCGGTAAAACACTGGCGTACCTGGTTGCGGCTATCCCGGTGGCCAAGGCGCTGGGCAAAACCCTGGTGATTTCCACCGCCACCGTTGCCCTGCAGGACCAGATTGTCCTGAAAGACCTGCCGGACCTGCGTAAGCACAGCAAACTGGACTTCAGCTGGACCCTGGCCAAAGGCCGGGGCCGCTACCTGTGTATGTCGCGGCTCGAAGCTCGCCTGCACGACGAAGGCCATGGCGACAGCGACACCATGCCCTTGTTCCTGCTGGACCAGCCTGCGGACGATGAAGCTGCCAGCCGTATCACGTTCGAGAAGATGCTGGCCAGCTACGGCTCCCGGCAATGGGATGGCGACCGTGACCACTGGCCGGACCAGATCCCCGATGAAATCTGGCGCCAGGTAACCACTGACCACCGCCAGTGCACCAATCGTCATTGTGCCTATTTCGACAGCTGCGCCTTCTTTGATGCCCGTAAGGATCTGGACGATGCTGATGTGGTGGTGGCTAACCACGACCTCGTATTGGCAGACCTTGCCCTGGGCGGCGGCGCCATACTGCCGGAGCCGGAAAACGCCCTGTTCATTTTCGACGAAGCCCACCACCTGCCAGACAAGGCCCTGAACCACTTTGCCGCTTCGGTCCCGCTGAACTCCACACGCCAGTGGCTCAAGCAATTGTCCCAGGCGCTGGTGAAAATGCAGCCGTGGCTGCCCGGTGGTTCGCAGGCTGCGAAGGCCGTGGAGAAAATCAGCCTGTCTGGCCGGGATCTCGACCTCGCCCTGGGCAAGGTTTACGAAGAAGTAGAGCAGAACACCCCTTGGGAGTTTAACGACGAACGCCGAAGCGCCCAGTGGCGCTATCCGGATGGCGAACTGCCGGATACCCTGGCCGAACTGGCAGCTGAAACCCGGATTGTGACGGCCGGCCTGTGCCGGCAGCTGGGCACCCTGGTGGAAGAACTCCAGAGTGCCTTCGACGAACGCAAAGATCCGGAGCTGGACCGGGATACCGCCGACTCCTGGTATCCGGTGATCGGGGCCTTCCACAGCCGGGCAGAAGATCAGCTGCGCCTTTGGGCGGCCTGGTGTGAAGGCGCGTCCGGTTCCGATGCCACCACTCATAGTGAAAACACCGAAGCGGCGCCGGTAATCCGTAAAGGCCCGCCGGCCGCCCGCTGGGCGGTGCGCCAGCGCTGGGACCACGGCGAAGACATTAGCCTGTACAGCTCGCCGGTGCTGGCCGATAACCTGCTGTATTCCCGGCTTTGGTCCCGGGCCTATGGTGCGGTGCTCACCAGTGCCACCCTGACTGCCCTGGGCAAGTTCGACCGCTTGCGCTCCCGGGCCGGCTTACCGGAAGCCAGTCGTTACCTGGTGGTGCCCAGCTCGTTCCGCTATGGCGAAATGGCCACAGTGGAGGTGCCTGCCATGAAGGCCATGCCGACAGACGACGGTTTTGGCGATGCCCTGATCCAGCGGCTGCCGGAACTCTGGGCTGGCGAAAAAGCCACCCTGGTGCTGTTCACCTCCCGCCGCCAGATGCAGCAGGTGAGGGATGCCCTGGCCCCGGAGTATCCGGAACTAATCCGAACTCAGGACGACATGGCCAAGAACGAGGTTCTTAAGCAGCACTGTGCCCGCATCGATGAAGGCAAGCCCAGCGTGCTGTTCGGCGTTGCCAGCTTTGCCGAAGGTATCGACCTGCCAGGCAAGTATCTGCACCACGTGGTGATTACCCGGCTGCCGTTTTCGGTACCGGACGATCCCATCGACGCCAGCCTGGCGGAGTGGGTCACCCAGCGTGGTGGTAATCCGTTTATGGAAATCACGGTGCCGGATGCCTCGGTGAAGCTGGTTCAGGCAGTGGGGCGCTTGCTGCGCACCGAACAGGATACCGGCCGAGTCACCATCCTGGACCGGCGCATTGTCGCCCGCCGCTACGGCCAGTTGCTGCTGGATGCCCTGCCACCATTCCGTCGGGTGATTGAATACTGAGCCCTTCCTGCTGCCCATAAAAAAAGAGCCATCCCATTCGGGAGGCTCTTATCAAAGGGGGTTCTCATGAACCCGGGCGTCGAAATAACGCGGAACAAGAAATCTGAAGGCCTGAAGTTCAGAATTCGCGGTAAGGCGCTAACCTCACCATGGTTAAATAATAGGGCGTAAGGGGGCGTAAACGGATCGTCCAAAGGGCGTAGTGCGGGGGCTTAATTGGAGTGAAGTGTGATGCGCGTCACATCTCCGGCTTGTCCCCAAGCAGCCCCAACTCCCGCGCCCGGGCCAGGGCCTCGGTGCGCCGGCCCACGCCCAGCTTGCCGTAAAGGTTACGGATATGGGCTTTCACCGTGGCCGGGGCAACAGATATCTTGCTGGCGATATCCTTGTTGGCCAGCCCCTGATTGATCAGCTCCAGCACTTCCTGCTCCCGCTGGCTCAAAGGTTCGGCCAGTTCGCTGGCTGCTGGTCGCGGTGTTGGCGTAACCGTAACCGGAGCGGTTTCCGGCCCTGCCGGCTCTGAGCCGGCAGATACCACCGGTTCGATCAGTTGGTCCTTGAGCATGGTCAGCAATTCCCGGTTCCAGCGCCCCGGGGTTCTCAGGCGTGGCAACTCCAGTATTTTCGCACGAAGGGCCGGGCTTTCTTCCGCGAACAGCCGCAGGAAGCCGGCCTGTTCGGCCCGGTCCATGGCCCGTTCCAGCATCCGGATGGCCTCATCGTCGTGGCCCTGATGGAACAGGGCGTCTGCGTACACCAGAAGTATCTCAACCAGGTGGCGGGTGTGAGCGTTGCGCTCTGCGGCAGGAATCAGGGCGGGCAGTATTTCCTGCGCTTTCTGGTAGTCGCCCCTGGCAATCAGCACCCGCGCCAGGGCTATCTGGTTCTGCTCGCGGTTAAGCGGGTTGGTGGCGGGTTCCTCAAGGGCTGGCTGCAGGCACTCCATGGCTTTGTCGGTCTGGCCTGTGGCCAGGTAACAGCGGGCCAGCAGCGCAGCCGCAGCAGGTGGATCGAATAGAATGTGTTCCTGGCGTTTCCTGCCCGTGGCAACGGCATCCCTGAGCACGTCGATAGCCACATCCAGCCTGCCTTCGCTGAAGGCCAGGTGGCCACGTACAAACTGGATCACCACATGCTGGCCGGGTTCGGTGCCTTTTTCCACGTGTTCGAGCAGGGGTGACAGATAACCGGCCGCCGTTTCCGGCTGGTTATGTTCCCGGTAGATTTCAGTCAGGGCACTGTTTTGCCAGCAGGAGATCAGCCGGGGCTGGCTGGGATCGGCATAGTGTTCATCCACCCACTGGCGAATGCGGCTGGTGGTTTCCAGGGCAAGGCCGGTGTCGCCCCGGTTATACTGAATCCACGCCAGCAAGCCACCGGAAGATAAAACTGTGCTCGGCTTGCGCTCCACCTGCCCGTAATGAACGGCAGACTCCAGTGCTTCCTCGGCCTCGTTCAGCTCGCCCTTGCCAAAATACCCCATGCCCAGGCCAAAGTAGGTGACGGACTTCAGCGGAATGCTGATCTTGTCGATATCCTTGAGAACCTGCCGGGTCAGGTCCGAGGCATTCTTATCGTCGTTCCGGCCGCGGGCCAGGTAGGAGCGCACCAGTGCGATTTCGCTGTTGATGGCAAGGGCGCCTTCAGCATCCGGGTGGGAATCCGCCACCCGGCGGTCCAGCAGGTCTTCCACACGGGTTAGCAGGGGTTCCAGCCCCTCTACCCGGTTGGCAAAGAACAGGCTCCACACTTTGAGCATCTGCAGCTGCGGGCTGTCGCTCAGGACGTCTGCTGGAACCTTCTCCAGCCATTCCAGAACCGGCAGGTGGAAACCGCCGTGAATCAGGTTGTTGCCGTGCTCTGACAGCACCCGTGCCAGCCGTTCGGTGTCTTTGCGCTGGACAATCTGGCCAATGGCTTCCTGCACCTGGCCATGGTTGAGCAGCCAGTCGATGGTGCGGGATTGCATTAACTCCGCCCGGGCCGGATCCTTGCTTTTTATGCGCTGTAACAGGGCTTCCCGGAACAGGTCGTGGTAACGGAACCATTCGTTACGGGTGTCCAGCGGAATCAGGAACAGGTTCTGGGCCAGTAGCCTGGTCAACGCATCCTGGCTGTCGCTGCGCTCCCGGATGGCATCGCACAGGGCGCCGGACAGGCGAGGGCAGCAGGCGGTATCCAGCAGGAAGTCCATCAGTTCCCGGGGCAACTGCCGCAGCACCTCGGTGAGCACGTAATCGCTGATCAGCCGGCC
>Ga0209075_1000335_pt1 | contig 45181 bp, 41 predicted proteins | sample Stecom2011_FD_187523 | JGI IMG/M metagenome (GOLD analysis project Ga0209075, IMG submission 187523) | Agricultural soil microbial communities from Utah to study Nitrogen management - Steer compost 2011 (SPAdes) (version 2) | ecosystem: Environmental > Terrestrial > Soil > Agricultural land...
CGCCAACAAGCACAAAGCGCCACTGGGCGTGTTCGATATGGTCAAGGCAGGTCAGTACGACATGGGCCACTCTGCCTCCTACTACTGGAAAGGCAAGGTTCCGGAAACCCTCTTCTTCACCAGCATGCCGTTCGGCATGAACGCCATGGAACAGTACGCCTGGTTCTACCACGGCGGCGGCATGGAGCTGATGCAGGAAGTGTATGAGCCCCACAACATGCTGTCGTTCCCCGGCGGCAACACCGGTGTGCAGATGGGCGGCTGGTTCCGCAAGGAAATCAAGTCCCTGGATGACCTGAAAGGCCTGAAAATGCGCATCCCCGGCTTTGCCGGTGAGGTATTTGCCGAAGTGGGCGTGAACCCCACCAACATTGCTCCGGGTGAGCTCTACACCGCCCTCGAACGTAACACGATTGATGCCGTTGAGTGGGTAGGACCGGCACTGGACCTGCGCCTTGGCTTCCAGCAGATTGCAGACTACTACTACACGGGCTGGCATGAGCCGGCGACCGAACTGCAGTTCCTGGTGAACAAGCGCGTATGGGAAAAGCTGCCGGCGGACCTTCAGGAAATCATGCGAGTGGCGATGCGCACCGCATCTTATGACATGCTGGTGCACTCCCAGCACGAAAACGCCGAAGCCTGGGCAAACATCAAGAAAGATTACCCCAACGTACAGATCAAACAGTTCCCGGAAGACATCTTCCAGGCCATGTACGACGCCAACAAAAAACTGTTGAAAGAAACGGCTGCCAACAGCCCGATGGCCAAGAAGATCATCGACTCTCAACTGAGCTACCAGGAACAGAGCCGCGCATACACCGACATCTCGGAGCGTGCGTACCTCAACACCATGACGGAAGTCGAGTAAACTACCGGCCATGTAGAAACCGAGCCGGGATCGCTCTTGCCAGTGATCCCGGCTTTTTCGTTCCAACGGTTCAGACTACATCCGCTTGGCGGAGGAAGAGGTTTAATGCGCTGGATTATCAGACTGGATGAGGGCCTGGCCTGGCTCTCCAAACTCTGCGGCTGGGTCGCCTGCGTGGCGATGATCCTGATGGCAGCCAACGTGTTTTATGACGTAGTTACCCGCTATGCCTTCAACGATGTGTCCATTGGCATGCAAGAGATGGAATGGCATCTGTATTCGGTGGTGTTCTTGTTGGGCATCCCCTACGCCCTGCGCACTGACGGCCACGTTCGGGTAGATGTGTTCTACACCAGCTGGCAACAGAAAACCAAAGCCTGGATCAACCTGGCGGGCGCATTGCTGTTTGTCATCCCCTTCGCCTACCTGATCGGCGTGTACGGATACAGCTTTGCCGTTGATGCCTATGAGATGGGTGAAGGCAGCGGCGACCCGGGTGGCCTGCCGCACCGCTGGATCATCAAATCCGTGATCCCGGTCAGCGCTTTCTTTATCGGAACGGCCGGCCTGAACATGGCTACCTACGCCATTCGCGTCATGGCTGGTGACAAAGAATACGAAGGCGAGCACAGCGCGGGAGGTCTGGCATGACCGGTATGATCATGTTCCTGGTCGCCCTTTTCATGCTGATGCTGGGCTTCCCGGTTGCCTTCACCTTTGGTGGCGTGGCACTGTTTTTCGGAATCTTTGCAGAAGGCATGGACCTGTTCGCCTTCATGCCCTACCGAATCATGAGTGTCATGCAGAACACCGTACTGATGGCGGTGCCCCTGTTCATATTCATGGGGGTAGTGCTGCAGCGCACCAAACTGGCGGAGCAGCTACTGACCTCCATGGGCCGGCTGTTTGGTGGCCTGCCCGGCGGCCTGGCGATCTCCACCATCCTGGTGGGTGCCCTGCTGGCAGCATCAACCGGCGTCGTCGGCGCCAGTGTGGTAGCGATGGGGTTGATCTCTCTGCCCGTCATGCTGGCCCACAACTACGACAAGCGCCTGGCGACCGGCACCATCTGTGCGTCAGGCACCCTGGGCCAGATAGTGCCGCCCTCCATTATCCTGATCATTCTGGGGGACGTGCTTGGCCTGCCAGTGGGCGACCTGTTCAAGGCCGCCGTCGGGCCAGGTATGGTGCTGATCGGCCTGTACATTGTCTACATCCTGATTCTGACCCGACTGAAGCCGCAAACGGCCCCGGCCATGCCACCAGACAACAGCATCAGCCGCAGCAAGGAGATCCGCAACGCACTGCTCGCGATCATTCCACCGCTGGCGTTGATTGTGGTGGTGTTGGGCTCGATCTTCACCGGCATTGCCACCCCCACGGAATCTTCCGCTCTGGGCGGTGTTGGCGCTGTGATTCTGGCCATTATCTACGGCCAGTTCAGCTTCAAGATGGTCTGGGATGCCTCCAAGGATACCGTCAAGGTCACCGCCATGGTGTTCGCGATCCTGATCGGTGCCACCGCCTTCTCCATGGTCTTCAGCTATACCGGCGGTGACTACCTGCTGGAAGAATGGCTGTTAATGCTGCCGGGCGAGCAGTGGGGCTTTATCATACTGGCGATGCTGGTGATTCTGATTCTGGGCTTCTTCATCGACTTCGTGGAGATTTCGTTCATCATCGTGCCGATCCTTGCTCCGGTAGCCGAGGCGCTGGGCATCAACATGCTCTGGTTCGCCATTCTGGTGGCCATGAACCTGCAGACCAGTTTCCTGACACCACCGTTCGGCTTCTCTTTGTTCTACCTCAAAGGGGTGGCCCCCGCGGGCGTGAAAACCACGGATATCTACAAGGGCATCGTGCCCTTCATTCTGATCCAGATTCTGGTCCTGGCAATGATCATTGTCTTCCCGGAATGGTTCGGAATGAGCGCCACTTACTGATACAAAACCTGCCAACTGACAGGACCGGGTTGTTGCCCGGTTCTGTTCATTCCTGACGGATACCCACTCAAACCTGACAAAATCTGATCATTTCCTATACTGAATCAGAAACGCGACTCTCAGTTCAGCATTCGGGAACGCACCGGATCAGAAAACACAGGGAGAGAGCCTGTCATGACGCAAAGTACAGCCCGCAGGACCGATTACTCGGAAAAAGACACCAAAGCACACGTTCTGACCCTGCCCCTGGAAGGTAGCCATGCCGACCGGGAGCCACACAGTTATGAGCGCTGGCTGATTGCCAAGCTCATGCGTATGGCGGGCTCCCCTCCGGTTCGTTTCCGGCTCTGGAACGGAGAAACCATTGAGCCGGAAGCACAAACTGCCCGGTTCACCCTCAGCCTGGCGGACCACAAAGCACTGTACGCTCTCGTCGCCAACCCCAACCTGGCCTTCGGAGACCTCTACAGTGCAGGCAGACTGGAGCTGGAAGGCGATCTGACCGACTTCATGGAAGCCCTGTACCGGGCCGTCCACAGCGCCCGGCAAAAATGGCCGAGGTGGCTGGAGGCCCTTTGGCGCAACCACAATCCCCGGGCCACCGGCATTACCGAGGCCAAAGAGAACATCCATCACCACTACGATCTGGGTAATGCGTTCTACCAGCTCTGGCTGGACCAGAAAGCCATGCAGTACACCTGCGCGTACTATGAAGATGACAGTAAAACGCTGGAACAGGCGCAGCTGGCCAAACTGGAACACGTGTGCCGGAAACTGCGACTGAAACCAGGAATGACGGTCGTGGAAGCCGGCTGCGGCTGGGGTGGTCTGGCCCGGTACATGGCCCGCAACTACGGGGTGACGGTACACTCCTACAACATTTCCAGGGAACAGCTCGACTACGCCAGGGCAGAAGCAGAACGCCAGGGCCTCGACCAACAGATCACCTACGTGGAGGACGACTATCGCAACATTCAGGGCCAGTACGATGCCTTTGTCTCAATCGGAATGCTTGAGCACGTCGGCAAAGAGAACTACCCGGCGCTTTCCGAGCTGATCAAGCGCAGCCTGAAACCGAACGGCATCGCACTGCTCCACAGTATTGGGCGCAACCGCCCCATGCTGATGAACGCCTGGATCGAAAAACGGATCTTTCCCGGCGCCTACCCGCCCAGTATTTCCGAGTTCATGGAGATCTGCGAGCACAGCGACTTTTCGGTACTGGATGTGGAAAACCTGCGCCTTCACTACGCCCGAACCCTGAGCCACTGGATGGAGAACTTCACCGCCAACCAGGACGAAGTTACGCGGATGTACGATGAACACTTCACCCGGGCCTGGCGGTTATATCTGGCGGGCTCCACGGCGGCTTTCAGGGCCGGCTCTCTGCAGCTTTTCCAGGTGGTGTTCAGCCACGGCGACAACAACCAGCTCCCCCAAAACCGGCAAGATCTCTACACCTTCCCGGCCACTCCGGAGGGTGTGTGATGGACTACTACGATGTCATCATTGTCGGAGCCGGCCCAGCAGGCTCCACTCTCGCCCGTGCACTGGAAACGTCTGGCAAACAGGTGCTGATTATCGATAAGGCCGAATTTCCCCGGGACAAAACCTGCGCCGGCTGGGTCACTCCTGCGGTTCTCCAAAGCCTGGACATTGATATCAACGACTACAGCCATGGACGCACCCTTCAGCCCATTCGCCGGTTCCGCATTGGCATGATGGGCCAGAGTGCCGTGGAAAATGACCATGGCGATACCGTCAGTTACGGCATACGCCGTTGCGAGTTTGACGCCTATCTGCTGGACCAGGTCAAGGCACTCAAACAACTAAGCACCCCGGTGAAATCCATTGTCCGGAAAGACGGCAACTGGACCATCAACGAGCAGTGGCAGGCGCCATTGCTGATCGGAGCAGGCGGACACTTCTGCCCGGTTGCGCGGCTGCTTGGCCATGGCCCCGGAAAACATGAAACCGTGGTAGCGGCCAAGGAAGTGGAGTTCGAGATGGCCCCGGAACAGGCCCGGGCCTGCGAAGCCCGGGGCGATACCCCAGAGCTCTGGTTCTGCCGCGACCTGAAAGGTTATGCCTGGGTGTTCCGCAAGGGCAGCTTCCTGAATATCGGCCTGGGACGCGAAGACAACCACCGGCTGACCGATCACCTGGAAGCCTTTGTGGAAGACATGAAACAGGCGGGCCGGATTCCGGCCGACCTGCCTGGCCGGTTCAAGGGCCACGCCTATCTGCTTTACGCCCATGCGGAGAGGCCCCTGGTGGACGACGGCGCTTTACTGATTGGCGATGCCGCGGGGCTGGCTTACACCCAGAGTGGTGAAGGTATCAGGCCTGCCATTGAATCGGCTTTGATGGCGGCAAAGGTCATTCTGGCCGCGCCAGATTTTTCAGCGCTATCGCTCCAGCATTACGGTGAGCAGATCGCCGCCCGATTCGGCAACCGCGCGATAGAACAGGAGCATGGGTTCGATCTGCCAGAATGGCTGAAACAGCCCATTGCCAGCACGTTGATGCGCTCGCACTGGTTTACCCGGAAAGTGGTCACAGAGAAGTGGTTCCTGCACCAGCAGGTGCCGCCACTGGATATTGCGGTCTGAAACACACAAAGGCCGGGCAATAATGCCCGGCCTTTGTGTTTTCTTACGCCAACCATTGGTCGAGCCGTGGTCGGCGATCTGGCATTTTTGCTTAGAACTTCACGCGCATGCCGGCGAGGAAGCCCATGTCTGCGTCATCACCAGAATTGTCTTCGAGATCACTCTGAGCGACTTCGGCAAACACGCTGACGTTCTTGGCAGCCGGGAACTTGTACGTTACGTTGGCATACCACTCGGTAATGTCGTCCGCATTGTCTTCTTCTTTGTTACCCATACCAACCGCAACATCCGTGGTGCTGGCAACGGCGAAAACAGCTGCAACGTTGTATTGAGTAATTTCGAAATCGCTGACATCGGTAGAGCTGTAGTCAGCCGCCAGATTCATGAAACCAAAATCGTAGGAAGCGCTCAGACCCCAGGTATCTGCGGAGTCCGCAGTTCCGTATGCTCGCGATTGCTGATAAGCAGCGGCCAGCTCAAGGCCTGCCAGTTCGGTGGCTACGAACAGATCGTAATACTCGCCGTCGATACCAGAGGAGGCGCCATCAGTTGATTTCATCTCGTGGGACGCAGCGATGTAAACGTTCTCCAGCTCGATATCGATACGAATGGTATCGTCGCCATCGGTACCGGTGTCATCGAAACGGTCTTCATCAATGGTTTCAACTTCAATGGCCTGCTCAATACCAAACTCATCGGAAGCAAAATTCTGCTTACCGAAGGAGAAAGAGGCAACGCCATACTTCAGCCCTACGTATGCTTCTTCCAGGTTGCTGCCGTTCTCATCTTTTTCGGCGGCATCTTTGAAGCCAAAATCCAGACGACCGAAAGCCGTCAGGTCATTGCCCAGATCATAGGCCACGTAGTTCTTCAGCTCCAGATCGTCATATTCAACGTCAGCACGCTCATCGAAGCCGGTTGCCTGACGGAACTGGACCTGGAAATCACCGTTCAGCTTGTAAGTAAAACCGTCTTTCTCATACACAGTCGCAGCGTTGACAGAGCCAACAGCCATAGACGACACAGCAACAGCCAGAAGAAGCTTCTTCATTTTTTTAACTCCACTATCAGTTTGGTTTGATGATTATTGGTTGCTGGAATCAACCCAGCTGTTCCACTCGTTTCGAGTCTTTTCGTCAGCTTTCAGATACCAGTAGCGCAGCATCCTGCTGACCGTTTCCTGATCCGGATCGGTGCGCGGATCCAGCAGCAACCCTTCCTGGTTGGTTGCCAGCCCTGAGTCCCGGGTGCCTGCTAACGCAGTCATCGCGGCCACAGCGCCGGAGCGGTTATAGATCTCCAGCTCCCGCGGATAATCGCGGACCAGCTGAAAACCTTCTTTTTCGAGCACATCTGACTTGAATGCCACCGGGCGACTTTGGCCGTCGGTCAGGGTCCAGTTGCCCTGATCATTGAACGCTGCCATCTCCCGGCTGGAACCAATCTGCGGCGCCGACAAAGTCAGCTCGGAGTTCTCGGCGGTGAACAGCAGAACAAAGGCATCACTGGTCTCAAGAGTCGCTTCGCGACCAACCTCGGCGGTGCACTCAACCACCAGCTGGTGAGTGCCATTTCCCAGTTTCAGGCTCTGGCCAGCACTGGCGCTCTGCTCACTGCCGTTGACGGCCTGAACACTGACGCAAGCACCCAACTTCAGCTCGGACTCAGCCCACGCCGAAAGCGGTAGCAGGGCAACAACCAGGCATGTGACTGTGGAAAATCTCTTCACGCTTTGAATCCAGTTTGCGGTCTCGGCCGCTTCTGCGAGCAGGCTAACCACTGATTGTTAAAAACAGGTTTCACCCACTCGTTTAAGCGTCTGCCGCTTAAAACAGCCGGGGCACGCCCGGCACAGGTGTTAACTCAATTGAGACGACACTATGGAGGGGGGTTATGACAGGACTATTACAGATTGTTATAAAACCGTTTTTTTGAGATTCATACGCCCTTTGGCCTGATTGCTCCAACGCCATAACGAACAAAACCGCACCCTGAGGCGCGGTTTTGTTCTGCAAGAAAGCCTGTTTATTTTACGAGTGCACCGATGACATCGATACCGTAAAGCGTGGTGGTTCCGCTGACTTCGTTGCCGACCGCCAGAATCGGCTGACCATTAGGACTGTCTTCGGCGCGGATAAAGGCCAGGCCTTCCGGGCCCAGGTCACCGGCGTTACCCGATTCAACGGCCGCTGTGTCTGCCGAGAAAACCCGGTTGTTCAGGTACTGCACAAACTCAGGGTTCTGGGGGTTGGTCACGTTGTACACCATGAGGCCACCCACACGCTCAAGGCCAATGAACGCATAATTCTGACCATGAATTTCGCCCACGGCCACCGCTTCCGGCTCCGGGCCTTTGTCATCCGAACGATCATCGGCCCCGTTCTCATCGTTGCTGGCGTTGAAGCCTTCCGGAATCAGGTTACCGGTAATGCGCTCAAAGTCGTTGCCGGAATCGAACACCCGCTGACCCTGCTCATTCCAGATCGAGAAAGAACGGGCGCCATAGCTGTACAGCTCACCGAACACACAGTCTTTCTCGACATCGGTACCACTGCTGGACGGATTGCAATCATTAACCACCCCCAGGGTACCGGTCACTTTCAGGCGGCCCAGATTAGTGCTGTCCTGAAGCTCCTTGCGCTGGGCCTCAGTACCGAAAGCCTCGCTCAGCTGCAGGTCTTTGACCCGGTATTCTTCGCTGAAGCCATCGTAATCCCGCGAGTCCCCCTCGTTGGCGGTGACATAGTAGGTCTTGCCGTTGTAGCCATAGCTGGCCATGGCGTCCGGCATATACATACCCTTGATGGGCCAGTTGCGAAGGTTGATGCCGCCGTCCTTGTTGCTGGCATCCAGTTCGTTGCCAAGCATGCGGTGGTCTTTGAAACCCAACGGCAGCACATCAAGGATTTTGGCGTTTTCAATATCCAGCACCGCGACCGCATTGTTTTCCTGCAAGGCAACCCAGGCGCGGGTGCTGTCGACCGAAATGGCAATGTATTCTGGCTCGAAGTCCTGGGCTGCGGACGCGCCCGGCCCAAAGATACGAACACCGGACTCACGCAGGGCCTGTTCGCGACCATTGAATGCTCGGAAATCCGCGGATCTCACGGTGGCATTCACAACGCCGTTGGACAGGTCGATGACACTGACAGAGCCTTCAGGATCGGTGGTGTAATCGGCAGTGGGCTCCCCCTCGTTGGCTACCAGTACTTTTTTACCATCGCGTGTGAAGGTCACCATGTCTGGCAGGGCTCCGACAATCACCTCTCCCACTTTGGACAGATCAGAAGCGTTGTAAAACACTACTTTGCCGTTAGCCTGTTTCACCTTCGCTTCGATAGCCACAGCAACCAGTTCACCGTGCACGGCCACACTGTTGGCAGAGGCGCCTTCGCGAGTGGCGTCGATGGTGTTCACCCGTAGCGGCGCAGAAGGATCCCGGATATCCAGCACATCAACCGTCGCCGCATTGGCGTTGATCACAAACAGGCGCTGGTTGACGGCATCGTGCGCCACAATTTCGGCTGCGCTTTCATCGAAAACTTGGCCTTCCGGCTTATAGGTACCAAGCCGATTCAGCTCGATGATCGTCTGCAATGCCGGAATTCGCTGTGTGAGTGTGGTGTCACCGGTAGCGCAGGCACCGAGCCCCAGGGAGGATGCCAGTATGGCGGTAGCAAGGAGGGGGCGATTCACGTTCATGTTTACCTCTGGGTTGTGTCGACTTAATGGATAGGACGACCCAACCTATGGCAAACAGATGACAGAATGGCTGCAGAAAAAAGACAACTTGAAGATGCTGATACAACAAACAATGGCGACTCATTGAGCCGCCATTTCACGATTACTCACGGCCAGCAATTACTGCCCGAGATAGCTGCGGTACATCCACACAGTTTTTTCCTGCTGGGCGATGTAGTCGCTCATCAGTGCAGACGTACCTTCATCGTCTGCTTCGCCGGCAAGGTGGAGCAGATCACGTTGTTTGCTGATCAGTTTGCCAAAGCTCTCAACGATATTCTTCACCGCTTCCTTACCATCAGAAACGTCTTTACGCTCAGGCACTTCTGATTTCTCGATGTATGTGCTGTAAGCGTGAGCCGGGCGATGGCCCAGGGTCAGAACCCGCTCGGCAACTTCGTCAATTTTCAGCAGCAGGTCGTCATACAGTTCTTCGAATTTTGCGTGCAGTTCGAAGAAATTCTCACCCTTGATGTTCCAGTGATAGCCCCGGACGTTCATATAGAAAATCTGGTAATTGGCGAGCAGTCCGTTGAGGGAGTCTGCAAGCTTCTGCGTTTTATCCGTATCAAGACCAATAAAATTAGTACCCATGTTGAACCTCCTGATTCTTTGCGGGGTTTACGCTGACGTCTACTTTAAGCCAGTCGTTTGTAACACTGAAGTTTAGTTCTTTAATACCTGCGATAGCAGTTACTTATGCAGGTTCCGGAACCTGCATAGGTGACCGCTATCGCAAACCATCACACAATCTATTTGGAAACAGTTCTCGTTTGCCCTTAAATGGAAACATAGACATCAAGAATGCGGAGTTGATCATGAGTGCACTGAAACAGTACGTTCACAACCACAGCTCAGCGGCCGACCAATCGTTTCTGAAGACGATCACTTTCGCCATTACCCACTTTGTTGTGGCGTTCAGCGTTGCCTTCTGGCTGACCGGTGATGTCCTGATTGGCAGCCTGATAGCCATGGTGGAACCGGCTATCAACACCGTTGCCTATTTCTTCCACGAGAAGATATGGGCGCGGCACCAGCAAAATGCAACCGCAAGAGCCGCAAGCTTAAGCCAGGAAGCGGCTTAAGGGTGCTGATTCAGATCAACTGAGCCCGGGTCAGGCGCCCGGGCCGCAGTCCATACACCCTTCTGCAGGTTCGGGGCCTGCCTGAAGGTTCCGGTTGAGATCCTTCAAGGCCGTGCGCAGGCCCTCTTCGATCACCGGATGGTAAAACGGCATCACCAGCATTTCACTCACGGTCATCCGCTTCTGGGCGCACCAGGCCAACAGGTGCGCGATGTGTTCCGCAGCCGGGCCAAACATCTCGGCCCCCATAAACAAGCCACTGCCATGCTCGCCATACACCCGCAGCAAGCCACGGTTCTTGCCGATAACCTTGCTGCGCCCCTGGTTCTCGAAGCAGACTTCTCCTACCGCAAAACAGCCGTGGCACTTTTCTTCCACCTGATGGATAGTCAGCCCGACCGATGCAATCTGCGGGTCTGAAAACACCACCGCCATCGGCGTTTTTCTCATCCCGATGCGAACATCCGGCCAGGCCCCGGCGTTGTCTCCGGCAATGCGACCTTCATCGGCGGCTTCATGCAGCAGCGGCCGGTGGTTGTTGACATCGCCGGTAATGAAAATGTGACTATCACCACAGCGCAGGGTATACGGATCAAACAGCGGCATGCCCCGGTCATCCAGCTCAATCCCCGCGTTCTGGATGTCCATGTTATCGACATTGGGTCGCCGGCCGGTGGCAGCCAGCACGTAGTCGAAGGTTTCCTGGTGCTCCGTGCCGTCTTCTACCCAGGTAATTTCAACACCCCGTTCAACACGCTCTATTTTTTTCGTGTCGGCTTTCGGACTGAGGGGGAACTCTTCACTGAAGGTTTTCAGAGCATAATCCCGGATCTTTTCGTCCTGCAGGCCACCAATTCCACCACTGACACCAAATAACCGAACCCGCACGCCCAACCGGCTCAATGCCTGACCCAGCTCCAGCCCGATCACCCCCGGGCCAAAGACGGCAACTGAGCCGGGAAGCACCTGCCAGTCGAAAATATCATCATTCACCACCAGGCGATCCCGGGCTTCTTTGAACATGCCGGGAACATTCGGTCGGGACCCCGTGGCAATCACGATACGGTCGGCCCGCACAGACGTATGGTCACCCACTTCAATATGGTGCGCATCCACAAAGCGGGCATGCCCCATCAGCCGGTGTTCTTCGGGTAGTGACTCCATAGAATCCACCACCGACTGCACAAATCGGTCACGTTCGTTGCGCACCCGATCCATTACCAACCGCCCATCAATTCGTACCTCTGATGGCAGAACACCAAACTCGCTAGCCTGTTTCACATCATGGGCTTTTTCGGCAGCGGCAATCAGCAGCTTGCTGGGCATGCAGCCTACCCGTGCACAAGTGGTGCCGTATTGCTCGCCTTCGATAAGAACCATCCGGTCGGTTTTCTTTCGTGCACGCTGATAGGCCACCATGCCTGCGGTACCTGCTCCTATAACCGCTACATCCACTTCGCGCTTGTCCATCAGGCCTCCTTCGATTGCCAGAATTTCCCGGTTTTTCTATAACTTAAGTTACGAGTATAGAAAGCTTGTTGACTCATGACAGGTGAAACACAGAAAAAATCCCCCTATGCTTGCGGTCTTGCTGACGCTTCAACGGGCAGTGGCTTTTTTTTACACGGAGGCAACGGGTGCAAAACTATTGGCTTGAATTTCTCACGGTGGCGCTGGTTCACCTGTTGGCGGTGGCGAGTCCGGGGCCGGATTTTGCGGTCATGCTGCGCCAGGCACTGACCCAGGCGCGCCGTAATGCGCTGCTCAGCGCCATCGGGATCGGCCTGGGAATCCTGCTGCACGTTGGTTATTCGCTATTGGGTATCGGCCTGATCATTCAACAGTCGGTCATGCTGTTTACGGTACTGAAAGTGATTGGTGCCCTGTACCTGTTGTGGATCGCCTGGCACTGCCTGAAGGCAAAGCCCGGGGGTGTTCATGTCGAGACAGCGGGCGGCAAAGTGCAGACGGGCTGGGCCGCATTTCGGCTCGGTTTCCTGACCAATGTCCTCAATCCGAAAGCCACGCTGTTTTTCGTGTCTTTGTTTTCAGTGGTCATCAATCCCGACACACCGATACTGCTGCAGGCAGGCTATGGCCTGTACATGGCTCTGGCCACAGGCCTGTGGTTTGCCATAGTAGCGGTGTTCTTTACCCACCCCCGTGTCCGCCGGGGATTCAACCGGTTCGGACACTGGTTGGACAGGGTCATGGGCGGGATTCTGGTGCTGCTGGCGGGGCAGCTGCTACTGTCTACAGTGAGTGGATCAGAGCCTCCGTCTGTTCCCAGCTCAGGCACGGATCGGTAATCGAGCATCCGTAGGTCAGGTCATCACCGTCATCCTGACGCCCGAAAGCCAGGAAGCTTTCCAGCATCAGGCCCTTGATGTGGGCATTACCGTTGCGTTTCTGCGCCATCACGTTGCGGGCAATGTCGATCTGGCGTTCGGCCTGCTTGCAGGCGTTGTCGTGACTGCAGTCCACCATCACGGCGGTGGACACCCCTGCCTTCTCAAGCTCTGCCACTGCCTTGGCGATACTCATCTCGTCGTAATTGGTGACACCCCGGCCGCCACGCAGCACCAAGTGGGTATCCGGGTTACCGGCCGTGTTGATCATCACCGGCGCGCCCGCGTGTGAAATGCCCATGTGGTGATGAGCGTGAGACGCAGATTTCATGGCATGGGTCGCCACGGTCACGCCGCCATCTGTGCCGTTCTTGAAGCCGGTAGGCATGGGCAGACCACTGACCATTTCCCGGTGAATCTGGGATTCCGTGGTACGGGCACCGATTGCCGTCCAGCTCACCAGATCGCCCAGGTAGTCCATCATGAACGGGCTCAGGGCTTCGGTGGCCAGTGGCAAGCCCAGCTCTGACAGCGCCAGCAACAGCCTGCGAGAACGCTCGAGACCCTGCTTCAGATCACCGTTGCCGGTGCGGGCCGGATCGTACAACAAGCCTTTCCAGCCGACTGTGGTGCGGGGCTTTTCCAGGTAAGCCCGCATCACGATGATGAAACGATCACTCACCGCATCCGCCAGGGCTTTCAGCCTGGTGCCGTAATCCAGAGCGGCCTGTTCATCATGAATCGAGCAGGGCCCCATCACGATCAAGGTACGGTCATCCCGGCCATGAAGCACGTCGCGGATCTGATCGCGGTAGCCGGCAATGGCCCGGGTCAGTTGCTCGCTGGCAGGAAACTGCTGGCGCAGCTCGGCGGCAGTGGGCAGCTTCGCCTCCTGGCGAGGCTGGCAAGTGGTCGACGATACCGTTTCCAGCGTTTCAGACTTCAGTGGCATGTTCATGTCAGTGTTTCCGTTCCCTGTATCAGAATCAAAAAAGCCCCGGCTGGGCTACCAGTCGGGGCTTTTTTGAGTCCGGTGGCAGCCTGGGTTGCTTGCCGGGCTGCCTTCCTCGTTATGTTCGGTCGATGAAGATCTTACGGGCGGCCCGGGCTCTGGCTAAAATAAAAGCCATAACCAAACCACCAAAAATACACAGCCGAACCCGCCGCCTTCAGTTTTTCACCGAAAGCTTGCAGAACATTCAATTGACAGGCTGTGTGTAGGGTCTTCATGCTTTTTACTATATACCCGCGGTTTTCAGATTGGCAACCGGCAATCTGGATTATTTTACCGAAGGGTTCCTGTTACCCGGTTCTGGAGGTCCTGATGAACGCTGAACAGCTGAACCAACGTGTTCACCACGTCGCTGTGAGAACTCTACTGATACTGGTATTGTCAGCATTCGCTTCCGGCGCCCTGGCGGAACCCGAAACCCGCATCTATCAACTCAACAACCGAACCGCAGAAGACATATCGCAGCAAATCCGAGCGCTTTACCAGCAAGCGCCGGTGACGGTCACATCTCGAGGCCGGCAACTGGTGGTTCGGGGCGAGCCAATCCTGCTCGATGAAATCGGCACCCTGGTAAACTCCATGGACGTACCACCGGTACAGATGCGCATCAGCGTGCGCTACCGACAAGACATCGGTGGTAAACAGTCCGGGGGCGGTGTCACAGTGTCTGACAACCGGGCCAATGTGAATGTTGAGCGCCGCACCATCAGTACCAACTCCAGCACCGAGCGGCACCTGGTGGTGCAGGATGGCCAATCAGCGCATATTACCTCCGGCAACGTTCGCAGCCTGCCCTTCGCCGTGCAGGGAGGGCGCAATCCTGCCGTCATTCTGGAAAAAGTGGAAACCCGCAGCGGCTTTGTCGTCAGCCCCCAGGCCATTTCCGATCAGGCCATTGAGTTGAATATTGTGTCGTTCGAAGAAGACCCTGCCGCCTTGCCCGGCTATGAAACCGAAGCACTGATGACCATTCGCCGGGTGGAGCCCGGTCAGTGGGTTTCGCTCGGAGGTACCAGCACCAGGGAAACCCGCCAGCAGGACGGCATTACCTATCGGGTCACCGGCAACCGGGCCGAGAACCAGTCTGTTGAGGTGAAGGTAGATATCCTGCCCTGATCAGGCTCCGCGCCTGCCGATCAACACATCCCGGGCTTCGTTGAGTTTGGCGGCAAGGTAATCATTCCCTCCCCGGTCCGGATGTACCTTCAGCATCAGTTTTCGGTGGGCCGCAACAACTTCCTCTCGGGTGCAGCCTGGCTTTACGCCGAGAATGTCGCAGGCTTCCTGTTGCGTCATGGCACCGTTGGTTGCCGTTCTGCTATCGCCCGAACTTCCGTGCTCCGACTGTCCGCCTGGTCCGGGGCCCGAAGCATCGCCCATGGCCTTGCGGAACATGGGGGCATAACGCAACAACGCCGGCACTTTGCGCAGCAGGGGAATGAGGGCAGCCACCGCGGCTGTCAATACATGAACGCGTCCTGTCAGCACCATGAACAACAACAAGGCACCGCCAACCACCAGTGCGATTTTCCAGACGGCCGCCTTCTGCCCTTCCGGCGACAGCGCACCCCATTTTTTCAGGACAACAAACACGGCGGCCGCCAGGGCCAGGCCGAGAATCAGCTGCATTCCAAATCCTCACCCGCTGGTATGGTCACCGGAGCATAACAGATTACCGGAGATATCCGATCCATCCCCGGCATTCACACGTAAAAGCCGCTGTATATATACTGCGTTTTTCACGCAAACGGATGACAAACCAGGGTGCTTTTTGTAGCATCCTATTGGTTAACGCTGAGCTGACGCCACAGTGAGCAGCAAACATCTGGCCGCTGTCATCTGATGCGCAAGAAAAGCGTTCAGCCTTCCCACACCGGCGACGTTATCAGTATCAAGAACTCTATTCCCAGGAACAGACCTATGCGCACCGCATCCCGTTTTGTCATCGTCATCATTTTCCTTGGCGTCGTCCTCGGCGGCATCTTTGGCTACAAGTTCATGCAGTTTGGGCAGATGAAGGAAATGCTCTCCCAGCCCCAGCCACCCGCGATCATTTCGGTTACCGAAGCGACGACTGAGAACTGGCAGCCTGCGATCAAGGCCGTTGGCAGCATCGAAGCGGTCAACGGGATTGAGATCTCCAACGAGGTTCCCGGAGTTATTGAAACCATCAACTTCGAATCCGGCGACACAGTCAGCAAGGGCGACGTTCTGATCCGGCTGGATGCCGCCATTGATGAGGCCGCATTGCGCACTCGACGCGCCGAAGCCCAGCTGGCACAACAGGAGTTCAAACGGGTGTCTGACCTGCTGCCCAAGCGGGCGGTGTCCCAGTCTCAGTACGATGAAGCCAAGGCCAATTTTGACGCGGCCGGCGCCCGGGTGAACGAGGCAGAGGCCCAGCTGAGTAAAAAAGTCATCCGCGCCCCGTTCGATGGCACCCTCGGCATCCGCATGGTAGACCAGGGTGAATACCTGCCAACAGGCACGCCCATTGTTGAAATCAACATGCTGGATCCGATTTACGTGGATTACACCCTGTCTGAGAAGTACATGCCGGATGTTGCCCGGGGCTACCCGGTATCGGTCACCGTGGCCGCCGTGCCGGATCGGGTTTTCGAAGGTGAAGTCAGCGCCATTAACACCTCGGTAAATCCGGAGACCCGCACCGTGCGGATGCGCGCCACCCTCAGCAACGAAAACAGCCTGCTGCGCCCGGGCATGTTCGCCACCATTCAGACCGGCCAGCCACGGGACAACGAAGTGGTGACACTGCCCCGCACGGCCATTTCCTATAACACTTACGGCAACTTCGTGTTCGTCGTCGCTGAGAACGACAAGGGTGAACAGGTGGTTAACCGGCGCAGCGTGATGACTGGTGAAGTCCGTGACGGTCGTGCCTCGGTAACTTCCGGCCTTGAAGCCGGCGAAACCGTGGTTGCCAAAGGCCTGCTGAGACTGAGAGCCGGCCAGCGGGTAGACATTCAGGACGAATCCGGCCAGGAGGCGTCTGAGTAATGAAATTCACCGACATTTTTGTCCACCGGCCAGTACTGGCCACGGTGGTCAGCCTGCTGATCCTCTTGCTCGGTGCACGGGCCGCCATGGAAATGGAAATCCGTCAGTACCCGCAACTGGAAAGCACCACGGTTACCGTGACAACCGCTTACCCCGGTGCCAGCTCGGATCTGATCAAAGGATTTATCACCACACCGCTGCAGCAGGCCATCGCCGAAGCCAGCGGTATCGACTATCTGACCTCCACCAGTTCCCAGAGTGTATCGACCATTCAGGCCAAGATGGTACTGAACTACGACGCCAACGATGCCCTGGCGGAGATTCAGGCCAAGGTTGCCAGTCAGCGCAACGTACTGCCTGGCGAGGCTGAAGACCCCGTCATCACCTCCACCACCGGTGATGAAACCGCGCTGATGTACATCGCGTTTTACAGCACCGAGCTGGAAGTTCCCCAGATTACCGATTACCTGACCCGGGTCGTTCAGCCCAAGCTGCAGGCGCTGTCGGGCGTAGGCAAAGCCCAGCTGCTGGGCCGCACCTTTGCCCTGCGTATCTGGCTGGATCCCGAGCGTCTGGCCGCCGTCGACATGACGCCCGTGGAAGTCGCCGCGAAGCTTCGGGCCAACAATTACCAGGCCGCGGTGGGCAAAACCCGTGACAAGTACACCGAAGTCAGCCTGACCAGCGATACCGACATTGCCGACCCCGAGGCCTTCCGTAACCTGGTGGTCAAACAGTCAGGCGGTACACTGATCCGCCTGCAGGATATCGCCCGGGTCGAACTTGGCTCCCAGAGCTATGACCAGCTGGCGCTCTACAAAGGCCAGCCGGCCACCTATGTCGCCATTGAAATGGCACCCGGCGCCAACCCTCTGACCGTAGCAGACCTGGTCAAGCAGGAGTTACCAGACATCGAAAGCCAGTTACCCAGTGGCCTTAACGTGCGCCTGGCCTACGATGCCTCCGACTTCATTGATGATTCCATCAATGAAGTGATTGCCACCCTGCTGGAAGCCATGGTGATCGTTCTGGTGGTGGTATTCCTGTGCCTCGGTTCGCTGCGCGCGTCCATTGTGCCTTCGGTCGCCGTGCCACTGTCGCTGATCGGCGGTGCCTTTATCATGCTGATGTTTGGCTTCTCCCTGAACTTGCTGACGCTGTTATCCATGGTACTGGCTATCGGGCTGGTGGTGGACGACGCCATCATCATGGTAGAGAACGTACACCGGCACATCGAACAGGGTGAATCCCGCTTTGAAGCCGCCATCAATGGTGCACGGGAAATGGCCATGCCGATCATCGCCATGACCACCACCCTGGTCGCAGTGTATGCGCCCATCGGTTTCATGGGCGGTCTGGTCGGCTCGCTGTTTACGGAGTTTGCCTTCACCCTGGCCGGCACCGTCGTAATTTCCGGTATCGTCGCCCTGACCTTGTCCCCCATGCTGTCCGGCAAGGTGCTGAAACCCCACGGTAACCCCGGCAAATTTGAGCAGCTGGTAGAAAAGACGTTCAACGGTCTCGCCAACCTTTACAAGGGCGCGCTGACATCGTTGATGCAGACCAAGTCTGTGGTGATTTTCTTTGCCGTGATCGTACTGGGTTCCATCTACTTCATGGTCATGATGAGCCAGAACGAACTGGCGCCCACCGAAGATCAGGGCATTCTGTTTTACCAGGGGCTTGGCCCGGAAACCTCCACTCTGGATTACCTGTATGACCACGGCCAGGAAGTTCAGGAGCGGATGTCCACGGTGGACGGTTACAGCGAAGACTTCATGATTCTGGGCGTCACCAGTCCGAACGCCGTATTTGGTGGTTTCAAACTGGCACCCTGGAGCGAGCGGGAAGTCTCCCAGTTCGACATCCAGCCCAAGCTGGACGCGGAACTGAAGAACGTCACCGGCCTGCAGACTGCGGTTTTCCCCCGCCCGTCCCTGCCGGGTTCCGGCGGCGGCCTGCCGTTCCAGTTCGTGATCTCTACCGGTGGCACCTATGAGCAACTGGACCAGGTAGCAGATGAGATGCTTGGCAAAGCCATGCAAAGCGGCAACTTCATGTTCCTGAAGAAATCCATCAACTTTGACAAGCCGGTTACCCGCATCAGCGTGGACCGTGACCGGGTCGCCGATCTGGGCCTGTCCATGCAGGATGTCGGTCAGTCCCTGGCCAGCATGCTCAGTGGTGGTTACATCAACCGATTCAATATGGAAGGCCGTTCCTACCAGGTGATTCCGCAGGTTGATGATCAGTTCCGCCCCAGTAAGGAGTCCCTGGACGACTACTATATCCGCGCCGGCAACGGTGAACTGGTGCCGCTGTCCAGCGTCGTCACTTTCACCGAAGAGGTAGAACCGTCAAACCGCACCCAGTTCAATCAGCAGAACTCGCTGACGCTGGAGGGTGTGGTCATGCCCGGTGTTGCCGCAGGCACAGCCATGGAGTTTATCGAGCAGACCGCCGCTGAGGTGTTCCCCCAGGGCTTCAGCTTTGACTACACCGGCGAGTCACGCCAGCTGGCGAACCAGGGTAGCGCCCTGGTGGTGACTTTCTTCCTGTCACTGGTGGTGATCTACCTGGTTTTGGCGGCTCAGTTCGAGAGCTGGCGCGACCCGATCATCATTCTGGTTTCCGTACCCATGTCGGTCGCGGGCGCCATGGCCTTCATCGTGCTCGGCTTTGCCACCATGAACATCTACACCCAGGTGGGTCTGATCACGTTGATTGGCGTGGTGTCGAAGAACGGCATACTGATCGTGGAGTTCGCCAACCAGCTGCAGAAGGACCGGGGGCTCAACAAGATCGAAGCCGTCATCGAAGCAGCGGCTATCCGGCTGCGCCCGATCATCATGACCTCACTGGCGCTGATCTTCGCCATGGTACCGCTACTGATAGCCGTGGGCCCGGGTGCGGAAAGCCGCTTCGCCATTGGCCTGACCATCAGCGCCGGCCTTGGCATCGGCACCCTGTTCACCATCTTCGTGCTGCCGGCGTTTTATATACTGCTGGCCCGTGACCACCACGGCTCGGCAGCGGACGAGTATGGCGATGAGGACACCACAGTAAAAACGACGGCCTGATGCGTTAATCAGCGCCAGACACAGAAAAGCCCGCCATGGCGACATGGCGGGCTTTTTCATGACTGTAATTCAGCCGTCAGGCCAGCTCTGCAAACCCTTGATCCCGCGCCTGTAGCGAGCGCCGCCACTGCACAGTTTCACTGGGCAGTTCGCCAAAGTGCGCTCGGTACAAGGCGGCAAAACGCCCCAGATGAGTAAAGCCCTCATCGGCTGCATACCAGGAGATATGCGGCACATCACACTGGCAATCCACCAGTCGCCGCCGCACACGAATTAACCGGCAGCGCTGGTAGTAACGGTAAGGTGTCAGACCGGTTTCCCGCCTCATCAGGTAATACAGGTTCCGCTCGCTAACCCCGGCATGCTTTGCCAGCTCCGCCAGATCGAACTCCCATTGAGGCTCCGATTGGATTTTTTCAATGACCCTGACCAGCCTCCGGTCCAGCTCCGGAATATCCTCACAGGCGTTCGCGACAGGTCGGGCCAGCAGATCATCAATTCTGAGAAACAGGTCCCTCGCTACCCGGCAGGCATGCTGATGATCCTGAAGATACCCTGACATGAGCATGAACCTTTGAATCTCGCTGGCAATCGCCAGCGACGACTTGTGACAGGGGCGTCGCTGCGGCAGGCAATTCATGGGCAGTACAAGAATCAGCCGGCTCCCATCACCGGCAGACAGTGTAAACTCGCTGTTTGCAGGGATGACCGCCAACGGATACAAAGAAAGCCCGGCAGCACCGTGCAGCGTCAGGTTGCACTCCCCTGTCACCGACCATACAACCAGAGGTCGCTGCAGTCGGCAGCAGGTAAGCTCCATGCCCTGGCAGAGCTCCAGCACACACACTGTACCGGCATCGACTTCCAGCACAGACATCGAGCCAACAACGCCTTGCGGATTGGACAAGTAACACCCGTAAACCGCAGGCGAAAGCACATCCTCGATCGCCGCCAACCATTCATCGCCGGCGGCCCGGCTTAGCCGAAGGTAGGCCTCCAAATTGGATTGGGCATTGAAATAACGCATAGGGCTCAAACAGGCAGTGAGTGGACCTGCCGTTGTATGTTACATAAGCAAAATTCCCTAGCCATATATTGCAAAACGCTGTTAACCCGCCCTGAAGTCGCTACGAAATTGACGGTCATCAATTTCTGTCGGAATGGTCGACCGATCAGATCAGGCCAGCTTCAAGCTGGCCAGTGGTGACGGCCTGGCCATCAGGTAGCCCTGCCCCCGGTGGCATTTCAACTCCTGCAGCTTGGCCTTTTGCGCCTCGGTTTCTATACCTTCTGCGACTACCTCCAGATCCAGAGCTTCCGCAATCGCCAGAATGGCTGAGACAATTCGCGCATCGCGCCCATCGGTGCCCAACCGCTGGACGAATTTCCGGTCAATTTTCAGCACATCAACGGGCAGGCTATGCAGATAAGCGAGGGAGGAATAACCTGTGCCAAAATCATCAATGGCTACCCGGATACCTTTCTCTCCGAACTCCCTGAGCCTGGCAAGGCAGCGCCGCGACAGGTTCATCAGATGGGTTTCGGTAATCTCGATCTCCGGTACCCAGCCTGCATGCCGGATTCGTGCGAAAAAAGGCTCCAACAGCTGTTCGAGACGCCCATCCGCTATTTGTCTGGCCGAAATATTGATCGCCAGACGCTTTGAATCACCCCGAACCACCTGACACTCGTCCAGGTCCCAGCCAATTCGGCGCACCAACAATTCGGTCAGCTCATGGATGTGCCCGCGCTGCTCAGCCAGAGGGACGAAATCGGCCGGGGAAATGGCGCCAAGCTCAGGGTGTTGCCACCGCAGTAGCGCCTCCATACCGACCATTGTGCCGGTGGCCAGGTCATACTGGGGCTGATAGACCACGGAGAATTCCTCTGGCGCCACTTTCAGCGAGGCCATCAGGGCCTCTGACAATCGCTGCTGATAATGCCCCTGCTCACTCTCCACGGCACTGTAGACCCGATAACAGGCCCGGCCAGCTAACTTGGCGGTGTACATTGCTCTGTCTGCGTTCTGCAGCAGCTCGGCTGCAGATTCCCCATGCTTCGGATAAATCGCAGCACCCACCGAGGCCGACAGAAAGTACTCACGATGATCCACCAGGATCGGCGCCCTGAAAGCGGTGGTCATTCGCTCGCACACCGCCAACAGTTCCTCTTCGGAACCCAGCTCAACCATCGCGGCGAACTCGTCTCCGGACAGACGGGCGACGAGATCGCCCTTGCGCACGATGCCCTGAATACAGGCTGCCGCCTGTTGCAACACGCGATCGCCACAGTCATGACCGTGCAGGTCATTGACCGATTTGAAGAAATCCAGATCAATGTACAGCACCGCAAACCGGTTGACTGAGGGAGATCGCTGGCTCACCCTGGCTTTCAGAAACTCCTGGAACAGCGAACGGTTGGGCAGCTCCGTCAACGGATCGTAATAGGCCAGTGAGGCCAGTCGCTCATCACCTGCCGTCAGTTCCCCGACATCCATGAAGACACCGGCAAAAAGACGGTTACCGTCGTATTCCACCGGATAGATCGTCAGCCACTGCGGGTAGTTCTCCCCGTTCTTTCGACGATTCCAGATCAACCCTTCCCAGCGGCCATCGTTGTTCAGGCTATGCCACATGGCCTGATAGAACTCGGTTGAATGCAGTCCGGAACTCAGAACTGAAGGTGCCCGCCCCAGCACCTCGTTGGGCCGGTACCCGGTCACCGAGTGAAACATACGGTTCACGTAGGTGATTCTTGCATCAGGTGTTGAAAGCATGATGGCCCTGGGGTGATTATCCACCAGGGCCTTGAAGTCCTGTTCCTGTAACGCCTGTACCATACGATGAGTTTCTTCCATACCTGACCTGTTCCCGACAGTTTCCTGCTTCAGCATATGCAGAAACCCGCACTTACCTATCCACTTCTTGCAAAAAAGCCCTGGCTTTGACCAAAGGCTTAGAAAAATGCGATGGGGGTTTCAAGATTTGCAATATGCGGATACCCCGCCAGCTCTTTCAGGTCGATAGTGGACGCTCGAAACAAATAAAAAGGATACCTGGAGTGATCAATGCGCAGAAATGAGCCGGTTACCCAAACTGAGCGCGATTTTCCCGCCCGCTACCACCTGATCACCACAACCGATCTTAAGGGGAAAATCACTGCCGCAAACGAGGAGTTTGCGGAGATCGCCGGTTTCAGCGTTGACGAACTGATAGGCCAACCCCATAACCTGATTCGCCACCCCGACATGCCGCCGGAGGCCTTTGCCAATCTGTGGAGCACCCTCCGCCATGGTGATTCCTGGCGAGGCATGGTCAAAAACCGCTGTAAAAACGGTGATTATTACTGGGTAGACGCCTATGTGACACCCATTCTCAAGGATGGCGAGATGGTCGAGTTCCAGTCGGTACGTTGCCGCCCAAGCAGGGCTCAGGTACACCGCGCGGAGAAAGCCTATGCAGCCTGGAACCGCGGTCGAATCCCTCGCCGATACCAGGCCAGCAGCCCATCCCTGGTTTCAAAACTCGCCTGTCTTTATGCCTTGCTGGCCAGCAGCCTTCTTTTACTCGGACTCTCTGAACTCAGCCTCGCACACATGCTGGGGCTTCAGGCCATGGTGCTCGCCGTTTTTGGCGTTCTGCTCTGGCTGACATTGCCCATGACACGGACCGCCCGCGATCTGAGCTGTGATGCCCACCCGGTGATGCCCTGGATCTATACGGGCCGAAGAGATGAGGGCGCCTGGATTGATTATGACCGCCAGAAACGGGATGCCACTCTGCGCGCGGTTTCCGCGAGAATGCACGCCAACATTGGCAAACTGCACGGCCGAAAGCAGAAGACCATGGAGTGGGTCTCCAGCTCGGTGGCCAGCATCCGCAGCCAGCAATCCGACATTGAACACATCACCCGGGCCTTCGAGGAATTAGCACAAAGTGTTCGGCGGGTGAACGAGATGACCAACCGGACCGAACAGGCCAGCGCCGATGCCCGACACTCGGCCAAGCAATGTCAGACCCGCATGAACGAAGTCGATCAGTCTCTCCGTCAGCTGAGAAACCAGCTGACCGAAGCCAACGATGAGATGGTCAAGCTGACCGAGCGCAGCAATGCCATCAGTATGGTTCTCGACGTCATATCAGACATTGCTGAACAGACCAATCTGTTGGCACTCAACGCCGCCATTGAAGCCGCCCGAGCAGGAGAATCCGGCCGCGGCTTTGCGGTGGTGGCCGATGAAATCCGGGGCCTGGCCAAACGCACGCACGAATCCACCCGGCGCATCGACACCATGATTGAAGACCTACAATCCGAAACCCGCACGGTGGTCAGCGTGATCAAAGGTGGGGCCGGCGCATGCGAGCAGACCGCGGATCTGGCGAATGAAGCCTGTGACGCACTTCAGGTGACCCTCAGCGACATGGACATCATCGACGACTGCGCCCGCGAGGTGGCCAGCGCCTCCGAGCAACAATCCGCGCTCGCCCTGCAGGTTGAACGCCAGGCAGAACATTTGTTGCAGCTGGGAAACCAATCGGTTCAGAGCAGTGAAAGCGCCCACCATGAGTCGGAACAACTGGGTAACAACGTAGACCAGGCCCAGCTTCTCACCAGTCATTTCCTGAAAATGCTCTGTGACCGCCTGCTGCCGGCGCCAGACAACAAACCACAACGATTCCCCGAGCCGGCGCAATGAGGTAGTCTGGCGGTCCGCCGGCTCAATGGGCCATTCACCTCATCGCCATCTACAAGACCGCCAGCACCTTGACTCTCGGAACGCTTTTCTGGCTTTTCACTGCGGGCTTTGCAGCATGGTATTGGTGGCAGGCCAAAGCCATCAAAGACTTCGTGTTGCAGGCGGCGCACCGGTACTGCAAAACCATGGATGTGCTGCTGCTGGACGACGCCGTGTTCCTTCGGGGCATCTGGTTCAAACGCGACCAGAACGGCAATCTTCGGGTATGGCGCCGGTTTCTGTTTGACTTCACCACTACCGGTGAAGAAAGGTACACCGGCCGGGTGATCATGCTCGGGCGAAACATCCTGCAGATGGAGCTGGACCCCCACAAATTCTGAGCACCCCTGTACACAATCCGACCTCACCCATATGGGCGATTCCTGCGAGGCGGTGCGCTCCGCAATACTTCCTGTTGTAACACAACCAACAAAAACAACAGGAGTCTTATATGCGTTATGCCATGCCTGTCCGGCTGATGGCCGGAGCCCTCATGCTGGTGTTCTCGATGATGAGCCACGCCAGTTATACCCAAACCCGACACCCGATTGTTCTGGTACACGGAGTCACCGGATTCAACACCCTCGGCGGTTTGGTCAACTACTTCCACACCATCCCCTGGAATCTGGAGCGCAGCGGTGCAAGGGTTTACAGCGCCAGTGTGTCGTTCGTAAACAGCAGCGAACAACGGGGCCAGCAACTGGCCAACTACGTCAACAGCCTGGGTCACAGCAAGGTTAACCTGATGGCCCACAGCCAGGGCGCGCCTACCTCCAGGGTCACGGCTGCATTGATTCCTCACCGAATTGCCTCTGTCACCTCCATTAACGGGGTCAACAAGGGCTCGAAAGTGGCCGATGTCACCCGCGGTATCATTCCACCCGGCAGTTACGTCGAGGGCGGAGCTGATGCAATTGCCAATGCCCTCGGGGGCCTGATCAACGCTCTGTCCGGCTCCAACAATCCGCAGGATGGCATTGCCGCGCTCGAAACCCTGACCACGGCTGGCACCACCAACCTGAACAACGCGCTGGGCTGGCAAGGCGTCAACCGCAATGCCTGCTCAGGCACCAACGAAGACGTCTGGATCAACGGCCAGAAAATCAAGTTTTTCTCATGGACCGGCCGGGGTATCTGGACCAACGTTTTCGATATCACCGACCCATTCCTGGGAGTGACATCGCTGGCCTTTGGCAATGAGCCAAGTGATGGCCTTGTCGGTGTTTGTTCTACCATGATGGGCAACGTCATCGGCATCCACTACGACATGAACCACGTGGACGCCATCAACCACCTGCTGGGTGCCCGTTCGCTGTGGACCAACCCGGTAAGCCTTTACCGCTCACACGCCAACCGTCTGAAGAATCGCGGGCTGTGAGGTCACTATGAAGCAAACAACCAACGCACTGCGCTGGTGGCTGCTTCCCGGAGCCCTGCTGGCCATCGTGGCTGGCAGTGGCCTCTGGCTCGCAACCGGCTCACCTGACAGGGCCAACGCTAGCGCCCAGCCCCCTGCTCCGGAAGTACGGGCTGACTCCCGGGCCGCCTCCGTTACAACAAGCCCTATGGCCGAGACAAAAACCTCCGCGCCACCCTCCTACCAGACGCCATCCATTCCGGACGGTGCTCCGATTGCACCCTCGCTGGCCGGTACGGACATTGACGGTGCTCTGCAGGCCGATTCCGACGGTCAATTGATTGTGAACCTGGAAGTGCGGGATTTCTTTGACTATTTCCTGAGTGCAGTCGGCGAAGTGTCACCGGAAACCGCCATAGGCCAGATTCAGCAGATGGCCCGGCAATACCTGCCAGAGCCTGCCGCCAGCCAGGCCATGACACTGCTGGATCAGTATCTCGCTTACAAACAGGCATCATTACAGGTGTTGCAGACTGAGCTGGACCCAAGCCTCCAGCATGACCAGGCATACCAGCTACAAGCCCTGGGCGACGCGCTCACCCAGCTGAAACAGCTTCGACAGCAAACCTTCAACCGTGATGCCCACCAGGCGTTCTTCGGTGAGGAAGAAGCCTACAGTGAATACACCCTGGCAACCCTGGCCATTCAACAGAGAACAGACCTGACCGAACAAGGCAAACAGGCGCTGGTGGCGTGGCACCGAAACCAGTTACCAGAAGCCCTGAAGTCCACAGAGCAGCGTCTACACGACGAAGCTCGACAGCACCAGGCCAGACTGGAGGTCATGGAATCCGCCAGCTCACCGGAAGCTGCCGGCCAACAGCTGGCTGAGCTTGGTCTGGATCAGCAAAGCGCCGACGGCGTGGTGAACTACCTGAAAAAACGCCAGGCCTTTGATCAGCGCTTTGAGGTCTTCCGTGAAGCCATGGCCAGCGAGTCGGAAGCCGGCCTCGCCGGGGCGGAACAACAAGCGCACCGGAACCACCTGCTTGAACAGCACTTCCCCGACCAACAGGAACAAACCTGGGCAAAGCTGAAGCTACTCGACCAAAGCTGACCGTAATGTGCTGCGGCTCCCGAAACCGGAAGCCCCAGCGCATTACAATCGGATGACCGTGCCTGTTGGAAGTGACCATGAACGCAGAACAGATCCGACGCCAGCAAACCGATGGCTTTTCGACCCTGCGCTTCGAACCGAGTCTCGAAATTCGTTACCGGCAAGTCCGCTCGGCATTGATCCGCCAGCGGGCCCGAGTGGTCTCTGTTGCCGGGCTGTTGCTGTTCCTGACCTATGCCCTGATGGACGTAATGACCCTGCCCTGGGAGCTGGCTCAAGTCACCGCATTAATCCGCCTTGCGTTCATCTGCCCCATCATTGCCCTGGTACTCTGGCTGTCACACCACACTACCCTGGCAGATGAAACCTTCGAGATGGTTTACACCCTCGCGTACCTGGCTGGCGGTGTCAGTGTGATCGCCATAATTGTGGCCGCGCGGCTGCAGGCCTATCCGCTGCCCTATGAAGGCATGATACTGATGCTGATGTTCGGCTACTTCGCGATGGGACTGCCTTTTATCGCTGCGTCGCTGACATCGTTTATTCTGGTCATTGTTTACCTGCTGGCCGAGCTATGGGCCGGCTCCTCCATGGCCGACACGCTGATCAACGTATTCTTTCTGATGACCGCCAATGTCATCGGAATGGTCGGCGCCTGGATCACCGAATACCGGCACCGGGCCCACTTTCTTGACCGCCAGCTGCTGGACCTGATGCACCGGGCCGCCCAGGACGAAAGCCGCCGCAAAACCGAGCTGATTACCGCCGCCAGTCACGATTTGCGCCAGCCCCTGAACATTATCGATATCACCCTCGAGAACCTTCGGCCTGCTGGTCACGGCGATCTGCACAGCGGCATGGTGCGCCAGCTCAAGGACATGGTCAGCCAGCTTCGCCGTCTGCTGGGCACGGTATTCGACAGTGCCCGATTGAACGAAGGCATGATCCAGACTGAACTGGAGGCGGTGCAGGTGTCGGACGTTTTTCGCAGTGTGCGAGACCTTGTCGAAGACACGTTCCATGACCGGGGATTACGTCTTTGCCTTGAGCCACCGACAGCTCCGGCCAGCATCCAGGCTGATCCGGCATTGCTCCAGAGGGTTCTCCAGAACCTGATCATCAACGCCGCGGACCACAGTGGCGGCGACACCATTCGGCTAAGCTGGGAGAACCTCAAGGAGACCGGGCGCATTGTGGTTGCGGACAACGGCAGGGGGTTGCCCACAGAGCTGGAAGGACGCCTGTTTCAGCCCTATGTGCGCGGCACTGGCCAGAGTGACTACCCCGGCCTTGGCCTGGGACTGACCATCGTGCAGGAGTTTACCCACTTGATGCATGGCCGCTGCGGGGCCAATTCATCGTCGCAGGGTTCGGTATTCTGGATCGAACTGCCAGCAGCAGTTACAGCCAACCCAGCGCCCGCGCCTTGTTAACGCACTCGGTACGATTGTGCACCGCAAGCTGGGTAAAAATTGCTTTCAAATGGGTTTTGACGGTGTGTTCCGTCAGATCGAGGCTCTGGCATATGCGCTTGTTGGGAAAGCCCTGAGCCAACAGGGACAGCACGTCCAGCTGCCTGGGGGTTAACGGCATATCGCGGCTCAGCGGCGCCATTCCACCGGGAAAATAGCCCTCCCCTTTGCTGATGGCTTGCATCATCCGAACCAGCGCCAGCCGACCCGACGATTTGGCGAGAAAGCCCCTGGCACCCGCCGCCCGGGCCGCCCGCACAGTGCATTCATCATCACTGCTGGAAATAATGACCACCGGCGGCTGCGGCCCCTGGCCAGAGAGTCTGGGCAAGAGTGACAGCCCCGGCTCCCCTCCCAGAGACAGGTCAAGCAGAACCAGCTCAACCCCGCGCTGGTGCGTCAGACGATCCGAAGCCTCCTCAACCGAAGACACGGTCTCAACCGTTTCCGCCAGTCCTTCCTGCAGAAGGAGCCCTGCCAATCCCTGTGCAAAAAGGGCGTGATCATCTACCAACAGCACCCGCCTGAATGGAGACGTCATGCAGGGATCGGGCGCTGGCGAGCCGCGCTCAGGCAATGTCGCAATCATGATAAGGCTCCCGCTCTGTTTATTTTTGTTACTGCGGAACGACCACTATAGGCGAACCAGGCCAGCCACTCAGCGGCCTGCTTAACATTTCACTACATAGACCTGGATTTTTCCCGAATTCCGTCCCGAGACTGAAACATAGTTGTCACATTTCTGCAGCATCCTGCCTGCCATCTCAACCCTATGTTCTGAACAGGTTTTTTAAACATGGCTGTATTAATCCGGAAGAGCATCCGTCACCTTGCGCTGTTATTGGCATCGCTTACCCTGCATTCACCCCTGTCCGCCCACGAGCTGGAGATTCACGGTTCGAACACGGTAGGAGCCACCCTGGCCCCATGTTGGTAACTGGTTATCTTGAGCAGATAAGCAATAACCAGGTCAGCAGTACCCCCACTGGCCAGGACAACGAGCGGGTGTTGGGCACCAACCACCAGGGCCGGATTCTGTCAGTGCTGGTGGCCGCCCACGGGTCCAGCACCGGTTTCCGTACTCTCGCCAATGGCCAGGCCGACATCTGGGCCTCGTCCCGCCCGGTGAAAAAGGGCGAGGCCGATCAGGTGAAAGACAAGGCCGACCTGACGGCTCTGGCCAGCGAGCACGTCATTGCCATCGACGGCCTGGCCATCCTGGTGCATCCAGACAACCCGGTCAGCCAGCTGAGTATCGAGACACTGGGGCAGATATTCAGTGGCGAAATCCGGAACTGGTCGGAGCTCGGGGGCAACGACAGCCCGATTCGCCTGTATGCCCGTGACGACCGCTCCGGAACCTGGGACACCTTCGAATCCCTGGTGCTCGGCAAGCGCTATCGTCTGCACGAATCCGCCCGTCGCTATGAATCCAACGACCAGCTCTCAGACGACGTCTCACGTGACCGTTCTGGCATCGGTTTCTCCGGCCTGGCGTCGGTCCGCGACAGCAAACTGCTGGCGGTCTCGGATGGTAATGCACCGGCCCTGAAGCCCAACCAGCTGACCGTTGCCAGTGAGGACTATCCCCTGTCGCGTCGTCTGTTCATGTACACCCTTGGCGAGCAGACGCCCGAGTTCGCCGGTGGTCTGATTGAATTCGCTCTGAGCTCCGAAGGCCAGGCACTGGTGGCCGAATCCGGTTTCATCTCCCAGAATCCGATCGCGGTCAAACCCGAGCTTGATGCCTCCGTGCCCGAGTCCTTCCGGCGCCTGACCGAAAACTACCAACGTATGACCGTTAACTTCCGTTTCTCGGAAGGCCGCACCAAACTGGACAACAAGGCCCACCGAGACCTGCGCAGAGTGAAGCACTACCTGGAACAGAACGGCCGCGCCGCCGATGACCTGTTGCTGATCGGTTTTGCCGACACCCAGAGCCATGAGTTGCGGGCCCAGATGATCTCGGAGCTCCGGGCGCTGTCGGTCCGCCGTGCCCTGAACGAAGCAGGGGTGCCATTCGTTACCTATACTGGTTACGGACATTACATGCCTGTAGGCGGCAACGGTAATCTGCGCAACGGCCGGGTGGAAGTGTGGATCAAAGCCCGGTAAACACTTGGAATGGAGAGACGACAACCGGCAAGCTTCGGCAATCCCCTATCCGCACCGGGATCACAGATATGTTTGAGGCTCCTATACTGCCCTTGTCGCCACCAACCAACAGACCGGGACAATGGACATCAAAAACGACCATCGCTTCGCGATCAACCTGAACGTTCGGGGTATTCAGCCCTCAGCCACCCTTCGCATCAACGAGCTGAGTAACCAGCTTCGGGCAGAAGGTAAAGACATCATCAAGCTGGGCCTCGGGCAGTCACCCTTCCCGGTGCCCGAGCGGGTGGTAGACGCCCTCAAAGAGCACGCTCACGAGAAAGACTACCTGCCGGTGAAAGGCCTGAAGGGCCTGCGCGAAGCCATTGCCGGTTACATCAACCGCAATGAGCGCATGCGTTGCACCTGGGAAGACGTGCTTATCGGCCCGGGCTCCAAGGAGCTACTGTTCATCCTGCAGCTGGCCTACTACGGCGACCTGCTGATCCCGCGCCCGAGCTGGGTGTCCTACGCCCCCCAGGCCCGCATCATCGGCCGTTCAGTGCACTGGCTGCCTACCCACGCCGAGAACAACTGGCAGCTGACTGCCGAAGAACTGGACATCGTCTGCCGGGACGACCCGTCGCGCCCGCGCATCCTGATCCTGAACTACCCGTCCAACCCGACCGGTTGCACCTACACCGACGACCAGCTGCTGGCCATCGCCAACGTGGCCCGCAAATACAACCTGATCCTGCTGTCGGATGAGATCTACGGGGAAGTGAACTTTGAAGGCCGGCACAAATCCATTGCCCGCTACTACCCGGAAGGCACCATCATCAGCACCGGCATAAGCAAATGGCTCGGGGCCGGCGGCTGGCGTTTGGGCACCTTTATCTTCCCGCCGGAACTGCGCCCCCTGCAGGACGCCATGGCGATCATTGCCAGTGAGACCTTCACTTCCACTGCGGCACCCATCCAGCACGCCGCCATCACTGCCTTCAATGGCGGCGAGGACATTGACGAATACCTGAACCAGTCCCGACGGGTACTGAAGGTGGTCGGGGAATACATGTATCGTCGCCTGAGTGAGATGGGCGCCGTCGTGCGCAAGCCGGAAGGTGCGTTTTATCTGTTCCCGGACTTCTCGAATTTCAACGAGAAGCTGGCCCGCAGGGACATCAAAACCTCACAGGCGTTCTGCACCGCACTGCTAGAAGACACCGGCGTGGCCATCCTGCCCTCCAGTGACTTCGGATTTGTGCCGGACCACATGGGCGCGCGTCTCGCCTTTGTGGATTTTGACGGCACCCAGGCACTGGCTCTGGCAGGCGGTGACTATGCCGACAAGGAACTGGCGGATGACTTTATCCAACAGGCCTGCCCGCGCCTGGTGCTGGCCATGGATAAAATGGAGAAGTGGCTGAACAGCCTGTAACGCCCGGCCATGTTAGACTGGCACCCTCACGTTTTACCAAACCGGGGGTGCCATGTCTGATTCTGTGTCTCTGCGCGAAATCACTGATTTCGCCGAAGCCCTGGCCGTCGAGGCCGGAGAACTGATCCGCTACGAGCGGGAAGAAAACACCCTTCGCACCGATTACAAACACCAGAGCGAGCTGGTGACCCACGCCGATGTGCTGGCGGACGAATTCATCACCGGCGCCATCCGCGAACGCTTTCCGAACCACCGAATCCTGTCTGAAGAAACCATGCCGGACCTGTCCCAGGCGGAAGAACTGGAGACACCGCTGTGGATTATCGACCCCATCGACGGCACCGTAAACTACGCCTACGGCCACCCGCAGGTGGCGGTGTCAATTGCCTATGCGGAACGTGGGCAGGTGCAGGTGGGTGTAGTGCACGCGCCCTTCCCCGGTGAAACCTTTCGCGCCACCAAGGGCGAAGGCGCCACGTTGAATGGCAGCCCTATCAAACATAGCGGTGCGACGGACCCCAGGCAATCCCTGTTCGCCACCGGTTTTCCCTACACCAAAGACCATCTGGAGCCACTGATTCGCCGGCTGGACGCGATGATTCACCAATGCCGGGATTTGCGCCGCATTGGCTCCGCCGCCCTGGATATCTGCTGGGTGGCCTGCGGCCGGCTGGACATCTACTACGAGAACGTCAGCCCCTGGGACTTCGCCGCCGCCCGCCTGATCGCCTGGGAAGCCGGCGCAACAGTTGGCCACTTCGGTGAGGTTCCTGCCGGTTACCCCGCCGATCTCTGGGGCCGCGACATTCTGATTTCGGCACCAGCTGTATGGGAACGGGTGCGGTCTATCCTGCGGTCTGCTTCCGGCTATGATCTGGGGTCAGCACCCAGCCTTTGAGGTGGGGCGTTCAACACGAACCTGAACTAGCCCCAGACCGATTCCGCAATCAGCGCCCACGCCTCATCGAAATCGGTCGAGGGCAAACGTGAAAAGGAAGAGCGAACGAATCGCTGGATACGGCCTTCGAGGAAGACCATGACAAAATCGGCACCTCGGGCGGCACTGGTACGGGGCCGTAAACCCTGACGGATTTCACCTTCTTTCAAGGCCTGTCGAGTCTGGGTTTCCAGGCGCTCGAAGAACTGGGAGGCGCGTTTGCGCAGCGACTCGTCTTCGCCCATCAGGGCATCGCCGGTCAGTACGCAGCACAGGCCAGGATTGCGTTCTGCAAATACCAGAACCAGATGCACCAGCTGCTGCAAGCGCACCCGAACATCCTCCTGCTCCTGCAGAATCACCTGGCAGCGAGTGAATACCGCTTCCTCCGCGAATTCAATCAACGCCTCGAACATCTTCCGCTTGCTGGGAAAATGCCGGTAAAGCGCCGCTTCGGTCACACCCACGTTCTTTGCAAGGCCCGCCGTGGTAATGCGGGCACCCGGGTCGCTTTGCAGCAATTCAACAAGAGCCTGCAGGATGGCATCCCGCCGGCTGGTTTTTTGATTGGTCATAACAGGACTACAGCGCTCTGGTTTCTTTTTTTAGATACGGCCCCCGACAGCTTGGGGGGGGTCCGTGAGTTTCCGCCTCGTCCATGGCAACTTTCTGATCTTTCAGCTTAGAAAAAGGTCCCATCAATGGGTGAAGACGCACTGGCGTACAGCTTCTTCGGCATACGTCCAGCAAGGTAAGCTTCACGACCCGCTTCGATGGCCAGGCGCATGGCGTTGGCCATTTTGATCGGGTCTTTGGCCTGGGCGATGGCGGTGTTCATCAGTACGCCGTCGCAGCCCAGCTCCATGGCGATGGTGGCGTCTGAGGCAGTGCCTACGCCTGCATCCACCAGCACCGGCACTTTGGCATTTTCAACAATCAACCGGATGTTGTAGCGGTTCTGGATACCCAGGCCAGAGCCGATGGGCGCCCCCAGGGGCATGATCGCCACACAACCCATTTCTTCCAGGCGCATGGCCAGCAGCGGGTCGTCCGAGCAGTACACCATCACCTTGAAGCCGTCTTTGATTAATTCTTCAGCCGCGGTCAGGGTTTCCGGCATGTTAGGGTACAGGGTTTTGTGCTCGCCCAGCACTTCCAGTTTCACCAGGTCATGGCCGTCGAGCAGTTCCCGGGCCAGTTTGCAGGTACGCACCGCATCTTTGGCGGTGTAGCAACCCGCAGTATTGGGCAGGATGGTGTAGGTTTTCGGAGAAATCACATCCAGCAGGTTCGGCTCATCCGGATTCTGGCCCAGATTGGTGCGGCGCACAGCCACGGTGACGATTTCCGCGCCGCTGGCTTCTATGGCGTGGCCGGTTTCCATCAGATCGTGGTATTTGCCGGTGCCCACCAGCAGGCGGGACTGATAAATCCGACCTGCAATTTCGAGGGGCTTGTCTTCGGGGAGCTGGATGTCCGGTTTGTCTGTCATAACCTACCTGAGTTCTGTGATAAGAATAGTCGGCTTACTCGCGGCTGTGCGTTCAACAGAATCGCAGCATCAACCGCCGCCAATGGCATGCACCAGTTCGACCCGGTCGCCGTCATTCAGGGTGAATTCCGGGTGCTGGCTGCGGGGCACAATGTCTTCGTTAACCTCGACCGCGACCCGTTTTCCGGTCAGCGCGAGGTGGTCAATCAGAGCGGCAATGGTCACTCCGTTCGGGAGCTCCATCGCTTCACCGTTTACCTGAACCTGCATAGTTCTGATCGTCTCCGTTATTTTTTCAGGGCCGCTGCCACCAGCAACGCCCAGCCAACCATAAAACAGACACCCCCCACCGGCGTTACCGGCCCCAGCCAGTGGGTTCCGGTGAGAACCAGCAAGTAAAGACTGCCACTGAACAACAGAATGCCGGCCAGCCAGAAACCGCAGGCGATGGAGAGTAAACGACGGCCCTGGCCGAGTGCCGGCATCAGGCTCGCGATGACCAGCGCCAGGGCATGGTACATCTGGTAGCTGACGGCGGTCTGGAACACTTCCAGGCCGCGCTCGCTCACCACATTGCGCAGCCCGTGGGCACCAAACGCACCGGACATCACCGCCAGCAGGCCGGCTACGGCGCCAAGTGCGAGTGCCCAGCGAATGACGAGAGCCTGAGAATTAACCGCAGTCACAATGAATGAGCTCTCCGCTGTCCAGGTTCATCAGGGTAAGCGCACCACCCCATACACAGCCGGTATCCAGGCCAATAAACCGGTCGCTGCCGGTCACGCCTTCCAGTGCCGCCCAGTGACCGAAGATCACTTTGACATCGTCGCCCCGGGGATAGGTGAACCAGGGGGCGAAACCTTCCGGTGCATCGTCTGCTGACTCTTTGGCGGTCAACTCCAGGCTGCCGTCCTGTGCGATAAAGCGCATGCGGGTGAAGTAATTGGTAATTACCCGCCAACGATCCATGCCGCTGAGCGTATCACACCAGCGTTCCGGCTTATTGCCATACATTTGGCTGAAATACGCGCCCGCATCACGCCCGCGAATTACTGCTTCGACCTCACTGGCACAGGCAACTGCCTCGCTGACACTCCAGATATGTGGCAGGCCCGCGTGAGCCATCAGCAGGTTTCGGCCTGCATCGTGCACACACAGGTGTTGCTGGCGAAGCCAGTGCACCAGTTGGTCGCGGTCTGGAGCGTCCAGTATGTCGTGCAGGGTGTCTTTCTTTTTCGGGCTGTGGCCGCCCAGTGCAACCGCCAGCAGGTGCAGATCATGATTGCCCAGTACCACCACAGCGGAATCACCCAGGCTTTCGATGTATCGCAAGGTGGCCAATGAAGACGGCCCACGGTTAATCAGATCCCCAGCCACCCAGAGCCTGTCTCTGGAAGGCGAGAAGTCCACTTTGGCCAGCACATCGCGCAGGCGATCGTAGCAACCCTGAATATCGCCAATGGCGTAGTCAGTCATTACTTACCTCATCGACCTCGGTATTCGCTGGCTTTGTTTCAGCCAGCAGATCCGCAATGCGCACATAATCCGCAAGGCTCAGGTTCTCGGGGCGCAGACCGTCGTTGATGTCGAGGGACTGCAACTGCTCTACTGTGACCATCGCTGCCAGTGCTTTGCGGAGCGTTTTACGGCGAGCATTGAAGGCCGTGCGAACCACCGCCTGCAGGGTTTTCAGATCTTTTGCCGGGTGTGGCAACTCCTTGTGCGGCACCAGCCGCACAATGGCAGAATCCACTTTCGGCGCTGGCCGAAACGCACCCGGACCAACTTCAAACAATGGCTGCACCTTGCAGAAATACTGGGCCATGATACCGAGGCGGCCGTAGTTATTATCACCAGGCACCGCTGCCAGCCGTTGCACCACTTCTTTTTGAAGCATGAAGTGCATGTCCTGCACCACACCGGCCTGTCCCAACAAATGAAAAATCAGAGGGGTGGAGATGTTGTACGGCAGGTTGCCGACAATGCGCACGGGGCGGTCGGTCACCAGCTGGCTGAAATCGAAGCTGAGCGCGTCGGCTTCATGAATCCGGAATTCCGGGTAGTTGAAAAACTTGGTGCGCAACACCGGAATCAGGTCCCGGTCCAGCTCCACCACCTGCAGCCGCGGGTTCACTGCCAGGATTTCTTCAGTGATCGCCCCCAGGCCAGGTCCGATTTCCACAATCGAATCGTCCGGTTTGGGGTTGATGGCTCTTACGATTTTTTCGATCACACCCGGGTCATGCAGGAAGTTCTGACCGAAGCGCTTGCGGGCCTTATGGCCGTGTTGATTACTCATGATTGCTCTCCGGCAGTGGCCGCCCGGCGGCAGCGGGCCATGTGTTCGCCCACGCGAATGGCGGTGTGCAGGCTGCCCGCATCGGCTTTGCCGGTGCCGGCCAGATCGAGCGCGGTTCCATGGTCGACCGAGGTACGGACAATGGGCAGCCCGAGGGTGATGTTAACGGCCCGGCCGAAACCCTGAAATTTCAGAACCGGCAGCCCCTGATCGTGATACATGGCCAATACCGCGTCGGCCTCTTTCAGCCAGTGCGGGGTAAACAATGTATCGGCTGGCAGCGGCCCAGTCAGTTGTATGCCTTCCTGGCGAAGATGGGCCAGAGTGGGCTCGATCACATCGATTTCTTCCCGCCCCAGATGGCCGCCTTCACCGGCATGAGGGTTCAGGCCGGCCACCAGAATCCGTGGCTGATCGATACCGAAGAAGCTCTTGAGGTCGGCGTTCAGTATGCGGGTGACCTGAGTCAGCCGCTCCGGCGTGATGGCTGCAGAGACATCCTTCAAAGGTAAGTGAGTGGTTACCAAAGCCACCCGGAGTTCCTCGGTGGCCAACATCATTACCACCCGTTCAACACCGCAAAGTTCCTGCAGGAATTCGGTATGGCCGCTGAAAGCGATGCCCGCTTCGTTGATCACCCCTTTGTGCACTGGCGCCGTCACCATGCCGTCAAAATCGCCGCTCAGGCATCCCTCGGCGGCACGGGTCAGGGTATCCAGCACATACTGGCTGTTGGCGGTATCGAGCTGGCCGGCAGTGGTGGAGTGACAACCGTCGACATGACAGACCGACAGATGACCAGCGCGGGTTTCCGGCAGCATACCTGCTTGCCAGTCATGGAGCTGAACCGCCAGGCCAAGCTGTTTCGCCCGCTGTTCCAGCAGGGCGTGAGCGGCCACCACCACAATACCCGCGTCGCGACGTTCAGCCGCCAACTGCAGGCACAGTTCCGGCCCGATACCGGCCGGCTCACCGGCCGTCAACGCCAGAATGACCGGGTTGCTCATGATGCGTCATCGCCCTCAGGAGCGGGATTCATGTCGGCGTATTCACCCTTGAACTCAACAAAGGCTTCATCACGAATTTCCCGCAACCAGTTCTGTAATTCGGTTTCAAACTTGCGCATGTAAATGGCCTGACGAGCCTGGGATTCCCGGTTTTCGGCCGTCACGTCCTGATCCCGGCGCTCTTCAACCTGCAGGATGTGCCAGCCGAACTGGGAGCGAACCGGGCCATAGATTTCGCCGACCTCGGCATCGAGCATGCCCTGTTCGAACACAGGCACCATCTGGCCGGGGCTCACCCAACCCAGGTTGCCGCCATCCGAACCGGATACCGGGTCATCAGACAGCTCACGGGCCAATGCTGCAAAATCGGCACCTTCTTCAAGCTGCTGGTAGATCTCCCGGATACGCTCTTCCGCCTGGGTTTCAGTCACCGCCTCAGACGGACGGATCAGGATATGGCGCACCCGGTGTTGCTTGATAAATTCCTGCTGCTCGCCGCCCCGCTTGTCCATCACCATCACCAGATGAAAGCCACTGTTGTTCTCCAACACCTCGGAGGGAACACCGGTCTGCAGGTCCGGCACGACAGGTGCCACCAGTGACGGTAGCTGGCTTTCCGCCCGCCAACCCATATCTCCACCTTCAAGGGCATTGCTGGCATCAGATTCCGCCACGGCCACTTCACGAAAATCACGACCGTCGAGAATCTGCTGACGGAGGCTCTCGGCCGTTTCGCGAGCTTCGGTAACCGACACGTCGTTACCCGGTTCATCGACCTGTACGAAGATATAGGCCAGCCGGTATTCGGCACCGTCGCTGCCGGAGCTGGTCTGGGCCTGTAAATAGTTGTCAACCTCACGATCGGTGATACGCACCCGGTTGCCTACCCGGCTCTGTTGCACCCGGCTGGTGAGCATTTCATTGCGGATCTGTTCCCGCGCCTGCTGATAGGTGACGCCCTCTTCTGCCAGCTGATCTTCAAACTGGGCCATGGTCAGGCCATTGTTGCGAGCAATGTTCGCCAGGGTTTCGTTCAGTTCGTTGTCACTGATACGCATGCCCATTTTATCGGCCATCTGCAGTTGCACCGATTCAGCAATCAGCTGTTCCAGCACCCGGCCTTCCAGCATCTCGCGCGGTGGCAGCCCGGTGCCCTGGGCACTCAGGCGACCGATAATGGTGTTCACCCGGGCTTGCAGCTCGGTCTGCAGTATCACATCGTCATCGACAATGGCGACAACACTGTCCAGCAGCTTTCTTTCAGCATGGGCTGCCACCGACAGGGCCATCATGGCCAGCGTCAGCAGCAGGGTCAGTCCGTGGCGTACAGTCGCCTTCATAGTCACCTCTTGGTTTGTGCATTCTGAGCCACCCCGGATGTCCCCGGGCTAACGGCCTTAGTTCGTTTTAACGGCGCTGAGTTCCAAAACGGCGGCGCTCACGCTCGTCGTAACCGTAGATGGCATCGCCAATACTGTCGGATGCACCGCCACTGCCACCAAGACCTTTCAGCTCAATCTGGAACAGCAGGCGGGAATCCAGTTCTTCATCATCGGTCAGGTAGTTCTGATGCACCACCTGAACACTCCAGCAACAGTTGTTGTATTCAATCCCGGCCAGGGTGCCGACCGTGCGGTCCAGCTCGGAGTCCCACACCCAGCGGCCAATGGCACTGAGCCGGTTGGTTACCGGGAAGACGGTGCCGACATCGGTCTGCTCAATAGCGTCGGGGCGGCTGTAGGTATGGCCGAAAGTGGCCAGGTACCGGTAATCTTCGGAGTGGAATATCAGCTGGCTACGGCCCTCTTCGGTTCTCTGGGTGTCGTGGTCCCATAGCCCGGAGCTGCGGATTTCAAGGTTATCAATAGGATTCAGCACCAATTCACCCGCCAGAGGCGAGTTACTGCGGTCAGACGCACCCTGCCCGAACAGGCTTACATCCCGGTCATCAAAATAACGCACCTGGCCAATGCTGACCCGGGCCCGTTCGGCCCCGGTGAGCAGATCATTGAAACGGCTGGTCAACGCCACGGTCAGCTGGTTGGCATCCCCTACCCGGTCGCCGCCGGTAAAACGGTCCCGCTGGAACAGCTGATCAAACCGGAAGCTCTTCAGACCGGTGTCAAAATCCGGGATCTCGTTCTGGTCTTCATCCGCATCAGCCCAGGCATAGTACAGCCGGGGTTCCAGGGTTTGATTGTAGGGAATATCAAACAGGCTCGAGCGGCGATCGAAATAAAGGCCATTGTCCCATTCCAACACCGGCACGGTGCGATCGAAACTGCCGTTTCCAAGGCTGTAGTCTTCCAGATCGTAAAGGGTGTAGTCGAGGCTCACCGACGGCCGGCTGAAACCCCACAGGGCACGCATAGGCAACGCCAGCTCTGGAATCGCCCGCATCCGCTGACCGTTGGCGCGATCAAGACCTGTCAGAGTGTCATTATCCCGATAGAACCAGGTGTACTGGCTTTCAACACCCGCCTCGAACGCCCCCAGATCGGTCGTGCCGGCGTACAGCACTTCCGGTAACTGGGCATAGGGTTTGTTGACCTCGGCGATGCGCTCGGCAATGGTCTGATAGCCGTTCAGATAGGCATCAAAGTACTGGTTCTGATCCGAGTAACGCACGCCCCCCCGGCGCTGCACGTGAGTAGCCTGATCGATTTCAAGCGACCGGTTGAGGTCACTCAGGTAATCCTCGTCAGACACCACCGAATAATCACCGTAGCCGATCCAGCCTCCGCCAAAAGCAGCGCGGGTGGAGAAATCCAGCGCCCAACGTTGGCCATCCGCACCTGGATTGTCATCCTTGTGGGCGGAATCATCGTTGATATAACCCAGCTGCAGTACCGACTCACCAAACCGGCTCAGATACCGGCCTTCCATTTCCGTAAACAGGCCACGGCCGTGGATATACTGGGGCGTCAAAGTCGCATCGTAGTGAGGGGCCAGGTTCAGATAATACGGTACCGCCAGAAAGGCACCGCTGCCGGCACTGGAAGAGCCGAACTGGGGATACAGGAAACCGGTTTTGCGGCGATCATCAATGGGGAACGTAATGTAAGGCCAGTAGAACACCGGCGCATCCAGCACCTCCAGGCGCACGTGACGGGCGGTACCGAAGCCTTCCGCCTGGTCCAGCTCAATGTCCGAGGCGACAATCGCCCAATCGTTCTGGCCGGGACCGCAGGTGGTGAGCAGGCCGTCGGTAATCAACACCTGGTTTTCACCAATTCGGGACAAAGACGCTGCCGCACCCCGCATCTCGGATTCGTGCAACAGAAACGTGGCCGTATTAATGTCCAGCTGGCCCGAATCCACCGAGTAGCTAGCCGCCTGACCGGTCAGCAGAAACCCCTCACCGCGACTGACCAGAGGCCCCTGCAGACTGACCAGACCAGACCGGGTGTCATAACGCGCCTCAGAGCCGGTCGCCTGAAAGTTACCCTGCCTTAACCGCACATCGCCTTGAAGAAACAGCTCGGCGTCCAGCTCATAGCGGGCGTTCAGTGCGCTGGCTTCGAGCGGAACGGACTCTACCCCACCCGCCGGAAACAAAGGCACCTGGCCGCTTGCTGATGCTGAGGGCAGATAGCCGCCATCACAGAACACCGGGAGTTGAGCCTGCACCTCCGGTGGCAATTCGCTTCTCGGCCGCCAGTCCAACTCCGCAGCACTCTCTGCTGTATTCTCAGCAGAGGCAGCAGCCTCGCCTTGAATATCCTCCGCCACAACCGGTGTCACGACCATCGCCAGCAAAAGCCCGGCAAAGCGGGGCTTGAACCACAACAGGTGACGATAATAGCTGGGCACGGTGGCGAAGTTCCTGTTCCGGATGAATGGGGCTGGCGTTAAAAACAGCTGCCTAGTTTACACGCGCCCCCCGGCCTTGTTAACGGAAACACCGCTGCAAATCCGTTTTACGCTCTTTATACTCCTCTGCTAACGTTGCCTATCAGCACAACAACTCAGGAAGCGCCACACAATCATGGATACCCGTCTGCAACTGCTGACCGAGTGGGTCAGGCACATTCCAGGCTTTAACAGCGCCAGCCCGGAGCCGGTTTCCGGTGATGCCAGCTTCCGCCGTTACTTCCGGGTATGGCGGGACACACCCGGTCAACCAGCCACGCCCTTCATCGTGATGGATGCACCGCCGGAACATGAAGATTGCGGGCCCTTTATCGCCATCGCCAAACACTGGCACCAACACGGCGTACACGTCCCCGCCATCGAAGCCGAGGATCTCAGCCAAGGGTTCCTGCTGCTCGAAGATTTCGGTGATCAGCTGATGCTGGCCACCCTGCGCCCTGACAATGCCGGCACCTGCTATCGCCAGGCCCTGGAGGAGCTGGTCCACATTGCGGTACAGACCTCACCGACCAGCTACCCCTTGCCGCCGTACGATGCGACCCTGCTGGACCGGGAAATGGCGCTGTTTCCGGACTGGCTGCTGGAACAACACCTTGGCCTGAACCTGGACAACCAGGAGCGGGCATTGCTCGAAACCACCTTCAGCCTGCTGAAAGAAAGCGCGCTGGCACAACCGGAAGTGACCGTGCACCGGGACTACCATTCCCGCAACCTGCTGATCCGGGAAGGCCACACAGCGCCCGGGGTGATCGACTTCCAGGACGCCGTGCAAGGCCCGGTCACCTATGACGCCGTCTCGTTACTGAAGGACTGCTACGTGCGCTGGCCCGAAGCACATATCCGGGCATGGCTGGAGCACTACCGCCTCATCAGCCTCGACGCCGGACTGCACCGCGCCGATGCAGACACCTTTCTGCAATGGTTCGAACTGATGGGCATGCAGCGGCACCTGAAAGCCGCCGGCATTTTCGCCCGCCTGGCCATCCGCGATGGCAAAACCGGTTATCTTGCGGACATCCCCAGAACCGTCAGCTACATCCGGGATGCCAGTGCCCGCCAGCCCGCATTCCGGCATTTCCATGAATGGCTGTGCGGAACCGTGATACCGGCGATTGAAGCGCGCATCGGGCCGGTCCCGATCCCGGAGAACCCGCAACTGTGAAAGCCATGATTCTGGCCGCAGGCAAGGGCGAGCGTATGCGCCCACTGACCCTCCACACTCCGAAACCGCTGCTGCCGGCCGGCGGCAAGCCGTTAATTGTCTACCACCTGGAAAAACTTGATCAGGCGGGCATTCGGGACGTGGTCATCAACCATGCCTGGCTGGGAGAGCAAATCGAACAACAGCTGGGCCGAGGTGATCAGTTCGGACTGAACATAAAGTACTCAGCCGAAGGCGAGCCCCTGGAAACCGCAGGTGGCATTGTGCGCGCGCTGCCATTACTGACAGATGCCGATAACGAATGGTTCCTGGTCATTAACGGCGACGTCTGGACCGACTTCCCGCTGGACCAGCTGCAGCCACCTGCCGACTCAGAATGTGACGCGATCCTGGTGCTCACCCGTAACCCCGAACACAACCCCGCCGGTGACTTTCACCTGGCGCCGGACGGCTATCTGGCTTCGAACGGCGATAACAAGCTGACCTTCACCGGCATCAGCCTGTTACACCGCCGCCTGTTCAACGGCCTGGACGACGGTGCCGGCAAACTGGGGCCGGTGCTTCGCCAAGCAATGGAACATCGCCGGGTTAGAGGCCTGAACCACACCGGCATCTGGATCGACGTCGGCACACCGGCACGGCTGGCAGAGCTGGACACACGGCTCACCGAGAGCAACCCCGCAACATGAAAACAACCAGCACTCCACCATTGCCCGCCAGGCTTGAGTCAGCGTTCGCAGATCTGCTTCGGGAACTTTCCAGTTGCGGACATCAGGCCAGCACACTGGTGGAACGGGCCAAGCTGCCCGGCCGGTGCCGAAAGCCCCTGTTTTTCTTCTTGGGTTACATAGCCAAAGCCGATGGCCGGGTCATGGAAGCGGATATCCGGTATGCCGAATCGTTGATGAAAGCCCTGGCACTTTCCGGTCGGCAGCGAAAAAAGGCCATTGAACAGTTCCAGAAAGGCAAAGAGTCCAGCGAACTGCGATCACACCGGGGGCTCTGGAACCGCCTGTCGACCGCAGTATCGCCGGGCCCGGCGCTGAAAACCGCCATTTGCCTGTGTCATGGCGCTCAGGTTCTGGGGCAACCCGGCAAAGCGCGGCGCTACCGGTGCGAAGACGCCATTGATCATCTCGGCCTGCCGGTCGCGGTAAGCGATGACATCTTTGAAAGTTATGCCAGTAAAGTATGGATTCGAAGCGCCGGCGGCCCGACAAAACCGACCACCTACGAGCAGGCATGCCAGGTTCTCGGCGTTACCCGACGCGACAGCCTTGACCACGTCAAACGCACCTATCGAAAGCGGGTCTCCGCCTGCCACCCAGACAAGCTGGCGCAGCAAGAGTTGACCCCATCCGAACTGGCCACCGCCAAGGATCAGCTACAGCGTTACCAGCAGGCCTGGGAACTCATCAAGCAGCGGCACCGGCCACTGTAGAGCCTGTTCACCGGAATGCCTCACGGCCCAACCAGGAACTGATCCGGCTCGCCACCCTCTCGGCATCCGCAGATTGTGGTGGGTTTGCCAACGCCAGCGGCTGGCGCTGATAGCCAGCCACTGCCTGCCGCCCGATAGCAGCCGCCCGTTCCAGGCCTTCACGTTCAGCGCCGGATGCGTGCAGATCCAGCACCTGCCACCGGCGCTCACCTTCCAGCAGGCCAGGCAAGTTGGCCCGTTGTTCCGCCGAAAATCTGGGCGCCAGCCAGACCACACCCGCTAACGCATCCCTGCCAAGGGCCCAGTCGGTCACGTATTCCGCAGACCAACCAACACCCGCAACCGCAATGCGTTCATATTCTCGACGCTCAAGCTCCTGGATAGCCGCATTCAACGCATAACGCACACCCGCGCGATAATCCGTGGCGCCTTCCGCCCGCTGGCCCTCATCTGCCACATCAATCATGACCGAGGCCTCATCGGCCGCTTCCGGTTCCTGCGCAGCAGGGGCCAGGGCCAAAGCCTGCTGCCGGCTCCGGCGCAAGCCCTCCGGTGGTGACCGCAGACCCAGCGTCATCACGGCCACACCCCGCTCGGCCAGGGCTTGTAACAACGAGCCCAGAATGCCTTCGGCGGCAGCCTGCCCTTCATCGGCAAGCACAATCAACGCCCCACGGCCGGGTGTCGATAACTCAGCCTGAAACAGCGCCAGGGCCCGGGTGTCATCTTCCAGGTTCAGCCACACCGCCCGTTCAGAGTAGGCTTTCGCAAGCGCCCACTCCCCCAACCCTGAAACCGCCATCGCCCGTGGCACTTCAGCCACCGCCTCACCGGCTTCCGGGATTACCGGCGCCTCGGGTTCCTGAGCCAACACACCGGCTGACAGCCCGAATATCACCAACAAAAGCCCCCACTGAATCGCCCGAAACGTTAACAAATCCATCTACCTCGCGCTGCGAAAACCTGTGACAAGCTGATAGACTAGCAGGCTTCAACTGCTGCCGATAATTCATCTGACCGAGAGCGCACCGATGAACCCTTATCTGA
>Ga0209075_1000336_pt1 | contig 45168 bp, 41 predicted proteins | sample Stecom2011_FD_187523 | JGI IMG/M metagenome (GOLD analysis project Ga0209075, IMG submission 187523) | Agricultural soil microbial communities from Utah to study Nitrogen management - Steer compost 2011 (SPAdes) (version 2) | ecosystem: Environmental > Terrestrial > Soil > Agricultural land...
TGCCTTTGCCTCTGCTTCTTTCTTTGCTTTCTCTTTGGCTTCTTTCTTTGCTTTTGCTTCGGCTTCCTTCTTAGCTTTCTCTTCGGCTTCTTTCTTTGCCTTTGCCTCTGCTTCTTTCTTTGCTTTTGCCTCTGCTTCTTTCTTTGCCTTAGCTTCTGCTTCTTTTTCTTTTTGAGCAGCAGTCTTCTTTGTTGTTGTCTTTCTGGTTGTTGTTTTTTTAGCAGCAGGTTTAGCCTTTTCTTCTTCTTTTATATTTTCTTCAGTTGGGCTAGAAATTTCTGTAATAGCTAGTTTATCTTCTAAATTGTTATCTACAAGGATTGCAGGGATATCTGTATTTGGTTGAGATTTAACTATTTCAGAAGCAAGTTTTGCGCGATCTAGTTGCTTTTCTAATTCACGAATTTCTCTTGCAAGTTCTGCTTCAAGTCTTTCTCTTTCTTGTTCAATTGCAATTCTTGTTTTTTCTTGTTCGCTTTCTCTTAAAGCTTCTAGTTTCGCTCTTTCTTCTTCCCTAATTTTCTCCAAAACATCCATAACTCTATCCTCTTTTATTTCTTTATTTTCTCTCTTAGGTGAATCTGCAACAATTTCCTCATCTTTTAATTCTGCATTTATTACCATATTTTCTTTTTCCATTTTATTCACCTCCAATTATGAGAAGATATTCAAGATAACATTATATAAAGTCATTACTACAATAATTCCTGCACTTACAAATCCTGTGATTTGTAATAACATTTTAAATGAGTTTATATAAGGTTTTGATTTTTTTACTACATAAGCACGATCAATTGTTGCTTTGCAAATTTCATTAAATATCTTAATATTCATTTTTCCTTCTTGAACTTCTTCAATATTTAAAGGAGGGAAAAATGGATATTTTTTATTATTTATTCGTTTTAAATAATATCTTCTAGCCTTTTTATATTTCTTGTTAAATTCTCTACTAATTGTTTTTTCACTATTATTTAAAAATGCCTGAGCAAGTTTATAATTTTTCTTAAAGTCCTTAATTATAAAAGCATAGATTGATGAATGAAAGATTAAAATTAAAGTTAAGTAAATACCAAGATTTCCTACAATTTTTAACCACATCATTTTTTCATACATTAAAGTAATGCTTTTATAAATTACATAACCAAAACTACCTTCTTTTAATACGTTCCATACTAGACTATCAGTTATTACTAAAAACATTAGTAACACAAACACCAAACCGATCAATAGTTTCGTTTTTAGCGAACTTTCACTAAACTCTAACTCACCAATAATTTCAACTACTTTATCATTTTCTTTAAATGTTTGATTCTTTTTTTGTAAATAATCTTTACGCCATTTTTTAAAGGCACGTTTAATAATTTTCTTTCTTTGTTTTGGTTTAAACTTAGGATTTCTTAGGACATCACCAAATGCCATCTTTTCCCGTTTTACTTCAATCATAAAGTCTTCAATGCTATGAACAACTACATCTGTTGTTTCAGGATTATATAAAAACGGGTTTGTATGTAAATAATTAGTAAGTAGTGATTCACCAGTTAAATCATGATTTGCAAAAGCAAATTCAGTTGAGGTTATTTCATCTAATAAAGGGTGTTCTTTATTTGTTTCTTTAAACTTATTCCCTTTATTTAACTCATATATTTTTATTACTGGTTCCTTTTCCCTCATGGATCAATCCTTCCTTAACTACCTAGATTTACTTTCGAAATATATTTACCATCTAATTCAACTATTTCTTGAAGTAATTCTGGAGTTAACAAACCATATAAATCATCATTATATAAATTTTCATAAACATTATAAGCTTCTTCAGTTGTTATAAAATTATCCTCAATTAATTTATCTAAATTACTTTCAAATTTTAAATATTCATCAAGATCAAAATCTGTTATATCTACATCTTTTGTAAGTATATAATAAAACACATACTCGCTATAGAGCTTATATGCTCTGTTATTTGGATTGATAATTGCATCGTGAATATAAGAACTTGTTAAGTTATTGTTAAGTGCTTTTGCATTTAGAAATAATTTACTATTATCACTTAAAGTTAATTTAGTACTTAAAGATAATTTTTCATTTAATAAATCTATCTTTTCTTTATTTTTCCTATATTTTTCAATTAACCAATCTATATTAGCATCTTTAGTAGTAAAGCTTTCTTCATAAATATTTATAACTTCTTCAAAATTACGATTAATATAATTTTCAAAATACCTAACATCTGTTTCGATATCACTAATTACATAATCAGGCTTGAAGATTAAGTAATTTTCTTTAATACTTTCGTAAGTTTGAAATGCTTCAACTTTTAAATTTAGTAAATCTATAATAATTGTCTTCTTTGTTTTTGTAGTTAATTCATCATAATTATCTATTAAATAATTACTAACATTGTCATAGGTATAAGAATCTAAGTTAGTGTAAACATCTAAATAAACAATATTTTTTTCTAGTTGCTTTTTTATTGATTTTAAGGTGGATACTAATGAGCCTCCTTTTTCATATTCAAGCAACTGATCATAATTTTGATTAAATGATGCTAAGACATTACTTTCTACAATCAATAACTTTCCCTGATCAGTTAAATTGGGAAGTATTTCATTTTTTAGATTGTTTTCAATATTTTCAAAATCAGTAAAGATATCTAAAACATCATAGTAATGATTTAATGTATTTCTACCCGTTAATTTCCCGATTATATTTTCATACTTTTCATATTTTTCTACGTTCACATTTTGTACTGTATTCAGTTGAGTGAACCCAAAAACCTCGTTTGAGGTATTTATATATATTTTTGTAATTGGTTTTTCATAATTAATACTAATAATTGGATTTAAAACAAACATTAGTAACATTCCAAGCACATAACCTGTAACTAATCCTAAAACAGCACCAATCGCTTTAGCTAGTTTACTTGTTTTATTTAATACTCGCTTTTGAACAGGAACTCTGAACATACTATAAATTAGTCTAATTAAGAGAGATAAAATAATATAACAAGTAAAATAAACAATTAAAGCATATGCAGTTTGTTGATTATTAAAAATGCTTGTAATTTTTAGAAAAAAATCATTTATTGCCACTACACTTTTTACATTCCCATAAATTAGGTTAAAAGTAAAATATAAAATTATAAAGGGCAATACAAAACACAATGTTCTTCTACCTTGACGATATAAGTTGAAATATAAAGACATTATAAAAGAAGCAATTAAGATAAGAACAATAATTATATCAAAATTAAATGTCTCAAAAAACTTCACAAGGTAGACCCTCCAAGTGCTTATTAAGGAATTTTTTCCAACTATTTTTTATATTATAACATTTTTATCCCCTTTTAGCAATATTTTAGATATATTGATTGAAAAAGATAGAACTTTGAAAAATAAGAATGAATAAAGAAAAATGCTCATATTTTGATGAGCACTTTTTATTCATTAATATATTTACATATTTTAAAACATTAATTCAAAATAAAAATACGAGACATTTCAAATAAATTGAAATGCCTCGTGAATATCCTAAGTTTATGGCATTGGATAAATGTTGTTTGCATAATTAGAATATTTAGTTTTGTATGAATCAATATTTTGTGCTGGAACATATATCTTAATATCGTTATTAAATCTTAATTCACTTTGGAATACAACTGAATTAGGATTGATAGCATTAATATATAGTTCTTTCAAATTATGCAATCTATCAAGTGAGTTAACTGCAAACTCAGGTCCTTTAACTGGATCAGAAATGCGAATTGTAACTACACTTTCAATCGCTGGGTTATCTGTTCTAACACCACGAATTGTAACATTTCCAGTTCCAACAGCAGTAATTACACCACTATAACGACCGATTGTCGCAACTTCTTCATTATCTACAGACCATTCAATTTGACTTTCACTAAATCCTGGTGCAGTGACTTTAATAATGTCACCAACGAACATATCTCTAGCACCAGTAAATGTAAAGTCATCATAAGTGAATGTTGTTTCTGCGTTACGATCATTTACATCAACAACAGTGATTGTTGCAGAAGTCTTAATTGATTGGTTAGCTTCAACTGTTGCAGTAATTGTAACTGTTCCTGCACCAACCATTACAACTTTATTTCCTTCAACTCTTGCAACGTTTGGATCACTTGTACTCCAAATTGCTTGAAGTGGCATTGATGCACTAAATTCTTCACCTGTGTAGAATAATCTTCTAATATTAAATCTAAAGTTTTGGAATGATCCACCAGGATTACTTGATTGAATAGTTTTATCAGCTTGTGCTTTAACTTCTACAGTTGCTTTTGCAACATAGTTATCTTCTGGGTTATCAGTAATTAATTTTGCACTAATTTCAACAGTTCCTGGACTATGCATTTGTAATCTAGCATTAGTACCCACTAAGTTGATTGTTGCTACTTCTTCATCACTTGTTGACCATTCAATTAAGTTTGATGGATAACCAATTGCACGAACGATAACAACATCATTCATATATACTTCTTTATCTACAATTAATGTTAGTTTATCTACGCCTGTTTTTTGTTCAAGGCTTGCATATGCTGCTTCATCATCAACATTGATTACTAATTTTTCTAAACCTGAAGATGCAAATGCATATTCACCAACTCTTTGTAATGTACTTGGTAATTCAATTTCTTTTAAACGTTTTGTTTGATAAAACGCATAATTATCAATTACTTTAAGTTGACTAGGTAAAATAACTTGTTCTAGTTTACTATTAGGGAATGTTACAGTAAAGATTCTAAAGAAATCAAAGAATGCAAAGTCTCCAATTTCTGTAACTGGTACTCCCTCAATAGTATCAGGGATTTCTACTACTCTTTCTTTTCTAACTGGATAAACATATTTTACATAGTCATTTGGCCCAACTTCTCCAGGCTTTGTAGCATATACATATTTATAAAAATATTCACCATTATTTTTTACGATATTATTATAATAATCATTATTAGGCTTATTACCTAATTCTGAATATTCAAATGCGTTAGGTTGAACTTCACTTATAAATTTCCAAGGTTCTCCTGGGTTACGGTAAAAGTAAACCATGAAGATATTTTCATATGCTCCACCATCAACATCTAAAGTTACTTCAGCTGAATAATATTTATCATTTTCAACTTCAGGTTTAAATGCTGTAGTTTTTAAGTTATCAAAATTGAAATATTCTTCTGGGTCACGATTATTAATAAAGTTTTCGTATCCAGGCGTACCTTTTGCAAAGTAAATTTCTGCTACGTTTTCTAAGCTCTTGGAATTCATCGCTTTGATATAGTGATTCCAAAGTTTTTGTGGTGTTGAATCACCACCACAACCAGTTAATACTATTATTATCGCCAAGAGCAAAAAAACAAATATCTTTCTCTTAATCATATTTCCTCCGAGTTAATTAGTATCGTTGATACTCTATTTCACATAAAATTATTATACACTAAAACAGCAATAAAATCAAGAACGTTTTCTAATTGCTTTGGGTTTTATTTTTAAAGTATCCAGCAACAGCAATCATTGCTGCATTATCAGTACAATATTGAAAATCAGGAAAACTTAATCTTACATTTTCTAGCTTTTCTACTTCAGATTTCATTAGATTTCTTAAGCCTTTATTTGCAGCTACACCACCAGCAACAATTATTTGTTTTGCTTTGTAATTTTTTGCTGCTAGGATAGTCTTATCAACTAATACTCTAACTGCACTTTCTTGAAATGATGCACAAAGGTCAGCTACATTAATCTCTTCACCTTTCATATTCGCAGTATTAATAATATTTAATACTGCACTCTTTAAACCAGAGAATGAAAAGTTATAATCTTCCTTATCTAAGTAAACATAAGGTAACTTATAACTAACTTTTCCTGTGTGCGCTAATTTATCAACTATTGGTCCAGCAGGATATGCCAGTCCCATAACTCTACCTACTTTATCATATGCTTCACCAACTGCATCATCTAGCGTTTCACCAAGTAGTTCAAATCGGTAATGATCACGCATCAAAACTAATTCTGTATGTCCACCGCTTACTACTAATGCAATTAGTGGAAAGACTAAATCTTCTTGGATGTAGTTAGCATAAATATGACCTTTGATATGATCAACTTCTAAATATTTAATTCCATGTGTTAAAGCAAAAGTTTTTGCTGCATTAATCCCAACAATTAACGAACCAATTAATCCTGGATGATGGGTAACTGCAACTAAGTCAATATCCTCAACTTTTACATTTGCTTTTTTAAATGCTTCTTCAAAAACAAGTGTAATTTTAGCTACATGTTCTCTACTTGCAACTTCAGGAACAACCCCGCCAAATTTTTTATGAATACCAATTTGTGAATATACTATATTTGCAAGTACTTCTCTACCATCTCGAACTATAGCAACACTTGTTTCATCACAACTTGTTTCAACACCTAATACTAACATTTTTAAACCTCTAATTCTTTAATCATTACAAGCGCATCAGTATTATCAGAATAATACCTTTCACGTTTATGGGAAAATTTAAATCCCATTTTCTCATATAGAGCAATTGCAACTTCATTGTTTTCTCTAACTTCTAAACTAATTTGTTTTACTTTACTCATTGTACATAAATCAATGGCAAACTTTAATAACTTTTTACCAAAGCCCCTACCTTGGTATTCCTTGTCCACATAAAAGTTAATAACGTCTGCACCATCTGGAGTAATCCATAAACCAATATATCCATTAACCTTTTTATTAATCTCTAATACTAAATAATGAGCATATGGGTTTAAATGCAGGTCTGAATAAATTAAATCAAATCCCAAACTTCTACCGAATGCTTTTGTTTCACCTTCAATAATAGCTGGGATATCTTGTTCTTTAAGGGGTCTTATTAAATATCTCATACGCCTTTTTGAATATAATTAGGGGAGAGGTTGTGGACATCTGTAACTAATGTAGCATCTAAATTAGTTGGATCAATTTTATAATTTTCTTCATTTATTATCTTGTAATCATAATCTTTAATTTTTTCTAAAAATTCACTCTCTTCAAAAAATCCATCAGATATGATTTCACTTACATTACCAGCTTCTACTTTAATAAGTTTTCCATAGACATGGTTTTTCTTTGCCTTAATTGTAACTGCATATAAACCATTTGTATTAAAATAGCCACTTGCAAGTAATGATAAACTACTAATTGCATACAGTTTTTTATTTAACGTCCAAGCAAGCATTTTTGCTACAGTTACACTAACTCTTAAACCAGTATAACTCCCCGGCCCTATTCCTACAATTACTTCACTAAAATCTTTAAAAGTTAAATTTAGTTTATTTAAACCGATTTCTAACTCTTTTAATAAATTTTCAGAATGATTGTTTTTTCCTTCAAGAAACTGTTCATATATTATTTTTTCATCTTCTAAAAAAGAAAAATATAAATACTTACTCGCTGTATCTAAAACTAATGTTCTCTTACTCATTATCTAATTCCTCAATCAACTTATTATACTTGTCCCCAATACCTTTAAGGGTAACTTTTCTACTACTATCATTTAAAATCTCAATTTTTATCTTTAAGTATTCATTTGGCAAAATATAGGCTATATTTTCAGCCCATTCGATTACACTAACCCCATCCAACTCAAAAAATTCCTCCAAACTATCATCACCAGATGAACTATCAATACGATAGACATCCATATGATATAGAGGTAATCTTCCTTCGTGAATTTTTAAGATTGTATAAGTTGGGGAGTTAATAACACTTTTTACTTCAAGGGCTTTTCCAATTCCTTTAGTTAGGGTAGTTTTACCTGCACCTAAATCTCCACTTAAAGTAATACAATAATTTTTATCAACTTTGCTTCCGATTATTTTTCCTAATTCAATCATTTCTTGTTCGGATTTTATTACATATTCTTTTGTCACTTTTTATCACCTAATTTTAAATTATTATATCATAATTATTAAGTTTTTACACTATTTATTTATTTTTTCTATATAGCTTAAGATTCCTACATATATCGCATATGCAACTTTTTCTTGATAATATGGATCAGTTAATAATTTTGCTTCCTCTGGATTAGATAAGAACCCTACTTCTACTAAACTACCTGGTGGTGATGCATGTTCAATTAAGTATTTACCAGTTATCGCTTTTGCTTCTCGTTTTGTGTTTCTTAATATTTCTTTTAAAGCACTCATTATTTCTTCACTTAATAGTTTCGCTTTTTCATCATTTGGCCGATAAAAAGTTTGTGAGCCGTAAATCTTAGGACTTGAATATTTATTTGCATGAATAGATACATAAAGCATACAATTTGCTTCATTAATTAGCCTAACCCGATTATGGATATCTTCACGCTTTTTATTTTTGCTATTATCATCAGCCAGATCATAATCTCCATCTCTAGTTAAAAGTACATTATAACCTGCGTTATTTAAATAAAACTTTAATTTTTTTGCTATATCTAAAACTATATCTTTTTCATAAAGGCCGTCTATTCCAACAGCTCCCCCATCAGGTCCACCGTGACCTGGATCTATATAAATAATATTTTCGCCCTTATAATTTATTTTTGCTGTAACTAATGTATAGGAGAGAACAAATAAAACAATTAAAAATAAAACATTGATAATCTTTGTTAGTCTTTTTTCCAATTTTCTTCACCAATATAATTTTTATTAAATTTACTAATTTTTTAGACCAACAAAAAAGCCTTAAAACTTTTTTGTTTTAAGACTTTTAATTTACTTTTTTAAACATATCTCGATATATACTTTTTATTTCTTCTTTTTCAGCTTCAGTTAAGTTTAAAATAAATCTACCTTCTTCATCTTTAAAAGTTGCAATATGATGACTAATAATTTTTCCGTCCTTCACTAAATAAATATCAGGAACAACTATTTCATGTAGATCATTTCTTATCTCTAAATCGGTTTGACTTGTAATGAACTCAACTAAATCAACATATTCATTTGTTCTATCTTTTCTCATTTCATATACATCGAAATAGAGAATTTCTTTTAAGCCTTCTTCAAGTGCAACTTCATTCATAATTGGTAAAAGCAACATACAATAAGGGCATTCGTATAAATCTGGGTCAAACGCAAAAACAATGACACGATGTTCCGTTGACTTAGTAAATTCTTGATACATTGTATCATAATCTACTTTTCTAAAGACATGTTCTTCTCCCTTAAACATTTGATAATCATTTTCAAATGCTCTTTTACCATTATCTTTACAACTAATTAAAAAGATTGAAATGAATATTAATAGAAATACTTTATAAATATTTTTCATAACCTGGTCTACCTAACATTGCAAACATATTATTTTTATATGCTTCAACACCATCTTGGTTGAATGGGTTCACTCCTAGTAAATAACCACTCACACCACAGCTTAGCATCATAAAGTAAACTAAATACCCAAAATAATATGGTGTCATCTCAGGAAGTGTAATATCTAAAACTGGAACTTCACCACTTACATGAGCTTTAATTGTACCCATTTTTGCACGTTTATTAATTTCGTTTAAACTAAACTTAGTTAAATAGTTAATTCCATCAAAGTCATCAACTTCACGTGGAATCATCATATCATTTGCTGGCTTTTCTACATGAATAAATGTCTCAAGGAATAATCTTTCTCCATCTTGTACATACTGACCAAGTGAGTGAAGGTCTGTTGTATAAGTGTGGAAGGAAGGATATAGACCTTTACGATCTTTACCTTCAGATTCTCCAAATAACTGTTTATACCATTCTCCTAGATAATGAAGTCTAGGTTCAAATAAACCTAAAATCTCAACTGTCTTTCCAGCACGATATGCTAAATTACGGATTGCAGCATATAAAAGCGCATCGTTTTCTAAATATGCAGATTTTGTATAATTATCATATGCAGCTCTTGCACCAAAAATAATTGCTCTGATATCAATATTTCTAAATGCTAGCGGAAGTAAGCCTACTGTTGTAAGGACTGAGTATCTACCACCAATATCTTCTGGGATTGAAAAGATTTCATAGCCTTCAGTAACCGCTAATTCATATAATGCACCTTTATTAAGAGTTGTTGTTGCAACAATTCTTTCATTATACTTGCTTCCATATTTTTCTTTAAGCAAGTTTTTAAATATTCTAAATGCTACAGCAGGTTCTGTAGTAGTTCCTGATTTAGAAATAATATTTATTGAAAAGTCTTTATCTTTTAAATATTCATACACATTGTAAGTATAATCACTAGAAAAAGTATTCCCAACAAATATTACTTCTTTGTCTTTTTTCTTCAGGGGATTCACATCAAGAATACTTAATGCAGCTTGTGCTCCTAAATAAGATCCACCAACCCCGATGACTAATAAGACTTCAGACTGTTCTCTTAATCTTTCACTTACTTGAATAACTCTTTTCATCTCATCATTATCCACATTGTATGGATAATCAACCCAACCAGTAAATTCACTTCCTTCACCAGTTTTATTAAGTAGTTTATGTAAAGCTTCAGTTGCTTCAGCTTCTAAGCTTTCTATTGACTCTTTACTTATAAAATCTAATACACCTGTATAATTTAATAATTTCATTCTAACTCCCTACTTGTGATATTTTATTTTTCTCAATTATTTCATGTAAGACTTCAGTTTCGTTAAGATCTTTGTGTTCCTTAAGTTGTTTTTCAATAAAAACATTAATATTTTCTTTTAAGGTTTTAAAACCAATTTTATACTTAGGAACTTCACATTTAACACCACGTGTTTTATTGATAAATTTGTAACTTAACTTTAACTTTTTATTTTCTTCATCAACATCTAAAACTTTAAGTTTTACTTTTTCACCGACTTTTACATAATCGTAAATATTTCTTACATAATTATCTGAAAACTCAGATATATGAACTAAACCATCGTATTCGCCAACACTAACAAATGCCCCATAACCTAAAATGTTAGTGATTTTCCCGTATACAATTTCTCCCTTTTTAATCATGCTATACACCTCTGTTAATAACCTACTTCAATTATAACACAGTGGATGGGCTTTGTTAAGCAAAAAGCCCGGAATTTGTTGTTAATTTAAATATGTTATTAAATGATTATTTCCTAATGTTAGTATAATAAAAAAGGAAGAAAATCTAATATTTCTCCCTTTCTATTCCAATTTTTTAAAGACTTGAGTTGGAATGATTGCTAAAATAACAACACCATAACTCAAATAAAGTATAACTCTAGACATTGTAACTGTTGGTATTACAAAGAATAATATTGGTAAAGCAACAAGTTGAATGCTATATATAAATAGTTTAAAAAACATGAACTTCTTTACGTGCGCTAGAAGTATAAATTCTCTCACTATTACACCTATTGGAATTACAACTCCGAAGACAATATATTGGGTAAAGTTCCAATATCTAATAGCTGTCTCTTCAGCTAAGTTAGGTATATTCTTAATGATCGCACTACCTGCAACAAAAATAATTATTGTTGCAACTAATGAACCTATATAAAATGTTTTTCCAAATTTTTCTAGATTCATTATTCTATATTTTCAACACCTATAATTCCAGGCACTTCTTCAAGTAAAATAGTTTCTATACCATCACGTAAAGTTAAATCTATACTAGCGCAACCAACACATGCACCAACTAATTTTAAATATACTATTCCATCTTCTACTTTTACAAACTCTACGTCACCACCATCTCTTTGTAAATATGGGCGAACTTTATTTAATATAGTAACTACTTGCCTTTCTATTTCTAAGTTAGTATTTTCCATATTGATCTTTCCTTTCATATTAATATTATACACCATTTTTAGATTTATTTCAAAAATAATAATATATAATTCTTTAAGGTAAAATTTTTCCATCCTTACTACTAAAATAAAATCTTGGTACTTCACCTTGAATTATTTGTACAACAACAGGAATAGCTGTATTCACTTCAATTTCTTCTCTTTGTAGTGGTACTACAACAGCAAAGCTTACACTTACATCAATCTCTAATCTAAAAATACTATTATTAATTCCATACTCTTCTATCACACTTTTTACATCACATTTTACTGCACCAACAGGATACAATTTTATTTTTATCTCTGGTCCTAAATCATAAAACAAGACATCACTTAAAATTATTCCTAAAGGAAGAGTTAATTGTTCTAAATCTTGATTTTCTAAATTGTTTAATTGACTTGTAATTGAAGAGGTAGTTAATGCAAGAATGTTATTTACTTGATATGTATTAATATAAATCGAGTCTATATTTTCATTTTCACTTTTTACAGTAATAATTAAATTATCTAAATCAATATTAGAAAGCACTTCTCTTTCTATTGCACTTGCTATAATCATACTCGACTCTAATGTTGCTTTTTGTTTAATATATGTTTTAACACGATCTGAAAAATAATTACTTATAAAAGTTATTATAAACAATATAATAAAAATATACGTAAATAATTTAATAAAGAACACAATTTTTTTACTATTCATTTTTAATACCTCATTAAATGTATAGTTATTAATCTCTAATAAATGTATATTTTAAATACATTAATTAATAATATTTGTAGAGGTGAAAAAATGAAAGTAAAAGATATAATGACGAAAGATGTTATCTCAGTCAGCAAATTCGACAGTATAGTTAGTGCAGCGAAAAAAATGAAAGATTATGATATTGGAATGGTTGTTGTAGTTGATGATAAAAATGAAGTATTAGGGGTATTAACTGATCGTGATATTGTAATAAGGGCAGTTTATAAAAACAATATTGAAGGTTTTGTAGATGATGTAATGACACCTAATCCAGCTTGTATAGAACCTGAGGAGGATGTAAAAAAGGCAATTGAGACAATGGGTGAATATCAACTTAAAAGACTTGTCGTTACAAACAAAGCGAAAAAAGCAGTTGGTGTAGTAAGTTTATCTGATATCGCAAGAACAAGACATACAAATAAATTTGTAAATGAAACTCTTTATGAGATATCAATTCCTAATCCCCAAAAAGAAAAACCTCTTAAATACTTAAAAGTTGATGACTTTAGATTATAAAACCCACATCTCATGATGTGGGTTTATCTATTAGAAACATCTTTCTTCACGATTCTTTCTACAAGATATCGCTTTTTCTTTATCTTTACACATATAACATATTTCATTAACAAGTGGTCCATTATTAAAGAATTCATCTATATTATTCAATGTTGTTGTTGCAATGTTTGTAAGTGCTTCATCAGTTAAGAAAGCTTGATGGGAAGTTACAATTACATTGTGCATACTTGATAATATTCTAAATTTATCATCTTTAATGATTGACGTAGATAAATCTTCAAAGAATAAGTTATCTTCTTCATCATATACATCTAAGCCAGCTGCACCTATTTTTCCAGATTTTAATCCTTCAATTAAATCAGCTGAATTGACTAAGCCACCTCGTGATACATTTATTAAAATAACTCCATCTTTCATCTTACTTATACTTTCGCTATTTATCATATATTGTGATTCTTCAGTTAATGGAACATGCAAGGAAATAATATCACTTTCTCTATATAACTCATCTAGAGTCACATAATTATAATCACTATCTTTCGCAGGGAACACATCATATGCAAGTACATTCATCCCAAATCCACGAGCAATATTTATAAATATTTTACCAATTCTACCTGTACCAATAACACCAATAGTTTTTCCATGCATATCAAATCCTGTTAAGCCGTTTAAACTAAAATTAAAATCCCTAACACGATTATATGCTTTATGGATCTTACGGTTTAATGCTAAGAGTAAAGCCATCGCATGTTCTGCTACTGCATAAGGAGAGTAACTCGGTACTCTTACGATATGAATTTTCCCCCAAGCTGCTTTTACATCCACGTTATTATAACCAGCACAACGCATAGCTATTAACTTAACGCCAACCTTATCTAAGACCTTAATTGTTTCAGCATCAATTTTATCATTGACAAATGCAACGACTACTTCACATCCGCTTGCAAGAATTGCAGTATCTTTATTTAATTTAATATCAAAGTATTTAATATTGTAGTTTTTGTTGTACTTATTAAAGTAATACTCATCATATGGTTTAGTATCGTAAAATGCTATCGTCTTCATAAATTACACCACCTATCTTCAGGCCTATTATATATTATTTTTCATATTTTTTGTAATGATATACTCTATTAAAATCCCTAATATTAAATTTATGAATAATTTCAATAATTAGATTACCTTTCTTTATTTTTTAATAGTTTAAGTTTTGCTCTTTGTTTTAACTTTTATCAATATCATATATATTTATAATTCAGATTTTTAGAAAATTCGTAAAAAAAGATGGCAATTAATTGCCATCTTTTAAAAGGAAAATATGAAAAAACTTATATTGTTAGTTACTACTTAATACACAATTTCAATTCTTTCTTCATCAAACTTCTTGATTAAATCTGTTGGAGTAAGTTTTGCTTTTGCTTCTCCGCTTTCATCAAGGACAACTCTTCCTTGATCTAACATAATTAGGCGATTACCATATTTGAGTGCATCTCGCATGTTATGAGTAATCATTATCGTTGTTAATTTATTTTCTTTGACTATTTTTGCCGTTAACTCTAAAACGATCTTTGCTGTCTTTGGATCAAGCGCAGCAGTGTGTTCGTCTAGAAGGAGGATTTTAGGGTTAGAATAAGTAGCCATAAGTAATGTGATTGCTTGCCTTTGGCCACCAGATAATAAACCAACTTTTTGATTTAATCTAGTTTCTAACCCTAAATTTAATTGGCTAAGTCTTTCTCTAAATTCATTTATTAAGTTCTTATCAAAGCCCCATTTTAAAGTATCTTTTCTTTTTCTACGGGATGCTATGAGTAAGTTTTCAATGATGGACATATTTGCTGCTGTCCCTTGCATTGGATCTTGGAAGACAATACCTAATAAGTTTGCGCGTTTATGTTCACTTAAATTAGTTACTTCTTCACCATCAATAATTATCTTACCACTATCAACTTCTAGCGCACCACTAATGACATTGAAAAGCGTAGATTTCCCACTACCATTACCACCAATTATAGTAACGAATTCCCCTTCATTAATTGTAAGCGAAACATTATTAAGTGCTATTCTTTCATCTTCTTTGTTTTGGGTAGGGTTAAATATCTTAGTAACATTTTGAACTTTAAGCATTACTACCTACCCCCGTCCTCTTTATTTTCTTGTTAACTGACTGCACTAGTGGTAGTGCTAGAATGATAGCAATAATTATAGCTTGAACTAACTTCAAGTCATTTGGATTTAATCCAACTCTAATCGCAATCCCAAGTATCGCTTGGAAAATTATACTTCCTAAAATAACAGAGATTAACCAGTTTTTAAAACTTCTCTTTCCGAAGATAACTTCTCCAAGAATAATTGAGGCTAACCCTATAACAATTGTTCCTCTTCCTGCATCCATATTTGCAGTACGTTGAACTTGTGCATATAATCCACCACTTAAGGCGATTAATGCATTTGCGATAGCTAATCCTAATATAATTTTAATATTCGTATTTATTCCTTGGGCTCTTGCCATTTTCGGATTCATCCCTGTAGCTCTTAAGCCCATTCCAATCTCAGTTCCGAAAAACCAATATATTAATATAAATATTATAATAACCACTACTAGAGTAGTTAGTGTTTTTGCAACAAACGCATTCTCAAGTATTGAACGTAAGAATGAATATATTGTTGTATTATTATCTTTTAATGCAATAGAAGCTCTACCCATAACCCTTAAATTTATTGAGAACAAGCCTGTCATTGTTATAATCCCAGCAAGAATTGCAGGAATTTTTAATTTTGTGTGGAGGAGGCCGGTAATGGCACCTGCTAGAAATCCACCGATTAATGAGATGACAATAGCTAGATAACTATTTACCCCAGCACTAATTAAACTAATTGAGATTGCACCACCTAGTGTTATACTACCTTCAGCTGTCAAATCTGCAAAGTTTAAAATTCGAAAGGAGACGAAAATTCCTAGTGCCATTACCGCCCAAATAAGGCCTTGTTCTATAGCGTCTTGAATAATATACATTATTGATTCAAGAATATTCATATTTACTGAATAACCTCATCAGCTTTATCTAATAAGGTTTCTGGGACTTCAATACCTATTGCTTCTAATTGTTTTAAATTTATTACTAGTGAGTATTCTTCTAAACCAACACTTGGAATATCTGCTGGTTTTACTCCATCTTTAAGAATTTTTGCTGCCATCTTAGCAGTTTGCTTTCCTAGACGGTAGTAATCAACACCATATGTAATACCGCCTCCTGCGTGTACCATATTACTTTCACCAACGATTGTTAAAACTTTATGGGTTTCAATAATATCTGTTAGTGAAGTCATTGCTCCAGCAATAACATTATCTGTTGGAATATACATTACATCAACTTCACTAGCTAGCTGATTTGCAACAAGTTGTAAATCACTAACTGACTGTATCGTTTTAACTACTACTTCAAGACCTAGCTTTTCAGCTTCTGCTTTTGCTAAGTTCGCTTGAACTTCTGAGTTAGTTTCACTTGCAGTATAAAGAATTCCTAATTTCTCAACTTCTAATCCTAATTCTTCAATTAAACCAATTTGTTCTTTAATTGGATTCATATCATTTGTTCCTGTAACATTGCCACCTGGTTTTTCATTACTTTGAATCAAACTAGCAGTTACAGGATCTGTTACGGCTGTAAATAGAATTGGTGTATTTTTACCTTGGTCTTTTGCTTCATTCGCTACACTAATTGCAGCTGGTGTAGCAATAGCAAGAATTAGGTCACTACTTCTTACTAACTCCTTACTCATGATTGTCATAGTAGCTGCATCAGTTTCAGGATTTAAAACTTTAAATTTGATGTTTTCTCCATCTACAAATCCTTCTTCTTTTAATCCATCAATAAAGCCACGACGTGCTTCACTTAACGCATTATGTTCTAGGTATTGTAAAATACCGATCTCGACTTTATCGTCACCACAACCTATTAATGCTAACATTATAGGCATAATCAATAATAATACAAATAATTTTTTTAACTTCATTATTTCCTCCTTGATAATAAAAATTTGTGTTATCTAAGTAATAACACAAAACCACTATTAAACCAGGGAGTTAATAATTAAGTGTTATTACTTAAATGATATACTTTCGATATCATGTAATAACACTTGAAACTAGTTATGACTTACTTCCATCAGAAAAAGCCAAGAAGTGTATTTACATGACATCTTCTTAGAAAGTAATAAAAGTAGTAAAATGTGTTAACTACTAACTTGATCATAACTAATCTCCTTTTTTGTATTTCGACTATTATATCACTATTATATTCCAATATGCAATAGATATTTAAAAGAAAACGCTCTCTTTTTAAAATATTCCGTATTTTATTATATATAAAGCGCTTACATTGGATATTTATTAAAAAAGTCTAAGTTTTACTTAGACTACTTAATATTTGCACTTTTAAGCAAAACAACGCATTCTGCAGAGACACCTTCACCTCTACCAATAAATCCTAGACCTTCGCCACGTGTTGCTTTTACATTTATTACATCTTCTTCTACTTCAAGCAATTTTGCGATATTTAATTTTATCTTTCCAATATAAGGTCTAAGAATTGGTTTTTCAATATAGATAGTAATATCCATATTATTTATATCATAACCATGGCTTTCCATTAACCTTCTAGCTTCAATAACAAAGTAACTCGAATCCATATCTTTATACTTTGGATCTGTATCTGCGAAATGCGAACCAATATCACCTAACCCTAAAGCACCAAGGATAGACTCACATACAACATGAAGTACACAGTCAGCATCAGAATGACCAACTAGACCTAAATGATAATCTATTTTTACACCGCCTAATATTAGTTTGCGGTTTTCTCCAAATTTATGTGTATCATGAGAATGACCAATTCGATAGTCCATATATTCACTCCTCTAATAATTTTTTCATTATTTCTAGATCAAAACTAGTAGTAACTTTAAAATTATAAATAGACCCTTCAACTATTGTTGGTGATATATTATAATACTTTTCTAGTAAACTAACATCATCAGTTGAATAGAATTTTTCATCTTTAGCTTTTAGATGTGCATTTTTGAATTTATCTAAATTAACACCTTGGGGAGTTTGGATGTTATATAGTTTTTCCCTATCAAGAGTAATCAGTTTCCCATCCCTTAATTCTTTAATTGTGTCAATTGTCTTAATTGCTGTAACTGCTGCACTATAGACAAGAGTTTTTCTATATACATTTAAAATAATCCCTTTTGTAATGAGTGGTCTTGCTGCATCGTGAATTAAAGCGACTTCACTATTACACTCTATTATACCATTATATACACTGTCTTGTCGCATGTTTCCGCCACTGACAATTTTGATTTTTTTCAAGTTTACATCAGAAATTAAACTTTTTATTTCTGCTTCTTCTTCTGGATTAATTACAAGAACAATTCGATTACATTCTTCAATTTCCAAAAATGTATCTAATGAATAACGAAAAATTGGTTTATTATTAATCTTATATAATACCTTATTATAATCTAAGCCAGTTCTAGTTCCCCTACCAGCCATTAATAACACTACATCAAACATATCATTACCTCTTAATTTTAAAATCCAAAAGGACTATTTATTGTAAATAGTCCTTATTTTAGTCTATTAATAAAGTCATCACTTAAATCGACATTTCTAAGTTCTTCTTCAAGTTCCTTCTTTCTTGAAATATAAATACTATAATCATTACTATAATTTTTATTTTTAGCTAAATCTAGTGTTTTCTTTGCAAGTTCAACCATAACTTCAGGTGTAGGATTATTAACATTTCTTGCTTCAACAATTCCTACATGCCCTTTTATATCAAAACTTACATCGTTGAAACTTACTGTCGAACTTAATATTTTTGATGTGTTATTATGTAAGTCTTTGATTACTTCATTATATGTTTCGCCATTTTTCAAAACGAATGCATATGTATAATAACCCACATCATATACTTTAAGATCGCGAATTTCATCTTTTAAATTACCAAAGAACTTTGTTGCAAAGACTAGACTAAATGCACGACCATAACGATTTTTAACTTCACTTAATGATTCAAGTGAGAGCATCATTAATGTAAAATTGTTTTGTGTAATCAATAATTGTTTTAAATCATTAATCAAATTTGCTTGATCTAAGAAATTATAAATTTGATTTTTAAATTCTGTTTCTTTTATAACTCTAGTTACTTTAGAATTACTTATTTTTGCTGTTTCTTGTAACCAAATAAATGAATCTTTTGTATTTATACGATAATATATTCTCGATTGTTCGCCTTCAGCTTTTGCACGTTTATCTAGTTGAACACGATCTTCAAACACTATATATTCATCTAAGTTAGCTACTTCTTCAACACCTAATAAACTTTGCATTCGTTTATTTAAAACAAATTTATTGTTTTCATAAAGGGCCATTGCTTCTGTAACTAAATTAATAGATGTTGGAGTTTGAACTCTTTCTTCTTCAACTGGAATATTTAACTTAGGCTTTTTATTTATTAAGATATAACCTAATAAGTTTCCATTTTGAATAATTTTACGTTTTGCTAAAGCAAGTTTTAATTCTCTTGAATTACTTAATTCAATTACAGCATCGAAGTCTTCTTCAACCGGTTTTGCAAGAGCCTTTAAAAAGCCATTAAATGATAATTGTTTATCTTCAACATAAACATAATTGATAGAGTGCTTAACCTCTTTTGGCTTTTCAACTGTCACAAGTTTCAATAATTCTTCAGTATAGTAAATTAATTTACCTTTGCTATTTAAATAAGCAAGGATTGTATTATCTACTGTAGGCGATGCTTTAATAATAGCATAGTATTTTTTTGAATTGCATACTGTAATTAAATACATTACAAAATTATAAATTAATGCTATTACTAAATATATTCCTAAAATTAATTCTGCTAAACCATCATATTTATAGCGATTGTATATTGCATAAATGAATCCCGCAAGCAACAACACTAAAAAGTATAATGGGACAAAACTAGTTTTAATATTTCTTAACATTATTCCTAATGTAAGAAAAGCTAAAACTGTGATTCCCAATATAAAGACTGTATAAAAGTGTGTCTCCAAAAGCTGTCTAATTGTATCTATCATACTTTACACCTTCTATCTCAGCAAATGAAATGCAGTATTTTTATTTGTTGCAAGGGGGATTTCATAAACATCACATAAACGCAGTAGTGCATTTACATCTGGTTCGTGCGGTTGTGATGTTAATGGATCTCGAAAGAAAAACACCATATCAACTTCACCATTGGCAACAAGAGCACCAATTTCTTGGTCACCACCAAGTGGTCCTGACTTATAACAATAAACTTCTAAACCTGTTTTTTCTTTAATTAATTTTCCTGTCGTTCCTGTTGCAACAAGGTAGTGTTTTTCCAAAAACTTCTTGTTATCCATTGCAAATTTTATCATATCTGGTTTTTTCTTATCGTGAGCAATTAGTGCAATCTTCATAACCTTATTCCTTTTCATAATCATATTATAACACAATTTGTCTATAATTCAATAAATTATAATCAAATTCTATTTATTAGTTAAATAACGATCCAACATTTCTTCTAATCTTTCTATGGAAATATTCAAATCAATAATCCCATCAATTGCCACAGATATATAACCACTTTCTTCACTTACTACTATAGTAAGTGCATCAGTCTTCTCGCTAATTCCAATTGCAGCGCGATGTCTTGTTCCTAAACTCTTTGGTACATCATAACGATCTGTAGATGGAAAATATGCTGCTGCACACATAATTTTATTTTTTCTTATAATAACAGCTCCATCATGGGCTGCTGTACCAGGAGTGAAGATTGTTGTTAATAATTCTTGAGATACATTACCATTAATAAGAATTGCTTTTTCAATAAATGAGTTTAAGTTATCTTCTCTTTCAATAGTTATTAATGCCCCGATTCTTCTTCTTGATAAGTATTCAGCCGTTGAAACTAGAACATTTATTATTTCTTGTTTTTCTTCTTTGTTTGTAAAAGCATTATTTGTTTTTGCTGGGGTGAAGAAATAATCTAAGAAATGTCTTATTTCACCAGAATAAACAATTAATAGAGCTCCTAAACTCCAGAAAAATAAATAATCAAACACTTTTAAGAACATCTTTAGTTGAAATACATAACTAAAGAAATAAATGAATATTGCTCCTAAAATTACAATAAATACTCTAATACCGTGGGCTCTTGTGCGCATTATTTTAAATACAACAACTAATACTGCAGCAATTAAAAGTAAATCGACTCCCAATCGAACGTAACCAATTACTTCATTGTTAGTATAATTACGAATCATTTCTAAGATTTCATTAAAAGTTAACATTAATTGTCACCTACTTTTTTTATTATATCATTAATTCTTTCCATCCTCGATTCATCAACTTCTTGAATCGAAAGAAAATATTTAATCATCGCTTTATCCCCTTCATCAATGGCATAATCGATTGGGTAGTTGTTATTTTCATCTTGAACTAATACTTCAGCATTATTATCGACTAAATACTTTACAATTTCTAAATTACCGGTAATCACCGCAAGGTGAAGGGGGGTTTGTTCAAGTTCAGCTCCTAAATCAATATCGCAACCTGCTTGAACTAATGCTTTAATAAAATTTATTTTATTTTTTAAAACTGCTTGATGAATTGGTGCTTCACCATTTTCATTAGCTAAATTGGGATTTACTCCAGATTTTAAAAATAATTTAAATAGTTTTAAATTATTCAACTTTAAAGCAACATGAAGTAATGTATTCCCCCCATAAACTTGGGTATTCACATCAATATTTAATTCATTCATTTTTTGCAAACTACTTTTTATATAGTAATAACGATGTGAGTCTTGTTTTACCGTCCGAACAAAATCATTGAATATTCGTTTGTGACCTCTAGTCATTGTACACCTCTTTCAATACTCTTTGTACAACTCCGTCAAAATCCTCTAGTAATTCCATAGCCCAAATAACGATTATCTTTTTCATATTACTAGCCTGTAGTGAGTGGATATCTCTAAATTCATTTAAGATATCATAATTAGTTTTTGTAGAATCCCAATAAATTGTAATTCCATATATGTTAGATTTTACTCTGATTGTAAAAGTAGAAAGTTCAGATGCGAAACATTGAATCTTATGTTCTGAAAATATATCAACTAACTTCCTAACCAACTTAGGAAACTCTTCTTTTTCAAAAACTGCTTTATTATCTACTACTTTTTCAATCTCGATTAAGAAGTTTGATTTATTAGGATATTCTAAATAATTATTATTATCATAAATGACTAACTTATTTTCTACAAGCGCCAAATTATCAACCATATTTACAACTAAATAATCTTCATCTATATAGTAATAGTCTTCTAAATAGACAAAGTTAAAGTTTGCATTAACTAAGTATGCTTGCTTTAAGTCTGTAATATTGATTTGTTTTGTAAGAATATTAATAATTTTCTTTACATCAAATTCATGTGCAAGTAGTAAACTTGCAATTTCATCATATGCTTGTCTTTGCTTTGTCAGTGATGAAGTAAAGATATTAATTTTATAATCTGGATTAACTTTAAATAATGAAGCAATATATATAAATATATCTTTTGTAATTACTTCAACACCAAAGTTATCGTAATAGTTTTTATATGTAGGAGCTGTTAAGCCTACAGTATAGTTCTTCAAACTCTTAGGCATTATACTATAACGATGGTTAAAGACAATATTTTTACTTAAACTAATTCGAGAAATTAAGTTGTTCGCAACAGCTTCTTGCAATTGAAGTTCACCTGCAACAATAACTTGTTTACCTTGCAGTGCATATGCATATTCATTAGCAGAGAAAAGTTGCGCATCATCAACTAAGACTAAATCAAAATCTTTAATATTTAAATAAGTATTCAAAACTTGAGTATTAGTTAGAAACAAGTGTTTGATATTGCTTGTTCTTCTAATATAGTTATTATAATCTAAGTTTCTAACACCAAAGACATTAATACGCGTTCCACTCTTCTTTCTTATTTTTTGAAATGCAGCCTCTTCTAGTATTCTAATTATCTCATCTTCTAAGTCAACAGCAATTTTTAAATTAGCTTCAAAGGCTTTGTATTTTTCTAAGAATGGATACTTTTCTAAATACATATCTTTAATCATTGTAAAGTATGTATATTTAAAATCACTAGTAAGTGTACTTGCGTCATCTAAATAAACAATGTATTCAATAAACTTATATAGCTGATGCTTTGCAAGCACCTGCAAACTATCTGTAATTCTTAAATAAATAATTAATGATTCTTTGTTATTGAGTAGAGTTGTTAAATATTTGGTATTATCGCTAAACTCAGAATAATAGAATCTTGAGACTGAATTTTTAAAGATCTTAAAATAGAGTTTAAATACCTCATTTAAATCATCAACCACTCTTGTACATTCGCATAAAACATTAGAGATTTCTAAATACCTTTCCTTACCCAAACTTTTCACAACTGCATCTTCAGTCTTAAAACATTCAGTGTACAATTTAAAAGCTTGGATTACTTTTGATAACTTACTTAAATCCGTATTTTCTCTTTGATAGAAGTTACCAAATAAAAAGGAAAATTCATTATTCAGTTTTAAATCATGTTTTAGATCTGCTATTCGTTTTACTGATTCATATATATAGTAATAATCTTCAGCAGTTACATATTCATTTCGGTTGATTTTCTTTAATGAATATAAGTTATCACTTGAATTGAATAGTTTTTGAACATAATTATTAATAAGTTTTAAATCATTTAACTTATCTTTAAATTCTGTTTTGATTTCTAAAAAACCATAACTAATTAGTTCATCATAGAGCGAATTAATTCTTTCATGTGATTTATAAAAATAATTAAAGAACTTATAAATATTTTTTGAATAACTATCAAACTTCTTCAAGAATTTAATAATTCTAGATTTTAATTTTAAATCCTTTATACTTTCTACATAATCAAATAAACGTTGCAAGTCATCTATATATACTTTATCAGGATGATAATCCAAAAGTTCGATAAATTTCTCATCTGCTTCTTTAATTAAAAGTTTTAGATCATAATACCTTGCAACAGCATCAATTATTGCTTTATAGCCTTCTTCATCTTCTAAGACTAGTTTGTCAATGATTCTTCTTTCGCCTCGTTTGATATTTAGGCCTTTTGAATAATTATCAAATACTCTAACTGTTTCATCTAATGAACCAAAACTAATTAAAGGTAAGTTTTTAAATAAGTTTTCTAATTCAGTATTATACTGTAAGTAATTAGATAAAGTTTTCCATGCTGCCATTTGCACTTCTTTAAACTTACCATCAATTATAGTTTTGATCATTTTATGATTTATATTTGTTTCATTTAAAACTTCACCAAACTTATTAATTTCTTCTAAAATATTATTATCTAATGGGAAGTCATAGTTTAATAGTTTTTTAAGTTTTCCATAGGCTTTATTAAAAATATCAATTTGTACAAAGACCTTATTTACTTTTACAATAATATTTAACCTATCTTCAATTATTTTATTAATTGTATCCAGGTCGGAGTTTGTAAAAAAGTTGCCGTATAGTGTTTTTATTTCTTCTTGAATATTAAATTCATCTAAATTATCAAACCTAATATCTAAATCATATTCTAATTCTTGTAATGTATAGATGATTGTTTTTAGTTTATGATACTCAACTTTAGCTTTTTCATAGTTACTTTGATCTAACCATGACTTTGGTATCTCATTAATATTCAGATTCCTGAAATTGTGTAAAATGTTTTTTAAATAAGCATAGTTTCCAACTTCACGAAAACCAAATTCTTTTTCTAATATCTCTTTATGTTTTTCAAGTTCAATAAAACCGCTATATACTTTATGAATTAATGAGATTACTTGGTTTGGATATTTTATATCATTAATTATAGGTATCTCTTTCCAAACACAATTTTTAAAGTCTTCAATTTCACCTAAATTATTTTGAATATTTTTTACTGCTTTTAATATTTCTAAATATTCAAATTTATAAACATCATCTAAATTATCAATTTCTAGGATTTGTTTTTCTTCACTATCAAGTAGAATCAGCTCATTTACAACATCAATAAAACGGTGGTCTAATATCCTACCTGACATTGCTTGTTGATAATTTTTGATATACTCATAATTAGCTTCTAATTGTTTTAAATTTATTTCTTGAGTTTGTTGTTTTTCAAATTCAATAACTTGTTCATCACTATGAAAACTAGCAAAAGAGTTTGCAAAGTTAGTTACATAGTAATGCATATCTTTACTCTTAAAGAAATTGTAAACCGAATCTAATGTTTCCTTTTGGTTTGATACATATAATACTTTCTTATCATCCAAAATTGCATTAATAGCAATATCACGTAAGACAGTAGTTTTTCCTGTACCTAATCTACCAGTAATTACAAATGATTGTTCTTCTAGTGCTTGTCTTAATGCATAGCGTTGATTACGATTATATTTTTTTGAATAATATACTAAACCATCTTCTCCAAATAAATTTTCATATAAATAATCTGGATAGTTACGATTCAAGTTAAACTTATTTAAATCTAAAACAAACTCTGGATTTTGCGGTCTCGCATATGTTAAGAAATTCTCTAAACTAAATGGAAATTGTTTTTCAAAGTTTGAAATAAAACGATCAATATTAAAAATATTATCTAAGTGATCAACTATTGGAATATTAATTCCTTTTTCTTTTTGCAAATAATCAATTAATACAGCATTTTCAATTGGCTCAGATATGAGCTGAAAATAGACTCTTCCATTCTCATAAAAAATATTTACAGGAAAAAGTATTAATGGAGCAAACACTTCTTGTTTTGTCTCATTTTTATATTTAATCATACCATGAGTAATAAATACTTGGTAAGGACTTTTTTTATTTATATTTTGAAAATAAAAATAAGGAATTTTAGATTTTAAGCTTTCATTTTTGACATGACTTTGACTAAAACCAGTATTTTGAATTGGTAAAAAAGCAATATCATCAAGTTGAACCATTTCATATTTCACCAATCGCAAAATGGCATCAATCGAGATTGTTCCTAATTCTAAATACTTTGTATTATTAGAATAGATGTCAAGCAAATGATCTTGTTTTAAGAATATATTTAATTTTTTATATTCATTCCTAACCATATTCATCACTCGTTTTCCTACTTTTATATTATTATACCATATATAAACTTATCTTCTCAATTTATTTTCAAGTTTAATCGCTAATAAAATATTATAGCAAAACTCCACACTTTTTAGCAGAATCACTTTCAATTAATTTTATTTGTTTCATTTACTTTATAAGTATATTTTTTCATCAATATTAATTATTATTAATTTATAAAAGAGGATAAATTTATTTTTATCCTCTTGTTTATTTTAATTTGCTTTTTATTAAATATTTTTGATTTCAACTTTATTTGTCTCACATTTAAGTAAGTACTTCTTCTCTTTTTCAAAATTATCTAAATCACTTAAAACAGCTAACACTTGTTTGTATGTATCAAGGCCCATATCTTCACAATCAATATCAATAAAATATTTATAATCTTTTAATCTATTCGTTATTTCTTTTGTAAGGTTAAGGTAGTAATGGCTTCTTGGCGTTTCATAGAGCAACTCATCAATTTTATCAATCACTTTATTTATCTTTGTTTTACCTGATTTAATAAAACCTATTTCTTTATCAACATCATCTGTTATAAAAATAAAAATTGTATTATTAAAATTAATTAATCTACCTTTCGCATCAATAATTTTTCCGCTTTCTAAGATTGCTTCAATTTGTGCTTTTACATTCTCTCCTGCTTTATTATAGTTTTTAATCACGACAACAACAATTGGAAACTTTAAAACATGGTCAGTTAAAATCCCTCCATCATTATAGCCAACATAACCTGCAGGTGAACCGATTAATGATGAAGTATAATGATTGGAATAACTTGAAAGATCAAGATTTAAGATTTGTTCTTGTTCAAGGTTGAAGATTTGTTTAAAGTCTTCAGCAAGTAAATCTAAGTTTTTTATTGTTGTTTGAATAGTTAAGATTGTATTTCTAATTCTTAAATTCATAAAGTAGAGTTGATAGTATTTCTTTAAGTGAGGAAAGTTTTTAATTTTATCAAGTGAAGTTTTTATATTATTTACATTAATACCTAAGTTTTCAAAAACAATTCTATCTACATCAAGCTTCTCTACTCTTTTTCGTTTTGCAAGCCTAGCAAGGAGTGCAGCTTCATCTAAAATATCTATTGCTTTATCTGGGAGTTTTCTATTAACTAAAAATTGGGATGCTCTAATTATATATCTTAATACTTCCTTACTATATTTTACATTATGAAATTCTTCATAACAATGACTAATACCATCAAGAATTAAAAAAGTTTCATCTTCACTTGCTTCTTCAATAAAGATATTTTGAAACCTTCTAGAAAGCGCCTTATCTTTTGCTATATATCTATAATACTCATCTAATGTTGTTGCACCAATACACTTTATTTCATTCCTAGACAAAATTGGTTTTAATATATTTGCAATATCCAATGTCCCTTCACTAGACCCACTACCAACTATATTATGTATTTCATCGATAAACACAATTGAATTTGGATTTTTAATTTTTTCTAAAACAGCTAAGAACCTTTCTTCCAAATCACCTCTATATTTTGTGCCCGCTATTATCATTCCTAGATCCAGTCGATATACATTTATTTTAGGGTTTTGTTCAATTAGCCTTTTTGCTACCCCTTCTACAAGTGCACTTTTTCCAACACCAGCAGATCCTATTAACATTGGATTATTTTTTTGTTTTTTAGATAAAATCCTAATTACTTTTTCAATTAGTTCTTCTCTACCGATGAAAGGGTCTAGTTTACCTTGTTTTATTTCTCTTGTTAAGTTAAATAAGTAGTTATTTTCCACATCACTTGGATTACCTAAATTATATACATTTATTAAGTCATCAATAATACTATCGATATCTACATCAAGTCTTTTTAATATATCTAGAGCAACAGTATTTGGAGTTTGAAGCAATGCAAATAAAATATGGTCATCAAAGATTTCTTTTTCATCTTCTAAGTTTTTTACGTTACTTGCCATTTGCATTATCTCGATAAATTTATATGTATACTCATCCTTTTCTTTTCTTAAGATAATTAATTTATCAATTTCTTTTCTTACAGTATATTCATTAACACCATATTGATCTAAAACAAAACTAATTGCTGCATCGATTTTTGTTAATGCTAAAAGCAGGATTTCGCTTCCTATAGTTTTATACCGCTTTTGTTCTTGTTTTATAACCTCAAGTAGCATTTTTGCATCCTTACTCAAACTTGAAAACATAGTTCCACCTCTCGCTATTAACAGTATATGATTAATGAAAAAATATTTTCATTGAATTAAATCTTTTTTTTTTGTCGAATTATGATATAATGTATTAAATTAGTTTTTAAGAAAGGCAATGATACATATGACAGGTAATCACAAATATTCTAAACAACAAATAACAAAATTAAATAATGATATTCAAAAGCATTTCCCACACTTATTCTTAATAGATGATACAATGCACAAAACATTCCAAAGTGTGTCTAGATTGGTAATGTTAGATAGATACTCGCAAAAAGATATCAATCATGTATCATTAGGTGTTGGTGATTTAGTATTATTAGTTATTAAACACGATCCAAAATTCCCAACACGTGGAATTGGTAATATAGTTAAACTTGAAGGTGATCTTGCCTATATTAAAATTGAAACTGAATACGCTGGTATGTGTGAGGATATCGGCGAAGATAATATAGTTGTTAGGGAAATCAAAGAAATAGATAAACCCTTAGAACTTTACTATGAACAAATTTGTCACCGTGTTGCAAACCACCTAGGTATGAACGAAACTCTTGCTACTGTAAATGAGTTTTATAAAGAACTAAATGAAATGAATTTAGTTCCAGCTGGCCGTGTATTATTTGGGGCAGGCTCAAATACAAAAGTTACATACTTCAACTGTTTCGTTATGCCTTTCATTCATGACTCAAGAGGTGGGATTAGTATCCATCGTCAAAAAGTAATGGAGATTATGTCACGTGGTGGCGGTGTGGGAACAAATGGTTCAACATTAAGACCAAAAAATACTTTAGCTAAAGGTGTGAATGGAAAATCTAGTGGGGCAGTTTCATGGTTACATGACTTATCAGAACTTACACATCTTGTAGAACAAGGTGGCTCACGTCGTGGTGCCCAAATGATCATGCTTGCTGATTGGCATCCTGATATCATTGAATTTATTATCTCCAAGATGCAAAACCCCAAGATTTTACAATTCCTTATTAATAATTTAAGTGATCCTGATATTGTAAGGGAAGCAAAAAATAAACTTAAGTTTACACCATTATCAGCTGAAGATATTGAAATATATGAAAAAATAGTTGAAATTGAAAACCAAAATCCAAATTCAATTAGTAAAGCAACTTATAACAAAGCATTCCAAGCATTAAAAGATCAAGGAACTTATTCAGTTAATAATCCTGAATTCTTAAGTGGTGCTAATATCTCTGTTGCTATTACTAAAGAGTTTATGCATGCTGTTGAACACGACCTTGATTACCAATTACGTTTCCCAGATATCGATAACTATTCAGCTGGTGAAAAAGCTGCCTATAATGAAAAATGGCATTTAATTGGTGATGTTCGTGAATGGGAAAACATGGGTTATAAAGTTAGAGTCCATAAAACTATTAAAGCTAGAGAATTATGGAATTTAATTAATATTTGTGCAACATATTCTGCTGAACCAGGAATATTCTTCTTCGATAATGCAAATGATATGACTAACGCACAAGCATACGGTCAAAGAGTCGTTGCAACAAACCCATGTGGTGAACAACCACTTGCGGCATACTCTGTATGTAACCTAGCTGCTGTTAACTTGGCTAACATGGTTGATTTAAAGAAAAATGATGTTGACTGGAAAAAGTTAGAAAAGACAATAACTACTGCAGTTAGATTACAAGATAATGTAATCGATAGAACTTATTACTTCCTTGAAGAAAATAAACAACAAGCACTTGGTGAACGTAGAATCGGACTTGGTGTAATGGGATTACACGACTTAATTATTTACTGCAACTTACGCTATGGTAGTCCAGAAGCAAACAAGTTTGTAGATAAATTATTTAAGTTCTTTGCAACTACTGCTTATAAAGCAAGTATTGAATTAGCAAAAGAAAAAGGAAGTTTCCCATTCTTAGACCAATACGGATCACGTGCTAAGTTTGTTGAAACAGGATATATGAAGCGCATGCCTGAAGAAGTCCGTAATGGTGTATTAGAACACGGTATTAGAAACTCTCACTTATTAACTATCGCACCTACAGGATCTACAGGAACAATGGTTGGGGTATCAACTGGTCTTGAACCATACTTTGCATTCAAATACTACCGCAGTGGTAGACTTGGTAAATTTATGGAAGTTAATGCACCAGTTGTTGACAACTATCTTGAGCTTCATCCAGAGTACTCTCATGACAATCTTCCAGATATCTTTGTCTCTGCAATGGATTTAACTGCTGAAGAACACGCAGATGTACAATGTACAATTCAACGCTGGATAGACTCATCAATCTCTAAAACTGTTAACGCACCTAAAGGTTATTCAGTTGAAGAAGTTGAAAGAGTATATATGCGTCTATACAAAGGTGGGGCTAAAGGTGGAACTGTCTATGTAGATGGAAGTCGTGATACACAAGTATTAACACTTAAGAAAGACGATCCACAACCTAAACAAGTTGGACTTGAAGACTTCGGAATTACAGTTGAAGAAAAAGTTGTTGCAAAAGAAATGGATGATATTAATCCAGCAAGAACGAAAGCAAACCGCAACATTGGAGTTGAGATTGGAGATCTTTGTCCAATCTGTAATGAAGGAACTGTTGAAGATATCGGCGGCTGCAATACTTGTACAAACTGCAACGCCCAACTAAAATGTGATGTTTAAAAATAAATGCTCTTAAATATTAATTTAAGAGCATTTTCTAAAAGAGGTATAAATATGCATAATGAACATAGTCTAAAAATGAGAACTAGACCGATTGGTAGACTTATTGCATCAATGAGTATTCCCGCAATGTTCTCAATGTTAATTCAAGCACTTTATAATATTATCGATACATATTATGTAGCAAAAATAGATATATCTAATGATTACTATATTACCGCACTTGGTTATGCTTTTCCAATCCAAATTTTAATTTTAGCATTCTCACTAGGAATTGGTATTGGAACAAATGTTATGGTAGCCAAAAAACTTGGTGAACAAAATAAAGAAGAAGCATCAAACATAGCTAGAACTGGTATAGTAATGGCAATTATCGGCGCAGTTATCTTTTTCATTTTAAGTTTTATAATAATAAATCCTTATATGAACTTTATGTCAAAAAATCAAACAATTGTTAATGCCGGTAGTTTATATTTAAAAATTATTTTACTATTTTCTTCTTTTTCCATTATGGAAATTGTTTTAACTAAAATCTTACAAGGTATGGGAAGAATGCTTGTTCCAATGTTTGCTCAACTAATTGGAGCTATTACAAATATAATATTAGACCCAGTATTTATATTTGGCTTTTGGTTTATCCCTGCAATGGGGGTTCAAGGAGCGGCAATTGCTACTGTAATTTCCCAATGTCTTGCTTTACTATTCGTTCTTGGAGTCTTAATATTTAGAAAAAATGAAATTTACTTAGGTTTAAAAAAATTCAAAATTAAACTTAAATACGTATTACAAATTATTCAAGTTGGCCTACCTTCAATGATTATGAATGTAATTGGCTCACTTTCAAATATTTTCTTAAATAAGATTTTAACTTCTCATGATCCAAGTGAAGTTGCAAATGGTGTATTAGTTTCTTATACAAAACTCCAAAGTTTCGTTTTCATGCCTGTCTTTGGCCTAAACCAAGGTGGAATACCTATACTCTCATACAACTATGGAGCTAACATAAAAGAAAGATTTGTAAAAGCGCAGAAGGTTTTATATACATCTGCAGTTGTTATTATGGTATTTGGCTTTTTAATCTTCCAACTCTTCCCGCGTACCTTACTTAGCATCTTCTCACCATCAAGTGATCTTATAAGTATGGGCGAAGGAGCATTAAGGCGAATAAGCCTAGCATTTATCCCTGCAGGAGTTGGAATAATTACAACCATAACATATCAATCGCTCGGGAAAGGCTTCGTTGCATTAATAATGTCAGTATCAAGACAAGCACTACTATTAATTCCTCTAGCTTATATGTTAGGACAAATTGGAGGAATCGATTCAGTATGGTATGCATTCCCGATTGCGGAAGCAATAATAGCAATAGTCTTTTCAATAATTCTTGTTGGTGTTGTGAAAAAAGCTTTTATGCTAAAAAGTAAAGAAGGTGTTATAAATGGATAAAGCAATCTTAGTTGCTGTAAATGATCAAAATTTAAACTTATCTGAAGAGATAGAAGAGTTAAAAAGTTTATGTTATGCTTGTGGAATAGAAATAATTGATGAAGTTATCCAAAACTTAGATCGCCCAAACCCAACTACCTATGTTGGTAAAGGTAAACTTGAAGAAGTAAAAATTACACTTAACTCTCATGAAGTAACTCTAGTCATTACTAATGATGAATTAAGTCCAGCACAAATTTCAACTTTAGAAAAACAATTAGACTGTGATGTGTTTGACAGAACATTTATAATTCTTGAAATCTTTCGTAGACGCGCCCAAACTAAAGAAGCTCTTTTACAAGTAGAACTAGCAATACACAAATACCAATTACCACGTTTAGTCGGTTCAAGAAAAGGTCTTTCAAGACAACGTGGTACTGGTGGTGGTTTTGCTAGGGGCCGTGGTGCAGGTGAGATGAAACTTGAACTAGAACGTAGAGAAATCTATGATCGAATGGCATTTATAAAAAGAGAGTTAGCAAACCTCACAAAACTAAGAAAGCAGCAAAGAGTAAAACGTAAAAAAAACGAAATGAAAACTGTTGCTTTAGTAGGTTATACTAACTCTGGTAAATCATCAACTTTAAACGGATTACTAAAGTATTCAATTCTACCTAAAAAAGAAGTTTTTGAAAAAGATATGCTCTTTGCAACTCTTGAAACAGCAACAAGAGCAATTAAAACTAAGAACAACTTAAACTTCTTATTAACAGATACTGTTGGGTTTGTAAATAAATTGCCTCATCAACTAATTGAAGCTTTTAAATCAACTTTAGAGGAAATCAAAGAAGCTCATTTAATTGTACATGTTGTTGATGCAGCAAATCCAAAATTTGAAGAACAAGTCAAAACAACAAATCAAGTATTAAAAGAAATTGGTATAAAAGATATCCCTATGATCTATGCATTTAATAAAATAGATTTAGTAAATGGAAGTTTTTACATTCCGCCTGAATATTCAAATGCAATTACTATCTCTGCAACAAATGACATCAACCTTGATAAACTACTTGATTTTATTGAAGAAAATTTATTTAAGTCCTATTATGAAGTTGAAATTAAACTTCCATATGAAAAAAGTAATCTAATAAATACCATTAGGGAAAATGCAATAATTATTAATTATGAAGAAACTCCTGAATGTTATTTAATAAAGGCAAAACTTCCTGATTACTTATTTGAACAATTAAAAGATTATATAGAATTATAAAAAGGTGAAAATTAATTTTCACCTTTTTTATTATCCTATTTATTAATTTCAAAGTTATCTTTTAATAACAATCTATAAACAATTTCTTTATCAAAATCAGCAAACTCTAAAAATCTAATGCGGGAAAATTGATGCCACTCATATTTTTTTAGATTGATTTCTTCATCTAAAGTAATTAAATAACAATAATAAACTTCTTTGTTTTTACTATCAACATACTCTCCATACATAGTAACATCACTAATTCTGCCATTATAGCGCTCTACTAACCTTTTTATCTCTTCATCATGGAATTTTCCTTTTTTAAGCCTGATATTCATTCCAGAATAGGTTTGTTTAGTTTGTTTAAGTAAATACTCACCTTTATATTCAAACAGCAAATAGAGATATTCTTTATAATGAGCCCTACTAATTCTTTCTACATTTTTGTTGGAATAATGGTTATATTTTTTAAATTGATTTTTTCTAGTTTTACCAACTGTCTTAATAAGTGAGTAAAGCGCAAATATAGCACTTGAACCTATATACGAAAAATATCTATATGGACTATAAATTGTATTTGTATTTTTATCGTATAAATAAGCTAAGTAAAATAGTACACTAATACCTAAACTAATAAAAAATAAAATATAATACTTTTTACTATAACTTAAATTACTTAACGCTCTATTTAAAATTATATATATAAAAAATACCACAACAGCTTTTGAAATAATATCAGCATAAATATCCATAATCTACCTCGTTTTACATCTTTAAAAATTATACCAAATTTTCAGTAAAAATTCAATTTAAAAATAACGTCTAATCTAATTATAGTATATATAATTATAATATTATTATTTTTCTTTTGAAATAAAAATTTAAAATGCTTGCCTCTAGAAAAGAAAGCAAGCATTTTTTAATAACTCTATTTAAGCTTATGCACTATAAATAACTTTCCCACCGCGGATAGTTTTATATACATTGATGTCTTCATCAATTACGGCAAAGTCAGCATCTTTACCAACTTTAATTGAACCTTTACGGTCATCAATATAAATATTTCTTGCAGGGTTAATTGTAGCAAAATCAATTGCTTCTTCTAATGATACACCTAAAACATTTTTAATATTTCTAATTGCATCATCCATCTTTAACACACTTCCAGCAAGTGCACCAGATTCTAATCTTGCTTCATTATTTTTCACAAACACATCTTGACCACCAAGTTGATATTTTCCATCAGGTAGATGTTTTGCTTCCATTGCATCTGTAATAACTACCAACTTGTCACGACCTTTAATTTTATATAGAATTTGAATCGCTTCACTTGAAACATGAATTAAGTCAGTAATTACTTCTAAGTACATATCATCAGCTAATAGTGCTCCACCAATTGTACCAGCTTCACGATGATGAAGTGGTTTCATCGCATTATATGAATGTGTCAAGCTTGTAGCACCGTTTTTTGCTGCTTCAAGAACTTCTTTTGCAGTTGCGTTAGTATGTCCTAAACTTGCAACTATTTTCTTAGAAGCTAAGTACTTAGTTAATTCTTCGCCATTTTGTTCATAAGCAAGTGTAACTTGTTTAATGTTGTAATTACTATTCTTTTCAAACTCTTTAAATAACTCAACATCACAATCAATAATATATTCTTCAGGTTGTGCACCCTTAAATATTTTATTAATAAATGGCCCTTCTAAGTGAATCCCAACTGCTTCAGCACCTTCTACGTGATTCTTAGCAATATACTCACCTAAGTTCTTTAATGCTTTATTAATATTTTCAACTGATTGTGTCATTGTAGTTGGTAAGAAACTAGTTACACCTTCTTTTGCAATCGTCTTAGCAATATTTAAGATATGCTCTTCAGATGGATACATAGAATCAGAATTATTAGCACCATGAATATGTTTATCAACAAACCCAGGAACTAAGATTTGGTTTTCTTCTAATTCTAAAAACTCTCCTTCAGTTTTACCAATTGCAACAATTTTTCCGTTTTCAATTGTAACAGTAGTTTCAATTATCCCTTCGCCTTCCACATAAACTTTTCCCTTAATACCCTTAATTTCAGTCATTTTTTGCCTCCAATATATCACTTCAATTTAATATATATTTTATATATATATTATAACGCTTATTCGAAATCCATGTTAAGGATTTGCTTTATATCTATTTCAACTGTTTCATTACTACTTAAGTTCTTATATTCTACAATTCCTTCACTAGCTTTTCTACCAACAACTATCCTATGATTAATTCCAATTAAGTCCGCATCATTAAATTTAACTCCAGGACGCTCACTACGATTATCAAATAGTACTTCATATTTTTCACTTAATTTTTTATATAAATCAAGTGCAATATCATATCCTTCTGTACCTTCATTACTTAGAGGTAAGATGTGAATATCAAATGGAGTAACTTCTTTTGGCCAATTTGCTATTTCATTGTTATAGTGTTGTTCAAGGATGGCCATAAGTAGGCGTGATACCCCAATTCCATAACAACCCATAATAATTGGTTTTTGTTGTTGGTCTTTGTCTAAGAACATTGCTTTCATAGGAATTGAATATCTAGTTCCAAGTTTAAAGATGTGACCAGCTTCAATTCCTTTTGCATGTTTAATCTTGCCTTTACCATCTGGGCTTGGCGCACCTTCTGGTAAATTGCATAATTCAATATTGCTAGCAAAGTCGCTTTCATCACTATAAACTATTGTATCTTCACCAATATCACAAAGAACCATAAATTCTTCACTTGACTTACCACCAATGTTTCCGCTATCGGCACTTACAATTCGATATTTTAAATCTAATCGGTCAAGAATTCGAATATATGCTCCTCTTACTTTTAAATACCATTCATCTAAATCTTCTTCTGTTGCATGGAAAGTATATAAGTCTTTCATAATAAATTCTCTTCCACGCATTAGACCAAATCTTGGTCTAAATTCATCACGATACTTAGTTTGAATTTGGTATAAAGCAAGCGGTAATTTTTTATATGAAGTTACATGTTCTCTAACAATTGAAGTAATAACTTCTTCATGAGTTGGACCTAGACAAAACTCGCGTTCATGACGATCTTTTAAGCGCATCATTTCTTTGCCGTATTCATCCCATCTTCCAGATTCAACCCATAAATCTTTTGGATTTAATGCTGGCATAAGTAATTCACTACAGCCAATTCGATCTAATTCTTCACGAATAATATTTTCAATCTTTTTAATTACACGATACCCTAAAGGTAAATATGTATAAATTCCAGCAGCTATTTGCTTTATGTAGCCACCTTTTAATAAAATTTTATGACTTAATACTTCTGCATCCTTTGGTACTTCACGTAACGTTGGCGCAAATAATAAACTTTGTTTCATAATCAACACCTTCTAAAAGAATTTCAAAAAATCATTTATTGTAACAAATATCATTAAACCAAATAGTAAAAGCATTGTTGCGGTAATTAACCATGTTTCAACTTTTTGACTTGGTTTTTTCTTCGTAATTGCTTCATATCCTAAGAAGACCAATCTTCCCCCATCAAGAGCAGGAATTGGAAGTAAGTTTAATAAACCAATATTAACACTTAATAATCCAGTCCAATATAAAATATTTACAAGCCCCTGTCTTGCTACTTTAACTGTAGCTGATGCTATACCTACAAAACCAGATAAAGCACGAATACTTATATCTCCGCTAAATAACATTCCTAATGTAGAAAAGACTGCTGTACCTGATTTTACAGATTCAGTTATAGAAAAGACAAAACTCTTTCCTATATTAAATTTAGATCTTGGACTTATATGCATTGCAACTTTTACAATCTCAATTCCATTTTGTTTTGTTTGGTAGTCCATAATCTTTTTACTATATGGCGTAACTTTTACAACTTTTTCACCTTCAAAAGTTGATAAGTGGAGTGTTATTTCATTATCCGCTGCGTTACGACTATCTCCCTTATAACTTTCAAATAAACTATATACTTCAACTAAATTTTTTGCATCAACTTCATTGTCATTATAGATAAATTTAGTAATAATTAAATCTCCCTTCTCAGGGTTGAAAAAATCACTCATTGCTTCGTTATTAACCATGCCATCATTTGCTTTGACATATCTAATAACTTTTAGACCTTCACTATGAATTGCAGTTTCAATCGCAAGATTGTTTAACGCAACCCAAGGAGATATTTTAGTTTCAAATTCTTGATCATTTCTTAAATAATTTACAATAATAGGACTTCTATTTCCAGTAGTTTTATACTCACTCATAAAAATTGAGATATCATTCCAAACTGAAACATCTTGAGATATATTTCCATCTTCAGTTTCTAACTTCGTAATTACATCACCAGTGCGAAGTCCAGCATCATATGCTACTACATTTTCTGTGATTATAACTTCAGAACTTTCCATCACAGGAAAACCTTGAATTAACCCCGCAAATAAGAACACAATAATTGCTAGAATAAAGTTCATTAATGGGCCACCAAACATAACAAGTGCACGAGCACGTTTAGATTTAGAACCCAGTGTTCTATTATATGGAGCTATTTGATATTCCATTTTTGGTAAATAAACAAAAGCATCTTCTTTTACCTTAAAATGATATCTATTCCCATCTTTAATAACTTCCATATATAGATTGCCTGTTCCTGCTTCATCATATAAATCATATTCCATTATGTCATAAACAGGAAAATCCAAACCCTCATTATCTACATCTAAATAAAAATTATGAATTACACCATCTCTTACATCAAGTTTAACTCGTGGTTGGCTTTTAAATGGATCATCTTCCATTTCTTCACCAGCGATAGCGCAAAATCCACCAATCGGGATTGCTCTAATAGTGTATAGAGTTTCCCCTTTTTTCTTTTTCCAAAGAATTGGTCCCATTCCTAAAGCAAACTCGCGTGCTAAAATACCTGCACGTCTTGCAAAGAAGAAATGACCAAATTCATGCACTGCTATAATTAAGCCAATAATAATTATAAATATAGCAATGCCACCTAGTGTGCTTAAAAATTGCATTTATTTCACCTCAAATTTATTTTCCAAATCTCGTCTTAATATTTGATCATACTTTAAGATATCATCTAAAGTAGGATTATTAATATTTTCTGTATTATTAACTGCATAGTTAATAATTTCATCTATTTCTAAAAACTTTATTTTTCGATTTAAAAATAACCTTACAGCTACTTCGTTAGCTGTGTTATACACAAGTGGCATAATACCACCCATTTCCCCAACTTCGTATGCAAGTTTTATAAGTGGATAACGATTATAATCCATCGGTTTAAAGTTTAAAGAAAATAGTTTTTTAAAATTCATTTTTTCAATAAAACTATAATTATTTCGTTTAGGTGTACTTAAAGCATAAGCAATCGGTATTCTCATATCAGGATAAGAGAGACCTGCAATTATTGATCCATCATTATACTCAACCATTGAATGGATAATACTTTCTGGATGAATTACTGTTTCAATCTTATCATAATCAAGATCAAATAAGTAATGAGCTTCTATTACTTCTAAACCTTTATTTACCATCGTTGCACTGTCGATTGTGATTTTTGCACCCATTTGCCAATTCGGGTGTTTCAAAGCATCTTCTACTGTAACATCTTTAAGTTCACTGCGATTTTTATCTCTAAATGAACCACCTGATGCAGTAATAATTATTCTACTTACATCTTCTCTTCTTTCTCCCATCATACACTGGAAGATTGTAGAATGTTCACTGTCAATTGGAATTAGTCTAACATTATGTTTCTTAACTAAATCCATTATAATATTTCCTGCAACAACTAATGTTTCTTTATTTGCAAGTAATATATCATGCCCTGCTTTGATTGCAGCAACAGTCGGTTTTAAGCCTACCATACCTACAATTGAATTAATTAAATAACCTTTTTCTTTTAAGTAAGTTGCAACTTGAATTAAACCAGTATCTCCATAACCAAATTGAATATTAGGATACATTGCTTGTAATTTTTCCATATCTTCTTTAGTTTGTAATGAAACAAACTCAGGATTAAATTCATTTATTATTTCGATTGCTTTTTTTATGTTTTTACCAACTGCAATACTTTTTAAATTATACTCTTTACTTTCACGTAAGATTTCCAGTACTTGAGAGCCAATACTTCCTGTTGCTCCAAGTAACATTAAATTTTTCATTTACCTCACCCAGTTAAAATAATCTGTAATACTTGCACAATTATATAATATGCTGCTCCTGCATAAATTAAGCTATCAAAGCGGTCAATTACTCCCCCATGTCCAGGGAAAATTGTTCCAAAGTCTTTAATTTCAAATGTTCTTTTTAATTTTGAAGCAACTAAATCGCCTACTTGAACCATAAATGATAAGAACATTGATAGGAAAAATCCGGTTATTATTACAGCGATAAATTCTTGTGGATTGGAGTGATTAGATATCTTAAATAAGAAGATCATTAATACCCCAACTATACTTCCGCCAATTAATCCAGCAATTGCACCTTCAACACTTTTCTTTGGACTAATTTCAGGTGCTAATCTATTTTTTCCAAATTTAATTCCAAACAAATATGCAAATGTATCAGTAGCTAAAACGATTGAATATAGATAACCAAAACTACGACCACCTCTTAAAAATATAAGAGCATCATCTGGATCGAATGGTTCTAAGTAACGAATATTGATTACATAACCAAACATTAAGCCACAGTAAGCAACTGTAGTAATACATGCCATAATATCATAAGCAGTTGAATTTTTTGTAAATATTGTTATTAACATTATAATCAATATTATTAGTAGTAATAATAATATTTCTATAGAATAAGAAAAACTCCCTGAATAATGAATAGCAAGTACAACTAACCCATTAAAGACACCAATAAAAAAACGATAGTTCTTTAAGGATGGGTATTTTGTATAAAACATATTCATCATTTCGTAGGATGCCACCATACTCAAAAATATACCTGTTATTAAAAACAATGTCCCAACTATTGGGTACTTTTGGTGATCAAGCATTATTAATGGTATTAAGATGGCAAGTAATACTGCTCCAGTTATAACTCGTCTTTTCATTTTAAGCCTCCAAAACGTCTCTCACGTTTTTGATATTCAATTAGTGATTTATTAAATTGTTTTATGGAAAAGTCTGGCCATAGAGTATTTGTAAAGTATAATTCACTATAAGCTATTTGCCATAGTAAGAAATTACTTATTCTAACTTGACCACTTGTTCTTATCAACAAATCTACATTTGGAATATCTTTTGTATCTAAGTAGTTACTAATATCAGTAGTATCTACTTTTTCTACTTTTTCAGCAATTATTTTATTGATTGCCCTAGTTAATTCATCTTGAGCACCATAATCAAAAGCTATAATAAAATTAAGTCCTGTATTATTTTTTGTTTTATTTTCGATTTCAATTATTCTTTCTTTTAGCTCTTTTGTAATTCTATCTCGTCTACCGATTACTTTTATTTTAATGTTATCTTTATCTAACTTATCACGATTTTCTTCTAAAAATTCAATTGGCATACTCATTAAATAATCTACTTCTTCTTTAGGCCGTTTCCAGTTTTCAGTACTAAAAGCAAAAACAGTTAAATACTTAATCCCTATTTCATTTGCATAGTAGACTAAATTAAGTAAAGTTCTGGCCCCCATCCGATGGCCATAGTTTCTCGGAAGGCCACGTTTTCTTGCCCATGTACCATTTCCGTCCATGATTATTGCAACATGAGTTGGAAGTTTGTTTAAATCAAAATTACGCTTTCTCATAATTAATCTCCATTGTTATATTATACACTAAATAAGGCGATTTTTCCATAGATTTTTATCTAAGTATTATGACAAAAACAATTAAATGATTATTTTAAAAAAGGGCACTTCAAGTTTCCTTGAAATGCCTTAGATTAAATTTCCATTATTTGTTTTTCTTTTGCTTTACAAACTTTTTCTACTTCCTCAATATATTTATCAGTTAATTTTTGAATATTCTCTGTTTCACGTTTTAGTTCGTCTTCGCTAATATCTCCATCTTTTTCTAGCTTTTTAACTTGATCAACTAAATCACGACGAATATTACGAACTGCAACTTTTGCGTTTTCAGATAAATTCTTAACTTCTTTTACAAACTCTTTTCTTCTTTCTTCTGTTAATGGAGGGAAATTAATTCTAATAACTTGTCCATCATTTAATGGAACTAAGTTTAAATCAGCTAATTGAATAGCTTTTTCAATATCCTTAATGATAGTTTTATCGTAAGGTTTAATAATTAATTGTGTTGCTTCCGGAACAGAAATTGAAGCAATTTGGTTTAGTGGTGTTGGCACTCCATAGTATGCAACTTGAACACTATTTAGAATCGCTGGATTAGCTCTTCCAGTTCTAATTAAACTAAGTTCATTTTCAAAAGCTTGAACAGCTTTTATCATTCTGTCTTCACCATTTTTTAAGATAGTATTTGGCATAAAATAATCCTCTCTTTTTTAATTTTTATTAGAAATTAACGTACCAATTGAAAAGTCATTTACAGCACGTGCTATATTTCCTTTTACATTCATATCAAAAACTAATATATCTATATCATTTTCTTTACATAATGTAGCAGCAGTTAAATCCATAACATTTAGATGTTTATCTAAAACTTCTTGGTGAGTTAACTTTGTATATTTCTTTGCATTTCCATTATGTTTTGGATCTGAGTCATATACTCCATCAACTCCATTTTTAGCCATTAAGATTAGATTAGCGCCAAGTTCAGCACTCCTTAAGGCTGCAGTGGTGTCGGTTGTAAAAAAGGGAATTCCGTTTCCACCACCAAAGATCACAATACGATCTTTTTCTAAATGAGATAGTGCTTTTCTTCGAATATATGGTTCTGCAACTGCAGGTATTTGTAAAGATGTCATTGCCCTTGTATCAAGACCTAATCTTTCCAATGCATTTTGCAGTGCTAGTGCATTTAAAATTGTCGCAAGCATTCCCATATAATCTGCACTAGAACGTTCCATACCTGAATCTAGAGCATCTCTTCCTCGCCATATATTCCCAGCACCTACAACTATTGATAATTGGACATCACCTAAATCATATAGTTCTTTAATGTCTTCAGCAATTTCATTTACTCTAGTATGTGAAATACCTATTTTTGCTTTTCCAGCAAGTGCCTCTCCACTTAGCTTCAATACTATTCTACGTTTCATGAACCCTCCATTTATAATATTATGTGTTGTGTTTGCTTAACAAAAAGGCACTTAAATTTAAGCGCCCTTCTTTTACTTAAGCATTAACAGCTGCCATTACTTCAGCAGCAAAGTCTTCTGCTTTCTTCTCAATTCCTTCTCCGACTTCAAGGCGTACAAATGAAATTATTTTAGAATTATGTTTTTCTGCATATTTGCCAACTGTTAAATCAGGATCTTTAACGAATTCTTGATCAACTAAGCAAATGCCTTTTAATAATTTTTGAACTTTTCCTTCAACAATCTTATCAACGATATGTTCAGGTTTTCCTTCGTTCAATGTTTCATTAACAAGGATTTGTCTTTCTTGTTCTAAATATTCAGCATCAACAGAACTTCTGTCTAAATATTTAGGGTTCATTGCCGCTATATGCATACAAACATCTTTTGCAACTTCTTCATTGTTACCTTCAAGTACTGTTAAAACTGCGATCATACCATTATTATGACTATATGTCCCAAAGATTTGATCATCTGTTTTTTCTACAATATTAACACGACGTAATGTTAAGTTTTCACCAATAGTAGCGATACCGTTAACTAACATTTCTTGAACTGTTTCTTCACCTAATTTTGCATTAACTGCTTCTTCAGGATTTGTAATATCACTATTAACGATAGCTTCACCAATATTGCTAACTAAATTTTGGAATACTTCGTTTCTTGCAACAAAGTCTGTTTCACTGTTAACTTCATAAATAACAGCTTTGTTACCTTTTACTACAAATGCACAAACACCTTCAGCTGCAACTCTTCCAGCTTTCTTTTGTGCTTTTGTAATTCCGTTTTCACGTAACCATACAACTGCTGCTTCAAGATCGCCGTTAGTTTCAACTAACGCCTTTTTACAATCCATCATTCCAGCACCAGTCATTTCACGTAGTTCTTTAACTAATTTTGCACTAATCATTTTTTATTTTTCCTCCTTAGTTTCTTCTGGAGTTTCACTCTCTTCTTTAACTTCTTCTACTTTTTCTGCTTTTGCAGCTTTAGTTTTCTTAGCAGGTTTTTCTGCTTTTACTTCTTCAGTTTTTTCTTCTTCTTTAACTTCTTCTACTTTTTCTTGTTGTTGTTTTCTAGGTTTTTTACCTTTTCCGCGATTGCGTCCACGACCTCTATCATCTTGTTGAGGTTCATCTGTGAATTCGATTTGAATTGGTGTACCACCTTGTGCTTCTACTACAGCATTAGCAAGTGTACCAACAATTAATTTTACAGCTCTAATAGCATCATCGTTTCCAGGGATTACATAATCTACTTCATCTGGATCACAGTTTGTATCAACTAAAGCGAAAATAGGAATACCTAATTTTCTTGCTTCCCTAACTGCAATTTGTTCACTCTTAGGATCTACTACAACCATTGCATCAGGAATGTTTTTCATATCTCTAATTCCACCAAAGAATTTCTCTAGTTTCGCTTGTTCTTTCTTTAATAAAATAACTTCTTTTTTCGGTAATACATCGAAGATTCCTTCTTCTTCCATTCTTTCAATCTCGAATAATCTTCCAATACTACGACGAATAGTTTTGTAGTTAGTTAATGTTCCACCTAACCATCTTTGGTCTACATAGTATTGTCCACAACGAATTGCTTCTTCTCTAACCACTTCTTGTGTTTGTTTTCTTGTCCCTACAAATAAAACAGAACCATTGTTTTGTACAATGTTGAATAATGCTTTATATGCTTCTTCTAACATTACAACTGTTTTGTCTAAGTCAATGATATAAATACCATTTCTTTCCCCGAAAATATACTCTTTCATTTTTGGATTCCAACGGCGAGTATTATGACCGAAATGAACCCCAGCTTCTAATAATTGATTCTTATTAACAACTGACATAATTTTTTTAACTCCTTCTTTTTATTTTGTTTGGCCTCCACAAACCTCAACAATCACCGCCCCAAGCAAGGCTTGGACTTGACGACAATCTACGTTTGTGTGTGTATTTTTATTTTGCCTCACATATTATACCATAAATCGCCTAACTATGCAAACAATTTTTACTCGATTGACAACACTTTCTTAAGAAGTTTGCTTACTTAGTACTTCCTATTCCTCCACTTCGAGAATTGTGAGGTTTTATCTCATTATCACTAATTAAATACTTCATAAAAATACCTTGAATAA
>Ga0209075_1000337_pt1 | contig 45131 bp, 40 predicted proteins | sample Stecom2011_FD_187523 | JGI IMG/M metagenome (GOLD analysis project Ga0209075, IMG submission 187523) | Agricultural soil microbial communities from Utah to study Nitrogen management - Steer compost 2011 (SPAdes) (version 2) | ecosystem: Environmental > Terrestrial > Soil > Agricultural land...
ATGATGCTGCGCGCCAGCAGCGTCAGCAGCACGAATTCGCTGGAGGCGGTATCCGGGCGGTGGATCTGACCGCCTTCCTCAAGCAGCAGGCCGCAGCCGATCAGCCCGTCCACATAGCGCTGTATCACCGCCGGCAGGTCCTCGTCCTGCCAGTGCATGAACAGCTCGCCCTGCAGATAGGGATACAGCGCACTGACCAGACGCTCGATCTGCTCCCGGTTCATGCGCGCGTTGTTGAGGAACAGACTGGCGATCAGCGCCGGCAGGGCGACCAGATGCAGGATATTGTTCCGATACCAGGTCAGCAGCACGGCCTGGGGCTCGTCCAGATAGAGAATCTCGCCCAGGGCGTCGGATTGTCGGCCGATCATGCCCATGGACTCCACGTGACGTATCTGCTCCATCCCGCTGCCGGGAGCCAGGGTCACGTTGGGGCTGTAGGGGGTATCACGCAGCAGGCGGGTGAAGGTGTCTATGGTGCGCGCCAGGGTGGCTTCGTCCAGCGCCAGGCGGCGGGTGGAGAGCATCACCAGGGCGACCAGATTCACCGGGTTGGCATCGGCTGCGGCATTGATCGAGCCGCCCAGGGTGCGGGCCAGGCGGTTGGTCACCTCGGGCAGCCAATCCGGGCGGTATTCCGGCTCGCCGCGCTGCAGACGCCAGGCCGGCTGGTGCCGGTCGAGGAACTCGGTCAGCGCCACCGGCTCGCCGAAGTTCACCGTCACCTCACCGAACTTCAGCTTGAGCGCTGACAATACCCGGAACAGATCGAAGATGGATTCCTTCTTCTTCGCCTGACCCCGCAGCTCGCCCAGGTAGGTGCGTCCCTCCAGCACCCGTTCGTAACCGATGTACACCGGCATGAACACGATCGGCCGGCGTGAGGAGCGCAGGTAGCTGCGCAACGTGATGGCGAGCATCCCGGTGCGCGGGTCGAGCAGGCGACCTGTGCGCGAGCGGCCGCCCTCGATGAAGTACTCCACCGGGAAGCCACGGCTGAACAGCAGGTGCAGGTATTCGTTGAACACCGCCGTGTACAGCTGGTTGCCGCGGAAACTGCGGCGCATGAAGAAGGCGCCGCCACGGCGCAGGATGTTGCCGATCACCGGCATGTTCAGGTTGATGCCGGCGGCGATGTGTGGCGGCGTCAGACTGTTGCGGAACAGCAGGTAGGACAGCAGCAGGTAATCGATGTGGCTGCGGTGGCAGGGCACATAGATGATCTCCTTGCCCGGGGCGATGTTCTGCACGTTCTCCAGGTTGTTGACCTTGACCCCGTCGTACAGCTTGTTCCAGAACCAGGACAGCACCACCTCGAGGAAACGGATGATGGTGTAGGTGAAGTCCGAGGCGATCTCGTTGGCGTAGCGGGCGGCACGCTCCCGGGCGCGTTCGAGGCTGATGTTCTCCTCGGCGGCCTCGCGTTCGATGGCGGCCCGCACCAGCGGCCCATGCATCAGTCCCTTGAGCAGGGTCGCCCGGTGCGCCAGCTCGGGGCCGACCACGGCACCGCGCTGCTCGCGGAAATGCACCCGCAGCAGCCGGTTGACCTTGCGCAGGTTGCGGTCGTGCCCCAGATTCTCGGCGGTGAGCTGGCGCAGCGACAGCGGCTCGCCGAAGCTCACGCGGATCTTGCGCCCATGCAACAGGATGGCGAGGAACTTGCGCAGCTTACCGCCAACGCCCCAGTTGTAGGCGAACAGCAGTTTCAGCGGGGAGGACTCCACATCCGGGGACTGGCCCCAGAACACGCTGACCGGCACCAGCTGCACATCCGGGGTTACCCGCAACTCCACGGCGGTCAGTGCGCGCAGCAGGCGCGGCGAGCGCTTGCGCGGGTCGGGTCGGCCGCTCCAGGGCAGTTCGCTGGTCAGGTGAAAGTGCGAGGCGTCTTCCTCCAGGGTACCGCCCGGCGGCAGGGTAGGCCGCGGCAGCCCGAGGCGGGCACACTCGCGGTCCAGCACCAGCAGGTCGGACAGCGAGCGCCCGGGCAGGACATAGAGAATGGGCGTGTCCGGCTGGGGGGCCACCTTCGCCAGCGGATCACCGATGCATTCCGACCGGGCCCACAGGTACAGGGCGCGCCGCATCAAACCGAAGTGCAGGCGACTGAACAGGGAGGAGTTGGAGGACGGCATGGACGCTCTCTGACTGGCTGGGCTTGCGGGGAATTCTACCCATTAAGCAAGGCACTTTAATACCCTGTTACATTCGCCGCTGCGCGCCGGCAACTTGAAACCGGCGATGCCGTGCCCATATCAGACTGCAGCAAGGATGTTCTTGCGACAGGCATGGCAAGCGCAGGGCCGGAGGAGGGATGGATGCTCAATCATGCCTTGAATGTCTTTCCCTGCACCGGGCCAATCCATGTATTCTTGCAGCCTTTGACCGCCTTTTTGCGGTGTGTCGGTAACTGGGGATATGGAAGAGGTCATGATAAAGATAAACAGCCTGACCAAGCGATTCGGCGAGCACGTCGCCGTGGACAACTTGTCCTTTGAAGTAAGACCGGGGGAGGTGCTGGGGTTTCTGGGGCCCAACGGGGCCGGCAAGTCCACCACCATGAAGATGCTGACCGGCTTTCTCGCGCCGGATGGCGGCAGCGCCTCCATCTGTGGTTTCGATATCCGCACCCAGACCCTGCAGGCCCAGCGGCAGATGGGGTATCTGCCCGAAGGCGCGCCCTGCTACGGCGACATGCGGGTCAAGGGTTTTCTCGAGTTCATCGCCCAGGTGCGCGGCCTGAGCGGCGCGGACCGGCGCCGGCAGGTTGACCGGGCGGTGGAGCAGCTGCAGCTTCAGGGCGTGCTCAACCAGACCATCGACACCCTGTCCAAGGGCTTCAAGCGCCGGGTCGGTCTGGCCCAGGCCATCCTGCACGATCCCCGGGTCCTGATCCTGGACGAACCCACCGACGGCCTGGACCCCAACCAGAAGCACCAGGTACGCGGACTGATCCAGCAGCTGGCCAGCGACAGCAACAAGATAGTGGTGATCTCCACGCATATCCTCGAAGAAGTGAGTGCGGTCTGCACCCGGGCCGTGGTGATTGCCCGTGGCCGCCTGCTGGCCGACGGCACCCCCGACGAGCTGGAAGCCCGCTCGCGCTACCACCAGGCGGTGACCCTGCTGCTGCAGCAGCCGGTGGACACCGCCGCGCTGCTGGCGCTGCCCGGCGTCAGCGGTGTGGAAGTGGCCCGCGAGGGCCATGAGGTGACCGTGCTGGCCGAGCCGGGCGCGGTGATCTTCCCGGCAGTGGGCGAGCATGCCCGCCAGCAGCAGTGGCAAGTCAAGGAGCTATCGGTCGAGCGCGGACGCCTGGATGAAGTGTTCCGCAGTCTGACTGCGGAGGAAGCCGCATGAATAGTCTGAACGTGATCTTCAAACGCGAACTGGCCAGCTATTTCGCTACCCCGCTGGCCTATATCTTCATCGTCATCTTCCTGGTGCTGTCCGCCGTCTTCACCTTCTATCTGGGTGGGTTCTACGAGGGCGGTCAGGCGGATCTGGTGCCCTTCTTCAACTTCCACCCCTGGCTGTACCTGTTCCTGGTGCCGGCGGTGGCCATGCGTCTGTGGGCCGAGGAGCGCAAGTCCGGCACCATCGAACTGCTGATGACCCTGCCGGTGTCCCGCGCCGACATGGTGCTGGGCAAGTTCCTCGCCGCCTGGGTCTTCGTCGGCATCGCACTGCTGCTGACCTTCCCGATCATCATCACGGTCAACTACCTGGGTGATCCGGACAACGGCGCCATCTTCACCGGCTACCTGGGCAGCTGGCTGCTGGCCGGCGGCTATCTGGCCATAGGCTCGTGCATGTCGGCGCTGACCCGCAACCAGGTGATCGCCTTCATCCTCAGCGTGGTGGCCTGCTTCGTGTTCATCGTCAGCGGCTTTCCGCTGGTGCTCGACCTGTTCCGCGGCTGGGCGCCCCAGTGGCTGCTCGATGCCATTGCCTCACTCAGTTTCCTGATCCGCTTCGATGCCATCAGCAAGGGCGTTCTGGACCTGCGTGACCTGTTGTATTTCATCTCGCTGATGGTGGCCTGGCTGGTGGCTACGGCGATTGTCATCGACCTGAAAAAGGCCGATTGAGGCAAAGGAGACTGCACATGAAACGACTGATGTATTCCGGTACCGGCCTGTTGCTCCTGTTGCTGGCCTTCATTGCCTTCAACATCACCTCCAACACCCTGCTGCCCGGGGCGCGGCTGGATCTGACCGAACAGAAGCTGTACACCATCTCCGATGGCACGCGGAAGATCCTGCGTGATCTGGAGGAGCCGGTGACCCTGTACTTCTTCTTCTCCGAGCGCGCCAGCAAGGATCTGGTCATGGTTCGCAACTACGCGCGGCGGGTGGAGGAAATGCTCAAGGAGTACGAGCGGGTAGCCGATGGCAAGCTGCGCCTGCACATCATCGACCCGCAACCCTTCTCCGAGGCCGAGGACCGCGCCGCCGAGTTCGGGCTGCAGGCGGTACCCCTGACCCAGACCGGTGAACAGCTGTACTTCGGTCTGGCCGGCACCAACGAGCTGGCCCAGCGCGAGATCATTCCCTTTTTCGCGCTGGATCAGGAAGGCCTGCTCGAGTACGAGCTCAGCCGGCTGGTCAACAGCCTGGCCCGGCCGGAGAAACCGCGTATCGGCCTGATCTCCGCGCTGCCCCTGGGCGGCGGCATGAACCCCTTCAGCGGTCAGGCCACGGCGCCCTGGGTGGCCTACGAGCAGCTGCAGCAGGTGTTCGGCGTGGAGGAGCTGGAAGCGGATATCGACGCCGTCCCCGAGGACATCGATGTGCTGCTGCTGGTGCATCCCAAGACCCTCAGCGAGGCGGCCCTGTTTGCCATCGACCAGTTCGTGCTGCGCGGCGGCAAGCTGATGGCCTTCGTCGATCCGGTGGCCGAATCGGATCAGAGCATGGAGGCCATGATGGATGGCATGGCCGATGGCCGTGCCTCGGATCTGGCTCCGCTGCTGGCGGCCTGGGGCGTGTCCTATGACCCCGAGCGGGTGGTGCTGGATTCGCGCCTGGGCATGTCCGTGGGTCGCGGTCAGGGGCAGCTGCCGGCCCGTCACATCGGCTGGCTGGAAGTGGAAAAGCAGTTCATGAGCGAGGACGATACCGTCACCGCACCGCTGCAGCTGCTGACCCTGGCCAGTGCCGGTTCACTGGTGCCGATGGAGGAGGCCAGCACCCGGTTCGAGCCGCTGCTGTCCAGCAGCCGGCACAGTGCGCTGACCCCCAGCAGCCGCTTCACCCGTCTGGAGGACCCGGAAACCCTGCTGCAGGGCTTCCGCGCCGATGAGCAGATCCACCATTTCGCCGCCCGGCTGCAGGGCCCGGCCAGTACCGCCTTCCCCGAGGGGCTGGAAGGGCGCGAGCCCGAGCTGACCGAAGCGGCCAACATCAACGTGGTGCTGGTTGCCGATACCGACCTGCTGACCGACCGCATGTGGGTACAGGTGCAGGACTTCTTCGGTCAGCGCATTCCCCAGCCCTGGGCGGACAACGGTGGTTTCCTGATCAACGCGCTGGACAACCTGTCCGGTTCCGAGGCGCTGATCAGCGTGCGGTCGCGGGGCAACTTCAGCCGTCCGTTCACCGTGGTCGAGGATCTGCAGCGCCAGGCTGAAAGCCGCTTCCGCGAAAGCGAGATGCGCCTGCAACAGCAGCTGGAGCAGACCGAACAGCGCCTGATCGAGCTGCAGCAGAACCAGGATCCGACCCAGCTGACCGAGCTCAGTGCCGAGCAGGAGCAGGAGATCCAGCGCTTCCTCGATCAGAAGCTGGAGATCCGCAAGCAGCTGCGGGACGTGCGCTACCAGCTGAACGCGGATATCGAGCGTCTGGGCACCTGGCTGAAGGTGATCAACATTGCACTGGTTCCGGCGTTGCTGACCCTGGCGGTGCTGCTGTGGTGGCTGCTGGGTCGGATGCGCCGCCGTACTGTCTAGGAGGACGGAGATGCGAAACAGGATTCTGATCGTTGCGGTCTTGGTGATACTGGCGCTGACGGCGGTAGCGTTGCAGATGCGCAGCAGCGAACGTATCGACGAGCTGGCCAGTCGCGAGCTGCTGTCGCCTGAACAGCAGCAGCAACTGGCCGGGCTGGAGCGGATCACCCTGAGCAAGGGCGAGTCCAGTGTCGAGCTGGCCCTGCTGGACGGGAACTGGGGCGTGCTCAGCCATGCCGGCTTCCCGGTACAGAAGGAACGCCTGGCAGCTCTGCTGCATGCCCTGCGTGGCGCCCGGGTGATCGAGGAGAAGACCAGCAACCCCGATCACCACGCCCGCCTGGGACTGGCTACCGACGACGCCACCCATCCTCCGCTGCAGGTGCAACTGCATGCCGCCGGCGAGGACTTCGGCGTGATCTATGGCAATCGGGTCGGCAATGGCCAGCTGGTACGCTTTGTCGGCAGCGATCAGGTGCTGCTGATCAACCGCCCCTTCGGCATGTCGGTCAACCCGCAGGACTGGCTGTCACTGCAGGTGGTGGACATGCCCCTGACCCTGGTGTCCCGGGCCCGCTGGCAGCACGCCGACGGCGAAACCCTGGAGCTGTCCAAGGCAGCCGAGGGGGAGTACAACCTCCAGCTTGAAGGCGCGGATGCGGAGCAGGGCGGCAACGAGCGCCAGATCAACAGCATGGTGCTGGCGCTGGTCAACCTGCGTGCGCAGAACGTGGCGCTGCGCGAGGAGCTGGCGCTGCCCGAGCCCATGCTGCAGATGCAGGTCGATACCTGGGCCGGCAGTGAACTGCAGGCCAGCCTGTACAACCTCGAGGGGCGTTACTGGTTGCTGATCGACAGCTATACCGCCGCCGAGGCGGACAGCGAGCTGCAGGTCAACGCTGATTCGCGCTGGGCCTACCAGGTCGGTGTGGCCGATATGGAAAATCTCACCCGTCGTCGTCAGGACCTGCTGCGCAGCGGCGAGTCCGACTGACACCTCCCTCCCCCGATGGCCGGCCGGTCATGGTCCGGCCACCGGGTATCCGATGGCAAATGCACATCGCCCCCTCTTGCAGCCGCACGCACTTTGGCTAGAATCGAAGCACGGCCTCTATAAACATTATTCCAGGTGGGGCGTATGACCGGCTTGCCGGCAGCGCTCCCCATGCCGGGCGCAATGCCGCATCAGGTTTCGCACCAGGTATCCAATGGACGTTGCACGGAGTGTCGCTATCGCCGCTCCGGCTTTCCGGGCGGTGGGGAATCATTTGTGATGTGGAGAAGGTGGTAATGTCTGATCGGCAAACCGGTACGGTTAAATGGTTCAACGATGCCAAGGGCTTTGGCTTCATTCAGCGTGAGTCGGGTCCGGATGTGTTCGTGCACTTCCGCGCCATTCGTGGCGAAGGGCACCGCACTCTGGTGGAAGGGCAGAAGGTCGAGTTCAACGTGACCCAGGGCCAGAAAGGGTTGCAGGCCGAGGACGTGGCAGCACTTTGAGTGCTGACGACCCGGCACGCTGGTATTGCTGTTCACTGGGGGACGGCCTGCAGGCCGCTCAGCCATTGGACGCCATCCGGCAGGCCTTTGTACGGCGGTACCCGGTGGTCACACCGGATACCGCCGTATTCCTGCGTCATCGCCTCGAGGGGCTGCACTGCGACACCACGGTATTCTTCACGCCGGCACTGGCGGATCTGGCCAGGGAGTTCGGTGCTCACCGCTGCTACCCACCTGATGCCGGTGAGGTCGAGCTGCTGATCGGCTCGGACCAGCTACTGCCCCGGCACTGACCCCAATCAGGGCTTCTGGGCCCAGATGAATTCTTCCTCGCCCTCGACCGTCACCTTCATCCAGCGGTCGGCATCGGCCTCGCCCTGTTCTTCCTCCCAGCCGCCCACCGAACAGCGCACTTCCCGCTGGATGCCGGCAGCCACGGCCCGGGCGCACTCCAGGTCAGTGGCCCAGGGGGTGGCATCGCTGTCGAACCAGATGCTGGCCCAGCGGCCGGCGGCGCGACGCACCAGCATCAGCGGAATCGGCGGCGCCGCCTGCAGGGTGCCGCGCCGGGTATTGCCCTTCCACTCGCCCAGCTGCAGCGGGCCGATCTGCTGTTCCAGCCAGCTGGTCAGCTCGTCGAGGAAGTCTTCCTTCACGTAGATCTCGATATCCGGTTGGCGCACAGGGATTCCTCTCAGCGTTGCAACAAGACCAGACGCATTACCACCTCCAGCCCGCTCAGACCGCTCTCCAGCAGGGCCTGCTGGCGCTCCGGCCGGCTGCGCCAGCCATGCGGCGTCATGCCGATCAGGTCGGCCAGTGCCTCGGCGGACAGCTCCAGGGGGTAGCGCAGTACCTGATCATCGACGATCTGCAGTTCGGGGGGCAAGTTCCGGATCAGTTCCGGGGTGTCATGCACACTGTCATACAGTTGCTGGCGCAGGCTCAGCAGGTGATCGGCATGGGGGCCGACCAGCAGCAGTCGCCCGCCGGGGCGCAGCACGCGCAGGCACTCCTGCCAGGACCAGGGACTGAATATGCACAGGGCCGCATCGACGCTGGCGTCGGCAACCGGCAGGCGGGCGCTGGAACCCACCAGCCAGCGGATCCCGCGGTTGCGCCGGCAGGCCTTGATGATGGCTTCCTTGCTGATGTCCAGCCCGGCGCAGTCGGCGGTGGGGATGGCGCGGGCCAGGCGGTCGGTGTAGTAACCCTCGCCACAACCCATGTCCAGAATGGAGCGGGGGTCTTCTGTCCCCAGCAGCTCGTTGACCCGGTCGCTGACCGGCTGGTAGTAGCCGCCGTCGAGGAAGGCCTGACGGTGCGCCAGCATGGTCGGGGTATCGCCGGGCTGGCGACTGTTCTTGTGCTGCACCAGCAGCAGGTTCAGATAGCCCTGGCGTGCCTGGTCATAGCTGTGGCCATTGCTGCAGGACCAGGTCCGATCGCTGGCGGTCAGCGGCAGATGGCAGTGCGGGCAGATCAGTTGGGGCATCAGGCAAGCAACCGGCGCAGCGTCGCGTAGTAGATGTCGGTCAGGGTATCCAGATCCGCCACGCTGACATGTTCGTTGACCTGGTGAATGGTCGCGTTGACCGGCCCCAGTTCCACTACCTGGGTACCCAGGGTGGCGATGAAACGGCCATCCGAGGTCCCGCCTGAGGTCGAGGGCTGGGTTTCCCGGCCGGTCACCTCGCGTATCGCCGCGCGTACGCCGTCGAGCAGATCACCCGGCTCGGTGAGGAAGGGCAGACCCGACAGGTTCCATTCCAGCTGGTAGTCCAGTCCATGGCGCTCGAGAAGACCGCGCACCCGCTCCTGCAGGCCATCCACGGTGGATTCGGTGGAGAAGCGGAAGTTGATCAGTGCCTCCAGTTCACCGGGAACCACGTTGGTGGCGCCGGTACCGGAATGGATATTGGAAATCTGGAAGCTGGTCGGCGGGAAGAACTCGTTGCCCTGGTCCCAGACCTCGGCGGCCAGCTCGGCCAGTGCCGGGGCGGCCAGGTGAATGGGATTGCGGGCCAGGTGCGGGTAGGCGACATGGCCCTGCTTGCCACGGATGAGCAGACGCGCATTCAACGAGCCGCGCCGGCCATTCTTCACCACGTCGCCGACCAGTTCGGTACTGGAGGGTTCGCCGACGATGCACCAGTCGACCTGCTCGCCACGCTCTCTGAGCGTCTCCACCACCCGTACGGTACCGTCCACTGCAGGCCCTTCCTCATCGCTGGTGATCAGGAAGGCGATGGAGCCGCGATGAGCGGGGTAGTCCGCAACGAAGCGCTCTACCGCTACCACCATGGCGGCCAGGCTGCCTTTCATGTCCGCCGCGCCGCGGCCATACAGCATGCCGTCGCGTATTTCCGGCGTGAAGGGTGACGTGTCCCACTGGCTGCCCGGCCCGGCGGGTACCACGTCGGTATGACCGGCAAAGCACAACACCGGACCATCGTGACCACGGCGAGCCCAGAGGTTGTCCACGTCACCAAAGCGCAGGGGTTCGAGCATGAAGCCGCAGTCGGCCAGGCGCTGGCCCATCAGCTGCTGGCAGCCGGCATCATCCGGGGTAGTGGAGTCGCGGGCAATCAGCTCGCAGGCGAGGGTCAGGGTGTCGGAATGCGATGTGCTCATGGGGGGCCGGCCAGATCTGGAATCGGCGCACATGATAGCAGATGTGGCCGGCCGTGACGGACCCGATCAGGGCGTGTCGGGCTTGCGCTCGTGGCCCATGGGGGTGCTGTCGGGGAGGCCGGTTTCCGGATTGCGGAAGTCCGGGCTGCGAACCTCCGAGTCCATGGGCATGTGGGCATAGCGGGCGATATCATCGCCGCTGTGCCGCTCGCACAGCCGCTCCTTCAGCTCACAGTGCCCGGTCAGGCCGCGGTACAGGGCCATGCCACCGGCGGCCAGCGCCAGCAGGCCACCTACGCCACCATGCCGCAGGCCGCAGGCGAGCAGGCCGAGACCACCGGCGATCGACAGCTTGCGCTCCATACCGGTGACGTTCTGCGATGAATGTTGCATGTCAGATTCCTCTTGTCAGATTCAACGGCGCGGCACATTGGCGTCGTCATGGGAAATGGTTACCTCGACCCGGCGGTTCATGGCGCGGGAAGCGGGACTGTTGTTGTCCGACACCGGGTGGGCCTTGCCCAGTCCCACGGTCTGAATACGGCTGGCATCCACCCCCGCCTGGACCAGGGCATGGCGGACCGAATCGGCCCGGGCCTGGGACAGCTGCAGGTTGTAGGAGTCAGAGCCGGTACTGTCGGTAAAGCCCTCGATCAGCACCTTGCGCTCCGGGTGCTCTTCCAGGAACTGCGCCAGTTTGCGCACTTCGCTGTGGGCCGCGGGTTTCAGGTCGGCCTTGTCCAGATCGAACAGCACATTGCCGAAGGTCACCACCGAGCCACGCTCGGTCTGCTTGGCGTTGAGCTGTTCCTGGAGCTGGCGGATCTGCTCGTCACGGGCCTCGAGGCGGGTGCGGGCGCGTTCCTCGGACACCCCTTCCAGCTCCTGCTCGGCGGTGCGCAGGGCAATGGTCTGGCGGGCCAGCTCCACGCGGCGCTCGGTCAGGTAGGCCAGGTGCGATACCTCAGGCTCCTTGGCGCCTTCCTTGAAGGCGAAATCCGCCTGTCCGAGGGCCTTCTTCGCTTCCTCGGTCTCGATGGCCGCAAACTGCTGAGCCTTGGGATGGTTCTGCAGTTCTGTTACCTGGGCGCGGGCCTGTTCCAGCTGGGGGTTGGGTTCGTTGGAAGCGCAGGCCGTGAGCAGCACGCCGGCGGCCAGGCAGGCGGGTAAGGTCAGATGAGTACGCATGGTATGACTCCTCGCAAGTGTTCGTGGTGGCCTGGCTTACTGCACGCGGCGCAGACTTTCTTCACGCAGCTCCTGCGTGCCTTGACGGGCCGATTCCAGACCCCGCTTGGCCTTCTCGGCCTGGGCCTTGCGTTCGGCGACCCGCGCATCCCACTCCGCCTGCTCAGCCAGCTCGCGGGCGCGGTCGTAATCCTTCTCCAGGTTGGCCTGCTCGGCCTGCAGCAGTTTCTCCCGCGCGGTACGCAGCTCCAGCGGCGCAAACTCGGCGCTTCTGGCGGTGTCAGCGGAATTGACGGCCTGTTGGGCAACGGCCAGCTGGCTGGTGGGTGGCGGGGTGCTGGCGCAGCCGGTGACGAAAACGGCGACGCCCAGGGTCATTGCGGTGAACAGGGTTCTGGACGTGCATGGTGCGTGGGACAGCATGGACATAGTGGACTCCAGATAGCATTCACAGTGGGTTCAGAATTTGTGACCCCGGCTTGCTGGAGCTGTTCAACAAAGCTTGCGTACTTCCGGCGCGGCTCCGGCGGTCTAGCAGGCGGGCCAGCGAGCTCTTCGCCAGGCCCGGCGCTGTTTCTTGTCGAGGAAGGTCCAGGCCAGCAGGCGGCTCTGCTTCTGGCCCTGACCCATGGGGATTACCCGCACATCCCGTACCGGCAGTGTGGCCAGCCGGGCACGCAGGGGCGGCAGGTTGGCGGCCCGGGACACCAGGGTGGTGAACCAGAACACCTGACCGGCGATGGCGGCGCTCTGATCAATCATGCGAGACAGGAAACCGGCTTCGCCACCGTCACACATGAGTTCGTTGTGCCGACCGCCGAAGTTCAGCAGCGGTTGCCGATCGGTGTCTCGGCCGAGATTGCGCCACTTGCGCTGGCTGCCCCGGGTTGCTTCGGCCAGGTCGGCATGGAAGGGGGGATTGCACAGGGTGAAATCGAAGCGCTCGTCACCGCCGACCAGACCCCCGAAGATCTGCTCGGGCCGCCTCTGGTGGCGTAGTTCGATGCCGACAGCCAGCGTCGGGTTGGCGGCCAGGATCTGCGCCGCATTGGCCAGGGCGGCCTGGTCGATGTCGCTGCCGACAAAGCGCCAGCCGTATTCGCTGCGGCCCAGCAGGGGATAGATCAGATTGGCCCCGGTGCCCACGTCCAGACCGACCAGACCGTCGCCTGTGGGTATCTTGCCGTCGTGGCTCGCTCCCAGCAGGTCCGCCAGGGCGTGGATGTAGTCGGCGCGGCCGGGCACCGGTGGGCACAGGTAACCCTCGGGCAGGGTCCAGCCGCGGATGCCGTACTGCTCCTGCAGCAGAGCCTGATTCAGCGCCAGCACGGCGGCAGGCTGACTGAAGTCCAGTGTGCTCGACCCGTCTGCAGCCCTGATGATATGGGGCCTGAGCGTTGGACAGGCGCGTGCCAGCGCCTGCAGATCATAGCGCCCCTGGTGACGGTTGCGCGGATGCAGGCCGGCTCGGGCCGGGCGCGGCGGACGGGATCGGGTGGACATGCTGGACCTCTGATTCGGCCGGCAATTGTCCCATAGCGGCGCGCCGCTGGCATCCCCGCTTGTACACAATTCAGGTGGATGAGTCTGTGGATAAGCCTGTGATAAGCAGGGCCAGCCCACACTGGCGTTGGCTTTGCCGGAGCTGGTGATTTATTGAGCAGTGGCGCGGGGCGGGCGGTGACCTGGGGTATACTGTGCCGCTTCAAAATTGCGAGGTTGGCATGGCGACAGATGATCCCCGCTTCGGCGGTATAGCGCGACTCTATGGCACCGAAGCCCTGGCCCGGCTGCAGGGCAGTCATATGGCCGTGGTCGGTATCGGCGGTGTCGGCAGCTGGGCGGCCGAGGCGCTGGCGCGCACCGGCATCGGCCGCATCACCCTGATCGACATGGATGACATCTGCGTCACCAATACCAACCGGCAGTTGCCGGCCATGGCGGGCAACATAGGACGGCTCAAGGTCGAGGTGATGGCCGAACGCATCCGCGCCATCAACCCGGCCTGCGAGGTGCGACCGATCATGGGCTTTGTCACCCCGGACACCCTGGCCGAGTACATCACCCCGGACATCGACTGTGTGGTGGACTGCATCGACAGCGTGGCGTCCAAGGTGGCGCTGATCGCCTGGTGCCGGCGCCAGCGCATTGCCATCGTCACCACGGGCGGCGCCGGTGGCCAGATAGACCCCACCCAGATCCGCGTGGCCGACCTGTCGAAGACAGTCAACGATCCGCTGGCGGCCAAGGCCCGCTCCCTGCTGCGCCGCGACCACAATTTCCCCCGCGCCGAGAGCAAGCGCAGCTTCGGCGTGCCCTGCGTCTATTCCCTGGAGCAACTGCGCTACCCCAAGCCGGATGGCTCGGTATGCCAGCAGAAGAGCTTTGTCGGGGAAGGGGTCAAGCTGGACTGTTCCGGCGGCTTCGGTTCGGTGACCATGGTCACGGCCACCTTCGGCATGGTGGCTGCATCCAGAGCGGTGGAGCGCTTGCTGCGCTGAGCGAGCAGGGCGCAGCACATCTGCGCCACGCCCCGGGGATGGCTGTCAGGCTCAGTTGTGTGCGTGCAGCATCTCGTTGAGCGCGATGGCGCTCTTGTTGGTCTTGCACTCGATGGCACCGGTCTGCGAGTTGCGGCGGAACAGCAGATCCGGCTGGCTGGCCAGCTCCCGCGCCTTGACGATGCCGATCTGGTTGTCGTGCTCATCCAGCAGCGCGACCTTGAGGCCGGCGGTGATGTAGAGACCGGCTTCCACGGTGCAGCGGTCGCCCAGCGGAATGCCGATACCGGCGTTGGCACCGATCAGGCAGCCTTCACCCACCGAGATGACGATATTGCCGCCACCGGACAGGGTGCCCATGGTCGAGCAGCCGCCGCCCAGGTCCGAGCCCTTGCCGACGAACACCCCGGCGGAAATGCGGCCTTCCACCATGCTGGTCCCGGCGGTCCCGGCATTGAAGTTGATGAAGCCTTCGTGCATGACGGTAGTGCCTTCGCCAATGTAGGCACCCAGGCGAACCCGCGCGGTGTCGGCGATGCGCACGCCGGTGGGTACCACGTAGTTGGTCATGATCGGGAACTTGTCGACGCTGAACACCTGCAGGTCATCGCCGCGCAGGCGCGCCTGCAGCTGGCGCTGGGGAAGCTCCTGGATATCGATGGCGCCCTGGTTGGTCCAGGCGACATTCGGCAGCAGCGGGAACAGACCGGCCAGCACCACCTCGTGGGGCTTGACCAGACGGTGCGACAGCAGGTGCAGCTTGAGGTAGGCACCGGGAGTGGTGATCGGGGCGTCATCGGTCTCCAGCAGGGTGACCACCAGCGGGCGGCTGCTGTGCTGAAGCTGCTCGGCCAATGCGCCGGGCTCGGCAAAGCCAGCATCACGGAGGGCTTTACCCAGTGCGGCGCACTGACTGGTGGACAGGGCAATGGCCTGATTGCCGCCGGTGTAGCCGAGCTGCTCGGCGAATACCGCGACCAGTGCCGGCTCCGGATGGAGGATGGGGTTGGGGTAGTACACCTCCAGCCAGTCGCCGGCCAGATTCTGGGTGCCGATGCCCAGAGCAAGACTGAAATGGTTGCTCATCGGTAGTGGGTCCTTCGTGCGTGGATTCAAAAGGCAGTGGCGTACAGCTCGGGCTTGAAGCCGACCAGACGCCGTGGGCCGATATCCAGTACCGGTCTTTTTATCATCGAGGGGTTGGCCTGCATCAGCGCAATGGCCTTGTCCTGATCCAGGTCCTGCTTGTCCGCATCATCGAGCTTGCGGAAGGTGGTGCCCTGGCGGTTCAGGATCTTTTCCCAGCCGTGCTCCTCGCACCAGCTGCGCAGACGTTCGGCATCAATGCCTTCCTTCTTGTAGTCATGGAAGTGGTAGTCGATACCATGCTCGTCCAGCCAGGTGCGGGCTTTCTTCATGGTGTCACAGGCCTTGATGCCGTACAGGGTAATCATCTCTCTACAGACTCCGGATAAAGGTGCGGATACGTTGCGCGGCCTCGATGCAATCATCCGGCGGCGCGACCAGGGCCAGGCGCAGGCGCCCGGCACCGGGGTTGAATCCGTCGATTTCTCGGGACAGGTAGCTGCCCGGCAGCACCGCCACGTTCTGCTCGATCAGCAGGCGCCGGGTAAAACTCTCATCGTCTATCGGGGTGGCCGGCCACAGGTAGAAGCCGGCATCGGGGCGCTGGACATCCATCACGTCGCCGAGGATATCCAGCACGGCGTCGAACTTGCGCCGGTACAGCTCGCGGTTGGCCTGCACATGGACCTCGTCCTGCCAGGCGACGATGCTGGCCAGCTGGGTCGGCAGCGGCATGGCGCAACCGTGATAGGTGCGGTAGGTCAGGTAGGGGGCCAGCAGGGCGGCATCACCGGCGACAAAGCCGGAACGCAGGCCCGGCAGGTTGGAGCGCTTGGACAGGCTGTGAAATACCACACAGCGGGCGAAGTCCTCCCGGCCCATGGCGGCGCAGGCCTGCAGCAGACCCGGCGGCGGCGCCTGCTCGGGGTGATGGATCTCGCTGTAGCACTCGTCCGAGGCGATCACGAAGTCATGTTCATCAGCCAGGCGAATCAGCTGCTGCAGGGTTTCAAGCGGAATCACCGCGCCGGTGGGGTTGCCCGGTGAGCAGAGGAACAGCAGCTGGCAGCGTCGCCAGACCTCGGCAGGTACCTGATCGAAATCGGGGATGAAACCGTTGTCCGCCGTGCAGGCCAGATAATGGGGCTGGGCGCCGGCCAGCAGCGCCGCACCTTCATAGATCTGATAGAAGGGGTTGGGGCTGAGCACCAGGGCGTCGGGGTCGCGTTGCACCAGAGCCTGGGTAAAGGAGAACAGGGCCTCGCGGGTACCGGTCACCGGCAGTACATGACGGTCGGCATCCAGCCAGCCGGCAGGCACGGCAAAACGCCGGTTCAGCCAGTCCACTATGGCCTGACGCAGGGCAGGCACGCCGGCGGTGGTGGGGTAGACCGAATACTGGCCCATCTCCCGGGCCAGGGTATCCAGCACGAAGCCGGGAGCCTCGTGCTTGGGTTCACCGATGGACAGCGACACCGGACTCAGGTCGGGATTGCCGACCGCGCCCGCGAGCAACGCCCGCAGCTTCTCGAAGGGGTAGGGCTGCAGCAGTTGCAGGTCGCTGTTCATGCTCAGATATCCATGCTCAATGGCGGATCGTGATCCGGTTGGTCGATGTTGTAGCTGAGAGTACGAATGATGGTGCTCTGCAGGCGCTGGCACAGCTGGGGATCGGACAGGGGCTGGTTGTCCGCATCGGTCAGTACGAAAACATCATCCACACGCTCACCCAGCGTGACGATGCGTGCATTTTGCACGCTGATGTCGAAATCGAGAAATATTTTTCCCATTTTCGCCAGCAGCCCCGGTCGGTCGGGGGCGCTGAGTTCGAGGATGGTGTGCTGGCCGCCGTGGTCGGTGAAGATGGTGACCTCGGGGGCGAAGGCGAAGTGCTTGAGCTGGCGCGGCACCCGCCGCTGGATGATCGCCGGGTAGGCATCCGGGTCGGACAGCGCCTCGCTCAATTCGCTCTTGATCTCGCGGATGCGGCCGGGATTGTCGCCGATCGGGCCACCGTCGGCGTCCAGCACGATATAGGTGCCCAGATTGATGTGGTTGGCGGTGATTACCCGGGCATCCTGAATGCTCAGGTTGAGCTGGTCCATGGCCGCCGCCGTCACCGCGAACAGGTCGTGCTGCTCGGGGGTATAGAGGAAGATCTGGGTGGCACCCTCGTATTCGCCCTGGGCGGTTTCCTTGACCAGCACCAGGGGGCCACGGTGCTGCGGATGCTGCAGTATGGCCTCGGTCTGCCAGGCGATGTCGCTGGCGGTATGGCGCAGGAAATAACCCTCGTCGAGCTGGTCCCAGAGGTTCTCGATGTCGTCCTCGTCGATGCCGTTGCGCACCATGATGTCCATGGCAGCGCGCTGGGTGTCGGCAATCTGCTCGGCCCGGTTCGGCGGATTGTCCAGACCGCGGCGCAGGGCGCGCTTGGTCTCGGCGTACAGCTGGCGCAGCAGGGACGCGCGCCAGGAGTTCCACAGGTTCGGGTTGGTCGCGTTGATGTCGGCGATGGTCAGCACGTACAGATAGTCCAGGCGCACCTGGTTGCCCATCTTCAGCGCGAAGTCGTGGATCACCTCGGGGTCGGAGATGTCCTTGCGCTGGGCGGTGGTGGACATCAGCAGGTGGTTCTCCACCAGCCAGCAGACCAGGTGCGTATCCCAGGCCGGCAGCTGGTGACGCTGACAGAAATTGGCCGCATCCACCGCGCCCAGCTCGGAGTGATCGCCGCCGCGGCCCTTGGCAATGTCGTGGTACAGACCGGCGATATACAGCAGGTCGGGCTTGGGCAGGCGGCAGAAGATCTTCCAGGCCAGCGGGTACTTCTCCTGGAAGTCCGGGCGACCCAGCTTGCGCAGGTGCTTGATCAGGTTGAGGGTGTGCGCATCGACCGTATAGATGTGGAACAGGTCGTGTTGCATCTGGCCGATGATGCGGCCGAATTCCGGCAGGTAGCGGCCGAGGATGCCGTAGCGGTTCATCCGCCGCAGATTGCGGTGGATGCCCTCGCGGCAGCGCAACAGCTCGATGAACAGGCTGGTGTTGCGGATGTCGCTGCGGAAGGCGTCATCGATCAGGTGGCGGTGGTCGCGCAGCAGGCGGATGGTGTCGGCCCGCACGCCGCGGATTTCCTTGTGCTGGGCCATCAGCACGAAGATTTCCATCAGCGCAAAGGGCGTGCGCTTGAACACCTGCGGGTGGGTCACCTCGATATAGTGGTTGCGCACCTGGAAGCGGGCATTGAGCGGCTGGATCTCCGCTGCCTCGGCATCGCGCAGCAGTATCTCCTCGAAATGCTGCATCAGCAGGTCATTGAGCTCGGACAGGGACATCACTATCCGGTAGTACTTCTGCATGAAGCGCTCGACCGCCAGCTTGGCATCGTTGTCCTCGAAGCCGAAGAGCCGGGCCAGGGCCCGCTGGTGGTCGAACAGCAGCCGGTCCTCGGCGCGCCCGGCAAGGATGTGCAGGGCAAAGCGTACCTGCCAGAGGAAGGCCCGGCCGCTGGTCAGCAGGCTGTACTCGGACTCGTTGAGAAAACCCTGTTCGACCAGCTGGCGCAGGTCATTGGTACCGAAGTGGCGCAGCGCCACCCAGCCGATGGTCTGGATGTCGCGCAGGCCGCCGGGGGAGCTCTTGACGTTGGGTTCGAGGTTGTACTCGGTGTCGTTGAACTTGGCATGCCGGGCGTGCTGCTCGGCGCGCTTGGCGCGGAAGAACTCGGCGCTGGTCCACATGTGGTCGGGCCCCAGGGCGTCGACCATCTCCTGACGCAGCTGGCTGTCGCCGACCAGCAGGCGCGACTCCATCAGGTTGGTGATCACGGTCACGTCCGAGCGCGCTTCCTGCTGGCACTCGCTGATGCTGCGCACGCTGTGGCCGACGGCCAGGCCGATATCCCAGAGCAGGGTCAGGAAGCGGCTGATGGCCTCGTGGTAGCGCTCGCCGGCGCTGCCGTCGCGCAGCAGGATCAAGAGGTCGATATCCGAATGCGGATGCAGCTCACCGCGTCCGTAGCCGCCCACGGCGAGCAGGGCGATGTCGCTGTCCAGCGGGCAATCCAGGCTCGCCCAGGCCTGGGAGAGAATCTGGTCGGTCAACCAGGCGCGGTCGTGGATCAGTTTGTGGATGTCGCGCTGACCCTCGAAACGGGCCTTGAGTACGGCGTCGGCGTGCTGCAATGCCTTCTTGAAAACGCGGGCCGGGCTGCGGGCAGCGGCCAGATCGACATCGAACTGGCTGCGGTTGAACAGTTCGTGATCCACAATGGTTCCTCGGGGGCAACGGTAGGGCGGCGCGCAGGCGCCGCCCGGTCAGCGGAAGTCTTCGTCCTTGCGCAGGGTCAGCACCTCATAGCCATCGGCGGTGACCAGAATGGTGTGCTCCCATTGGGCCGACAGCTTCCGGTCCTTGGTGATGGCGGTCCAGCCGTCGCCCAGCAGACGGGTCTCGGGGCGGCCCTGGTTGATCATCGGCTCGATGGTGAAGGTCATGCCTTCCTTGAGCTCCATGCCGGTTCCTGCCTTGCCATAATGCAGTACCTGGGGCTCTTCATGGAATACCTTGCCGATGCCGTGGCCGCAGTAATCGCGCACCACGCTGTAGCGGTTGGCGTGGGCGTGATCCTGGATGACCTGGCCGATATCGCCCAGGCGCGCACCGGGGCGTACCACCGAGATGCCCTTGTACAGACATTCCTGGGTTACCCGGGACAGCCGCTCGACCCACTCCGGCACCTCGCCGACATGGAACATCTTGCTGGTGTCACCGAAGTAGCCGTCCTTGATGACGGTGACGTCGATGTTCATCGCATCGCCGTTCTTCAGCGGCTTGTCGTTGGGAATGCCGTGGCACACCACATGGTTGAGCGAGGTGCAGATGGACTTGGGAAAGGGGATGCGGCCGTGGCCGCCGCCGTAGTTCAGCGGTGCGGGGATGGCCTTCTGCACATTGACGATGTAGTCGTGACAGATGCGGTTGAGCTCATCGGTGGTGACGCCCGGCTTGACGTACTCCTCGATCATTTCCAGCACTTCGGCGGCGAGGCGGCCGGCCACGCGCATGCCGGCGATGTCTTCGGCGGTCTTGATGGATACACTCATGAAGCGGGATTCTCTCGTTCGACCACGCCACGGCGGCGTGGGATGGATTGACTGACGGCAGAGTCTATCAGAAACCGGGGCAGCTCTGCTGCGCCGAAGGACGACCGTCCGGCACATCGGTCTTTATCTGCACCGGGGTTCCATGATATAAAGCGCCGCGCCTGAACGAAGGTCGGACATTTCCGCCTCCAGGCCTTACTGAAACCGCACACATATCGACACGTTGTTCTGGGTGCCCTGCGGGGTTGAACAGCGGGATATGTGGAGGCTCAACCCAAGACAATTCACGGAGTTATCATGACCCAAGTTACCATGCGTGACATGCTGAAGGCCGGTGCGCACTTCGGCCACCAGACCCGCTACTGGAACCCGAAAATGGGCAAGTACATTTTCGGCGCACGCAACAAGATTCACATCATCAACCTGGAAAAAACCATGCCGATGTTCCACGAAGCCCTGAGCTTTGTGGAGAAGCTGGCCAGCGGCAAGAACAAGCTGCTGTTCGTGGGCACCAAGCGTGCTGCCAGCAAGATCATCGCCGAGGAAGCGACCCGCGCCGGCATGCCCTACGTTGATCACCGCTGGCTCGGCGGCATGCTGACCAACTACAAGACCATCCGTCAGTCCATCAAGCGTCTGCGCGACCTGGAAACCCAGGCCGAAGACGGCACCTTCACCAAGCTGACCAAGAAAGAAGCCCTGATGCGTTCGCGCGATCTGGAAAAGCTGAACCGCAGCCTGGGTGGTATCAAGGACATGGGCGGTCTGCCCGACGCTCTGTTCGTCATCGACGTCGAGCACGAGCGCATCGCCATCACCGAAGCCAACAAGCTGGGTATCCCGGTCATCGGCATCGTTGATACCAACAGCAGCCCCGAAGGCGTTGACTACGTCATCCCGGGTAACGACGACGCCATCCGCGCCATCAAGCTGTACGCCGGTGCCATGGCTGACGCCGTACTGCGCGGCAAGAGCAGCGGCGGTGTAGGCGAGTTCGTCGAAGAGACTGCCCCTGAGGCCTCCGAAGGCTGAGCAGGAATTCGGCACCTCGTGTGAATGCCGTATTCAAAAAGGGGGCCATGCCCCCTTTTTGCACTATGTTGGAATATCTTGAAAGCAACATGTTGAGGTCGTCCAGAGCAGCGGACGACACCCACTCAAGCAAGTCAGAGGATTAGTTCATGTCACAGATTACTGCAGCCATGGTCAAGGAACTGCGTGAGCGTACCGGCCAGGGCATGATGGATTGCAAAAAGGCCCTTGAAGCAGCCGGTGGCGACATCGAGAAAGCCATCGACGACATGCGCGCCGCTGGTGCGATCAAGGCCGCCAAGAAGGCTGGCAACATTGCCGCTGAAGGCTCCATCGCGGTCAAGGTGGCTGACGACAACAAGTCCGCCGTCATCATCGAAGTCAACTCCCAGACCGACTTCCTGGCCATGCAGGACGACTTCAAGGCCTTCGTCAACGAGAGCCTGGACAAGGGCTTTGCCGCCGGCTACACCGACGCCGCTCCGCTGATCGCCGACCAGGAATCCGCCCGCGAAGCCCTGGTTGCCAAGTGCGGTGAGAACGTCAACATCCGTCGTCTGGCCCGTATCGAAAGCGACGTGGTCGGTGCCTATCTGCACGGTCACCGCATTGGTGTGGTCGTGGCCCTGAAGGGCGGCGACGCCGAACTGGCCCGCGACATCGCCATGCACGTTGCCGCCAGCAACCCGCAGTTCGTCGAGCCTTCCCAGGTTTCTCCGGAAGTGGTCGAGAAGGAAAAGGAAATCTTCCTGGCCCTGAACGCCGACAAGATCGCCGGCAAGCCGGAGAACATCGTCGAGAACATGGTCAAGGGCCGCATCAACAAGTTCCTGGCCGAAGCCAGCCTGGTCGAGCAGCCCTTCGTCAAGGACCCGGAAGTCAAGGTCGGCGACCTGGCCAAGAAGGCCGGTGCCGAAATCGTTTCCTTCACCCGCTTCGAAGTGGGCGAGGGTATCGAGCGCGCCGAGGTCGACTTCGCTGCCGAAGTGGCTGCCCAGGTGGCTGCTTCCAAGAAGTAATGAAACGCCAGGTGCGTTGCGCAGGCAGTCTCCCTTATGGGAGTACTGCCAGCAGGTAGTACGGAAGGCTTCTCGTGCAGGCGAGAAGCCTTCTTTTTAAGAAAAACCGACCAAACGCTGAACAAGTCAGCGCTCCGGGTGTCTGGGGGTGACTTGTTGAGTGTTTCGCCCGACAGCAGGAGAGTGATCAATGGCACAGGTACCAGCGAGCCGTCAGCCCAAGTACAAACGCATCCTTTTGAAACTCAGCGGTGAGGCCCTGATGGGTACCGAGGACTTCGGTATCGATCCCAAGGTGCTCGACCGCATGGCTCTGGAGGTGGGACAGCTGGTCGGTATCGGCGTGCAGGTGGGGCTGGTGATCGGCGGCGGCAACCTGTTCCGCGGTGCCGCGCTGAGTGCCGCCGGCATGGATCGGGTGACCGGTGATCACATGGGCATGCTGGCCACGGTGATGAACGCGCTGGCCATGCGCGACGCCCTGGAGCGCTCCAACATCCAGACCCGGGTGATGTCCGCCATTGCCATGGAAGGGGTGACCGAGCATTATGACCGCCGCAAGGCCATGCGCTATCTCACCGGTGGCGACGTGGTAATATTTTCCGCCGGTACCGGCAACCCCTTCTTCACCACCGACACGGCAGCCTGCCTGCGCGGTATCGAGATCGATGCCGACCTGGTGCTCAAGGCCACCAAGGTGGATGGGGTGTATGATCGTGATCCGATGAAGGATCCCAATGCCGAGCGTTTCGAGCGTCTCAACTATGATCAGGTCCTGGACCTGAAACTGGGCGTGATGGATCTGACGGCGATCTGTCTGATTCGTGATCACAAGATGCCTTTGCGGGTATTCAATATGAACAAGCCTGGCGCACTGCTCAATGCAGTGGTTGGAAGCGCCGAAGGCACATTGATCGAGGGCTGAGTAATGATCAACGAAATCAAGAAGGAAGCGCAGGAGCGCATGAAGAAATCGGTAGAGTCGCTGGACAGCGCCTTTGCCAAGATCCGTACCGGTCGCGCACACCCGAGTATTCTCGACAGCGTCATGGTGTCCTACTACGGTGCCGATACCCCCCTGCGTCAGGTCGCCAACGTCACTGTTGAAGACTCCCGCACCCTGGCTCTCACCGTATTCGACAAGAGCATGATCCAGGCCGTGGAAAAGGCCATCATGACTTCCGATCTGGGCCTGAACCCGGCCACCGCCGGCACCACCATCCGCGTGCCCATGCCGGCCCTGACCGAGGAAACCCGCAAGGGCTACACCAAGCAGGCCCGTGCCGAGGCCGAGAACGCCCGGGTTGCGGTGCGCAACATCCGCCGCGATGCCCTGGGCCAGCTCAAGGACCTGCAGAAGGAGAAGGAGATCAGCGAGGACGAGGAACGCCGTGCCGCTGATGAGGTGCAGAAGCTGACCGACAAGTACATCGCCGAGATCGACAAGGCGCTGGAAGCCAAGGAAGCGGATCTGATGGCGATCTGATGCCCTCCGTCCATCCTAAAGGCACTGCGGTCATGACTGACAAGAAAGCCGATAACGGCACCATCCCCCGCCACGTTGCCATCATCATGGATGGCAACAACCGCTGGGCGCGCAAGCGCCTCATGCCCGGCGTGGCGGGTCACAAGGCCGGCGTCGACGCCGTTCGCGCGGTCATCGAGGTGTGTGCCAGCGAGGGGGTGGAGGTGCTTACCCTGTTCGCCTTCTCCAGCGAAAACTGGGCCCGGCCCCAGGACGAGGTCGGTGCCCTGATGGAGCTGTTCCTGTTTGCCCTGCGCCGGGAAGTGCGCAAGCTGCGGGACAACAACATCCGGTTGCAGATCATCGGCGATCGCAGCCGCTTCAGCCCCGAACTGCGCACCGCCATGGCCGATGCCGAGGCCAGCACCGACGGCTGCACCGGCATGCAGTTGCTGGTTGCGGCCAACTACGGTGGCCAGTGGGATATCACCCAGGCAGCACGCTCGCTGGCCCGGGATGTGGCCGACGGCCTTATCCAGCCCGGCGACATCGATATCGGCGCACTGGAAGGGCGGCTCAGTACCGCTGCCTTCCCGCTGCCGGATCTGTGCATCCGTACCGGGGGCGAGCGGCGGATCAGCAATTTCCTGCTGTGGCAGCTGGCCTATGCCGAGCTGTACTTCTCCGATCTGTACTGGCCCGATTTCAAACATGACGCCATGCGCGAGGCGCTGGCTGATTTTGCCCGCCGGCAGCGGCGTTTCGGCAAGACCAGCGAACAAGTGGCTGCGGAGTCCTGATGCTCAAGCAACGTTTCATCACCGGTATCATCCTGGCGCCACTGGTTATCGCCGGCTTCGTGCTGCTCGATTCCCTCTGGTTCGCCGTCATGGTCGGCGCCATTGTTACTCTGGCGGCCTGGGAGTGGGCTCGTCTGGCGGGCATCACCGCCCAGGTCGGCCGGGTCGCCTACGCCGGTCTGGTGGCGCTGCTGCTGATCGGGCTCTATCTGGCCAGCTGGCCGCCCTATCTGCTGTGGCTGTCGCTGCTCTGGTGGCTGCTGGCGCTGGTGCTGGTCCTCCAGTACCCCGAGGGCAGAGCGCTGCGCGCGGGGCTGCTGCCGCTGGCCTATGGTCTGGCGGTACTGCTTCCGGCCTGGGCAGGGCTGGTCTGGCTGCGCGCCCAGAACGGCGGGCTGTGGCTGCTGCTGGCGGCGGTGGTAATGGTCTGGGCGGCGGATATCGGCGCCTACTTTGCCGGCAAGAGCCTGGGCAAGCGCAAGCTGATGCCCCGGGTCAGCCCCGGCAAGACCCTGGAAGGCCTGCTCGGCGGTGTGCTGCTGACCCAGCTGCTGGCGGTGGGCGCCATGCTCTACCTGAACTGGTCTGCCAGTTCCATCCTGGCGGGCATGCTCGGCACCCTGGTGGTGGTGCTGTTCTCCGTGGTCGGTGATCTGACCGAGAGCCTGTTCAAGCGAGAGCAGGGGCTCAAGGACAGCAGCAACCTGCTGCCGGGTCATGGCGGCATCATGGATCGTATCGACAGTCTCACCGCTGCCATCCCCCTGTTTGCCCTCGGCTGGTTCCTGTTCGGGAGTCTGCTGGGGTGAGTCATCAATGGATTACCGTGCTCGGCGCCACCGGCTCCATCGGCGTCAGCACGCTGGATGTGGTAGGTCGCCACCCGGACCGTTATCGGGTCTTCGCGCTGACCGGCCACAGTCGCATGGATGTGCTGCTCAACCAGTGCATTACCCATGATCCGCTGTACGCAGTGGTCTCCGAGGCGGGCCAGTGCGCCCGCCTGCAGGAGCAGTTGCTGCAGGCCGGTTGCCAGACCCGTGTGCTGCACGGGGCCGAGGCACTGGCCGAGGTGTCCTCCGACCAGCGGGTGGACGCGGTGATGGCAGCCATCGTCGGTGCTGCCGGCCTGTCGCCGACCCTGGCCGCGGTACGCGCCGGCAAGCGTGTGCTGCTGGCGAACAAGGAGGCGCTGGTCATGTCCGGGGCCCTGTTCATGCAGGCGGTGCGCGACTCCGGTGCCCGGCTGCTGCCCATCGACAGTGAGCACAACGCCATCTTCCAGTGCATGCCCGGCAACTATGCCAATGGCCTGCAGCAGGTGGGTGTGCGCCGCATCCTGTTGACCGCCTCCGGCGGGCCCTTCCGCGAAACCGCGCTGGAGGACCTGGCCCGGGTCACCCCGGCCCAGGCCTGTGCCCACCCCAACTGGTCCATGGGGCAGAAGATTTCCGTGGATTCGGCGAGCATGATGAACAAGGGCCTGGAGCTGATCGAGGCCTGCTGGCTGTTCGACGCCCGGCCTGATCAGGTCGAGGTGGTGGTGCATCCGCAGAGCGTGGTGCATTCGCTGGTGGATTATGTGGATGGTTCGGTGCTGGCCCAGCTGGGCAACCCGGACATGCGCACGCCCATCGCCCACGCCCTGGCCTGGCCCGAGCGCATCGACTCCGGGGTCAGTGCGCTGGATCTGCTGCTCACTGCACGGCTCGACTTCCAGGCACCTGACCCGCTGCGTTTCCCCTGTCTGGGGCTGGCCCGCCAGGCCTTCGAGTCCGGTGGCACGGCCTGCGCCATCCTGAATGCGGCCAACGAGGTCGCGGTCCAGGCCTTCCTGGATCGGCGTATCGGTTTCACCGATATCCCTGTTATGATCGAGCATGCGCTGAACAGCCTGTCGCCCGAACCGGTGCGCGAGCTGGCCCAGGTCATGCTGGCCGATCGTCAGGCCCGTGACTGTGCCGAGCAATGGTTGGCCAACCAGGCCTGAACCGGGGCGCGTGATGTGCCCGGCGTGACTTTCCGAATGAGGCACTGATGGATCTACTCTTTACCCTGCTGGCCACCGTGGTAGCCCTCGGTCTGCTGGTCACCATCCACGAATACGGGCACTTCTGGGTCGCCCGGCGCTGTGGTGTCAAGGTGTTGCGCTTCTCCATCGGCTTCGGTCCGGCGCTGTACAGCTGGCATGACCGGCACGGCACCGAATTCGTGATTGCCGGCATACCCCTGGGTGGCTACGTCAAGATGCTCGACGAGCGCGAGGCGCCGGTCGATGCGGACCAGCTGGATCAGGCCTTCAACCGCAAGAGCGTCAAACAGCGCATCGCCATTGTCGCTGCCGGCCCGGTGGCCAACTTCCTGCTCGCCATCGTGGCCTTCTGGATCATTGCCGTCGTCGGCATTACCACCATTGCGCCAGTGACCGGCCCGATTGAGCCGGGCAGCATCGCCGAGCGTGCCGGCCTGGTCGAAGGACTGGAAATTCTCGAGGTGGACGGCAACGCCACCCCCTCCTGGCATGACGTCAATCTGCAGCTGGTACGCCGTCTGGGCGAGACCGGCGAACTGCGGATTCTCGCCCGCGAAGGCGAGAATGCTCCGCGCAGCTATACCCTGCAGCTGGACAGCTGGCTGCGTGGGGCGGACCAGCCTGATCCCATGGAGGCCCTGGGGCTGAGTACCTGGCGCCCGGTGATAGCACCGCTGATCGATCAGTTGAGTCCGCAGGGCGCCGCCGAGCGCGCCGGGCTGCAGGCCGGGGATCTGATCCTGGCGATCAACGGCGAGCCGGTACAGGACTGGATGGGGCAGGTGGTACCGCGCATTCAGGCCAGTGGCGGTGAACCGCTGGAGCTGACCCTGGAGCGCGCTGGTCGTACCCTGAGCATTACCCTGACGCCGGACGTGCGCGAACAGGATGGCCGCCAGGTGGGCTTCATCGGCGCCGGTATCGCGCCCTTCGAATGGCCCGAGCACATGGTCCGCCAGATCGATTACAACCCGCTGGTGGCTATCCCCGTGGCGGTGGTCAAGACCTGGGACATGACGGTACTGACCCTCGACTCGCTGAAGAAGATGGTCACCGGGCTGGTCTCGGCAAAAAACTTGAGTGGCCCGATAACCATTGCTAAAGTGGCGGGCGCTTCGGCGAAGTCAGGGCTCGAGAGTTTCCTCAGTTTCATCGCCTATCTGAGCATCAGTCTGGGGGTGTTGAACCTGTTACCGATCCCGGTGCTGGACGGCGGGCATCTGGTGTATTACGTGGCCGAATGGATCAGAGGCAAACCCCTCTCAGAGCGTATCCAGGGCTGGGGATTGCAGATAGGCTTGACCCTGATTGTGGGGGTGATGTTGTTCGCCATCTACAACGATATAAGTCGCTTGGGTAACTGAACGACAGAAACACCGACACGAACTGTCGTACGCGGCAGATAAGAATTCAACCAGTCAGCCAGAACGGACTTCATGAAACGTTACCTATTGCCTGCGATTTTGCTGATTCTCCTGGCGCCGGGCGTCTACGCCGATGCCTTCCAGATTTCCGACATTCGAGTCAATGGCCTGCAACGCGTCTCCGCCGGCAGCGTTTTCAGTGCCCTGCCGCTGAACATCGGCGACCAGGCCGATGACCAGGCGCTGGTTGAGGCTTCCCGTTCCCTGTTCCGTACCGGTTTCTTCCAGGACATCCAGCTGGCCCGCGAAGGCAATGTGCTGATCATCAACCTGGTCGAGCGTCCGTCCATCTCCTCCATCGAGCTGGAAGGCAACAAGGCGATCAAGAGCGAGGACCTGCTCAACGGTCTGCGCATGGCCGGCCTGAGCGAAGGCGAGATCTTCCAGCAGGCCACCCTGGAAGGGGTGCGCAACGAGCTGCTGCGCCAGTATGTTGCCCAGGGCCGCTACTCGGCTGACATCGAAACCCAGGTCGTGGCCGAGCCGCGCAACCGGGTGGCACTGAAGATTCTCATCGACGAAGGCTCCATCGCCTCGATCAAGCACGTCAACGTGGTCGGCAACTCGGTGTTCTCCGATGAGGAGCTGCAGCACCTGTTCGAGCTGAAGACCACCGGCTGGTTCTCCTTCATCCGCAACGACGACAAGTACTCCCGGGAAAAGCTGTCCGGCGACCTGGAGCGTCTGCGTTCCTGGTACCTGGACCGCGGCTACATCAACATGGATATCACCTCCACCCAGGTATCCATCACCCCGGACAAGAAGCACGTCTACATCACCGTGAACATCAACGAGGGCGAGCTGTACACGGTCAACGACGTACGCCTGTCCGGTGACCTGGTGGTACCGGAGGAGGACGTCCGCCGTCTGCTGCTGGTCGAGCCGGGTCAGGTGTTCTCCCGTCAGGTGATGACCGCCACCTCCGATCTGATCGGCCGGCGTCTGGGTAACGAGGGCTACACCTTCGCCAACGTCAACGGCGTGCCGCAGATCAACGAGCAGGACCGCACCGTGGACGTGACCTTCGTGGTCGACCCGGGCAAGCGTGCCTACGTCAACCGCATCAACTTCCGTGGCAACACCAAGACCGACGATGAAGTGCTGCGTCGGGAAATGCGCCAGATGGAAGGCGGCTGGGCCTCCACCTACCTGATCGACCAGTCCAAGCTGCGCCTGGAGCGCCTGGGTTTCTTCAAGGAAGTGGACGTCGAGACCATTCCGGTGCCCGGCAGCGATGACCTGATCGATGTCAACTACACCGTCGAAGAGCAGCCCTCCGGCTCCATCACCGCCAGCCTCGGCTTTGCCCAGGGCACAGGTCTGATCCTCGGCGGCTCGATCAGCCAGAACAACTTCTTCGGTACCGGCAACCGGGTCAGCTTCAGCGCCAACCGTTCGGCCTACCAGACCTCGCTGTCCTTCGGCTTCCTCAATCCCTACTTCACGCCCGATGGCGTGAGCATGGGCTACAACGCCTTCTACCGCACCACCGACTATGACGAGCTGGACGTGGACATCTCCAGCTACGCGGTGGACTCCTACGGTGCCGGCTTCAACATCGGCTATCCGATCAGCGATACCTCCCGTCTGTCCTTCGGCCTCAGCGTGCAGCAGGACGAGATCAAGGAGGGCGTCTATACCGTTCAGGAAATCCAGCGTTTCCTGGACGCCGAAGGGGACAGCTTCTTCAGCGTCCGCGCCAACCTGGGCTGGTCGCAGTCGACCCTGAACCGGGGCGTCTTCCCGGACCGCGGCTACTCCCAGAACCTGGGTCTGGAAGTCACGGTGCCGGGCAGCGACCTGCACTTCTACAAGCTGGGCTACCGCGGGCAGCGCTACTTCCCGATCACCGACGGCTGGACCCTGCGCGTGCACACCGACAGCGGCGTGGCCCGTCGCTTCGGCAGTACCGACATGGTGCCCTTCTATGAGCACTACTTTGCCGGCGGTATCGGCTCGGTGCGCGGTTTCGAAAGCAGCACCCTGGGTCCCAAGAGTACTCCCAACGAGAATGACCCGGACAAGGACCCCTTGCCCTTCGGTGGTAACGTGAAGGTCACCGGCGGTCTGGAACTGATCTTCCCGACACCCTTCGTGCAGGACCAGCGTTCATTGCGCACCGTGCTCTTCCTGGATGCCGGTAACGTGTTCGACACCTACTGCGTGCAGCCGCTGGGTGCCACGGCACCGCGACGTGATTGCCCTGATGTGAGCGTCGGTGAATTGCGTTACAGTGCGGGTATTGGCTTGTCATGGTTGACCGCCCTGGGCCCGCTGGGCTTCAGTCTGGGTGTGCCGTTGAACGACGAGTCCGATGACGATCGTCAGGTGTTCCAGTTCACCCTCGGCCAGACTTTCTGAGTCAGGGTCCAATTCATCAGGAGTAACTTAGAGTGCGCAAGAGTCTTTGCATAGCGGCGATGTCAGTCATGGCGCTGGCCAGCCTGCCGGTTGCCGCCCAGTCCATTGCTGTTCTGGATTACCAGATGGCCCTGCTCGAGTCGGACGCGGCCAAGCGTTACTCGGTGGATGCCGAGAAGAAGTTCGGCAGCCAGCTGCAGCGCCTGCAGAATCTCGAGGCCGAGGCCAAGCGCCTGCAGGAGCGCATGCAGCGTGACGGCGACAAGCTCGGTCAGACCGAACTGGAGCGTCTGGAGCTGGAATTCCGCCAGAAGGCCCGCGAGTTCGAAACCCAGTCCCGTCAGCTGAACCAGGAAAAGGCCCAGGCTGACCGCGAGATGCTCGAGCAGCTCAAGCCCAAGCTGGATCAGGCGGTGGAAACCGTTATCCAGGCCGGCAACTATGACCTGGTGATCGATCGCAGCGCCGTGGTGGACGTCAAGCCCAACCTCGACATCACCCGCCAGGTGATCGAACGCCTGAACAGCATGCGCTGATCGGCATGGCGGATTCGATGGTTTTCACCCTCGCCGAGCTGGCGGCGAAGCTGGACGCCCGCGTGCAGGGCGATGGCGACACGCTGATCCGGGGTCTGGCCGCGCTTGACAGCGCGACCGCCTCGGATCTGAGCTTTCTGGCCAACCGGCAATACCGCAAGCTGCTGGCCAGTACCCGCGCCGGCGCCGTGCTGCTGACCGAGGACGACGCGGCGGATTTCACCGGTAACGCCCTGATCGTGGCCGACCCCTATCTGGCCTACGCACGGATTTCCCACCAGTTCGACCCCAGACCGCGCAGCCGGGCGGGCGTTCACCCGACAGCGGTGATCGCCGAGTCCGCGAGCGTGGATCCCAGTGCCAGCATTGGCCCGGGTGTGGTGATCGAGGCCGACGCAGTCGTCGGCGCCAAGGTCACCATAGGTGCCCACTGCTTCATCGGTGAGCGCTGCCGTATCGGTGCCGACAGCTGGCTGGCTCCCCGGGTCACCCTCTACCATGACGTGCGCATGGGCGAGCGGGCGGTGATCCAGTCCGGCGCGGTGATCGGCGGCGAGGGCTTCGGCTTCGCCAACCAGGGCGGGCGCTGGAACAAGATCGCCCAGATCGGCGGTGTGCTCATCGGTGACGATGTCGAGATCGGTGCCAATACCACGGTCGACCGCGGCGCGCTCAGCGACACCGTGATCGGCAATGGCGTCAAGCTGGACAACCAGATCCAGATCGCCCACAACGTGCAGATCGGCGACCACACCGCCATGGCCGCCTGCGTCGGCATCTCCGGCAGTACCCGCATCGGCCGTCACTGCATGATTGCCGGTGGCGTGGGCATGGTCGGGCACATCGAGATCTGCGACAACGTCTTTGTCAGCGGCATGACCATGGTGACCCGCTCGATCACCGAGCCGGGTGCCTATTCCTCGGGCACGGCGATGCAGACCGCCGCCGAATGGAAAAAGAGCGCTGCCCGGATCCGTCAGCTGGATACGCTGGCCAAGAGGGTGCAGCAACTGGAGAAACAGCTGGCAGGGGTGACCCAGCCGTCACAGGACTCATCTGAGTCCTGAGCTGTGCGCGTTGCGCATCCACCCATTACCAAGGCCTAGCGGATTAAAATGGACATCAACGACATCAAAGAATACCTGCCCCATCGTTACCCCTTCCTGCTGGTGGATCGGGTCGTCGATCTGGATCTGGAGGGCAAGCGTATTCGCGCCTACAAGAACGTATCGGTCAACGAGCCGTTCTTCACCGGCCACTTCCCCGGCCACCCGATCATGCCCGGCGTGCTGATCATCGAAGCCATGGCCCAGGCGGCCGGGCTGCTGGGTTTCCGGATGATGAACACCAAGGCCGAAGATGGCACCCTGTATTACTTCGTCGGCTCCGACAAGCTGCGCTTCCGTCAGCCGGTAGTGCCCGGGGATCAGCTGCAGCTGGAAGCCACCTACCTGAGCAACCGTCGCGGCATCTGGAAGTTCGCCTGCCGTGCCAGTGTCGACGGCAAGGAAGCCTGCTCCGGTGAAATCATCTGTGCGGAACACAAGGTATGAGTCGAATTCACCCTCTGGCGATCATTGATCCGGCCGCGCGGCTGGCGGATGACGTCGAGGTTGGTCCCTGGACCCTGATAGGTCCGGATGTGGAAATCGGAGCCGGCACCGTGATCGGCTCCCATGTGGTGCTCAAGGGGCCCACCACCATCGGCAGGGGCAACCGCATCTTCCAGTTCGCCTCGGTCGGCGAGGACTGCCAGGACAAGAAGTACAAGGGCGAGCCCACCCGCCTGATCATCGGTGACAACAACGTGATCCGGGAAGGCTGCACCCTGCACCGCGGTACCGTGCAGGACCAGGGCGTGACCCGCATCGGCAGCAACAACCTGCTGATGGCCTACGTCCACATCGCCCATGACTGCATCGTGGGCGACAACATCATCATGGCCAACAACGCCACCATCGCCGGTCACGTGCATGTCGGCGACGGCGCGATTCTCGGTGGCTACACCACGGTGCACCAGTTCTGCCATATCGGTGCCTGGTCCATGAGCGCCGCCAACAGCGCGGTGTTCAAGGACATCCCGGCCTTCGTCATGGTCGGCGGCAACCCCGCCAGCGCCCACGGCATGAACTTCGAGGGCATGCGCCGTCGGGGTTACAGTCAGGAACTGATCACCGCCCTGCGCCGCGCCTACAAGGTGGTCTACCGCCAGGGCAAGACCCTGCAGGACGCCCTCCAGGAGCTGGAGGAAGAAGCCACCCAGTTTCCGGAAGTGGCCCTTTACCGCGATTCGATCCTCGCCTCCACGCGCGGTATCACCCGCTGATCATGGGTGGTGCCGTGGCCTCCACCAAGCCCCTGTGCATTGCCCTGGTCGCCGGAGAAGCCTCCGGTGACACCCTGGGCGCCGGGGTCATCCGCGCCCTGAAGCAGCATTTTCCCGACGCCGAGTTCATCGGTATCGGCGGCCCGCGCATGCAGGCCGAGGGTCTGGTCACTCAGGTGCCCATGGAGCGTCTGGCGGTCATGGGGCTGGTCGAGGTGCTGGGCCGGCTGCGCGAGCTGCTGCGCATCCGCCGGGATCTGGTGGAGTTTCTGAAGCAGCGCCGGCCGGATGTGTTCATCGGTATCGACGCTCCCGATTTCACCCTGGGCGTCGAGCAGCGTCTGCGCGATGTCGGCATTCCTACGGTGCACTATGTCAGCCCCTCGGTCTGGGCCTGGCGCGAGAAGCGCGTGCTGGGCATCCGCCAGTCCACCGACCTGATGCTGACCCTGTTTCCCTTCGAGGAAGAGGTGTACCGCCGGCATGGCGTCGCGGTGCGCTGCGTGGGCCATACTCTGGCGGACGAGATTCCCATGGAGCCCGACCGGGAGGCGGCCCGCCGCCAGCTGGGTCTGAGCCCGGCAGATCAGGTAGTTGCCCTGATGCCCGGCAGCCGCAACGGCGAGCTGCGCAAGCTCGGGCTGCTGTTCCTGCAGACTGCGGCCTGGTGTCTGGAGCGCAATCCGCAGCTGCGTTTCATCCTGCCCTGCGCCAACTCCGAACGCCGCCAGCAGATGGAGAGCATACTGGCCGACAGCGGCCTGCAACTGCCATTGACCCTGCTCGATGGCCAGAGCCATGCGGCACTGGCGGCCTGTGATGCAGTACTGATCGCCTCCGGCACGGCGACCCTGGAGGCCATGCTGTTCAAGCGCCCCATGGTGGTAGCCTATCGTATGGCCGGGCTGACCTTCCGTATTCTCAAGCGGCTGGTCAGGGTAGGGCATGTGGCGCTGCCGAACCTGCTCGCCGGGCAGGAGGTAGCGCCGGAATTCCTGCAGGATGCCGCCACCCCCGAGGCCATGGGGCAGGCGTTGCTCGACCGGCTCGGGCCGACCGCAGAACGGGAGCAGACCGAGGCGCGCTTCCGCGAGCTGCATCAGTTGCTTCGGCGCGACGCGGATCAGGCCGCGGCCGACGCCATCATCCAGTTGCTGCGTGACAAGGGACGACTGGCATGACACAGATCATGATCGACTGGTCCCTGCCCGAGGGGCAGGAACTGGTAGCCGGTGTGGACGAGGTCGGCCGCGGCCCGCTGTGCGGGGCGGTGATCACCGCGGCGGTGATCCTCGATCCGGCCCGCCCCATCGAGGGGCTGAATGATTCCAAGAAGCTGACTGCCGTGCAGCGCGAGGCGCTGTTCCCGGTCATCCAGGAACGCGCGCTGGCCTGGGCCATCGGCCGGGCCGAGGTGCACGAGATCGATCAGCTGAACATCCTCCACGCCACCATGCTGGCCATGCAGCGGGCGGTGGCCGGTCTGGCGGTGCAGCCGGATCGGGTGCTGGTGGACGGCAATCGCTGCCCGGTGCTGCCGATGCCCAGCGAGCCGGTGATCCAGGGCGATGGCCTGGTGCCGGCGATTTCCGCCGCTTCCATCCTGGCCAAGGTCACCCGTGACCGGGAGATGCAGGAGCTGGAGCTGATCTATCCCGGCTACGGCATCGGCAAGCACAAAGGCTATCCGACCCGGGAACACCTTGAGGCGCTGCGTACACTGGGTGCCACGCCCATCCATCGGCGCTCCTTTGCGCCGGTACGCAGTGCCCTGGAAACCATGCCCGAGACCACAACCGAGACTGCGGTCGTTCTGCTCGACTAGCCCGTGCGACGGTCGGGACCATCACCACTGGTCCCTGACTGCCCCCGTCGTTACAATCACCCGATCCGTTTTTTCGCCCCGAACTCAGGAAATCTATGAGCCCCTCCTTCGTCCACCTGCGCGTCCATACCGAATACTCCCTGGTAGACGGCCTGGTCAGAATCAAGCCGTTCGTCAAGGCGGTCGCCGAGAAGGGCATGCCGGCCGTGGCGGTGACCGACCAGAGCAACATGTGCAGTCTGGTCAAGTTCTACCGGGCGGCCATGGGCGCGGGGATCAAGCCGATCTCCGGGGTGGACCTCTGGGTCCAGGGTGAGGACGAGGACAGCCCGGTCAGCCGGCTGACCCTGCTGGCCATGGACAATGTGGGTTATCGCAACATCACCGAGCTGGTGTCCCGCGGCTATACCGAGGGCCAGCGCAATGGTCTGGTTACCGTCCACCGCGACTGGGTGGCCGAGGCCAGCGCCGGGGTGATCGCGCTGTCAGGCGCCAAGGAAGGGGAGATCGGCCAGGCCCTGCTGTCCAGCGACCCGGCCCAGGCCGACCGTCTGGCAAATTACTGGATGCAGGTGTTTCCGGGGCGCTTCTATCTGGAGCTGCAGCGCACCAGCCGGGTCAATGACGAGCAGTACCTGCACGCCGCCGTGGCACTGGCCGGACGTCTGGGCTGCCCGGTGGTGGCGACCAACGATGTGCGCTTTCTCAAGCGCGAGGACTACGAGGCCCATGAAACCCGCGTCTGCATCGGCGAGGGCAGGGCGCTGGGCGACCCGCGGCGGGTGCGCCTGTACAGCGAGGAGCAGTACCTCAAGTCCCCCGAGGAAATGGCCGAGCTGTTCTCCGACATCCCCGAGGCGCTGGAAAACTCGGTGGAGATCGCCCGGCGCTGCAACATCGACGTGCAGCTGGGCACCTACTACCTGCCGGAATTCCCCATCCCCGATGGCCTGACCATGGACGAGTACTTCCGCAAGGTCTCGCTGGAAGGTCTGGAAGAGCGGCTCAAGGTGATCCTGCCACCCGGTTCGGAGAATTACGAGGAGCGCCGCCAGGTCTATCTGGACCGGCTCAAGTTCGAGCTGGATATCATCATCCAGATGGGCTTTCCCGGTTACTTCCTGATCGTGATGGACTTCATCAAGTGGGCCAAGAACAACGGCGTGCCGGTCGGCCCCGGCCGGGGTTCCGGGGCGGGATCGCTGGTCGCCTACGCGCTTTTGATCACCGACCTGGACCCGCTGCAGTACGACCTGCTGTTCGAACGCTTCCTCAACCCGGAACGGGTATCCATGCCCGACTTCGATATCGACTTCTGCATGGAAGGCCGCGATCGGGTCATCGAATACGTGGCCGAGGCCTACGGGCGCAACGCGGTATCCCAGATCATCACCTTCGGTACCATGGCGGCCAAGGCGGTGGTGCGTGACGTGGCCCGGGTGCAGGGCAAGTCCTACGGCCTGGCCGACAAGCTGTCGAAGATGATCCCCTTCGAGGTCGGCATGACCCTGGCCAAGGCCTACGAGCAGGAGGAGATGCTGCGCGACTTCCTTGCCGCCGACGAGGAGGCCCAGGAAATCTGGGACATGGCGGTCAAGCTCGAAGGCATCACCCGTAACGTCGGCAAGCACGCCGGCGGTGTGGTCATCGCCCCGACCAAGCTCACCGACTTCGCGCCCCTGTACTGCGACGAGGCCGGCGAGGGCCTGGTGACCCAGTTCGACAAGGACGACGTGGAGGCCGCCGGTCTGGTGAAGTTCGACTTCCTTGGTCTGCGGACGCTGACCATCATCAACTGGGCCATGGAAACCATCAACCGCGAGCAGGCGCGCCAGGGCCTGCCGCCGGTGGATATCGACCGCATCCCGCTGGACGACCCCAAGACCTACGCCATGCTGCAGAAGGCGGAGACCACGGCGGTATTCCAGCTCGAATCCCGCGGCATGAAGGAGCTGATCAAGAAGCTCAAGCCTGACTGCCTGGAAGACATGATCGCACTGGTGGCCCTGTTCCGTCCGGGGCCGCTGCAATCGGGCATGGTGGACGACTTCATCAACCGCAAGCACGGGCGCGAGCCCATTTCCTACCCGCACCCGGATTACCAGTACGCCGGTCTCGAGCCGGTACTCAAGCCGACCTACGGCATCATCCTGTATCAGGAACAGGTGATGCAGATTGCCCAGGTCATGGCCGGGTACACCCTGGGCGGCGCGGACATGCTGCGCCGGGCCATGGGCAAGAAGAAGCCCGAGGAAATGGCCAAGCAGCGCGCCATCTTCCTCGAAGGCTGCGCCGGGAACGGCATTTCCGCCGAGCTGGCGGGCAACATCTTCGACCTGGTGGAAAAATTCGCCGGCTACGGCTTCAACAAGTCGCACTCCGCCGCCTACGGTCTGGTGTCCTACCAGACCGCCTGGCTCAAGGCGCACTATCCCGCGCCCTTCATGGCCGCGGTACTCTCGGCGGATATGCACAACACCGACAAGGTGGTCACGCTGATCGAGGAATGCCGCAGCATGAAGCTGCGCATCAAGGCGCCGGACGTGAACCTGTCGGAGTACAAGTTCACCGTGGATGACAGCGGCAGCGTGGTCTACGGTCTGGGTGCCATCAAGGGGGTGGGCGAAGGCCCGGTGGAGACCATAGTCAACACCCGGCAGCAGGGCGGTCCCTTTACCGACCTGTTCGACTTCTGCGCCCGGGTCGACCTCAAGCGCATCAACAAGCGGGTCATGGAGGCGCTGATCCGCTCCGGCGCGCTGGATTCCATGGGGCCCTTCTTCAGTACCGAGCAGCAGGCCTACCTGCAGCAGGTGGACCGCAACCGCGCGGCCCTGGCCGCAGCCATGGAGGAAGCCATCGCCGCTGCCGAGCAGACCCATCGCAGCGCCGACAGCGGCCACGATGACCTGTTCGGCGACCTGCTCGGGCCGGCGGCGGACCGGGATGTGTTCGAGGCCTACCGCAAGGTGCGCGAGTGGAGCTTCAAGGAGCGTCTGCGCGGCGAGAAGGAAACCCTGGGGCTGTATCTCACCGGCCACCCGATCGACGAGTACGAGCAGGAAGTGCGCCGCTTTGCCCGCCAGCGCATCATCGACCTGAAGCCCTCCCGCGACGCCCAGACCATCGCCGGTCTGGTCTTCGACATGCGGGTGATGAAGAACAAGCGCGGCGACAAGGTCGGCTTCGTGACCCTCGATGACCGCTCGGCGCGGATCGAGGTATCGCTGTTCTCCGAGGCCTTCCAGGCGGCGCAGAACCTGCTGCAGAAGGATGCCCTGCTGGTGGTCGAAGGGGAGGTCGCGGTGGATGACTTCTCCGGCGGCATGCGGGTGCGCGCCAAGCGGGTGATGAGTCTGGAGGAAGCGCGGACCTCCCTGCTGGAGAGCGTGCGCATCAGCCTCGACAGTCAGCGCCACGATCCGGGCTGTCTGCAGATGCTCGCCGGTGTGCTGCAGCGCTACCGCGGCGAATGCCCGGTGACCATAGAAGTGCAGCGGCCCGATGCCCAGGCCCTGCTGCGGCTGGGCGATGAGTGGCGGGTGGAGCCGGCCGATGATCTGGTTCAGACTTTACGTGACCAGCTGGGCAAAGGCAGCGTCTCTCTGCACTATAGATAAACCGGATTCCCAAGGTACGGGTCGACGCCGTAAAGGCAATCCCGTAAGGTAACGCACAAAACAGGACGCCCCGCTGGGGGCCGCGGATAATCGACGCTTATGATCAGAAGCCAGAAATACCTCGAATTTGAACAGCCGATTGCCGACTTGCAGGCCAAGATCGAAGAGCTGCGGCTGGTGGGCAGTGACAACGCGCTGAACATCACCGAAGAGATCTCCCGTCTGCAGGAGAAGAGCCGGACACTGACCGAGAGCATTTTTGCCAATCTGTCGAGCTGGCAGGTGACGCAGATGTCCCGCCATCCGCAACGTCCCTACACCCTGGATTACATCGAGCACATCTTCACCGATTTCGAAGAGCTGCATGGCGACCGGCACTTTGCCGATGACGCCGCCATCGTCGGCGGTATCGCCCGCCTCGACGGCCGTCCGGTCATGGTCATCGGCCACCAGAAGGGCCGCGACGTGAAGGAGAAGGTGCGCCGCAACTTCGGCATGCCCAAGCCCGAAGGCTACCGCAAGGCCTGCCGTCTGATGCAGATGGCCGAGCGCTTCAAGATGCCGATCATCACCTTCATCGACACCCCCGGTGCCTACCCGGGCATCGACGCCGAGGAGCGTGGCCAGAGCGAGGCCATCGCCTGGAACCTGCAGGTCATGTCGCGCCTGAAAACGCCGATCATCTCCACCGTCATCGGTGAGGGTGGTTCCGGTGGTGCCCTGGCCATCGGTGTCTGCGACCGCCTGATGATGCTGCAATACTCCATCTACTCGGTCATCTCCCCCGAAGGCTGCGCCTCCATCCTGTGGAAGAGCGCCGAGAAGGCTACCGATGCCGCCGAGGCCATGGGTGTGACCGCCGGCCGCCTGAAGGAGCTGGGTCTGGTCGACAACCTCATCGAGGAGCCCCTGGGCGGCGCCCACCGGGATCCCGCCGAAGTCGCCGCGCGCATCAAGGCGCAGCTGCTGCTCGAGCTGGAGCAGCTCGACAGACAGTCGGTCGACGAGCTGCTGGACAGTCGCTTCGAGCGGCTGATGGCCTTCGGCCTGCAGTAAATGTCTGATCTGCAGGGTGTGCTGGAGCAACTGGCACCCTGCATGGATGCCCCGGCACTCTGGCTGGGGCTATCCGGCGGGCTCGACTCCATGGTGCTGCTGCATGCCGTCACCGAGTTGCGCCGCCACTCTCCGCTTCCCCCCCTCAAGGCCATCCATGTACACCACGGCATCCATCCGGACGCCGATCGCTGGGTCGAGCATTGCCAGCGCGAGTGCGCTGCGCGCCAGGTCGATCTTGTTGTCCACCGCGTGACCCTGCCGCCCGGCGGCAATGTCGAGGAGCTGGCCCGGGATGCCCGCTATGGCGTGTTCGAGCAGCAACTGGGCGCCGGCAACTGGCTGCTGCTGGCCCACCACGCCGATGATCAGCTGGAAACCCTGCTGTTCCGTCTGATGCGCGGCACCGGCGTGCGCGGTCTGGCCGGAATGCCGCGCAGCCGCGCGCTGGGGCAGGGCCGGCTGCTGCGCCCGCTGCTGGACTGGACCCGGGCGCAGCTGGCCGACTGGGCGGCGGCACAGGGGCTGGCCTGGATCGAGGATCCGGCCAACGCCGATCCCCGCTATGCCCGTACCGCGCTGCGCCACCAGCTGCTGCCTTATCTGCGCCAGCACTGGCCGATGCTGCCGAACAATCTGCTGCGCCTGGCTGGGCATGCGGGCGAAGCCAACCAGCTGCTCGACGAGCGCGCCGCCGAGGATCTGCAGGCGCTGGGCGAGCCACCGGCTGATCCCTGGCTGGCCTGCTGGCCGAGTCTGGACATGCAGGCTCTGGGCGGTCTCAGCCCGGCCAGACAGAAGAATCTGTTGCGCTACTGGCTGCACCAGCAGGGCCTGCGTCTGCCCGATCAGCGCCATCTGCACACCCTGCTCGAGCAGCTGGCCGCCGCCGATGACAGTCAGCCCCGGGTGCGCATTCACCAGGGGCTGGTACACCGTTCGTCGGGACGCCTCTGGCTGCTGCCGGAGCAGGGTGTACCCGCGGGCCAGGACCAGAGCTGGGAGGCGGGCAGCAGCGTGAAGTTGACTGCCGGCAATGGTTGGCTGCGCTGCAGCGCAGGTGGCCCGCTGGCTCTGCGCGCCGGGCAGTGGCGTATCGGCTATCGGCGGGGCGGGGAGGAAATCCGGCTGCCGGGGCGTCCGACCCAGAGCCTGAAGAATCTGTTCCAGAGCGCCGGTATCCCGGCCTGGCTGCGCCCCGCGGTGCCCTTGCTATACTGCGACGAGCGGCTCGTTTCGGTGGCGGGCCGGTGGCATGCGGAATCCGCGCTGGCCGATGCCGGTGAGACCGGCTTTGGTGTGATCTGGGAGCCGATTCCGGATTGAGCAAGATCGGGCTGTCTGGTATCCTGACTTCCCATCTTGACGAGACTTTCGTCTCCCTTCGAATTCCTGCGGCTGCGACCGCTTAACTTCAAATCTACGGGTTTTTCATGACGCGCTACATCTTCGTCACGGGTGGTGTTGTATCTTCATTGGGCAAGGGCATCGCCTCGGCATCCCTCGCGGCGATTCTCGAAGCACGTGGCCTCAAGGTCACCATGCTCAAGCTGGACCCCTATATCAACGTGGATCCAGGCACCATGAGCCCGTTCCAGCACGGTGAGGTCTTCGTCACCCACGACGGCGCCGAGACCGACCTGGACCTGGGCCACTACGAGCGCTTCATCCGCACCCGCATGACCCAGAACAACAACTTCACCACAGGTCGCGTCTATGAGGACGTGCTGCGCAAGGAGCGCCGTGGTGACTATCTGGGCGCTACCATCCAGGTGATTCCGCACATCACCGACGAGATCAAGACCCGTATCATCCGTGGCGCCGGCGATGCCGACGTGGCCATGGTCGAGATCGGCGGTACCGTGGGCGACATCGAGTCCCAACCCTTCCTCGAGGCCATCCGTCAGCTGCGCCTGGAAGTGGGCGCCCGCCGCGCCATGCTCATGCACCTGACCCTGGTGCCCTTCATCGCCACCGCCGGCGAAACCAAGACCAAGCCGACCCAGCACTCGGTCAAGGAACTGCGCTCCATCGGTCTGCAGCCTGATGTGCTGGTGTGCCGCTCCGATCATCCGATCGATCTGGCTTCCCGCCGCAAGATCGCCCTGTTCACCAACGTCGAAGAGCGTGCGGTGATCAGCCTGCCGGATGCCGACACCATCTACCGCATTCCCAGCATCCTCCACGCCCAGGGCCTGGACGACTACGTGGTCGAGCGCTTCGGTCTGGAATGCGGCGGCGCCGATCTGTCCGAGTGGGACCGTGTGGTAGACGCCAAGCTCAATCCCGAGAAGGAAGTTACCATCGCCATGGTCGGCAAGTACATGGAGCTGCTGGACGCCTACAAGTCGCTGATCGAGGCCATGAGCCACGCCGGCATCCAGAGCCGTACCAAGGTCAACCTGCGCTATATCGACTCCGAAACCATCGAGGAGAACGGCACCGGCCAGCTGGAAGACGTCGATGCCATCCTGGTGCCCGGCGGCTTCGGCCTGCGTGGTGTGGAAGGCAAGATTGCCGCCGCCCGCTACGCCCGTGAACACAACATTCCCTATCTGGGCATCTGCCTGGGCATGCAGGTGGCGGTCATCGAGTTTGCCCGCAACGTGCTGGGCTGGCAGGACGCCAATTCCACCGAATTCGACAAGACCACCGAGCATCCGGTGGTCGGCCTGATCACCGAATGGCAGACCGCCAGCGGCGAGAAGGAAACCCGCGACGAAAGCTCCGATCTGGGCGGCACCATGCGCCTGGGTGGTCAGGAGTGCGCGCTGGTCGAGGGCAGCAAGGCCCGCGAATGCTACGGTCAGGATGTGATCGTCGAGCGTCACCGCCACCGTTATGAAGTCAACAACAACCTGCTGCCGGAGCTGGAGAAGGCCGGTCTGCGCGTTTCCGGCCGCTCCGTGGATGGTGCCCTGGTGGAAATGGTCGAGGTACCGGATCATCCGTGGTTCGTTGCCTGCCAGTTCCACCCGGAATTCACCTCCACCCCGCGTGACGGCCATCCGCTGTTCAGCGGCTTTGTCGATGCGGCACTGAAGCAGCGCGCCAGCAAAGCCTGAGGAGTAGTTCATGGCACAGAAGATCGTTCGGGTGGCGGATATCGAGATCGCCAACGACAAGCCCTTTGTCCTGTTCGGGGGCATGAACGTGCTGGAGTCCCGTGACCTGGCCCTGCGCATCTGCGAGGAATACGTCAAGGTGACCGAGAAGCTCGGCATCCCCTACGTGTTCAAGGCCAGCTTCGACAAGGCCAACCGCTCGTCGATCAACTCGTTCCGTGGCCCGGGCATGGAAGAGGGGCTGAAGATCTTCGAAGAGATCAAGTCCACCTTCAAGGTGCCGGTCATCACCGACGTGCACGAACCCTATCAGGCCGCCCCGGTGGCCGAGGTCTGCGACATCATCCAGCTGCCGGCCTTCCTGTCCCGGCAGACGGATCTGGTGGTGGCCATGGCGAAAACCGATGCCGTCATCAATATCAAGAAGGCGCAGTTCCTGGCTCCCCAGGAAATGCGCCACATCCTCACCAAGTGCGAGGAAGCCGGCAATGATCGGCTGATCCTCTGCGAGCGCGGTTCCAGCTTCGGCTACAACAACCTGGTGGTGGACATGCTCGGCTTCGGCATCATGAAGCAGTTCGAGTACCCGGTGTTCTTCGACGTCACCCACTCCCTGCAGATGCCCGGCGGCCGCAGTGATTCCGCCGGCGGACGCCGTGCCCAGGTAACCGATCTGGCCAAGGCCGGCATGAGCCAGGGCCTGGCCGGCCTGTTCCTCGAAGCCCACCCGGACCCGGACAACGCCAAGTGCGACGGTCCCTGCGCCCTGCGCCTGGACAAGCTGGAGCCCTTCCTCGGCCAGCTCAAGGCGCTGGACGATCTGGTGAAAAGCTTCCCGCAACTCGATACTGCCTGATTGCCAGGCATCCCTATCCCTTCACTTACATACAATGTTTCAGATGGAGAAAGCAGCAGTCATGGCGAAGATCATTGAAATCAAGGGTCGTGAAGTACTGGACTCGCGCGGTAACCCGACCGTTGAAGCAGACGTGATTCTGGAAGGCGGCATCGTCGGCAGCGCCTGTGCCCCCTCCGGCGCCTCCACCGGCTCCCGCGAAGCACTGGAACTGCGTGACGGCGACAAGAGCCGTTACCTGGGCAAGGGCGTACTCAAGGCGGTTGCCAACGTCAATGGTCCCATCCGCGAACTGCTGGTCGGTCGTGATGCCCTGGATCAGGAAGGTCTGGACCGCGCCATGATCGAACTGGACGGTACCGAGAACAAGGCCAAGCTGGGCGCCAACGCCATCCTCGCCGTGTCCCTGGCTGCCGCCAAGGCCGCTGCCCAGGCCAAGGGCGTGCCGCTGTACGCGCACATTGCCGACCTGAACGGCACCTCCGGCCAGTACAGCATGCCGGTGCCGATGATGAACATCATCAACGGTGGCGAGCACGCCGACAACAACGTCGACATCCAGGAGTTCATGGTCCAGCCGGTGGGCGCCAAGACCTTCGCCGATGCCCTGCGCATGGGTGCCGAAATCTTCCATCACCTCAAGGCCGTACTCCAGGGCCGTGGTCTGAGCACCGCCGTGGGTGACGAAGGTGGCTTCGCGCCGAACCTGGCGTCCAACGAAGACGCCCTGGCCGCCATCGCCGAAGCCGTTGCCAACGCCGGCTACAAGCTGGGCGAGGACGTGACCCTGGCCCTGGACTGCGCCTCCAGCGAGTTCTACAAGGACGGCAACTACAACCTGTCCGGTGAAGGCAAGGTATTCAACGCCGAAGGTTTTGCCGACTACCTGGCCGGTCTGACCCAGCGCTACCCGATCATCTCCATCGAAGACGGCATGGACGAGTCCGACTGGGCCGGCTGGAAGGTGCTGACCGACAAGATCGGCGAGAAGGTCCAGCTGGTCGGTGACGACCTGTTCGTGACCAACACCAGGATCCTCAAGCGCGGTATCGACGAGAAGATCGGCAACTCCATCCTGATCAAGTTCAACCAGATCGGTTCGCTGACCGAGACCCTGGAAGCGATCCGCATGGCCAAGGCCGCCGGCTTCACCGCCGTCATCTCCCACCGCAGTGGCGAGACCGAGGACCACACCATTGCCGATCTGGCCGTGGGTACCGCCGCCGGCCAGATCAAGACCGGTTCGCTGTGCCGCTCCGACCGGGTGTCCAAGTACAACCAGCTGCTGCGCATCGAAGAGCAACTGGGTGACAAGGCTCCCTACAAGGGCCGTGCCGAGTTCCGCGGCTGATAGCCGGCAGAGGGCGGGCTCCGGTCCGCCCCTAGGGAGAATCTGCGCTTGAAATGGCTCTGGGTAATATCGCTGGCCCTGCTCGCCGCCCTGCAGTATCGCCTGTGGGTCGGTGAAGGCAGTCTGGCGCATGTTGCCCAGCTCAAGCAGGAGATTGCCGAACAGCAGCGCGAGAACGAGAAGCTGCTGGAACGCAATCGCGTCCTGACCGCCGAAGTCATCGAGCTGAAGCAGGGGCTGGAGACCATCGAGGAACGTGCCCGTCACGAACTCGGCATGGTCAAGGAAGGCGAAACCCTGTTCCAGTTGAGTGGCGATGACTGACCCCCTCATTCCCTTCTGGGTGGTGATTCCTGCAGCGGGCGTCGGCTCGCGGATGCAGGCCGACCG
>Ga0209075_1000339_pt1 | contig 45010 bp, 36 predicted proteins | sample Stecom2011_FD_187523 | JGI IMG/M metagenome (GOLD analysis project Ga0209075, IMG submission 187523) | Agricultural soil microbial communities from Utah to study Nitrogen management - Steer compost 2011 (SPAdes) (version 2) | ecosystem: Environmental > Terrestrial > Soil > Agricultural land...
CTATCAGATTCCTGACGATTTAATGTGGTAAGCATTATTTGCTGAACCACCAACAGGCGCAGATCTTTTCCGAGACTGCGCCTGTTTTGTTATGGCTTGTTGATTGTCTATTCATGGGTTACACGGGACGATTTCTGTTGTAGATACTCATTGATCAGTGATGTTGTCTGCCAGTTTCTTGTGCGAATCTTTTAAAGCACTCAGGACAATATGCGCATGCCGTATCTTGTTGGTATCGCTGTTCCCTCAACGGGTCATCCTGACCCGATTCGGGGCTGCGCCATCCCTGGCTCCGCTGATCGCGACACCCACAAGATACTCATTGATCAGTGGTGTTGGGTGCGAGTGCGTAGTACGACTCTTTTGAAGCACTCAGGGAAATGTGCGTATGCTGTACCTTGTTGGTATCGCTTTTCCCTCAGCGGGTCATCCTGACCCGATTCGGGGCTGCGCCATCCTTGGCTCCGCTGATCGCGACACCCACAAGATACTCATTGATCAGTGATGTTGTGTGCGGGTGTGTAGTAGGGCTCTTTTAAACCATCATTTTGTGGGGTTTTATTAAGTTCTGTTGGTTTGCAGTAATTGAAAATCTGCACAGTTGATTAGATCTGCAATAGTGCAGGCCCTACACATTATCAACGAGTGCTTCGGGGTGGGTGTGGTGAGCAGTCAAGGATGACGAGCGCCGGAGTTGAACCCTGAATGGGTTCATCGACGGGTTAACACTTACCCCGAAGTACGGCATGCACAGACTTATTTATAGGATTTAGCAAAGCAAAGTAGCAAGGACGATATACGCATGCCATACCTTGTGGGTGTAAAGGTGATACGGCAGGTGCGTAATATCGGCTGATAGCTTGATATGGGGCTTTTCTTATACAAACATTAGACGGATACTATGCTGGTGTCTTATACGTATGTGTTTAAGGAGCCGGTATGGCAACTCGCAGCGCTCAACTTTACTACGATGCGTCATGCGGACTTTGCCGCAAAGAGATCGAGCATCTGCGCTCTCGCTTAGAACCACAGGTGCAGTTAGTTGATATCAGTGCGCAAGATTTTCAGCTGCCGCAGGGTTACAGCCTTGAAGACATGCTCACCCGTATTCATTACTTTGATGGGCAGACCATGCACATTGGTTTCAACGCGACTATGGCGTACTGGCATGCCGCGGGTCTGCGAAAAACTGTAGCCTTGCTCAGCCTGCCGGGAATAAGCCAGATCGGTAACTTTACCTATAACCTTTGGGCGAAATGGCGACGTCGCAACTCCAGCAGTTGTGAGATTCATTAATCTGCCAGCGTATCTGCGCGGCGTAGCCAATACAGCGCAACCAGCTTAAGTGCTACCGGCGCACCAGCGTACAGCCAGAGCAAGCCCTGTAAGCTCGCCGGACTCTGTTGTTCCCAGCCGAGCCAGCCCAGTGCCGGCAACGCTAGACCCACCGCTAAAGCTAAAGCCAACTTAGTTAGCATACCCCACACGGCAAACAGCACACCGCTCATGTTGCCGTTTTTGCTGCTTAAGTCTTGAGCAATATCGGCTTGAATTGAGGCGGGCAGTGCCACGTCGGCAGCGACACTTAAACCTGAGAATAAACAGATCAGAGCAAAGCCCCAGAGACTGCTAGGCGCTAAGCTAAAGACCCAAATAAAGCTTAGGCAAGCGCTGAGCATTGAGATGCGCCAAGCGCTGTATTTGCCGAACCTTTTGGCTAAACGCACCCACAGCGGTAGGGCCAAGATGCCACTGAGGAAAAAGCCCAGCAGCAATACGCCCATGTATTGGTTGAGCTGTAAGTAATGCTCGACAAAAAATAAAAATAATGTCGCCGGCAAGGCGTTGGCTAAACTATTAAGAAAGTATGCCGGCAATAGTCTGCGACTGCGCTGATCTCTCCAAGCCAAACGCCACGCTTGCAGGTTGAGTATGGGTTTTTTATCAGTCTGCATAGTGGGCTGTAGCAGCCGTAAGCGCCAGAACAATACCGCTAAAGCTAAGGTTAGACTGATGCTGACCAACGGGTACAGCAGGCGAAACAGTTGCTGATAATCTTGGCTGTCATCCAGAGCAAAAGGCAGCACTAATACCGTGATCACTCCAATTACAGCAAAGCCTTCGCGACTGGCGGTGTAGTAGGTTTTTACATGGGCGTGCTGACTGACTTCGGCACTTAAAGCTTGATAGGGGATCATGATTAAGGTCCAGGCCAGATACACCCACATCGCCCAGATTAACAGGCGTACAGTGCTGACTTGCACAGGCAGCAACAATTGCCATAAACCAATTAACAACAGCGCCCAGCCCAGAATCATCAGGCCGTAACGGCCGCGCTGTGTGCTCTGATCACAGAGCAAGCCCACTAAGGGATCCGAGATTACATCGCTGATCCGCGCCAACAGCAGCATGCTGCCAATCACTGCCAGTTCAAGACCCAACTGATGGTAATAGCTCGGCAAATACACATACAAAGGAATACCCAGCATCGCCAGCGGCCAAGATGCAAATCCGTAAATCAGTGGCTGGCTAAAAGCTGAGCGGCTGTTCATGAGCTGCTCAAACGCTTATTAATCAGAGCAATGATGCTTTTCAGCAAAGGGACTTTAAGATAGACGTATTCACCGGTATCCCAGTAATCAATGTGGCTACATACTTTTCCCTGCTCATTGATTGCAATTTTGCTGACCCCTTTAATCAGTTGCTGCTCGGCATTGGCTTTGAGTTTAAAGGTAAACTGCCATTCCAAAAAGCCACTGTTGTGGCTGCTGGCAAGGTCTAAAATACGAAACTTTGGTTCGTGTAGCGTGCTGAACATATGACGGAAAATAGTTTGCATTTTGGCTAAACCATGCACAGCGTTGAATGGGTCTTTAAAGTACACATCGCTACTAAACACCTGCAAAAAATCCTCCTCTACGGATTGCTGGCTAAGATTTTCAAACAGTTGCTTATAGTTTTCTAAAACCTGAGCAGTGATCAGCATTCTTTAACTCCTTAACATTTTGCGGGTCAGTGCCAATGACCACGAGTAGGGCATCCATTTGAATAGACTCAGTACTATGCGTAAACGCCATGGAAAGCGTATTTCAAACGCTGTGCTGCGATCTAAGGCATGAGCGATCTGTTGTGCAGCCTCGATGGGCTCTAATAGACCGGGCATAGCAAATTCATTTTTCTCGGTTAAGCGGGTGCGGACAAAGCCGTGATTGATAATTTGTAAGTCGATGTTCTGCACGGCAAGTTCAGGCTGCAAAGCCTCAGCTAGATTCACTAGAGCGGCTTTCGGCGCTGAATAGCCGCCACCGTAGGGCAGGCCGAAATATGCCGCGAGGCTGGCATTCCAGATCCAACGGCCATGACCTTGTGCTTTGAATAGTTTTTGCAAAGGCAACATTAACGCTACTGCGCCTAAATAATTGCTTTGATTCATTTGCACAAAAGCTGACCAATCCCATTCCTCAGAGGTCATGGGCTGATAAGCGCCGACATTGTAAAACCACATGTCTAAACCAGTGAACGCTGCCCAAGCCCGTTGCGCTTGAATAGCACAATCTTGCGCATCGCTGACATCAACATTTAAGCATTGTAACTGCTCGCCATATTGCTGTTTTAACTCGGTTAGAGCAGATGATTGCTGAGCCTGTCGAGCTGAAGCCAACACCTGATGACCTTGCTTTAACCATATTTTCACCAGTTCCAAGCCAATGCCTTGGGAGGCGCCGACGATCCAGATGCGTTGTTGCGCAATATTATTTTTCATGCGGTACCTTGTACAAGTGCGTATAGGTTGTGTATAACTAATATATAGCAAATTTGCACAAGGTGTCAGGAAAATGTTCGACTCAGATAAAAAATACAAAGTGGCAGTGATTGGCAGTGGCATCAGCGGCATCAGCAGTGCATGGTTTCTTAGCCAAAAACACGAGGTCACTCTATTTGAGAAAAACTCAACGCTGGGTGGGCATACCAATACCTTGGATGTGACCTTGGCAGGTGGTGATCAGGTTCCTGTGGATACGGGTTTTATTGTCTATAACGAGCCCAACTATCCTTTACTCAAAGCGATGTTTGCTCACTTAGATGTCGCCACCCACCCAACGGACATGAGTTTTGCCGTATCGATTGACCAGGGCCGCTTGGAGTACGCCGGTAATAACCTCAATACCTTATTTGCTCAGCGCAAGAACCTTTTTTCGCCTCGCTACTGGCGGATGATTGCGGATATTTTGCGTTTTAATAAGCTGGCTAAAACTGATCTTGTACATGGCTTACCTAAACATTTTACTCTCGGTGATTATTTGACTGAAAACGGTTTTGGTCAGAGCATGCAGCAGGATTATTTATTACCGATGGCGGCAGCCATTTGGTCCTGCCCAACCGAAACCATGCTGCAGTTTCCGGCGCAGAGTTTTCTGCAGTTTTTTGCCAATCATGGTCTGTTAAATATTAACGATCGGCCGCAGTGGCGTACCGTGATCAATGGTGCGCGTACCTATTTAGAAAAAATCGTTGCCCTGAACCGCTTTGCTGTTTATCAGCATGGGGTGACTGAGGTGGCGCTCGGTGAAAGAGCAGGGCACACAGTGTCGTTGCGCAGCAGTGATGGCCAAAGCCATGTCTTTGACCATGTGATCTTTGCCTGTCATGCGGATGAAGCCTATGCCTTGCTCAATGATCCAACATTCGCTTTGTTGCAGAACTTTACCTACCAACATAATTGCGCTTGGTTGCATACCGATCCTGCGCAAATGCCCAAGAAAAAATTGGCTTGGGCGGCGTGGAATTATTCCAGCGGTGAAAATTATCAAGCACAGCGCGCGGTCGCGGTGACTTATTGGATGAATGCACTGCAACCGCTCAATACTGCAGAGAATATCTTTGTCACTTTAAACCCAGTGATTGAACCGCGTGCTGATTTGGTGTTGAAGAAAATTGATTATCAACATCCAGTCTTTGATCCGCAAGCGATCCAAGCGCAAGCGCAATTGCCGCGTATTCAAGGCTTAAAGAACTGTTGGTTTGCTGGCGCGTACGGCGGCTACGGCTTTCATGAAGACGGTTTAGCCAGTGCTGTGCGCGTAGCCAGACTGTGGCAAATACATTTGCCCTGGGAGGCCTCATGACTTCGCAGTTGTATGTTGGCCAAGTCGCTCATGCGCGCAAGCAGCCTGTGGAGTATCGCTTTGCCTATCGCACTTTCAGTCTCAAGGTGGATTTGGACGAGATTGCCCAAGAAAGCCAAAAACTACGTTGGTTGAGCCTTAATCGTTTTAATTTAGTCAGCCTCAATTACAAAGACCACGGCGCGCGTGATGGCACACCGTGGCGGCAATGGCTGGATGGTTTTCTGGCGCAATACGGTATTGAACGCCCTGCGCGGGCCGAATTGATTTGTTACCCGCGGGTGCTTGGCTACAGCTTTAATCCGCTGTCGATGTGGTATGCCTACGATGCCAATAATCAGTTGTTGGCCATTATTGGCGAAGTCAGCAATACCTTCGGCCAGTGGCATCACTATGTGCTCAAGCTGGCGGGCAGTACTGCAAAGAATATTCAGGCGCAGGCGCAGAAAGTCTTCCATGTCTCGCCCTTTATTGACATGGATGCCCGCTACCATTTTCGCTTTGGCGCGCCTGCCGACAAGGTCTTTACCAGTATTCGTGAAACCCGTGATGGTGTTGAGTTTTTTAGTGCCAGTGAAGCGGGGCGTGTCTTGGATTTGACTGATCGCCAGTTAATTAAACAAGTGGGGTTTGCCCCCTTAAGCATGCTTAAAGTGATCGCCTTGATTCATTGGTGGGCGTTAAAAATTGTTATTAAAGGCGGCACGTTTCACCGCACCCCAAAGCATTTAGAAGCTGTGCAATACAGCCATTCGGAGATGACATTATGTTAAGCCGCACACAAGGCCGTTTTTTTGGCTCATTCTGCGCACCAAAGTTGGCGGCTTGGTTACTCAAGCACTTACCTTTCGATCGTCTGCAGCATGGCTCATTAACGGTCAGTATTGGTGATCAGCAGCGTCGCTTTAGTGGTACTGAGGCAGGTGTGCATGCTGAGTTAATCATTCATCAGCCGCTAAAGTTTATTTGGCTGTTTAGCAGCCAAGGTGAACTGGGTTTTGCCAAAGCCTATGCCGACCAATTGATTGATAGCCCATGTTTGCATACCTTGCTAACGCTTGGCGCCGCCAATGAACAAGCACTCAGTGAGACGCGTTTAGGTTTTAATTGGTTTTATCAGCGCTTTTTAAAGCGCCATCGCAGCAATCATAATTCGATTGAAAACAGTCGCGAAAATATCAGTGCCCACTATGACTTAGGTAATGACTTCTACCAGTTATGGTTAGACGAAACCATGAGTTACTCCAGTGCCTTGTTTACTCAGCCTGAGCAGAGAATGGCGCAGGCTCAGGTCAATAAATATCAGCGTATTCTCAATGAACTGGATGTGCAGGAAGGGCAACATATTCTGGAAATCGGCTGCGGTTGGGGTGGTTTTGCCGAGCGAGCGGCACAGCAAGGCAATCCAGTGACGGGTATTACCTTGTCGACTGAGCAGCTGGAGTTTGCCCAGCAGCGTATGCAGCGCCAAGGTTTAGCAGAGCAGGCGCAGTTACAGTTAATGGATTACCGTCATCAGCAAGGTCAGTTTGATCATATTGTCAGTATTGAGATGTTTGAAGCGGTCGGTAAAGAATATTGGCATGACTACTTCACCCAGCTCAAACGTTTACTGAAACAAGGCGGCAAAGCGGTACTGCAAATCATCACCATTGAAGATGCGCGTGCCGAGCGTTATCAAAATGATGTCGACTTTATCCAGATGTTTATTTTCCCCGGTGGCCTATTACCCTCTAAGCAGCAATTGCAAGAATTGGCGCAAGAGCATGGTTTCACCATCAGTAACCAGTTGTCGTTCGGCCAAGATTACGCGCGCACTTTAAAGCTCTGGCACCAGGATTTTTCTGCACACAGTGAAGAGTTATTAAAGATGGGGTATGACCAGCGTTTTCAGCGGATCTGGCGCTACTACTTAGATTATTGTCGCGTGGGCTTTGAAAGCCAATCCACCGATGTCGTGCAACTGACTTTGGAGCATAAGCTATGAATATTCGTCATTATTTATTCGCGTTCGCAGCGTTATTACTGCTTAACGGTTGCAGCGTGCCTAAAGTGCAAGACTATGCGCACACCCAGCCCCAACTCGATTTGTTTACTTATTTTGCAGGTCAGACCCAAGCCTATGGTCAATTTCAAGACCGTTCTGGCGTGGTCAAGCGCCGCTTTAAAGTTGCGATCACCGGCACGTTGAATGATGATGTGCTGACTTTGGATGAGCGCTTTGTCTATGACGATGGTGAAAAAGAACAGCGCGTTTGGCTGATTAAACGCCTTGGCGACAACCTGTATAGCGGCACTGCCGGTGATGTTATTGGTGAAGCAGTAGGGCATAGCGCAGGCTCAGTGTTCAGCTGGCGCTACACCTTGGACTTGCCTTACAAAAACAGCAGTATCCAGGTGAAATTTGATGATTGGATGTTCTTACAGTCCGATGGCGTCATGCTCAATCGTGCCCAAGTCAGTAAGTGGGGCTTTAATGTCGGCGAGGTGACCTTGTTCTTTAGTAAGGCACAGCCATGAAAATTCTCTGCGGCTTTATCCTGTTAGCGCTGAGCACTGTTGTTCACGCTAACTTAACCCAAGTGGGTGAAGGCACTGCGCGTTGGGGGTTGCTTAAAATCTATGATGCGGCTTTTTTTACTGAAGCGGATTTAACGGCACAGCAGGTTTTGGCCGACAACACGCCCGCGCGTCTTGAACTGTGCTATGCCCGTGCACTGACGGTGGAAAACTTTATTGAAGGTGCCGAACAGGGTTTACCGCAGGTTGTATCGGTTGAGTTAGAGCAAGCAGTGCAACGCTTACACGCTGCCTACCAACCAGTTAAGCAAGGTGATTGCTACCATTTAGAGTATCAGCCTGAGCAAGGTACGCGCTTGTTACTCAATGGTAAGACCTTGGTGCAGATTACCACGCCGGGTTTTAAAGCGCTGTATTTCGGGATCTGGCTGGGCGAGCGGCCGTTAGCAGAAGGGCTTAAACGTGACTTGCTTAGTGGACTCAAGCCTTAGTTGACGCAGTCGTCGCCAAGCTGAGTACGGATCGGTACAATCGCCGCCTGCTGCATAAGTTGTGTACATGTTTTATTATTTAGAATTTACTGAGTGTGATGCCCCATGAGCGATGCAATCGACCAAAACGCACTGTACCCGATCCGTGAAGTGGCGCGCTTGACCGGGGTGAATCCTATTACCCTGCGTGCTTGGGAGCGTCGCTATAACCTGATTGAACCGGTGCGCACTGAGTCCGGGCATCGCTTGTATACTCAGGAACACATTGATTTTTTGCATGAAACATTGCGCCTGATGGAAGAAGGTATTCCGATTAGTCGTATTCAAGCCGTGATCAGTGAAGCGTCGCCGCGTCAAACACACACATCTGCAGTAACCCCGAGTTCTGACAAAAGCCATGCGCTGTTAGAGAAAATTGTTCAGGCAGCGGGTCAGCTACAGGTGCAAGCGCTGGAGCGCTTATTGGACCGGGTTTTTGCTGACTACAGTCTTAATCCACTACGGATCTTATTGGCTGAAGTTGACGCGCATCTGCAGCAACAAGATAACAGTGCCGTATCCTTAGTATTTTGGCGTAGCAGTGTGCTACGACGCATACAGGTGCGTTTACACAGTTTGTACACACAGCCGTTGCTGCCAAGCAAGCGCGTAGTGATTTATAAAGCGCTGAGTACGCCTGCTTATCTTGCGGCTCTGGTGACCTTGTTTTGTTTTGAACAAGGCTATCAAGCGCTGGCAATAGAAGAAGGGGCATCCTTAGAGCAGGTGCTTACAGCAGCCAAATCCTTGTCGATACAGGCGGTGATCTTTGTTGATCAGGATGCCTCGGCGACAGACCTATGGCGCGCGAGCTTTGCCAAGTACGCCTCAATGCGCACTTGGCTGTTCGGTAGTGAACAACTAGCAGAGATGCAGCCCGCCAGTGTCAATTGTGAGCTGCGAGCTTGGTCACAGTGGTTTGCCCCACTGAGCTTATAAAGGTTTGCCGAGTTGTTTGTGTAATTGCTGAATCGTTTCGCGAGCCGCTTCCAACTCTAATGCCAGCTCAACATGAGCGGTGACATCTTTTTGAATACCGATGTAATAGGTAATCTGATCGAGTTCGTCATAAAAAGGCGTCACGCTGAGCTCATTCCAAAACACAGAGCCGTCTTTGCGGTAGTTTTTTAGTACTGTACGCACTGGGCTTTGATCATCAATGGCTTGGCGAATGACTTTGACTGAGGTGATATCAGTATCTGCACCCTGCAGGAAACGACAATCCTGATATAAAATCTCGTCAGCGCTGTAGCCGGTTAGGCGTTCAAAAGCCGGATTGACGTATACCAAAATGGTGTCATCACCCTCTTTTTCAGCCACCACTATGCCATCCTGGGCAGACTCAACCAGTTGCAATAAAATTTCATGACGTAAATTAAATCGTTTCATAGGATGCCTTGTCAGATCATTGGCGCATTCTAGCAAGCTCTATCAGTCTTTCAATAAGAACTTACTGCCTGCGCCGGTCAGTGAATACTTGTGCACAATTTACAAATGCTCAATGCCTCTGCAGAGGCTTATTGTGTGGCGTAATTTTCTGTTAGTGATTTATTGTAAGTTGTTGAATTAAAACAATAATTTTATTTGGATGAAAAACAACCAGCCGCCGCAGACGCTAGACTGGAGGCTGTCTGCGCGGTTGGTATACATATTATGCACACAGTTATCCACAGGCTCTGTGTATAACTGGCTTTGCAGTCAATATTTCTTTGCACTTTGTCGACTGTATGCATGGGTACTGCTGCTTACTGTCGTTTATAGTAGCGGCTAATTATTATTTCTTATGTTGGAGCAGCTTATGTGGCGCAATGGACTTCTCGGTACGCTGATGATTTTAATGCTTGCAGCCTGTGATTCAGGTGAGCAGGAGAGCACTCAAGCAGCGCCGCCAGTCGCCAACAGCGCTCAAACTACCATCCCCGCAGCAGTGAAAGATCCTGCCGTCTTAGCGCAGCAGTATAAAGATCAAGTACTGCAGGTGTTAGATGTGTCTGAGCTTGAAGAAAACGGTGCGAGCGTCTTGAGCTTAACCTTCTCTGTGCCACTGCAAGAAGGACAAAACTTTGCCCAAAAAATCCATGCTGTTGACAGTAAAAGTGGCAAGCTCGATGGTGCTTGGGAATTGAGTGAGGACTTATTAGAGTTACGCTTGCGCCATATTCCACCGCAGCGCAACCTAATCATCAGTGTGGATAAGGGCTTGCTCGCCTTTAACCAGACCCAGCTAAGCCAAGATTTCAGTGCCAAACTTAAAACCCGAGATTTGCAACCTTCTGTGGGCTTTGCCAGTCGCGGCTCGTTATTGCCGGCTGAGTTCAGCCAAGGCTTGCCGGTGCTGGCGCTCAATGTTGAGCATGTGGATGTTGAGTTTTTCCGCATTAAACCCGCGGCCTTGCCTGAGTTTTTAGCGCAATGGGGACGCAATCAAAGCTTGGAGTTGTGGCAGGCGCAAGAATTACTGACCTTAGCAGAGCTTGCGCACACGGCGCGCTTTGAATTAAAGCCTGCGCTCAATACCCGTGAAACGCTACAGCTGCCGATTAAACCGATTAAAGCGCTGAACGAGGCGGGCGTTTATCTTGCGGTAATGCGCGAAGCCGGTAGCTATAATTATTCACAGCCGGCCACAGTGTTTTCGGTCAGTGATATTGCCGTGTCTGCGCATCGTTTTCAGCAGCAATTGGATGTGTTTGCGCAAGCCCTTTCCAATGGCTTGCCCTTGGAAGCCATTGAACTGCAAGTTTTAGATAAGAAAGGGCAAGTCTTAGCCACGGGTAAAACGGATAAGCAAGGCCATGCGCAGTTGCCGATTACCGATAAAGCTAATCTTTTGCTCGCTCAGCATGGTCAGCACACCAGCTTTTTACATTTAAACAGTGCCAGTCTAGATTTGGCTGAGTTTTCTATTGCCGGGCCTGTCGGGCAGGCGTTGCAGTTTTTTGTCTTTGGTCCACGTGATCTCTACCGTCCCGGTGAAACTGTTCTGCTCAATGGTTTGTTGCGTGATGCCGACGGCCAGCAGGTCGCGGCGCAACCGATTAAAGTTGAAGTGCGCCGTCCTGACCAACAAATCAGTCGTGAGTTTGTGTGGCAGGCGGATGACAAAGGTTTGTATCAATACCAGCTGCCGATTGGTGCCAATGCGCCGACGGGTCGTTGGCAGTTATTGCTCGACTTAGGCGGTGGTATTAAGCAGGTCTACGACATTTTAGTCGAAGACTTCTTGCCTGAGCGTTTGGCCCTTGAATTACACGCCGAGCCTGCGCCGATTAAACCGCAAGCTGCATTGCAAGTGGCGGTGGAGGGTCGTTATTTGTATGGCGCACCTGCCGCCGGTAATCGCATCACTGGCCAGCTGTATGTACGGCCTTTGCGCGAAGCGGTCAGCAGCTTGCCAGGCTTTCAGTTTGGCGTGGTCAGCGATGATGAATCGCTCAAGCAAGAGATTGATTTGGATGAACTGGTCCTCGATGCAGAAGGTCACGCACAGATCAAAATTGACAGCCAATGGCCAGAGAGCAAGTCACCACTGAATTTGATTGTGCAGGCCAGTATTTTGGAGTCCGCCGGCCGTCCAGTCACACGCCGTGTTGTCCAAGCGGTGTGGCCAGCGCCTGAGTTGCCGGGTATTCGTGGCATTTTCCAAGGTGAAGAAGTGGATGCCGAGAGTCAGCCAGAATTTGAACTGGTCCTGACCAATCCACAAGGTGACAAGTTGGCTGCTCAGCAACTGAAAGTGCGCTTGATTCGCGAGCGTCGTGATTACTATTGGAATTATTCTAATAGTAGCGGTTGGAGCAATAACTACAATAAAAAACTGCTGACAGTCAGTGAGCAAACGATCAATATCGAAGCGGGCGCTACCGCTAAAGTGAGCTTCCCGGTGCAGTGGGGACCTTACCGTGTTGAGGTAGAAGATCCGCGCACTAAAATGGTCAGTAGCTTGGGTTTTTGGGCCGGTTACGCGCAGCAAGATAATGCCTCAGGTGGCGCTGTGCGTCCTGATCAGGTCAAGTTAGCGCTGGATAAACCGTCTTACGCCAATGGCGAGACAGCACGCGTTACCATCAATGCTCCGGCGGCGGGTAGTGGTTATTTATTGGTTGAGTCAGCCGCAGGACCGCTCTGGTGGCAGCCACTGAATGTGCCGAAAGAAGGCGCTACGGTTGATATCCCTATTGCTAATGATTGGTTGCGCCATGATTTATACATCAGTGCATTGGTGGTACGCCCAGGTGAGCGTCAAGCGCAAATTACTCCCAAGCGTGCCGTGGGTTTACTGCATTTACCTTTGCAGCGTACCGATCGGCAGTTAGCGCTGACCTTGCAAGCGCCAGAGCGGATGCGTCCGGGTCAACCTTTGACCGTAAAACTCAAAGCGCAAGCGGCTGATGGACAACCTGCTGGGCAACCCGTGCAGGTGCTGTTGTCGGCGGTGGATGTGGGGATTCTAAACATCACCAACTTTGCTGCGCCGGATCCTTTTGCCGAGTTTTTTGCCCGCAAAGGCTACAGTGTTGATCAGTTTGATGTGTATGGGCAATTGATTGAAGCAGGTAATGGTCGTTTAGCCCGTATGCTGTTTGGTGGTGATGCGGATTTAGCTGCTGGCGGTAAGCGCCCACAAACCAATGTAAATATTGTCGCTCTACAAAGTCAGGCGGTGACCCTGGATGCGCAAGGTGAAGCAGAAATCACTTTGGCTATCCCCGACTTTAATGGCCGTTTACGTTTAACCGCGCAAGCGTGGACAGATAATCAGTTTGGTATGGCTGAGCAACCTATTGAGGTGGCTGCACCTTTGGTGGCTGAGCTGTCGGCGCCGCGCTTTTTAGCCGGTGGTGATCACAGTCAAGTGGCATTGGACTTACACAACCTGACCGATCAGGCGCAAAGCGTAGCAGTGCAACTGAGTAGCAATGGTTTGCTGGCTATCGCCAATGGCGCAGAGCATCTGCAAGTGCAGTTGGCGGCCAAAGAGCGCAAAATTCTTGATCTGCCGATCAGAGCCTTACCAGGTTATGGCGTTGGTGAATTGCGCCTGCAGGTTGATGGTATGCAGTTGCCTGATGAAACCTTAGTACCGTTAACCCGCAGTTGGACCCTTGGTGTGCGGCCGGCCTATCCTGCGCAAAATCGCAGTTATCAAGCGGTGATCAACGCTGAGCAAGAGTGGCAGTTGCCGCCCGAAGCTTTAGCGGGCTATCAACGCGGTGGTCTGCAAGCGCTGCTTAGTGTGTCGAGCCGTCCACCGCTCAATATTGCTGAGCATCTGCGCGCCTTAGATGCCTATCCTTATGGCTGTTCAGAGCAAACCACCAGTGGCTTGCTGGCATCCTTGTACATCAATGATGCGCAACTTGATGGTGTACGGGTTAGCAGCGATACGCCAGAGCATCGCCGTCAGCAAATTGAGTTAGGCATTGAGCGTTTATTGGCCATGCAGCGCTACAACGGCAGTTTTGCAATGTGGAATGCAGAAGGCTCCGAGCAGTATTGGCCGACAGTTTATGTCACTGACTTTTTATTACGTGCCCGCGAGCAAGGCTTTGCCGTGCCACCTGCTGCGCTAAAATCTGCACAAGAGCGTTTGCTACGTTACCTGCAAGAAGGCTACTTAATTGACAGTGATTACACGCAAGCGCCAGAAAGCACCCGTTTTGCTGTACAAGCCTATGCAGGTTTTGTTTTAGCGCGCGACAAAAATGCGCCTTTGGGTGCTTTGCGCAGTCTCTTTGAGCGTCGTCAGGATGCGCGCTCGGGCTTGCCTTTAGTGCATTTGGCCTTAGCGTTACAGTGGATGGGCGACGCGCCAAAAGCTGAGCAAGCCTTGCATGCAGGTTTAAATGTACAGCGCAGCGATGAGCTGTATATGGCGGATTACGGCAGTGAATTGCGTGATCAGGCGCAAATCTTAGCCTTGCTGCAAGAGTATGATTTAGCTGAGTCTGAGCAGGTTAAGCGTATGTTTGCTTTGGCAGACAGCCTAAACACCCGTAGATGGTTATCGACACAAGAGCGCAATGCGCTGTTTATGGCGGCGCGGGCGCAGTTGCGCACGACTGATAGCAGCTGGCAAGCAGAGTTGCAGTCGGCTGCGCAAAGCATTTCATTGTCGGCCGATCACAGCCTGCAACTCTTGGATGAGCAGCAATTGCGTGCCGGCCTGAATCTTGCGACCTCAAGCAGCAAGGACCTGTACCAGCGTTTACAGCTCAGTGGTTACCCAAGCCAAGCACCGGCAGCCGGTGGTCGTGTATTAAGTATTGAGCGTCAGTACTTGGATACTAAAGGCCAGCTGTTAAATATGAATAAGTTGCGCAGTGGTGATTTAGTCGTGGTGCACTTGGCGGTGCGTGCTACCGAGGCTGTGCCTGATGCGCTGTTGGTGGACTTACTGCCTGCCGGTTTAGAACTTGAAAATCAAAACCTTGCGCAAAGTTCGGCCAGTTTAACTGAAGCCAGCAGTGCTTTACGTGAATGGCAGGAAGCCATGCAAAATGCCGATATCGTCCATCAAGAGTACCGTGATGACCGCTATGTGGCTGCGCTAGCAGTGCCAGCTCACGAAGTAAGGCATCTGTTGTATTTAGCACGGGCGGTGACCCCAGGGCGTTATGTGGTGCCGCCGGCGCAAGTGGAGTCGATGTACCGGCCTGAGTGGCAAGCCTACTCGGACACTCCTGAAGTATTGCAAGTGAAGGCTCGTTAAATACAATCCTCTGGGTTGGCCAGTGCCTTGGCATTTGTCAACCCAAGATTGCGCAAAATAATTGAAAAAATATGCCTTTTTGCTCTTGATATTTGTTAGGTGTTTGATAGTCGTTTGAGAAGTTGTGCACATTCATACAAGTGTTTTGTGAAATGCGTCCACTTGCTGTATGAGCTGTCGGTTATTTACTTCTTGACTTTGTAAGCTGTTGATTTTAAAGGCTTTATAGTTTTGGTGAAAAAATCATCAGTTTGTAGCAAAGCCCCGTATTGTGGCTACCAAACGACTTTATAAGCATCTTACCCACAGAGTTATCCACAGGCTTTGTGGATTGTTTTTGCAAAGCCGCATGCGCTATAGCTTTGCGCGATTTTGCACAGAGTTTAGGGTTGGCGAAATAGATATTTTACAGCGCAGATTGATTTTTTTTACCCTGTTTTGCGCTTGAAGCAATACAGGGTGAATTGAGTTAACTCATCTCGCTTGGCGCCGTTGAGCGTGAGTTAGACAGCAGCGTAATTATGTCTGCGCGCGATTTTATGCAAGCGTATGCCCAGCATTACCGCTGCGCAACTGAGACCGACAATCAAACCTTGCCACAAGCCTGCAGGACCTTGCGCTACGCCGAACTTATCCGACAGTCCCAGTAAGTAGCCGATCGGCAAGCCTACGCCCCAGTAGGAAAACAAAGTGATCAGCATGGTGATGCGGGTGTCTTGATAACCGCGTAAGGCACCGGCGGCTGTCACTTGAATGGCATCAGAGAACTGGAAAATAGCGGAATAAATAATCAATGAGGTGGCAACGGCTAGCACTGCTGCATCGGCGGTGTAAATTCGCGCAATCTGTTCGCGCAATAAAAACATGTAGCTGGCTGATACACAGGCGCAGATCAAACCCGTTGCCATGGCTACACCGGCAGAAAAGCGTGCATCGCGTGGACGGTTAGCCCCCAGAGCTTGGCCAACCCGTACGGTGGTCGCCATTGCCAGCGAGTAGGGAATCATAAAGACTAAGGAGCTAAAATTCAGCGCAATTTGGTGGCCCGCGACCACATTGGCGCCTAAGCCACCAATCAACAGCGCGATCACTGAAAATAAACTGGCTTCGGCAAAAATTGAAATACCAATAGGTAAGCCCAGTGCCAATAAGCTTTTTTGCGCAGACCATTCTGGCCATTGGAAGCGCGCAAAAATCTGACTGAATTTATAATGAGGTGCCCAATGTACCCAGACAAACATGGCAATCATCATAAACACCATGACCAGTCCGGTGGCCCAGCCACAGCCGACGCCACCCATAGCTGGCAGGCCTAAGTGGCCATTGATGAAAATATAGTTGAGCGGAATGTTTAACAGCAGTCCTAAAATACCGATGACCATACTGGGACGAGTTAAACCTAAGGCATCGCTATAACAGCGAAAAACTAAGTACACAGCGACAGCGGGAAAACCACAGGCCACCGCGCGCAAGTAGCCCATTGCCGGGGTAATCAGAATCGGATCAACACCCATCAACTCCATCAATGGTTGTGCATTCCAGAGCAGCACGCCAAGTCCGCAGCCCAGAGCAAAGCCCAGCCACAAAGCTTGTCGGACTAAATAACCGGTTTCCAACTCAGCACCGCGACCGAAAGCATGCGATACCTTAGCGGTGGTGGCGATTAAAATACCGCTCATCAGCAGGAAAATAGGCACCCAAACCGAGTTGCCTAAGGCGACGGCAGCAAGATCATTGGGGCTGACACGGCCTGCCATTACCGTATCGACAAAGCCCATTGCGGTATTGGCTAGCTGACCAATAATGATAGGTACCGCCAGTTTGAGCAAGGCACGCCATTCGATGGTGACACGTTGGTAGCGAGAAACAGTAGACATAAAAACAGCCTGAAATAAAGCCTATACAGCAGAAGGTGTTGGGCAGAGTGAAGTACAAGGTGATGCTTGGGCAGTAGTGTTAAACACGCTGGCAGCGCGTATAGTTTACGCTGTTGTGATGATCGTTAGGTAGCTATCATTAACTTAGACAGCTGCCGAACAGTTTAAGACTAAAACGCAAAAGAGGATTCACAGGTGCGGATACTGGCTGATGAGAACATTCCTATGCTTGAGGTGTTTGCGCGCCATGGGCAATTGCGCCGTGTTGCCGGTCGTAGTTTAGACCGTGCCGTGTTGGCCAATGCCGAGGTGTTGTTGGTGCGCTCGGTCACTCAAGTCGACCAAGCGTTACTGGCAGGCTCACAGGTTAAGTTTGTCGGCACCTGTACCATTGGTACCGATCATTTGGATCTGCAGTATTTGACTCAGCAAGGGATTGGCTGGGCCAGTGCACCCGGTTGTAATGCCCGTGGTGTAGTGGATTATGTGCTCGGTGCTTTACTGACCCTGGCTGAGCGCGATGGCGTCGATCTGTCTAAGCGCTGTTACGGCGTGGTCGGTGCAGGGCAGGTGGGGCAGCGCTTGGTGCAGGTGTTACGTGGTTTGGGCTGGCAGGTTTTAGTCTGTGATCCACCGAGGCAGCAGGCCGAAGGCGGCGATTATGTTGATTTGGCGACTGTCCTGGAACGCTGCGATGTGGTCAGCCTGCATACGCCGTTAACTCAACAGGGCGAGCATCCAACCTTTCATTTGCTGGGTGCTGAGCAGTTGCAAAGCTTGCAGCAGGGCAGTTGGCTGATCAATGCCAGTCGCGGCGCAGTGGTGGATAATCAAGCGTTAAAGCAGCTTTTAACGCAACGCCATGATTTGCGTGTGGCGCTGGATGTTTGGGAGGGTGAGCCGCAGGTGGATGCTGAATTGGCACAGCGTTGTGATATTGCTAGCGCACACATTGCCGGTTACAGCCTTGACGGTAAAATTCGTGGCACTAGTCAAATTTATCAAGCGTTTTGCCAGCACTTTGCCTTGGCCGATAGCGCAGCGATTGAGTTTCCAGCACAAAGCTTATTAGCGATGGAGCTTGCTGCGCATACCCCAGTTGAGGAAGCGCTGCGCGTCATCTGTCGCGCGGTCTATGATCCACGCAGTGATGATGCTGCCTTTCGTTTAAGTCTGCAGGGTGACGCACTGACGCGTCGTGCCGCCTTTGATCAAGTGCGCAAAAACTATCCAGTACGCCGTGAGATCCCTGATCTACAGGTGCGGGTTAATCAGCCAACGACTGAGTTGCAGCAGATGCTGCAGGCACTTGGCATTGCTCAGTAAATTGGATTAAAGCAACACAGGCGCTTGCAATAGCCTGTGTTGCTTAACTTAGAAAGGCCAGATCGATCTGTCGAACGATTACGACAAAATATGCCCGACATGCAGCAGTTTCATGGTGTTGGTGCCGCCGACGGTGTGGTAACTGTCGCCTTTGGTGAGGATGACCCAGTCACCTGTTTCAACAATGCCGCGCTTCACTAACTCTTCCACTGCTGCTTGACTGACGGTGCTGTTAGCAATTGCACTCGGGTCAAAAGGTATGGTGTAGACACCGCGAAACAGCGCCACCCGCGCTTGAGTTTGTGGTGAAGAGGTAAAGGCGTAGATAGGCATTGGTGAGCGAATGCGCGACATGACTAAGGGCGTGTAACCGCTTTCAGTCAGGGCAATAATGGCCTTAACCCCAGGGAAGTGATTGGCGGTGTACATCGCCGCTAAGGCGATACTTTCATCCCAACGCTCAAATTGTTGGCCAATGCGGTGACCAGAGCGACGCATAATGGGGTTTTTTTCTGCGCCCAAGCACACCCGCGCCATCGCCGCGACCGCTTGCACGGGGTATTCACCCGCCGCCGTTTCTGCCGAGAGCATCACCGCATCGGTGTAGTCTAAAGCGGCGTTAGCTACATCGGAAACTTCAGCGCGAGTCGGCATGGGGCTGTGGATCATGGATTCCATCATTTGCGTTGCAGTAATCACCGCTTTATTTTGCTTGCGTGCGGCAGCGATGATTTTCTTTTGAATGCCGACCAGTTCCGCATCACCAATTTCTACCGCTAAGTCACCACGCGCGACCATCACTGCATCGCTGGCGCTGATCAAACCATCGAGGGCTTCATCGTTCATTACCGCTTCAGCGCGTTCAATTTTTGCCACCAGCCAAGAGTTGCACTGCGCTTCTTGGCATAAACGCCGAGCCAGATGCATATCGGCCGCATCCCGTGGGAAAGAAACGGCTAGATAATCCAGGTCCAACTCAGCCGCTAAACGAATATCTTGCTTGTCTTTTTCAGTCAGTGCTGGCGCGGTTAAGCCGCCGCCACGCCGGTTGATGCCTTTGTGATCCGACAACGGCCCGCCGACCAATACCAGGCAATGCAAGGCATCCGCAGAAACACGCTCGACTTGCATAACGATGCGGCCGTCATCTAAGAGCAGTTCATCGCCAACTCTGCAGTCAGTGACCAAGTCAGGGTAATCAATGCACACCACTTGCTGATTACCGGCATCACGAGGATGGGTAATCGAGAAGCAAAATGGGTCGCCAGCTTGTAATTCAATTTTTTTGTCAATAAAGCGGGCGATGCGGATTTTTGGCCCTTGTAAGTCGCCCAGTAGTGCAACATGGCAATTGAGGCGCGCGGCGATTTCACGAATCAGTACTGCGCGGGCGCGGTGCTCATCAGCATTGCCGTGAGAAAAGTTTAAGCGAGCCACATCCATGCCTGCCAGAATCAACTGCTCAAGCACTTCTGGTGAGCTGCTGGCTGGACCAATGGTGGCAACGATTTTAGTACGACGCAAAGACATGCTTGAATTTCCTGTGCAGGGAGCCAAATTGGGAGGCTGGTAAAAACGTGCTGCCTTTGTCGACTCAGGCAGCAAGTGCTTAAAGCTTACTGCGCGGGACGTGGCGGTTTGATGACAAGTAAGTCAGTTTGTACCGCTTCGAGAACACGCTCAGCCGTATTACCGATTAAGGCGTTTTCTAAGTTGCCACGGGACACCGCACCCATCACCAATAAATCGATGCCGCGCTCCTGAACAAAAGCAGGAATGCTTTCTTCTGGGAAGCCTTCGAGCAAGTGGCGGTTGGCTTTTTCCACTGGGTAATTGACCATCAGTTTTTCAAACGCATCACGGTGTTGTTTGGCGCTGCGCTCAACGTATTGATCGTAAGCGGCAACTAGCTCAGAGTCGAATACCATGGTGCGTGGCAGTGGTGCATAGCTGTGCATATAGTCGGCTTGCATGCCCAAGGTTTTTGCCAGATGAGCCGTCGACTCAACTAACAAGTGATCAAGTACCGCTTCAGTGTCGGCGCTGTGCACAGGGTCAAGCGCGGCGCAAATACGTTCGGCTTTCCATTCACCTTTGCGCACTAACCATAAGGGTACTGGGCATTGGCGAATCAGCTGCCAAGAGGTGTTATTGAAAAATAAGCGCTGCAGCAAGCTGTGAGTGGTGGCATCACGGAAGACTAAATCAGGTTTTAGCTCATCAATGCGTTGTAACACCATGCTGTGCAAGGGCTTGCCCCAGCGCACTTCAGTGGTAACAGTCAGGCCGTCGTCACGCAGTGGTTGCGCTAACTTATCCAGCCAGATACTGAGATTATTGAGCAGTGATTCACGGGCTTTTTGCTGCGCTGGGCCATCAAAGAAGAAGCCACCATCAAGGGCTGAATTGTATTCGCAGATCAGCAATTCAACGGCTGATTGAGAACGCTTGGCGACCCACGCCGCGCGCTCCAGTGATGGTTGTGAATCCTTAGAGGTTGGATCAATAACCACTAAAAGCTGATTCAATTGCATGGCGAAGCTCCTTAATCGATAAGCGCACAACAAGTTTTTAGCGGCCAATTTCAAGGCTGCTGAGATTGTTTAAGACTAGCCTAATTACAGACCTATAGAAACGTCTCAGATCAAGTATAGCGAGTTTTCTTGGCTTTTGTGCGCCACCTTTGATGCTGTCTAGCTAGCATGCTAGAGGCTTTTAAAGGTTTGAAATGGCTTGCTCATTGAACCTTTAGTATTGGCCAGCTTTTTTAATCGCCAAATAATGACTGACCAGTTGTGCGGTCAATTGACTTGGGCGCGCATCGAGTAAATGAATGCCTTGGCTGGAGAGTTTTTGCTGATGGCGCTGGCGGGCATTGAGGTATTCGATACCGGCACAGTAGAGTTGTGCTTGTTGCAAGTTGTCAGCGGGTTGCTGGCGCAGATCATCTAACACTTCTTCACGTAAACTGACCAGTAAGGTACGGTGTTTCTTTTTCAAACGCTGCATTGCCACCAGTAAGTCGCTGTCGGCTTCATCGGCGATGTTGCTGATGACGATCACCAGCGCTCGACGTTTTTGTTTGTGCAGCAATTGCTCAACGGCTGCACTGTAGTCGGCGCTGCTTTGGCTGGGATGAATATCGTAAAGGGTGTTGAGTAAGGCGCTCATCTGTGTGCGACCTTTGCCGGGTTTGAGATGCCGCTCAGTCCCAGCAAAGGTTTGTACGCCCACTGCATCTCCTTGACGTAGCGCTGTGTGCGCCAGTAATAAACAAGCATTTAAGGCATGATCGAGGTGACTGAGCGCGCTGTCTTGACTGCGCATATGCCGCCCGCAATCGAGGAGAAAAATAATCTGCTGGTCGCGTTCGTCTTGAAACTCACGCGCAATGGGGATGCGCTGACGCGCAGTGGCTTTCCAGTCAATGTGTTTGAAATTATCGCCTTCGCGAAACTCGCGTAACTGATGAAACTCCATACCCGTGCCGCGGCGTTGCTGTTGTTGCACGCCCAGTTGTTTGAGCCAATGTTCAGTGGCTTGTAATTGGCCGCTTTGAATACGTGTGAAATCTGGGTAGACCCGCACAAGACTAGGTTGAGCTAAAAAACGCTGAGATGACCAGAGCCGCATGGGGCTTGGCAATCTGATGCTGCAGCCCGGAATCTGAAAGGCACCGCGGCGCAGTGGCTTGATTGTATAGTCTGTTTGACTGACGCAGTTGGCTTTGAGTCGCACCGAGTAGGGCAGTGACGTGCAGGCAAAGCTGTCGGGAATATGATCGAAATACTGCAAAGTCATTGCGCTTGAGCCGGTATGGCTAAAGCGTAAGGTCACGTTATAACTGTGTTGCAAGGATACACCGCTGGCCACTTCGCGCTGCAGTTGTGGCGATGGCTGTTGCTGCACACGCCACGCATCAATGATGGCGAATAACAGTAAGCACAACGAGGCTGCGATCAGCAAGCTATCAAGCAGCGCTGGCACAGACCAACCTAAGGCATGCGCTGTGCCGGAGATGATTGCCAGTAACAAAAGGCTGCCGACACTGCGCAGTAGCCAAACTGAAGGTGTAATCCTCATAAGCGTGGCACAGGTACTTGATCAAGAAGTTGTTGTAAAACTTGCTCAACCTGCAAGCCTTCAATTTCCAGTTCTGCAGATAAATGCACACGATGACGCAGCACATTCAAGGCGCTACGCTTGACATCATCAGGGGTGACAAACGCATTGCCATTAAGTAGCGCTGCAGCACGGGCGTAACGGATTAAATCAATTGAAGCACGTGGGCCTGCGCCACTGGTTAAGCCTGGCCATTGCCGCGTCATCCGCACTAAGCGCACGGCGTAATTGAGCACACTGTCATCCACGGCAATAGCGCTGGCGATTTTTTGCATTGCCTGCAGATCACGCGCATGCAACAGCGTACGCAGTGGTGTGCTGTCGAGCATGTCGGCACGGGCAGAGCGCGTCACTTCACGTACCAGCTGTTGTTCGTGGGATTCTTCTGGATAGCTCATGTGCAACTTGACCATAAAGCGATCCAGTTCGGCTTCAGGCAGCGGGTAAGTGCCTTCTTGTTCAATCGGGTTCTGCGTCGCCAGCACCATAAAGGGTTGCGGCACCTCTAAGGAACGGCCTTCGAGGGTGATGCTGCGTTCTTGCATGACCTCCAGTAAAGCGGCTTGGGTTTTAGCTGGGGCACGGTTGATTTCATCGGCAAGCAGCAGGTTAGTAAAGGCAGGACCCTTGCGTAATTTAAATTGTTCGCTTTGTAGGTCGTAGATGGCGTGTCCGGTGATATCGCTGGGCATCAAATCCGGGGTGAATTGGATGCGGTTAAATTGTCCGGCAAAGCATTGCGCTAAGGCGCGTACCAGCAAGGTTTTACCTAAGCCAGGTACACCCTCAATCAACACATGACCGGAAGCAATTAAGCTGCACAGTACGCCTTCAATCACAGCACTTTGGCCAATCAAAGCTTTTTCTAATTCAGCACGTACAGCGCGAAGTAAGCGGCTGGCGCGGATGCGTTGCTGCTCGGCTTTATCGGTTGTGACTGGCGCTGCGCTGGCAGTCTCGGCTGCTTGGCTAGAGTCGCTTGACGGCGTTTTTGCGCTGTTTTCAGCAGAGCTTGGCGCTGTAGCATCGAGCGTCAATTCAAGATCAGTAGGGCTTTGGCTCATAGTGAGTTCCTTAATTGTTGCAGGCGTTTGACCTGTTGGGTAAAGGCCTGGGCAGAGAGTTTTTTAGCTAAGGGCGGGCGCATGCTTTGTGCAATCAATGAGATTGGTTGTCGGCTCAATTGCTGCAGAACTTGCCATTGCTCACTGACCGCTAAACGGGAAAAGTTGGCATAGCGCTGCTGGGCACGTTGTTGAATGTCTTTCTGTAAACCAATCAGTAGACTGCGCTGGCCGTTATAGCGCAGGTTAAATAATGCGGCGGCGTGTAAGTGCTCAGTCAGTTGGCGTCGCGAATGATTGTGTGGGGTTAGCTGCGGACCAAAACGTAAAGCACTAGCCCAAGCACCGAGTAGCAGTAGAGCAATGAGGAGTACGCAGGCAATAGCAAAGTACTGCCACAATAAGCCGAATAAACCTTGCTGCTTAGGCGGGTTAAATAGCGCCACTTCGCTGTCTTGACTCAAATACCAGAGCAGCCAAGCATTGTCGTAAGCATCAATGTTCTTTTGTTGCCACAGACGGAAATCAGTCAGTACCGTCACTAGGCCTTGGCCGTGGGTGAGTTGCAGTAAGTGGGTGGCCGCTTCGCTGTTGGCCCAAGCATGGGCGCGATTATCGCTATCGGATAAATGGTAGCGGTTGTCCAGTTCAAGATAAGCCGGTGATTGTTCGTTTTCCAGATACAGGCGCGTGAGTGAACTGAGCGGCTCGAAGGTGCATGCCGTGTCGCTGCTGTCCTCTTGCTCGAGCATGGCAAGGCTATCGTCGTCTTCCTCAATCAGTTCGTCATCCACTGCTTGCTCATCTAAGTCACTGCTGAGGTATTTTTGAATACCTAATGTCATCAGCAAAGACTCAGCATCTTGCTCGATTTTCTCGTGTTGAGCGCTAATGACTAAGTGCCCCCCTTGTGCAACCCAGTTCAGTAACGCTGTTTGTTGACTGTCGATGAGACTGGCATCATTGCTTAGGATAATTAGCGTGCGCTGCTCGGCAGGTTCGCTCATGACAGTCACTAAACTATCAGCGCTGGAGACGTTAATGCCTTGCTCGCGCAAAAAATACTGCATGGCTAAATAAGGATTGCTGCGCGCTTCTGGGCTTGGGCCAAGATCAATACGCTCCTCGTAAAAAGTGATTTTTTGACTGAGCCAAACACCCAGCGCAATCAGCACGACAGCGGTAATAATGACCAGTAGATAGCGTTGCAGAATACTTTTAATCATCTGCATTCTCCTGGGATTGTAACTGCTGCCATTGCTCACACAGGGCAATAAATTGTGCGTGCGCAGGTAAGCGGTGACCCCAAGCGAGGTTTTGCCAGTGAACGGTCAGTTGTGTGCTGTAAAGTTGTAGCGGTTGGGCAAGATGACGGGCCATCACCAATACTTCACCTTCAGTATGAGCATCGGTTAAAGGTAAACCGTGCTTATCTAACAGATGATTGAGTAAGCCGCGATACAGTAAACTTAAAGCCCCGCGTGGGTCGCTGGTCCAGAGTTTCTCTGCTTGCGCCAACCAATCCTTAGCGAGACTGTCGCTACTGACTTCAAGGCCAAATAAGGTTTGCAGCGGTGCGCGCTGGCGTTGTCTATTGGGCAGCAGTTTCTGACTAAAAGTGCGCAGCCATTCGCGGTAGCGCCAAAGCAGATAAGCGCTGATTAAAATAAAACCGCTCCAGAGCAGAATTTGCACAATAAAAGAGGCACCTTCCAGTAGGCGTTTTAACCAAGCAGGCAGTTTAAACGAGGGCTCTTTTTGAGGCTGTGCCTCACTTGGCTCACCAAAGCGCCAGTTTTGGATAACCTTGTGATTATTAAAGGGCGGTTGCTCTAAAAGTTGGCTAATACTCTGCTGCGCTTGCTCACTGTTAAGCATTTGTTTTAACAGTCGAGGATCTGTTGGTCCTAATTCATCAGCGTTGTGCTCGGAGGGATAGGCTGCAATGGGCTGTGCCCATGCTGGTTCTGCTATGGGCAGTAGAACGCAGCCGAGTACTAATAATACAACCGCGCCGCGCTGCAAACGTCGTGCAAGATTACGAAAGACCAACTCAACATCCCAGGCTTCCAATTCGGTGCGACGATTAAGGTAAAGGGTAAAGCCGCAGGCAACATAAATTGGCTCCCAAATCACCAGTGCGAGTACATACAGTGTATTGCTTAAATGCTCAGCCCAGAGCCAATCATGCTGAGTGCTTTCTAGCAGTTTTTGCCAACTCCAATCGGTCTGTAATTGTGCTGGGATCAATAGATAGAGCAGTGCCAGCATGCCGATCCAAAGTGCCATTTCAATGTGCAAACCAATCACCGTAAGCCAAGTGGGGGCACTGGTGTATTGTTTGCCAAGAGTGAGCATGCGCTGTTGGCGGGCACTGCCGGCGAGACCTTCGAGTTGCTGTACAGGCATGTTGAAGCTGCGGGTTAAACTCAAGCGCCGCCACGTCAAACTGGCCAGTAACTGTGGCTTAAGTAGCTTGGGAAAAGCTTTTAAACTTTCTACGACACCAGGCGTATCAGCAAACAGCGCGCGCGATAAAATATGCAGAGGTAAGCGTTCAAAGGCAGGCTTTAACCACCAAATAATTAGAGCGACTGCGGTTGGGTGCTGCCAAAGCAGCAGGCTGAGTAGAGCAAACAAGGGTAGGGTGACAAGTGCCCAAGTGCCCATCAGTAATCCTGCATGGCGGCGCGCCAAGAGGATGCCAAGATCCATTGCTTCCCAGGTATTACGCGGGCGCAGCACTGCTTGAGCTTTACTGAGGTGCATAGCGACCTCGTCCTGAATAGCTTAAATAAAACAACACCAGCGCCCAGAGTGCAGCACCGACAGTGACTTTAGTGGTCACTGATAAGCTGCTGCTGGATGACCAGTAGGCTTCAATAAAGGCTGCAATGAATAAGAAAATAATAGCGCCGCCGAGCAGGCGAATACTGATCTTTGCTGCATCACGTAAAGCATTCGCGCGAGTTAAGCGCCCAGGTGCAATCAGCGCCGAGCCCAGTTTTAAACCCGCAGCACCGGCCAGCACAATGGCCGTCAGCTCAAAGGCACCGTGACCTATGACAAAAGACCAAAATGTTTCGTGGTAACCAATGCGAGTTAAATGCCCAGCTACCGCACCAATATGTAAGCCATTAAATAACAGGAAAAACAAACTGCCGAGACCAAACAATAAGCCACTGGCAAAGGTTTGAAAGGCAATGCCGATATTATTCATAATATAAAAACCAAACATCACCCAGTCATCTTGATGATCACGTGCGCTCATTGGGCCAATGATGCGATTGGCTGGGTCATACATGTTTTCCATGCTGGCAACCTGATTGGCACTCATCAGGCTGTAAATCAAATCTGGGAACCACATCGTGAGCAGCGCCATTAAGGCTAAACTGCCAAAAAATAATGCGCTCGCCACTGCCACGCTGCGCCATTGCGCACGGACTGTTGCGGGAAAACCAACCACCACAAAGCCGATTAATTGTTGTAATGCTGGGCTTTTGTGACGATAAAACTGTTGATGGCCTTGCAGTGCCAGTTGCTGCAGCTCCTCAATCAGCGGGTAGCTGTAACCGCGCTGCTTAGCTAGAGCTAAGTGCTGACAAATCCCGCGATAGTCTTGAGCAAAATGTTGCACCGCTTGTAGCTGCGGCTGACCCTTACGCAGTGCTTGCACGTTCTCAGCGAAAGCTTGCCATTTGCCTTGGTGCAGTTGTTCAAAGTCCGTTTGCTTCATACTTGTCCCAAAATTGACCGCGCTATCGCGTGCACACCCGGCACTGCTTGGCTTGGCGCAATATGTAAAGTCGGTGCAATAATTGTGGCCAGTTCTTCTTGACGCTGGCTGGAAAGTTGCTGGTGGCGCTCGGCAAAGTCGAGTAGCGCGCGTTGCTCATCAAGGGTTAATAGCACGGATGCAGGGCGGGCTGGCACTTCTGGGAGTGCGCCGCGCTGCGGTGCCTGAGCTTGATACACCACTAAAGTGCCAGCGGCTAAATCGCCTAAACGCTGGAAGCGCGAACTGTTGATCATGCTGAGGATGCCCAGGCAATAGGCGAACGGTAATAAGTCTACAAAACGCAGCAGATTGCGGGTCAGCGAGGCTGGCCAGCCAACTGGTGTGCCGTCACTGTGAATGACCTGCAAACCCAGCAGTTGTTTACCAGGTGAGCGGCCTTGATTAAGCACCTCAAAAAACACCATGTACCACCATAGCAATAAAAAGGTGCTAATCGATGCGAGCCCAGCGCCCAGCTTACCCATATACAACCAGGCGATGCCGGTTAAAATAAGAATCACACTGCGAATTAAAGCATCAATGGCAAACGCCAAAAAGCGCACCGGTAATCCAGCAGGACGTAGGGGGAGGTCAATGCCTTCAGGCGTCTCTAAATAGACTTGGGTGTCTAGAAGAGCGCCGGGTGCTAAAGGCGCGCTGGTTAAGTTTGCGTTCAAAATAGGCCAGTAAGAAAAATTAAAAAGCGATCATAGTACAAAACGCTAGCGCAGAAATAGAAAACTAAACCGACGTTATCTTGTTTAATGACTATAGTGGTTGCTAGCAAACAAGCATTAATGCTGTACACCTAAATAAACAGCTGCAGTGAAACCTCTAGCGGCTGAAGGCTGGAACACTACCCATTCAGTGATTGGCCTGCAAGCGTGAGGCTGCAGAAGTGTGGGTTATATAGGTGTTTTTAAAACATATTTTAGAATAAAAGAGGCTTAATCAGTGACTGCCAGTATTTTTTGGTACGACTTTGAAACCACCGGTATTCAAGCACACAGTGATCGTGCCATTCAGGTGGCTGGGATACGCACAAATGAGCAGCTTGAGGAAATCGGTGAGCCGCTCAATATATATTGCAAGTTGTCGGATGATATTTTGCCGCACCCGATATCCAGTTTAGTCACCGGTATTATGCCGCAGACTTTGCAAGAACAGGGTTTAAGTGAGATTGAGTTCATTGAGCGTTTACATGAGCAGTTAATTGTGCCGCAAACCTGTACCGCAGGATTTAATAATCTACGCTTTGACGATGAGATGACCCGCGCCACTTTGTATCGTAACTTTTATGATCCCTATGCGCGCGAATGGCAGGGCGGCAACAGTCGCTGGGATTTGATTGATGTGTTGCGTTGCACTTGGGCGTTACGTCCGCAGGGAATTAACTGGCCTGAGCATGAAGGGCGAGTCAGCTTTAAGCTTGAGCGCTTTACTGAAGCCAATCAGATTGAACATGGCCAAGCCCACGATGCGTTAGCCGATGTGCGCGCTACCATTGCTGTTGCACGTTTGTTACGTGACCGTCAGCCTAAGCTGTTTGACTATTTATATGGGCTGCGGCGCAAAGATGCAGTGCAGGCGCGTATTCGTTTGATGCAGCCGATGCTGCATGTCTCAAGTAAGTTTTCCGTGGAGCGTCATTGTTTAGCGCCAGTCTTACCTTTGGCGTGGCACCCAACCAACCGTAACGCTTTAATCGTCTATGATTTGCATGCGGATGTAACACCTTTGCTGGAGTGTGATGCGCAAACCTTGAAGTCGCGCCTGTATACCCGTCATAGCGATTTAGCTGAGGGTGAAGTGCCGGTGGGGCTAAAACTTATTCATATCAATAAAAGCCCAGTGATCGCGCCGTTAAGTGTCTTGCGCGATGAAGACACTCAGCGCTTAGCCTTTGATCATGACTTACTGCAGCGTAATTATCAGTTGCTCAGTGATAGCTGTGCTGACTGGCAAGATAAACTTGCCGAGGTTTATCAAGAGACGCGAGAGTTTGCCGAGCAAGATGTTGAGCAGCAGCTGTACAGTGGTTTTTTAAGTCCGCGCGACCGCCAGTTGAGTAATAAGCTGCGTTTAGCCGAGCCCGAGCAGTTACAGCCTGAGCGCTGGCCATTTGATGATGCGCGTTTGCTGGAATTACTGTTTAGATACCGTGCGCGACATTACCCAGACTCTCTGAGTGCCGCTGAACAGCAGCAGTGGACAGTCTTTTGTCGTGCGCGCTTAAGCGGAGAGCAACTGGGGGCGCCGCTAACAATCAGTGACTACATGACAGCTTACGCAGAACTTAGTGAAGCAGAGCAAGCGCATCCTGCTGTACAGGCATGGCGCAGTTATGTGCAGGCATTGCAACAGCGCTATCAGTTGTCATGACTGGGTTTGTTTTAAGGTGGCTCTAACTCTAATCAAAAAAGCCCCATAAACAGAGTTTGTGGGGCTTTTTATTTATCCTGCTTTAAAGCAGGATATTACTCTAGCTGAACTGAACTAAAGTTTTAGTCGAGTAAAGTTACCCAAGACTCAACAGTGTCGCCGCCCCACTTAGCTTTCCACTCTTTTAGAACTTTGTGGTTGCCGCCTTTAGTTTCGATGACTTCACCGGTATGTGGGTTGTTGTACTGCTTCATTTTGCGTGGGCTGCGTGTACGTGTGCTAGTTGTCTTAGTTACGCCACGCGCTGCTTGTGGATCAAGAATCAAAGTAATATCGCGAAGTGATTTGCTATATTCGCTCATCAAAATGCGTAATTTTTCTTCAAATTCGAGTTCTTTCTTTAACTTGCTGTCTTGTGACAGGCTAGCTAGACGCTCTTCAAGTTCTTTAATACGTTCTTTGGTTTCGCGAAATTCATTAATCAATGACATGGAAGAATCCTCTAGTAAATGTTGATGTGTAGATTAAGGATTGTCGAGCGTGTCCGTAAGTCACTAGCGATCTAGTGAAACTCTATAAAACTCCAAGTTTCTCAGTAATGGCGATGAGCTCATTTGAGATCCCTTAATATGCGTTGAATGATAGGCGTATCTAGCGCTTATGTAAAGAATATTAATTATAAAAGTATAATGAATTTTGTAATATATGTGAGTAAATGTGTAAATCTATATTTTCATTATTTCAATATTCAATGTTTACGATAGGTAAAGTTAATAGCTGATCATGCTAAGGGTTTGTTTGTTGCAAGGTATTGAGAGTTATAACCATTATTTTAGTGTGGAGTAATAAAGGAGATGCTGGGGTTTGCTGTTAGAGCTCGCTGAGATGAAGGATGGGCATTCGTTTGCTGACGCAGCTGTCTGGGAGCGGTAGAATGCTGAGTATTGTTTTTATTAATTGATTTTTTGGCTTTGTGGAGTTTTGCATGCGCACGTTTCGCCTCATTATTGCTTGCCCAGACCGTGTCGGTATTGTTGCTAAAGTCAGTAATTTTCTAGCTACTTATAATGGTTGGATTCATCAGGCGAGCCATCACTCGGATGAACACAGCGGTTGGTTCTTCATGCGTCATGAAATTCGTGCAGAATCTTTGCCGTTTGATTTGGATGGTTTCAAGCAGGCGTTTACACCCATCGCCAATGAGTTTTCGATGACGTGGCAGGTGACTGACTCTGATGTCAAAAAACGCGTGGTGTTAATGGCCAGTCGCGAATCCCATTGTTTGGCGGATTTATTGCACCGCTGGCACCGCAATGAGCTGGATTGTGAGATCCCTTGCGTAATTGCCAATCATGATGATTTGCGCAGTATGGTCGAATGGCATGGCATTCCTTTTTATCATGTGCCAGTCGATCCACAAGATAAAGAGCCTGCTTTTGCTGAAGTCAGCCGTTTGATTGATGAGCATGCTGCCGACTGCGTGGTACTTGCTCGCTATATGCAGATTTTACCGCCTGATTTATGTGAGAAGTACCATGGTCGGGTGATTAATATTCACCATAGTTTCTTACCTTCGTTTATCGGCGCTAAACCTTACCATCAGGCGGCTTTACGCGGCGTTAAGCTGATTGGTGCAACCTGTCACTATGTCACTCAGGATTTAGATGCAGGTCCGATTATCGAGCAAGACGTGGTGCGCGTCAGTCATCGCGACAGCATTGAAGATATGGTGCGTAACGGTAAAGACGTAGAGAAAATGGCGCTGGCGCGAGGTTTACGCTATCACCTACAGGACCGTGTGCTGATTCATGATAATAAAACCGTCGTGTTTGATTAATCGCTGCGAATTGCTAAGGGCTGCTTGTTTGTAGCACTTTGCGTTTAGCAGTAACGTGGATGGAGTGACGCTATGAGCAGTGATGACGATGAGCAACAGCCTATCCTGCAAGCGACTGTGCAGCCGTTAGCAAAAGTTGGCGAGGGCTGTTTGAGTCGTTTTGATCCTGATGCTTTAAATGAGCAGCAAGGTGCTGATTTTTCTGCTGCCGAAACATTTCGCCAGCAACTGCAGGTCGAGCACGGTACTGAGCCGGTTAAAAAATAAAACAACAACTTTTAAATAGTGCGTGGCGCACGCGATGCAGCCCGTATGCCCAATTGGAGAACAAAGACATGACGCAAGCTGATCAACTAGTGCTAGGGGCGGATGAGCAAGGTTTGCCGATTGGCCATCTCTTACGTTTTGCTAACCGACATGGTTTGATTGCTGGCGCCACCGGTACTGGTAAAACGGTCACCATGCAGCGTTTGGCTGAAGCCTTCAGTGATGCTGGTGTGCCTGTGTTTGCTGCCGATATTAAAGGTGATTTCTGTGGAATTGCTGCGGCGGGTGAGCCTAAAGGCAAAATTGCCGAGCGCATTGCTTCAATGCCTTGGCTTGCACATACGCCGCAAGCTTATCCCGTCTCGATGTGGGATGTGTACGGCGAAACAGGGCATCCACTGCGTACCACTATCAGCGATATGGGGCCTTTGTTACTCGGCAACTTATTGGAGTTGACTGACAGCCAGCAAGCTATTTTATATCTGGCTTTTCAAGTGGCGGATCGTGAAGGCTTGCTGCTGCTGGATTTAAAAGACTTAAAAGCCATGCTCAACCATTTGCGCGATCAGCCCGACGCACTCGGTGTTGATCGGGCTTTATATACAGCGCAATCGGCCAATGCTTTGCAGCGCAAACTATCGATGCTCGAGCAGCAGGGCGGTGAGATGCTGTTTGGCGAGCCAGCGCTGCAATTGGAAGACATTTTACGTGTTGATCGTGATGGTCGTGGACGTATTCATATGCTCGATGCCAGCCGCTTGGTGCATCAAGCGCCACGCGTGTATGCAACCTTTCTACTCTGGTTGCTGGCTGAGTTGTTTGAGCAGTTACCTGAGCGCGGTGATGCTGATAAACCTATCTTGGCGTTGTTTTTTGATGAGGCACACTTGCTGTTTAAAGGTACGCCGCAAGCCTTGCGCGATCGTTTGGAGCAGGTCGTACGCTTGATTCGCTCAAAAGGCGTGGGGGTGTTTTTTGTAACTCAGTCACCGGCTGACTTGCCCGATGCCGTGCTGGCACAGTTGGGTATGCGTATCCAGCATGGTTTGCGCGCTTTTACTGCTAAAGAACAGAAGTCGTTAAGAGCAGTGGCTGATGGTTTTCGACCCAATCCTGCGATTGATACCTTAAAAGTGTTAACTGAATTAGGTATTGGTGAAGCCCTGTACGGTGGTTTGGAGGCGAAAGGTACGCCTTCGATGGTGCGTCGCGTGTCAATTGCGCCACCACAATCACGGGTCGGGCCGTTAGATGATGCTGAGCGTGCAAGCTTGGTCAGTCGCTCGCCTTTACTCGGCTATTATGAAAAGGCATTTGATCGTATTTCGGCGTATGAGATGCTTGCAGAACGTGCTGAAAAACAAGCGCAAAACGCACCAGAGGTGCCTGTGGCTAAGTCGAAAAAAGCTGCAGCGAACAGTGCCAGTGGCGGCGTGGCTGATGTTTTGGGTGGTATCGCAGGGCAAGTATATAAAAGCACTGTGCGTCAAGCGGTCAATCAGATCAGTCGGCAGATTCTGCGCGGTATTCTTGGTTCGTTGACCGGTAAGCGCTAGAGGTTGTTTGCAGATGTTTGCTTGGGAGCGCGGGCGGCTCGCCCGCAATGCTCGCTTTGCTTGCTTACCAACCGAGTGATGCGCTTCGGGGTAAGTGTTAATCCGTCGATGAGCCTATCCAGGGTTTAACTCTGGCGCTACGCCATCCTAGGCTGCGCTTATCACACCTACTCCGAAGTACTCGTTGATCATCTATGTTGTCAGCACTATTGCAGGGTTGCTCATTCAAGTAATAATTGAAATTCACAGGCTGGCAAAGGGCTGACTTTAAATAAGTAGTGCGGCCTAAATACTTATCTAAGCATTTGCTTGATGGCTTCTTCTTCTTGAATCAATACTTGTTGGCGAGCGTCGATGCGTGCAGCCAGTGGGTAGTTGTTGCTGGCGCGACGCTTAGCGTAATCGAGTTGCTCAATGGCTTGGGTGTAATCGCCTACACGAGAGAAAAACTCTGCGCGAGCTTCATGTAAACCAATAATATTATTGGAAAGGCCGCGCACTTCAGCCACTTCAAACCAGATGTCAGGATCATTGGGGCGCTGTTTTAATATAAGGTTGATGGTTTTTTCCGCGCCGGCAATATCATTTTGCTTGAGTTGAATTTCATATTTAGCGCTCATCAGCGGGAAATTATTCGGGTAGCTTTGCAGTAAACCCTCCACGCGCGTACTGGCTTGGGTAAACTGGCTGCTACTGATTTCTAAATCGACCGCTGCTAGATTATAAATAATACTCTTTGGGCTTTTCTTCAGCAGTGGCTCTAACTGGCTGCGTGCTTCTTCCAGTTGATTGGCGCGAATCAACGCCAAGACTAACCCGTAACGTGCTGACTCCAGCTGTGGATCATCCGCAAGCTGATTACGGAAACGTTTCAAAGCTAAGCCAGATGTGTCTTCAAAAGTCAGTTGTAAGCGCGCACGGATTAGTTGGTAATACAGGCTGTCAACCACACCTTGACCGTCGTTATATTGCTCAGCCCGGTTACGCGTATCGGCAATCCGAGACTCGGAAACAGGGTGAGTCAGTAAAAACTCAGGCGGCATGCGGTCGTAGCGATATTGGCGCATCAGGCGTTCAAACATGCTCGGCATCGCGCGCGGATCAAAGCCTGCTTTGGATAGATTGATAAGACCTATACGGTCAGCTTCTTGCTCGTTCTGCCTAGAAAAACGTCGTTGTTCTTGAATGGCTGCGGCCTGCGTTGAAGCAAGTGCGGCCATACCTAGATCGCCACCGCCAGCAGCGGCGGCGATCACGCCTGCCAGCATTGCTGCCATTAACGGAATTTGCATGCGTTTTTGTGCTTCTAAACCGCGGGCAAAGTGACGCTGCGATAAGTGCGCTAACTCATGCGCCAGTACCGAGGCGTATTCCGCTTCAGTTTGTGCATGTAAAAACAGACCGCCGTTGATACCAATAATGCCGCCAGGTGCGGCGAAGGCATTGAGTTGTGGGCTGGCCAGTAGAATAAATTCTAGACGGCGATCATTGAGTTGGCTCGTTTCCGCTAAGCGATACACGCTGCGTTCGACATAGTCTTTAAGCAGAGGGTCTTCAAGTTGGCGCACCTGACCGCGTAAAATACTCAACCAAGCACGTCCCAGTTGATGCTCTTGCTCAGGCGAAACAATAGATGAACTGGAGTCGCCGAGCGAAGGCAAGTCGTCGGCCAAGGCAGGTTGCGCCAATAGACAGGCCAGAACTAATAGAGCGGGGCGGAAAAACGGCATGGCACTCTCTTTACGAATTTAACGATGGTATACGCTACAATGCGCGCAAACTCTGGGCAAGGCTAGCAATTGAAATTGCATGAACTTACTTAGACTATGGGGATGCTTAAGTGTTCTTTAAAGAGGGTGTGGTTGAATGAATAAAACAGTGCGGCAACATGATGTGGAAGTGGATGCGCAAGGCTTAGCCTGTCCGATGCCATTGTTGAAGGCCAAATTGGCACTCAATAGCATGCCCATCGGCTCGGTATTAAAAGTGCTGGCCACTGATGCAGGATCACAGCGTGATTTTCGTTCCTTTGCGCGCTTGGCGGGTCACAGCCTGCTGGATGAAACAGTAGAGCAGGCTGTGTTTACTTATTGGTTGCGTAAAGACTGCTGATTGCGCTTTCTTCAGGCTAGGAGTCCGCTGACAAAGCTTGCGCGGCGCTCAGCACTTCGGCAGCGTGGCCAGCAACTTTAACTTTGCGCCATTCGTTACGTAAAACGCCCGCGCCATCAATTAAGAAAGTGCTGCGCTCAATGCCCATGTGTTCTTTGCCATAGAGTTTTTTTAATTTAATCACATCGAACTGTTTGCACAGGGTTTCTTCAGGATCGCTGATCAGTTCAAAGGGAAAACTGTGTTTGGCTTTAAAGTTTTCATGGGTGCGCATACTGTCGCGAGAGACACCAAACACTAGAGTGTTTGCTGCCGCAAATTGCTCATGTAAGTCGCGGAAATCTTGACTTTCAGTGGTGCAGCCTGGGGTGTTGTCTTTCGGGTAAAAATACAACACTACATTTTTCCCTGCTAAGTCCGCGAGTTGTACTGTTTTTTCGCTGGTTGCTTGGGCAGTGAAGTTCTCAATAGGTTGGTTCAGCATAGGTGTTCCTCACACTTAAGGTGTTTGTGGGCGCCACGGCTCGATTAAAGCATCTAGATTTAGCGAATCAGCAAAGTCTAAAAACTGATCGCGTAGCCAGTTGATTTGCGTACTGGCCAATAAGGTCACGGTAATAGTGGCGTTGAGCATGGTGGTATCGGTTTGTGGCGCTTGATAAGTATCGTAAGTAATGTTTTCTAAGCCAATCTGGTGATTCGCAAAGAATTGGCATAATTCTGCGAGAATGTCTGGACGATATAACGCGCTGACATAAACAATATAAGGCAGCGCTTGCGGGCGCTCTTCTTCATCTTCGCTACGGGTGTGAGTCAGTTGTAGATCATGGCGCTTGGCTAGAGAGGTTAAACTGCCCTCAAGACGCGCTAAAGCATCCCAAGAGCCGCCTGCTTGAACAACTAAGACACTGTATTGGCCGTGGCGAGTTAAGCGGCTGCTGATCACTGAGCAGCGGTTTTCTTGGCAGGCACGGCAAATCACGTTAGTCAGTTCTAATGGATCGCGGCCAGTGGCGCTGATTAATAGGTATTGATCACGTAACGGGAGAACAGACATTTAACATTCCTGCAAAGATTTTGAGCGTATTTTACGCCTCTAAGAGCGCTAGGGTAACGAAAAGAGACGACAAGTGGAATGGCAAAGACGCGAGCAGTGCTTGTGCAAGGCGAAAGGCATCAGTAACATTACTGATCTCTTATATTTCTATTATATTTTGGCAGGAGCGGTTGCATGATTTCGGGCAGTATGGTCGCAATAGTTACGCCCATGGATGCGCACGGCGCACTTGATTGGCAGGCATTGACTAAGCTTGTTGATTTTCACTTGCAAGAAGGTACCGACGCATTAGTCGTTGTGGGTACTTCTGGTGAGTCGGCAACTTTGAATGTTGAAGAGCATGTTGAAGTGATTCGTCGTGTGGTGGATCAAGTCAAGGGCCGCATTCCTGTGATTGCCGGTACTGGCGCCAACTGCACACGTGAAGCGGTCGAATTAACCCGCAATGCAAAAAGCGTTGGTGCGGATGCGTGTTTGTTAGTGACCCCGTATTACAACAAACCGACCCAAGAAGGTCTCTATCAGCACTTTAAACATATTGCTGAAGCCGTAGCGATCCCGCAGATTTTGTATAACGTACCAGGCCGCACGGTCTGCGATATGCTGGCGGACACTGTCGTGCGCCTGTCTGCAGTACCCAATATCATTGGTATTAAAGAAGCGACCGGTAACATTGACCGTGCTAAAGATATTATCGCCCGCGTACCCAGCGATTTTTATGTGTATTCTGGTGATGATGCGACCGCCTATGAGCTGATGTTGGCTGGCGGTAAAGGTAATATTTCAGTGACGGCCAATATTGCGCCGCGTGCGATGCATGAGCTGTGCCAGTTGGCTATGGCTGGTGATGCAGAGGGAGCAAAAGCACTCAATGACCGTTTAATGCCGCTGCATGAGAACTTATTTCTAGAAGCCAATCCAATCCCTGTGAAATGGGCATTGCAACAGATGGGCTTAATTGAGCAAGGCATTCGTTTACCGCTGACCTGGTTCAGTGAGCAATACCATGACACTTTACGCCAGGCCATGCGTCAGTCCGGCATTTTGAATTAATTTGAGGTTTTAAAACGCATGAAGCGATTTGCCGGAATATGTGTGCTAGCAGTCACTGCCAGCAGTGTTACAGGCTGTGGATGGTTGATGGGTAAAGACGGCTACTTTCGTGACCGTGGCGGTGATTATCTTGAGGCGCGTCCGACGCCAGTAATGCAGTTGCCTGCAGGTACGCAAGCCAAGCATCTTGATCCGTTGCTGCCCATTCCGCACCGTATTACCGCGGCGGCACCTACTGACGACTATAAAGTGCCGCGCCCACAGGCTTTGCCAGCCAGTGCTTTCTCAGGTGATTTTAGCGTTCAAAAAAGTGGCTCTTTAAGCTGGGTCGTGGCGCAGCGTATTCCTGCGCAAGTCTGGCCTGTAGCGCAACAGTTTTTTGAGGAGAATGGTTTTAAAATTGCTGAGGAGCGTGCGCATTTGGGTGAGTTTACTACTCAATGGCAGGCTCCAAGTGAGTTCAACGCTGGGCTGGTTCGCCAGTTGTGGGGCAGTGCACCGAATGATTTACAAACGCGCTTTCGCGTGCGTATTGAGCCTGGTGTGCAGCGCAACAGTAGTGAGATCTTTATCGATCAAGCTCAGCGCAACGCCAGCAGTCAAGTTGCTGCGCCTTGGTCGGAAAACTCAACCACCAACAGCACTGCTGCCGTGTTACTCGAAGAGCTTAATGTCTACCTAGCGCAGAGCAATGAAAAAGGTGATTCTGTCTCATTGTTGGCCAGTAAAACCTACGACACGCCTAAGCGTGTGACCTTAATTGATGGCGGTAACAACACTAAGGTGTTGCGCTTGGATGCCAGCTTTGATCGTGCTTGGTCGAGTGTAGGTCGTGCCTTGAGCGCCGCAGATATTCGCGTTGATGACCTCAACCGCAGCACCGGTGTTTACTACATTGATTTGGCTGAAGGTGCGAAGAAAGAAGAGCCAGGTTTCTTTAAGCGTTTATTTAGTTCTAAAAAGAAAGCTGCTGAAACAGTCAGCAAAGAGCGCTATATCGTGCGTTTGACGGCAATTAACCAGCAAGTGTTCGTCAGCGTTGAGCGTGACTTAGAGACTTTAGCGCCTGCCGATGTCAGCTTGCGCGTTTTAGAGCAGTTGCGTAGCAATTTAGACTAGTTTCAAGCTATTCAATTCACCAGCAGGCGAAATGATGATTTCGCCTGCTGCGTTTCTAACTATAGGATTTTTGTAATGAGTCAGCAGCCTTCACTTAGCCTCAAAAAACTCTATTCAGGCAAAGTTCGTGACCTCTATGAAATTGATGATCAGCGTATGCTGATGGTCGCTAGCGATCGTCTGTCTGCATTCGATGTGATTTTGCAGCAGCCCATTCCAGATAAGGGCAAGATTCTCACAGAGATTTCTAACTTTTGGTTTAACAAGCTTGAGCACATTATTCCAAACCATTTCACCGGTGATCAGGTCAGTGACGTGGTCAGTGCGCAAGAGTTGCCGTTGGTGGAAGGCCGTGCAGTGGTGGCCAAGCGTCTTAAGCCGGTTGCTGTTGAAGCCATTGTGCGCGGCTACTTAGTCGGTTCAGGTTGGAAAGAATACCAGCGCAGCGGCACGGTTTGCGGCATTCAATTACCAGCAGGCCTACAAGAAGCACAGCAGTTGCCGGAGCCTATTTTCACCCCGTCAACTAAAGCTGAAGTGGGCGACCACGATGAAAATATTAGCTTTGCTCAGTGTGCTGCGATTATTGGTGAAGATTTAGCCAAGCAAGTGCGTGATGCATCATTAGCGCTATACCAAGCAGCAGTTGAGTACGCAGCAACCCGCGGCATTATCATTGCCGATACTAAATTTGAATTTGGCTTAGACAATGACGGCACTTTGACTTTGATGGATGAGGCATTAACGCCAGACTCCAGTCGTTTTTGGCCAGCAGACAGCTATCAGGTCGGCACTAACCCTCCGAGCTTTGATAAGCAATTTGTGCGTGATTGGTTAGAGAGCAGCGGTTGGAACAAAGAGCCACCAGCGCCTGCCATTCCAGCGGATGTTGCGCAAAAAACGGCGGATAAATACCGCGAAGCGTTGCAGCGTTTAACTCAGTAGTCAGTCACCGCTACAGCGGTGTTTGATCGCTCTTTATTTGTTGAGAAAGGTTGCTTAATGTCGGCTTCATTTGTTCATTTGCGTGTGCACAGCGAGTTTTCAGTGGTAGATGGCTTGGTGCGCATCAAACCCTTGATTAAAGCAGTCAGTGACGCTGGTATGCCTGCTGTGGCAGTCACTGATCAGAGCAATATGAGTTCGCTGGTGAAGTTTTATACCGCCGCGCAAAAAGGTGGGGTGAAGCCGATTTGTGGTGCTGATATTTGGCTCGCTAGTGCTGAAGAAGATGGCCCGCTGACGCGGATGACCTTGTTGGTGATGACACCACAAGGTTATCGCAATCTAACCGAGTTGGTTTCCCTTGGTTTTACCGATGGTCAACATAATGGCTTAGCAATCTTGCAGCGAGACTGGGTAAAACAGGCTGCTACAGGTTTGATTGCGCTGTCTGGGGCAAAAGATGGCGAAATTGGCTTGGCCCTGCTAGCCGGTGATACGGCTAAAGCGGCTGCGTTGCTGTCTGAATGGCAAGCTGTATTTGGCGATCGTTTCTATTTAGAGTTGCAGCGCACGCAGCGCCAGAATGATGAAGAGCATGTGCATGCGGCGGTTGCTTTGGCGGCCGAGACTGGTGTGGCTGTGGTGGCCACTAACGATGTGCGTTTCTTACAGCAAGATGATTTTGCTGCACATGAAACCCGTGTCTGTATCGGTGAAGGCCGAACTCTGGATGATCCGCGCCGTCCGCGCATTTATTCGGATCAGCAGTATCTGAAAACGCCTGCAGAAATGGCTGAGCTGTTTGCCGATATTCCAGAAGCTTTACGCAATAGCGTTGAGATTGCCAAACGCTGCAATATCGAAGTGCAGTTGGGTACACACTTTTTGCCAGACTTTCCTGTGCCAGAAGGCATGACCATTGATGAGTATTTGCGTCATGTGTCGTTTGAGGGGCTAGAAGAGCGCCTGTCAGTGACCTTACCCAAAGATACCCCTGATTATGCTGCTAAGCGTAAAGTCTATGATGATCGCCTGAACTTTGAACTGGATATTATTATCCAGATGGGTTTTCCCGGTTACTTTTTGATCGTAATGGACTTTATCCATTGGGCAAAAAATAACGGTGTGCCGGTGGGTCCCGGTCGTGGATCGGGTGCTGGTAGCCTTGTGGCTTATGTGCTGCACATTACCAACCTTGATCCGCTGCTGTATGACCTGCTGTTTGAGCGTTTCCTTAACCCCGAACGGGTTTCCATGCCTGACTTTGACGTCGACTTTTGCATGGACGGCCGCGATCGGGTGATTGATTATGTGGCTAACACCTACGGGCGCGCAGCGGTCAGTCAGATTATTACCTTTGGTACCATGGCGGCGAAGGCTGTGGTGCGCGATGTCGCGCGCGTGCAAGGTAAAGCCTACGGTTTAGCTGATCGACTGTCGAAGATGATTCCGTTTGAAGTCGGTATGACGCTTGGCAAAGCGGTCGAGGCGGAAGAGGCGTTACGCGATTTTCTTGCGGTGGATGAAGAGGCTGCAGAAATTTGGGCGATGGCGCTTAAGCTGGAAGGTATTACTCGGGGCACGGGTAAACACGCCGGTGGTGTGGTGATCGCACCGACCAAATTGACTGACTTTTCGCCGATTTCCTGCGACGAAGAGGGTGCCGGTCTTGTTACCCAGTTTGATAAAGATGACGTGGAAGCAGCCGGGCTGGTGAAGTTTGACTTCTTGGGTCTGCGTACTCTGACCATTATTAAATGGGCGCTAGAAAACATTAACCGCGACCGTGCTAAGCTGGATGAGCCGCCGCTGGATATCGACTTTATTCCGCTGGACGACAAGCCAACGTATCAAATGCTGCAGCGCGCAGAAACCACAGCGGTGTTCCAGCTTGAGTCGCGCGGTATGAAAGAGCTGATTAAAAAGCTTAAGCCCGACTGCTTGGAAGATCTTATTGCTCTGGTGGCCTTGTTCCGTCCAGGTCCACTGCAATCGGGCATGGTTGATGATTTTATCAACCGTAAGCATGGCCGTGCTGAGTTGGCTTACCCGCACTCTGATTATCAATATGAAGGCTTGAAATCTGTTCTGGCACCCACCTACGGGATTATTTTGTACCAAGAACAGGTCATGCAAATTGCTCAGGTGATGGCCGGTTACTCCTTAGGCCAAGCAGATATGCTGCGCCGTGCCATGGGTAAAAAACAGCCTGAAGAAATGGCGAAACAGCGCGGTGGTTTTGTTGATGGCTGTACCGCCAATGGCATTGATCCGCACCTGTCCGGTAATATTTTTGACCTGGTAGAGAAGTTCGCAGGTTATGGTTTTAACAAGTCGCACTCGGCGGCTTATGGTTTGGTGTCTTATCAGACAGCCTGGTTAAAACAGCATTACCCTCCACAGTTTATGGCCGCCGTGTTATCCGCTGATATGGATAACACCGACAAAGTCGTCATCCTAGTCGAAGAATGCCGCAGCATGAAGTTGCGCATTATGGCACCAGATGTGAATCAGTCTGAATACAAGTTCACTGTTAACTCTGAGGGGAATGTGGTTTACGGTCTTGGCGCGATTAAGGGAGTCGGTGAAGGCCCGGTTGAAGCCATTGTTGCCGCGCGCGGTGAGCGGCCGTTTACCGATTTATTCGACTTCTGTGCGCGCATGGATTTAAAACGCATTAATAAGCGCACGCTGGATGCTTTGGTGCGCAGCGGTGCATTGGATCGCATGGGTCCATACTTTTCTGATCAACTCGATGAGTATCAAGCGGGCATTGATCGCAACCGCGCCGTGCTGCTGGCAGCGATGGAAGAGGCCATTCAGACCGCTGATCAAGCTGCACGCAACCGTGAAAGTGGCCACATGGATCTGTTTGGCGAGATGTTCGCTGAGGAAGAAGTGGATCTGTATGCGCAGTATCGCAACGCGCGTGAGTTGACCTTAAAAGAACGTTTGAAAGGCGAGAAAGAAACCTTAGGCTTGTACCTGACCGGCCACCCGATCGATGAATATGAGGGTGAGGTCAGACGTTTTGCTCGCCAGCGTATTATTGATTTACGACCTGCTCGAGACACCCAGACAGTGGCTGGTTTAATTGTTAACTTGCGCGTGATGCGCAATAAAAAGGGCGACAAGATGGGTTTTATTACCCTTGATGATCGCTCCGCGCGTATTGAAGCATCGCTGTTTGCTGAAGCCTTTAATCAAGCGCAAGCCTTACTGCAAACGGACGCTTTAGTGATTGTTGAAGGCGAGGTCAGTCATGATGATTTTTCCGGCGGTCTGCGTTTGCGTGCTAAACGTGTGATGGGGTTAGAAGAAGCGCGTACCAGTTTGGCGCAAAGTTTACGCATGAATGTGTCTGTGACAGACTTAAGTCGTGACAGTCTTACGCGCTTAAAAGCATTACTATTGCAGTATAAAGGTGCGTGTCCACTGACAGTGCAGTACACCGGTGCCAGCGCCACAGCTTTGTTGGAGTTTTCTGAACAGTGGAAAATAGAGCCCACAGATGACTTGATTCAGGCGTTACGTGACCTGTTTGGTAAAGATAACGTCTTTTTACACTATCGTTAACACATCGACATGTGTGATGGTCAGCCAACAGGCTCGGCCCATACAGAATTTGGTGATTTACGTTGTTACTTTCGCGTAAATCTTAAACATTGCAACACGGCCTAACCGCCGTAACAAAAAAATGGATGCCCCTGATGAACCCTAGTTTTTTGGATTTTGAACAGCCCATTGCCGATCTTCAGGCGAAAATTGAAGAGTTACGTTTGGTAGGTAATGACAACGACTTAAATATTGGTGAGGAAGTTGCGCGTCTGCAAGAGAAAAGTAATGCGCAGACTAAAAGCATTTTTGCCAACTTAACCAGCTGGCAAATTGCCCGCATGGCGCGTCATCCGCAGCGTCCTTACACGCTGGATTATATTGAGCATTTATTTACTGAGTTTGAGGAGCTGCACGGCGACCGTCACTTCTCCGATGATGCCGCGTTAGTTGGCGGTATTGCTCGCTTTAATGACAAACCGGTGATGGTGATCGGTCATCAAAAAGGCCGCGAAGTACGCGAAAAAGTGCGTCGCAACTTTGGTATGCCGCGCCCTGAGGGCTATCGTAAAGCCTGTCGTTTAATGGAAATGGCTGAGCGTTTTAAAATGCCAATTCTGACCTTTATTGACACGCCAGGTGCTTATCCTGGGATTGACGCTGAAGAGCGCGGCCAAAGTGAAGCCATTGCTTGGAACTTGCGGGTGATGTCGCGCCTGAAGACACCGATTATCTCAACAGTAATTGGTGAGGGCGGTTCGGGTGGTGCATTGGCGATTGGTGTGTGCGACCGTTTGAATATGTTGCAATATGCGACTTATGCCGTTATTTCCCCTGAAGGCTGTGCGTCGATCCTCTGGAAAACTGCAGAAAAAGCCCCTGATGCTGCCGAAGCAATGGGTATTACTGCAGAGCGTTTACAGGGTTTGAAAATCGTTGATCACGTGATTGCTGAACCACTTGGTGGTGCGCATCGCGATCTTAAAACGACCGTTGAGTCGATTCGTGAAACCTTGGCGGTACAGTTGGATGAGCTGTTGACCTTGGATACCGACGAATTGTTAGCGCGTCGTTACGAGAAGTTGATGGGCTTTGGTATCGCTTAATTGCCACTGCTTGCAGCACTGGCGTGCCCTAAGTCTTTACTTGGGTGCGCCTTGCAGCCCTGTTCTTGTGGCTGTTTCTTATGCTAGACATTGAAAAACACATCCTTGATAAACTGTTGCCTTGGCGCGACAGATCTTCGTTTTGCATCGCTTTTTCCGGTGGCATGGATTCGACGGTGCTGCTGCATGCGGTTGCACGTCTCGCCAAGCAGCATCGCTTGCCTCAATTGCGGGCAGTTTATATTCAGCATGGCTTGCAAGAGGCGGCGCAGGCTTGGCCGGCACATTGTCAGCGGGTGTGTGCCGAGCTGCAGGTGCCGTTGAGTGTGATTGAAGTTGATGTTGCGCAGACTGCCAGTGTTGAGCGAGCAGCGCGTGAGGCGCGTTATGCAGCCTTTGCTGAGCATTTGCACAGTGACGAGGTGTTGTTGATGGCGCAGCATTTGGATGATCAAGCAGAAACTGTTTTGTTTCGTCTGTTACGTGGCGCTGGCGTCTCAGGTTTGCGGGGTATTCCAGCGCAGCGTACTTTGCGCGCTGGGCATTTGCTGCGACCGTTATTAGGCATCAGTCATCAAGACTTGCAAGGCTATGCACAGCAGCAGGGTTTGCAGTGGATTGAAGACCCGTCCAATGCCAGCGATGGCTTTGCTCGTAATTATTTACGTCAGCAAATTATTCCACGCCTACAAACCCGATGGCCGGCTTTGCGTAGCACCTTGCAACGTACCGCGCAGCATATGCAAGAAGCACAACAGTTGTTAGATGAACTGGCTGAATTGGATTTAGAGCATGCTCAGGTACAAGCGCCTTTAGCTTGGCTACATTTACCAAGCCTTGATTTAAGTGTTGTGCGTGACTTGTCCTTGGCGCGGCAGAAAAATCTATTACGTTATTGGTTGGCTGCTTTTACCTTGCCGCCTGACAGTGCGCACTGGCAAAGTTGGCAGACATTACGCGACGCCA